>ERZ795054.1238-NODE-1238-length-25116-cov-30.575197_pt1 | contig 25116 bp, 26 predicted proteins | sample MGYA00375138_ERZ795054 | MGnify/ENA primary metagenome ERZ795054 (study PRJEB30183, sample SAMN05720215) | anaerobic digester metagenome | isolation source: active sludge of municipal wastewater-treating anaerobic digesters | place: USA | collected 2014-12-23 ... | reverse complement strand
GACCGCCGGTGTAGCTCCTGGCCTGGCAGCCGATGTCCTTGAGCGCCATGGCCAGCAGGCCGATGGTGACCTGCTCGCCGGTGGACATGATCATGTCCAGCTCGCGCGGGTCGGGATTGGCCTGGACTTCCTTGGCCAGCGCGATCAGTTTGTTGGTTTCGCCGCTCATGGCGGAAACGACGACCACCACCTGATGGCCCTGCGCCTGAAACTTGGCGACGCGTTTGGCGACATTCCTGATGCGCTCGGGGTTGCCCACCGACGTGCCACCGTATTTTTGAACAATCAACGCCATGGATTTATCCGCTTAAACCTTGGAAAGGTGAAAAAGAGGGCAGGATTCTACCTTACCCCGCCCTTTTTCTGAAAGAAATCAACGCCTGGCACCACAGTCCCGGAGGCTGGCACTAAAGGTCGGCAAGCACTCGCAGATGGGCGCCGACGCTGCGCGCCAGCGAGGTCATCACGTAACCGCCCTCGAGCATCGAGACGATGCGCTTGTCGCACATTTCGGCGGCCAGCTTCTTGAGGTGTTCGGTACACCAGGCGTAATCCTTCTCCAGCAGCTTCAGCCCGCCCATATCGTCCTCGTAATGGCCGTCGAAGCCGGCGGAGATGAAGATCATCTGCGGCTTGAATTCCTTAAGTCGTGGCGTCCATACCTGGAGCACGGCATCGCGGAACTCCTCGCCGCCACAACCTGCCGCCAGCGGCACGTTACACATGTTGGCCGCCGGCTTTTCGGTACCGCAGTAAGGGTAAAACGGGTGCTGGAAGATGCTGCACATCAGCACTTGGTCATCACCGGCGAAACAATCCTCGGTGCCATTGCCGTGATGGACGTCGAAGTCGATGATCGCGACCCGCTCCAGGCCATGTTTCTTGAGCGCGTGGCGAGCAGCAACGCCGATGTTGTTGAAGAAGCAGAAGCCCATCGGATTGGCTTTTTCGGCATGGTGGCCGGGCGGGCGAACGGCACAGAACGCGTTCTCGCATTCGCCGCTCATCACCAGGTCGACCGCATGGCAGCCGGCGCCGGCGGCTCGCAGCGCTGCCTGCCAGGTATGCGGGTTCATCGCGGTATCCGGGTCGAGATGCACGACGCCCTGTTCCGGCGAGGCGCGCTTGATGCGCTCCAGATGGGAAGCCGGGTGCACGCGCATCAATTGTTCGAAGGTCGCGAGCGGTGCGTCGTGATAAACGAAGTAGGCATCGATCCCCTGGGCGATCAGGTGATCGTTGATGGCGGTCAGGCGCTGCGCGCACTCCGGATGATGCGAACCCATGTCATGCAACTGGCAGTCACGATGGGTGATGAAGGCGGTGGTCGTCACTCGTTATCTCTCTGCGGACCGGCGCCCAATGGGCGCACTTCAAAATGTAATTATCGTCCCAATCAGCGCGCCGCTTCAAGCATTAGAATGGGCTCCACCAACATTTTCGGGAATACCACGATGCCGGGTGCCAAATTTTCGCTCCTGACCGCCAAGCCGCGGGCGCTTGATCCGGTACTCGCTGCCGCCGGCCGCGTCATCCTCGGCAAGAATCGCGAAATCCGCCAGGCGCTGGCCTGCCTGCTCGCTGGCGGTCACCTGCTGATCGAGGATCTGCCCGGTGTCGGCAAGACCACCCTGGCCCACGCGCTGGCGCGCCTGCTCGGGCTCGCCTTCTCGCGCATACAGTTCACCAGCGACCTGCTGCCGGCCGACATTACCGGTGTTTCGATCTACGAGCGGCAGCACGGCGAATTCCGCTTCCTGCCCGGCCCAGTCTTTTCCCAGCTGGTTCTCGCCGACGAAATCAACCGCGCGACGCCAAAGACGCAGAGCGCACTGCTCGAAGCCATGGAGGAACGCCAGGTCACGGTCGAAGGCGAAACCCGGCCGCTGCCCGACCCGTTCTTCGTCATCGCGACGCAGAACCCGTCACACCAGATCGGCACCTTTCCGCTGCCCGAGTCGCAACTGGACCGTTTCCTGATGCGCATCGAGCTCGGCTATCCCGACCGCAACGCCGAACGCGCGCTACTGGTGTCAGGCGGGCAACGCGCGCAGGCCGACCAGTTGATGCCCTTGATCGAGGCCGGAGATTTGCCTTCGATGCAACGCGAGGCGGCAGCCGTCCATGCCGCCGAACCGTTGATCGACTATGTGCAGGCGCTGGTCGAGGCGACCCGCCGTGATCCCGCCTTCCAGCACGGACTCTCGCCGCGCGCCGGACTCGCGCTGCTCGCGGCGGCGCGCGCCTGGGCCTGGCTGGACGGACGCGACATGGTGCTGCCGGACGATGTTCAGGAAGTGCTCCCCGCGGTCGCCCGCCATCGCCTGCGCGCGACGCAGGGAAGCGGAATGGCCAGGGCGGATGACATCACGGCATTGATCCGCGCGGTACCGATTCCCTGAAGCCGTGCGCCTCATCGCCGAACTCCAGCGCCGGCTCTTTCGCTGGCGGAGCGACGGAACGGCCCCGTTGCGCCTTTCGCAACGGCGCATCTTCATTCTGCCGACACGGGCCGGCCTGCTTTTCGCCGCCGCCCTGCTGGCCATGCTCACCGGCGCTATCAACTATAATCTGGCGCTGGGCCATGCCCTCGTTTTCCTGCTGGTCGGCCTGGCACTGACCGGCATGGTGCACGCTTTCCGCAACCTGCACGGACTCCGCATCGCGCCGGGCCGCTGTGTCCCGGTGTTCGCCGGTGAAGTGGCCTACTTTCCGCTCCACCTGTCGAACGACCGCAATGCGCCACGCCTGGCGCTCGATCTGCGCGCCGGCGATGAATCCCGCAGCGTCACCGCTGCCGTCGCCGCCCACGGCCTCAGCGAGATCGCCGTGCCGGTCGCTTCCGTGCGCCGCGGCTGGCTGGACTTGCCGCGCACACGCCTCGCCACCCGCTACCCGCTCGGCCTCTTCGTCGCCTGGAGCTATCTGCAACCGGCCATGCGCTGCCTGATCTACCCGCAACCGCTGGCGACGCCGCTGCCGATGCCCCAAGCGACAAACCGGTCCGGCGACCACCAGGGCGACGGCGGCCAGGAAGATTTTTCCGGCTTCCGCGAACGTCAGCCTGCCGACTCCCCGCGTCACGTCGCCTGGAAAGCCAGCGCCCGCGACGCCGGGCAACGCCCGCTGCTGGTCAAGCAATTTGCCGGCGGCGCCCAAAGCGAACTGCAACTCGACTGGGCACTGACGCCGGATGCCGCGGCGCCCGAGACGCGCATCGCCATTCTCGCCGGCTGGGTGCTGGCCGCCGACGAAGAAGGCGCCTGCTACGGACTGCGGCTGCCCGGTGACGAAATCGCACCGGACAGCGGCGAAGCGCACCGCCATCGTTGCCTCGAAACCCTGGCGCTCTTTCCCGCATGAGCACGCGCCCCGCCGAAACCCTCGATCACGGCGCCACGCCCTGGCTTTTCGCCGCGGCGCTGGCGACCACATTGCCGCACGCCGCCCATCAACCCGTGTGGCTGAGCGTTCTGGCGACTGGCGTTTTTGCCTGGGCCGGCTGGCTGTGGTGGCGCAACGAGCGGCTGCCCGGCCGCTGGCCGCTGATACTGCTGGTGGCGGTGGCCTGCGGCGGCGTGCTGTTCGAGTTCCGCACCCTGTTCGGGCGCGATGCCGGCGTCGCCATGCTGGTCGTCTTCATGGCCTTGAAGCTGCTTGAACTGCGCAGCCGGCGCGACGCGACGGTGGTCATCACGCTCGGCTATTTCCTGCTGCTGACCCACTATTTCTATTCGCAGAGCATCCCGACCGGACTGTGGCTGCTGGCAGCGATGACGCTGCTCACCGCGACCCTGATCCGCCTCCATGGTGGGCCGGCGAGTAGCACCGCCGCCACGCTGCGCTACGCCGGCCTGCTGACGCTGCAGGCGATTCCCTTCATGCTCGTCCTCTATCTCCTTTTCCCGCGCGTCGCCGGGCCGCTGTGGGGCCTGCCGCAGGATGCGAATAGCGGACGCAGCGGATTGTCGGACCAGATGACGCCAGGCAATATCGCCAACCTCGCCCTGAGCAGCGAAATCGCCTTCCGCGTACGTTTCGCCGGGCCGGTGCCCCAACGCGACAAGCTCTACTGGCGCGGCCCGGTTCTTGAAAACTACGACGGCCTGACCTGGCGACCGCAAGGCGGCCGCGGCCGGCCGCCGCAGATCGAGGCGCTGTCGCCGGCGATCGCCTATGAAACCACCCTCGAGCCGCACCAGCAACGCTGGTTGCTGGCCCTCGATGCGCCCGGCGCGTTGGGTCCGGAATTCGCCCTTTCCGGCACGTTGACCGCAACCAGCCGCGAACCCTTGAGCCAGCGCCAGCGCTTCGCCCTGACGGCGACCCTCGACTTCCGCTTCAACACGGATGAGGAGCAGGCAGCCCTGCGCCGCAACCTGGCCTTGCCGCCCGACCGCAACCCGCGCGCCCGCGCCCTGGCTGAGTCCTGGCAGTCTGCCGACGCGGACCCCGCCCGTCTGGCGCAGAAGGCGCTGTCCTTATTTTCCGAAGAAAATTTTTTCTACACACTGCAACCGCCGCTGCTCGGCGAGCAAGCGGTCGACGACTTCCTGTTCGACACCCGGCGCGGCTTCTGCGAGCACTACGCCTCGGCCTTCGTCTTCCTGATGCGCGCTGCCGGCGTACCGGCCCGCGTCGTCACCGGCTACCAGGGCGGCGAGGCGAATCCGGTCGATGGTTTCGTCGTCGTCCGCCAGTCCGACGCCCACGCCTGGGCCGAGATATGGCTCGCCGGGCGTGGCTGGACGCGCGTCGACCCGACCGCCGCCGTCTCCCCGGCCCGTGTCGAAGGCGGCATTGCGGCCGCCATGCCGGCCGGCGAACCGTTGCCGGCGCTGATCCGGTTGCGCAGCGACTGGGTGCGCACCCTGCTCTTTCGCTGGGAGGCGGTCAATAACGCCTGGAACCAGTACGTCCTCGGCTACAACCCGCAACGCCAGCGCGAACTGCTGAGCCGTCTCGGCCTGCCCGATGCCGACTGGCGCAAGCTGGCCGCCGCGCTGGCCATCATCTGCGGCGCCCTCCTGCTCGCGGTCACCGCATGGACTCTCCACCAGCGGCCGCGCCTCGACCCGGCCGCCCGCCTGTGGCAAATAGCCTTGCGCCGGCTGGCACGAAGCAAAGTAAACTACGCACCTTGGGAAACGCCGCTGGCACTGCTGGAACGCATTGAAAGGGACCATCCGGCGCTCGCGCCGGCATTTCGCGAGGTGGTTGCCGCCTACCTGCAGGCGCGCTACGGCAGCATTCCCGACGACCTGAAAACCTTGCGCGGCGCCCTCGCCCGCCTGCCCTGACGGAGAAACGACTTGAAACACGCCCTCGGCGCCCTGCTGCTCGCCGCCAGCGTCTGCCTGACCCATGCCGCCACGGCGCCGGCCAGTTTCGCCAGCGACCCCGCCGTCATCGAATTTGCCCGCGACCTGGAGCAGCGCCATGGCTTCGATGCGGACGAACTGCTGCTTCAGTTCGGCAAGCTCCGGCCCAACGACAAGGTGCTGCAACTGATCAGGCCACCGGTGTCGCCGATCCAGCGTTCGTGGGAACGCTACCGGCCGCGCTTCCTCAACGAGCGGCGCATCGACGGCGGTGTCCGCTTCTGGCAGGAAAACCGGCTGGCCCTGGCCAAAGCCAGCGCCCTCTATGGCGTGCCGCCCGAGATCATTGTCGCGATCATCGGCGTCGAAACCGAGTACGGGGGCAACACCGGCAATTTCCGGGTACTCGAGGCGCTGGCGACGCTGGCCTTTCATTACCCGCGCCGCGCCGACTTTTTCCGTACGGAACTTGAGCAGTTTCTGCTGCTGGCGCGCGAGAACGGCTTTGACCCGGTCAACATGCGCGGTTCCTTCGCCGGTGCCATCGGCATTCCGCAGTTCATGCCGGGCAGTCAGCGGCGCTACGCGGTGGACTTTGACGGTGACCAGCGCGTCGATCTCTCGGGCAGTGTGGACGACGCCATCGGCAGCGTTGCACGCTTTCTCGAGCAGCATGGCTGGCAGGCGGGGCAGCCGATCGCCGTGCCGGCTAGCACGCGCGGCGAACCGGAGCGCAGCCTGATCGAGGCCGGCATACAGCCGACGCTGCTCGTCGCCGATCTGGCGCAACAGGGAATCACCGCCGAAGCCGACGTGCAGGCCACGGTGACGCTGGTCGACCTGGTGTCGCCGGGCCGGCCGACGGAATACTGGCTCGGCTACAACAACTTCTACGTCATCACCCGCTACAACCGCTCGAGCTTTTACGCGATGTCGGTATTCCAGCTCGCCGCCGCGATTCGCGAACGCATGCCGCCAACCTGAAGCAATGTAAAGTGCATGCGGCTAGAGCAGCGAGTCGCGTGACACACCACCGCGCTTGACGATCGTGCGCAGGCGGTCGAGCGCCTCGACCTGAATCTGGCGTACCCGCTCGCGCGTCAGGCCGAGTTCGCTCGCCAGCGCCTCGAGCCGGGTGATATCGGCGCCGTTCAGCCCGTAACGCCGCTCGATGATCTGCCGCTGGCGTTCGGAGAGTTGCCCCAGCCAGTCGTCGAGCAGCGCGCCCATTTCGCGGAACTGGAGCAGGGTTTCCGGATTGATCGCCGCTTCGTCGGCAATGGCATCGCCGATCGTATGGTTGGGGTCGATTTCCAGCGGCGCGTCGAGCGATGCGATGTGCTCGTTGAGATGCAGGATGCGCCGCACGTCGGCGACCGGGCGATCGATCAGTGCCGCCACCCGCTCGACCGAAGCGTCACGGGTCGCCGCCGACTCGAGGTGACGAAAGGCGCGCAGAACCAGGTTGATTTCCTTGACCACATGCACCGGCAGCCGGATGGTGCGCGACTGGTTCATGATGCCGCGCTCGATGCTCTGGCGTATCCACCAGGTGGCATAGGTCGAAAAACGAAAACCGCGCTCGGGGTCGAATTTCTCCAGCGCGTGGATCAGGCCGAGATTGCCCTCTTCGACCAGGTCGAGGAGCGGGATGCCGCGATTCAGGTAATGCTTGGCGATATTCACAACCAGGCGCAGGTTGTGCTCGATCATTTTCTGGCGCGCCGCGAAATCACCGGCGCGCACCCGGCGCGTCGTCGCCAGTTCGTCGTCCGGCGTCAGCAGGGGCTTGGCGCCGATTTCGTTCAGGTAAAGCTGGGTGACATCCTCGAGAAGTTCAAGTTCCGGAGTAACGGTTTCGGGTTCCGGGAGCGCTTCCGGATCGCCGTCGGCAGATGCCAGTTCGTCATCCTCCGGATCATCACCCGCCCCGACGGTCATCGCTTGGGCAGATAGACCAGCGGATCGATCGGTTTGCCCTGCTTGCGAATTTCGAAATGCAGCTTCACGATGTCGCTGTCGGTATTTCCCATTTCGGCGATTTTCTGCCCGCGGGTTACCTGCTGGCCTTCGCTGACCAGCATCTTGCGATTGTGCGCATAAGCCGAGAGGAAAGTCGCGTTGTGCTTGACGATCAGGAGCTGGCCGAAGCCGCGAATGCCCGTGCCGACATAAACGACCTTGCCATCGGCCGCCGCCAGAACGGGATCGCCCGGCTTGCCGCCAATATCGACGCCCTTGTTGCCCATCTCGGTGAACGGCAGGATCACCTTGCCCGACGAGGGCCACTGCCATGCCACATCATCCGGCCCCGTAGCAGCCGCCGGTTCAGGTTCCGGCTTCGCTTCCGGTTTTACCTCGGGTTTCGGCTCGGGTTTCGGGTCGACCCTGGGGCCAGCCGTTGCGTCCATGGTCGCGACAACCGGCGGCTTCGGGACCGTTTCACCCGCCCGGCTCAGGCGTGCATAGGCCTCGTCCGAATACGGCTCCTTGCCGCCGCGCGGCTCACGCTTCACGCCGCTGGCAGAAGCCGCCGACGGCGCGCCGGCAGCGCTGCCGGGCCCGTCCAGCGGGCGGGACTCGACCGCCGGCACGGTAACCACCGGCTGGGCAACCACTGCCTCGCCCACCGCCGCAACCGGCGGCGCCACGCGCAGAACCTGACCTTCCTTGATCGAATTGGCGTTGGTGATATTGTTCCAGGCAACGACATCCTTGTAGTCCTGCCCGTGCTCGAGGGCGATGCGGTACAGCGTATCGCCCTTCTTGACCGTGTAATAGCCGGGCCCGCCGGCGACGGGTGCCGCCGGCCTGGATGAGACGGAGCGGTCGACAGTCGGCGCCGGCGGTTGTGTCATGCAGCCGGCGATCAGGAGGGCGGAAACCGCCAGGGTAAATGCGCGAATCATTGCGTTCCTGCAAGAAGTGGGACAAAACGGACGGCGTCGAGACGCTTTTCGACAAAGCCCTGCGGCGTCCGTTCGATGAATGAAAGATACTGCTCCGAGGTACCGACTGGCAAGACCAGCCGGCCGCCGGCCGCCAGTTGATCGAGCAGCGCCGGTGGCACTTCAAGTCCGGCGGCGGCGACGATGATGCTGTCGAACGGCGCTGCCTCGGGCATCCCCAGCCGGCCGTCGCCATGCTTGAGGCGAACGTTGAACTGCTTGAGATGACGCATGTTGGCCTTGGCCTTTTCCAGCAGTGGCGCCAGGCGCTCAATGGCGTAAACCTCGGAGGTGAGCTGCGCCAGGACCGCCGCCTGATAACCGCAACCGGCGCCCACCTCGAGCGTCTTGCCGAGCGTCGCCCGTCCGTTGAGCAACAGTTCGATCATCCGGGCCACGACAAAGGGCTGAGAAATCGTCTGGCCCATGCCCAAGGGCAGTGCCGTGTCTTCATAGGCGCGCGAGGCCAGCGCCTCCTCGACGAAGACATGGCGCGGAACGGCGGCCATGGCATTGAGCACGGCCTCGTTGCGGATGCCCATCTCGCGCAGGCGCTCGATCATGCGCGTGCGCGTCCGTTGCGAGGTCATTCCGATGCCGTGCAGTCCGCTGGCGGTCATCGCATCCAGTCCGCAATCGCCGGCAACTGCGCCCGGTGCGTCAGATCGACCTGCAGGGGGGTAATGGAGACACAGCCGCGCTCGACTGCGTGGAAGTCGGTACCCGGCCCGGCATCGGCGGCGGCTCCGGCGGCGCCGACCCAATAGACGGTTTCGTTGCGCGGGGAGCGCATCCTGACCACCGGTTCGGCCTTGTGACGCCGCCCCAGCCGCGTCACTTCCGTACCGCAAAGGTCGGCATAGGGAATATCGGGAACATTCACGTTCAACAACACTGGCTCGCGAATCGGATCCCTGACGAAGCGTTCGACCAATTCACGTGCCACGCGACCCGCCGTGGAATAGTTATTACCCTCGAAACTGGTCAGGGAAATTGCAATCGAGGGAATTCCCAATAAAAACCCTTCGGTCGCCGCGGCAACTGTTCCCGAATAAATGGTGTCATCACCCATATTGGCGCCATGATTAATGCCGGAAACAATAATGTCGGGCATGTAATCGAGCATTCCGGTAACCGCCAGATGGACGCAATCGGTCGGCGTGCCATTGACAAAATAAAATCCGCCGGCCGCCTGTTTCAAAAACAGGGGCCGGTCCAGGGTCAGGGAATTGCTGGCGCCGCTTCGATTCTGTTCCGGCGCAACGACGACAATTTCACCCATTCCTTCGAGCGCCTGGAAAAGCGCCTGAATTCCGGGGGCAAAATATCCGTCGTCGTTGCTCAGGAGAATGCGCATGTCAGACCGCGAGAGATTCCATCTTGCCGCCCGCGGCGACCCATTCGCCAACCCACTTCGGCTGACGGCCGCGACCCGTCCATTCCAGCGCCGCGTTTTCCGGATGGCGGTATTTGACCTTTACTTTTCCGCCCGTCCCCTTGGCTTTGGTTTCCTTTGAAACCAGTTCCTCGAGCGCATATCCGCGCGCCTTGGCGAAAGCGCGAACTTCATTCAGGATATTCACTTTTTCCTGAGCTTCGCGACGCTTCAGTTCGGCTGGAATCTGTTGTTGCAGGTCGCGCAACTGGGCAACGGTCAGTGAAGACAAATCCATGATTAACTCCTTTTAATAAATGGTGGAGACAATCTAATTTGTCTTATTAAGTTTATCAACCATTAATTCACACTGAATTAAAAAACAACAGCCAATTATTCGAATGGCAGGTGCCGAAATGAATACCCATAACCATTCATGCCCAGGCTGTCCGGGCTTGACTATCCATTAAGCGCAACGTAAAAATCACCGGAAACGCGGTCGAATCCGATTGTGACACCTGCGAAATCCGAGGCTCCGCACTTTACTACATCGGAGCGTGGAATGAAATTCCAGGTCCGGCAACGGTAGCCGCTCGGGATTGTTGCCGGATCGCCCCGGTAAGTCACGATCGGCAGAAACGGGATATGAATATGTCGCTGGAAGCACGCCTGGAATGGCGCAGCCCGATGGCCGGACATGTGGACCGGCTGGTGATCAATCGCAGCGCGCTGCAGGCGGATGGCCGCTGGCTGGCCGCCGGCGAAGCGCTGAACCGCAGCGCGGAAGTCTGCCTCGACCCGACGCCATGGTGTCAGCCGGCCGGTCTGCCCCCGATCGAGATCGATCTGGGTGCATTCCGTCCGCGCGTCGAATTGGTCGCCGGACGTTTCTATCCGCGCCTCGCTTTCGGCAGGCTTCTCGGGAGCGCCCGTGACACAAGGCCGGTGCGCCTGATCGCATGCGATCCGCAGACCAAGCTATGGCGAATCGACCCGAACCACCCGCTGGCCGCCGATTCGGTGCGGATGTTCCTGCGCCAGACAGACGATGCCGCTGCCCCCGGCATCCGTCTTGCCGAGTTGTTCGACGGACCGGGAATGCAGCGCTTGCCGGGCGACCCGGCCGCCACCTATTTCCCGACCGGCGCCTTGCAGCGCGAGGATAACGCCGCCGACACCGATTTTTACGCCAGACCACGCCTGACGCAGCATCTCGATGCCCATTGCCGGGCCGGAATTGCCAATCTGTACGGCCGCCTGCTGCAACCCGGCATGCGCGTGCTCGACCTGATGTCGAGCATCGCCAGCCATCTTCCCGAAACGCCTGCAGATCTTCAAGTTTCGGGTTTGGGCATGAACCCTGACGAGCTTTCCGCCAACCCGCGCCTGGCAGAGCGCGTGGTACGCGATCTGAACGCCTGCGCGACCCTGCCCTGGCGCGATGACAATTTCGATTGCGTGTTCAACAACGCCTCCATCGAATATCTGGTGCAGCCGGCCGCGGTCCTCGCCGAAGTGCGGCGCGTGCTGCGACCCGGCGGCGTATTCGCCGTCACCTTTTCGGACCGCTGGTTTCCCCCCAAGGCGATCCGCGTGTGGCGCCAGATTCACCCCTTCGAGCGCCTGGCGCTGGTTCTCGGCCTGCTGCTGCAAGCGGGATTCCGCGACCTGCACAGCGAAACCCTGCGTGGCGTCAGGCGTCCGCAAGACGACAAGTACAGCAGCCAGCGTGAATTCTCGGACCCGCTGTTTGCGGTCTGGGGCCGCAAACCCTGAGCAGTACGCGTCAGAAGGTCAGCTTGCGGTAGATTTCGGCGACCTTCAGCGGCAGTTTCCTGACATCGTCGAGCACCGCGTACGCTGCCGGCCCATACATGTGCTTGAGGTAGTCGGCGCCGTTCTTGTCGATGGTCACGCAAAACGACCGGACGCCTGCCTGGCGCGCCTCGAGCAGCGCCTGACGAGTATCTTCGATGCCGTACTGGCTGCGGTATTCGTCGCCGAAGTCGTCCGGACGGCCGTCGGAAAGGGTTACCAGCAGGCGATGCTTAGCCGGCTCGGCGAGCAGGCGCTGGGTCAGGTAACGAATCGGCGGCCCCATGCGCGTGTAGTCGCGCGGCTTGATCGCGGCGATCCGCGCCTGAACGGCAGCATCGTAGGGATCGTCGAACTCCTTGATCCGGTAGAGGTCGCAGCGCGTCCGCGTCCATCCCGAGAAGCCCCAGATGGCATAGCGGTCGTCGAGCATTTCGAGCGCCTCGCACAGCAGAACCAGCGCTTCACGCTCGGCGTCGTTGATCCAGCCCTCGGTGCTGCCGCTCATGTCGACCAGAAAAACAGCGGCCAACGAGCGTTCGTCACGCTGCCGGCGACAGAAAAGGCGCTGGCTGGGCTCGGCACCGCCACGGCGATCGGCAATCGCCTCGACCAAGGCATCCATATCGACTTCGGGACCGTCCGCCTGACGCCGCAACATGCGGTCCTCGCCGCGCATAGCCTCGAAGCGCCGCCGCAACTGCTGGATCAGCGGTGCATGGCGGGCGCGCACCGCCGGCACATAGGCGGCATCGGCGCCGGCCACCGTCTGCAGATAGAGGTGGCACCACTGGCGGCGGTAGGCCTGGCGGCGGTAGTCCCATTCGTCGAACAGGAAATCGGCGCGGGTTTCCATGGTGGACATCTTGCCGCTGCCCGGCTGGCCGGCGGGATTCCACTCGGCGGGGCCGGCCGGCACCAACAACTCGGGCGGAATCTCACCGAGGTCCTGGATCAGCGATTGAGCGGCCGCCAGCCCCTCGGGCGGCAAGGCCAGTTCCTGGCCATCGACGATGACTCGAAGTTCGAGTCGCTCGGCGTCGCTGGCGACTTCGACTTCCCGCACGCCCTGCTCCTCGCGCAGCGCGGCGACGAGTTCGGCAACGGATAGCCGCAACACTTCCGCCTGCTGCCGGATGCGCGCCGCGCGCACACGTTGCGCCGCCTCCGGGCGCAATTCGCCCAGCAGCGGACAGGGCGGTGGCATCTGTTCCAGCAACGCGGGCCGGGCGTTCAGCCAGGCGATACTGTCGCCGACCGCGGCCTCCGGCGCCGCAAGGATGGGGCGCGCCGCGTCGAGTTCCGGCGGCAGGTTGCCGGTCAGCGCCTCGAGTCCGGTCCGCAGACCGGGCAAGTCGCGCTGCAGCCTCGCCGTCAGGCGCACCGCTTCGAGCAGCGCAAGCCAGGCCAGCGCGATGGCGCGATCCCGAACACCGGAGAGCGCCGCCTCGAGATCGACAGTGAAGGTGCCGTAGCGCCCCTGCGCCCAAAGCAGCGTGGCCATGGCCATGTAGCACGAGGTGGCGGCGTCGCGGCTGCCGATGTCAAGCGCCGGTGGCAGAAAGACCGTTTCGGTATCGGTCCACACGGTCTCGGCCACCGCCACCTGCAAGTTGCGGCCCGACAGCCCCCGCAGAAACCGCGCCAGCCGACCTTCCAGCGACTCCAGGGAAATGGCGTGACCGACGGCGCCGCGGGCGAAGCCCTCGATGTCACGCAGGCGGATCACCGCGTTGCGCAGTCCGATGCGGTCGAAGCCGTCCAGCGCGGCAACCACCCAGGCCTCGGCAGGCTTGGCGCCGAGTCGACGCAACGCGTCGGGCATCAGCAGGACGACCAGATAGGCGATCTCAAGGTGCGTCTGGGCAGCGACCATCGCCCAGTGCAGCGAGAAATCCTGTTCGCTGCGCGACAGCGATGCGAGCGCCTCGATCAGTTCCTCGTAGTTGCGCCCGGAGGAGACGTCGAAACTGAAGATCCCGTCGAGGCTCTGGCGCAGCGCCTCATTGCTCAGGCGGTCGACTTCAGAATACGGCACGAATCAGGTCGTCGACCGATGCGACCGCGTCGCTGTCATCGCTCAAGGCCTGGCCGATCGCCGCCTGGCAGGCGTCACGCGGCTGAACGCCGGCGGCAACGAGGTGTCCGGCATGAACCAGCAGGCGCGTGCTGGCGCCCTCGTCCAGTCCCTGCCCCTTGAGGTTGCGCGTCAGGCCGGCCACCTTGACCAGTTGCTCGGCGGTCGCCAGAGCGATCCCGGTCTCGCGAGCGACGATGCTGGCTTCCAGCGCCGGCGGCGGATAGTCGAAATTGAGCGCGACGAAGCGCTGCCGCGTGCTCTGTTTGAGCTCCTTGAGCACGCTCTGATAACCGGGGTTGTAGGAAACAACGAGCAGGAAGTCGTCGGGTGCGCGCACCAGCTCGCCGCGCTTTTCGACTGGCAGGACGCGACGGGTATCGGTCAGCGGATGGATCACGACCGTCGTATCCTTGCGCGCCTCGACCACCTCGTCAAGATAGCAGATCGCACCGGCACGCACAGCCGCGGTCAGCGGGCCATCGAGCCAGACCGTTTCCTCGCCGGCCAGCAGGTAGCGGCCGACAAGGTCGGCACTGGTCAGGTCGTCATGGCAGGCGACGGTAACCAGCGGACGGCCCAGTTTCCAGGCCATGTATTCGACGAAGCGGGTCTTGCCGCAACCGGTCGGCCCCTTGAGCAGGACCGGCAATTTCTTGCGGGCCGCCGCCTCGAACAGATCGCGCTCGTTGCCGATGACCTGATAAAAGGGCTCGCTGGCGAAGGATTCGAGTTCGGGGGTCAGCGCGTGGATTTCGGGGTGATTCATGGGAAGTGCATCCGGAGGAGTTTCAGACGAAGTCTTGCGTGCAAGACTTTAACTTCGCAGCCTTCTCCGACGATCGCCGGTCTCCCGGCGCATAAGGCTTGACGCTTCGACAAGAAGGCTTCGTATTATATCCGCACGGCAGGGGCTACTGCCCCGCCTCAAACCGCAGATAAGCCCGATTGACATTGCCGCGATGCAGTTCGCCGAAGTTCAGCAGATGGCTGAATGCAGGGGCGTCGCCCAAGGCCGCGACTGCGGCTTCGACGCCGGCCATGTCGTCGGCGAATTTTTTCGTCCGGTCGACCACGAAGGCCAGGTAATCCCCCGTATCCCGCTGCGCCCTGGCGATGTCGCACACCTGGCCGTGTCCCGGAACGATCGCTTTCGGCTGCAGCGCGACTGCCTGCTTGAAGGCGGTTAGCCAGGCGCCGGCATCGCTTTCCGGCAGAATGCCGAGAATGCGATCGACGTAGATATGGTCGCCGGAAAACAGGATCGCCTCCTGCGGCAACCAGACGACTGCATCGCCGGGAAAATGAGCATCGGCGAAATAGCGCAGCTCGATGGCGCGTCCGCCCAGTTTCAGGTGGGCCACATCGCCCGGCAGCCCCGGCCGCGCCGTCACGACCTGCGTTCCGGTCATCTGTTCCTTGAGGACGGGGTGCAGCGCTTCGAGCTGTCCCTTGCCGAGGCGCTGTTGCGTTCGGGTGGTTCTTTCCAGCGCCACGATCTCGGCGCCTTGCGCCACGAAATACGCGTTTCCCAGCCAGCGATGATCCTGGCTCCCGGTGTTGACGACCCAGCGCACCGGCTTGCCGGTCAAGCGTCTGGCTTCAGCTTCGAGCAGTTTGGCTGCTGCGGTCGACGCCCCGGAATCGATCAAAATCGCCCCATCCGGCGTATCGATCACCCCGTAATTGGCATTCAGCCCGAAATTCTCGTGGAGCCTGGGGCCCGTAGAGCCGATCAGGGCATGGACCCCCCCGCCGAGATCTACGGATTTCAGCGGAGCGGCGCCGTAAGCCATCTGGCTCGCCAACAGGAGCATGCCCAGCATTGCCTTCAGAAAGGTAGCCATCGCGGCTTACAGCCAGCCGGCGATCTTGGCGCGCGGCGGAATGCCGCCGGCGTGAACCACCTTGCCATCGACCACCACGCCGGGCGTGGACATCACGCCGTAGCGCATGATTTCCGGCAGATCCTCGACCTTGGACAGCGTAATGGCGACCCCCTTTTCGGCGGCGACTTCCTCGATCAGCTTGAGGGTGGTATTGCAGTTGGCACAGCCGGTGCCGAGTACCTTGATTTCTTTCATGATTTGTTTCCTGATTCCGCGGTTGTCAAAGGAGGATATTGAAGACGTAGCCCACGAGCAGGATGCCACACGCCACGACACCGGCGAAGGTGGCGATCAGCGGCACTTTCAGCACCTTGCGCAGGATGATCATCTCGGGCAACGAGAGGGCGATGACGCTCATCATGAACGCGAGCACCGTGCCGAGTGCGGCACCCTTGCCAATCAGCGCCTCGACGATCGGGATCACGCCGGCGGCGTTGGTGTACATCGGCACGCCGAGCAATACTGCCGCCGGCAACGACCACCAGGGCGCGTCCCGGCCCATGAACGAGGCCATGAAATCTTCCGGCACATATCCGTGGATGGCGGCGCCGATCGCGATACCGGCGATGATGTAGGGCCAGACCTTGCCGACGATTTCCCTGACGTGCTTCCCGCCCGCCTGGAAGCGCTCCGCCCAGCTCAGGTGCTCGCCCTGGAACTCCGGCGCCGTGCCGGCCAGAATGCCCTGCACCCAGTCCTCGAGATGACGTTCCATCTTCAGCTTGCCGATCACCAGGCCGGCGACGATGGCCACCGTCAGCCCCAACCCGAGGTAAAGCGCCGCCACCTTCCAGCCGAACATGCCGAAGAGCAGCGCCAGCGCCACTTCATTGACCATCGGCGCCGAAATCAGGAAGGAGAAGGTCACGCCGAGCGGAATGCCCGCCGACAGGAAACCGATAAACAGCGGCACGGCCGAACACGAGCAAAACGGCGTAACGATACCGAGCGACGCCGCCAGCACGTTGCCCAGCCCGAGGCGGCGCCCGGCCAGCATGGCGCGCGTGCGCTCGGGCGAAACGAAGGTATGAATGATGCCCATCACGAACACCACGGCCGTCAGCAGCAGCAACACCTTGGGCGTGTCGTAGAAGAAGAAATGCACCGCTTCGCCCAGATGGGTGCCATGGGCGAGGCCGAGGGCGGCGATCACGGCATCGGCGAAATCGGTCAGATGGCTGTAGATGGCGAGCCACAGAGCGCCTGCAAGGAGCAGGCCAATGATCCATACGGTTACGCCGGGTGCGTTGTTTTTAGTCAGGGTCGTGTCAGTCATCCGCAAGTTCGCTCAGCTTTGTAACGTCAGTTGCATGGAGACGCGGCACTCCGCAAAAAGATGCAGGTCACGGGGAAATCCCCTTCTCTGCCGCTCACCCCGCAAGGCCTGCCGGAGTCGGTGGGCAGGGCACCATATGGTAGCATTAGCGTTCCCTGACATTTCAACCTGGCTGGTGCATATGAACGGCAGTGGCAATGATTTCGCGTCGCGCATGAAGGGCAGTTTTCGTGGCATCCTGCCGTGGAGCGATCTGGATGCGCTCTGGGAAAAAATTCGGGCCGCGCCCGACGGCTGGTATGCCAGCCTGATCGGCGAGACACCGGCAACGACGCCGATGTCCGCCGAGGAACTTGATCGCTTCGTCAGCGAAATCGACACCCTGTTGCGCCGGGAACATGAGTACGACTATTGCGGAATCGTCTATGCGGACGACCCCGCCTCCCCGTCGTTCATCAAGATCTACGATCCTCACAACACCGGCAGTTCGTGCGGATCGGGTGACGTACCGATTCCGCCCCGCTGGATACTGAGCAGGATCCAGCCGACCCTGATTGCCGATGACGCGCCCATGCCCAACAGCCGTCGACGCTGGTGGCAAAACCTGTTCGGGCTGAGGTAGGCGCGGCAGGCTACACCGATGGCGGCAATGCCGGTGTTTATCGGCATGCACTCGCTCCGCTGCGCGTCCTGGCGACTGTCAACAACGCCTCTGGACTGAGGCAGTTTCAGGAGTCACGATCCGCTTCCTGCTCGGCCTCGAACAGCATCGTGGCCAGTGAGGTCAGCCCTTCCTTTTGCGCCGCCTCGGAGATTTCCTCCAGACTTGCGCCGCCATCGATCAGGCGTGCCGTCTCGCAGCTTGCCGGCAATTGCTGGCGAAACTCCCGCAGGCGCGCCGCTACAGCGCCAGTCACACGTGCCGTCGAGTCAGTCGGCAAGCCAGCCTGCCCGCCATCTTCCTGAGAAGCCTCGAACAAGGCGCCGGCCAGGGCGTGCAGCCCCTCTTCGCTGGCACAGGCTGAAATTTCCTCAGGCCCTGCCCCACGGGCGATGGCGGCGGCAGTCTTGCTGTCGTTGGGCAACGTGTCCGCGAATGACGCCAGGATTTGCTTGATCAGTTCCATGTCTATCTCCTCGTCGTTGGTTCGGCACCAATAATATTGCGCTCAATGAGCGGAGCAGGGAACACAAAGCAGCCACCCGTAAGGTTGTAGACGGCATTCCGCGTGAAAAGATGCGGGTTACATCATTGCCTCTTGAAGATGACCGGTTGCGGCTGGATCGACGAAAGTGACTCGGGCTGAAAAGTCACATGGTCGATGCCCTTTTGCCTGGCAATAGCGGTCAGCGCAAGCAGCACTTGTGACCAGGATGAATATGTGTCGACCCGCACATGGGCAGATAGCGCAAGGCGTTCGGCAGCAATTGGCCAGACGTGCAAGTCGTGCACTTCCAAGACGCCGGGAACGCTGGCCAGCTGCTGCCCCAACCCCTCCAGATCGATATGGCTTGGTACACCGTCCAGCGCACCATGCAGGGCTTCCCGGAGCAGCCTGACGCTGGATGAGAGAATCAAGCCGCCGATCAGCAGGGAGAGGAGCGGATCAATTGGCGTCCAGCCAGTGAAGAAAATCACCGCGCCGGCAATGACTGCAGCCAGCGAGCCGAGCGCATCGCCCATGACATGCAACAGCGCCCCGCGAATATTGATATTCTGCTCACCTCGCGAAAGAATCCAGGCCACCAGCAGGTTCACCAACAGACCGACAATGGCAACCACGCTGACCGTGGCGCCGTCGATCTGAGCAGGAGATTGCAGGCGCTGCCAAGCCTCCCAGCCAATCACGAAAACCACCGCCAGCATGGCGAGAGCGTTGATCAGGGCGGCGAGCAGTTCTGCTTTGCCCAGACCATAGGTGTGACGGCGGCTGGGTGGCAGCGAGGCCAGCCAGGCCGCCAACGCCGACAACCCCAGTGACGCGCCGTCGGTCACCATATGGCCTGCATCGGCCAGCAAGGCGAGCGACCCGGCGCGCCAGCCCGCGATCAGTTCGACGACCGAGAATCCCAGCGTCAGGATCAGCGCAATACCAAGGGTGCGCCCGGCTGCACTGTGACGATGGCCATGGTCATGCTCGTGAGCATCGTGAATGTGATCGGCAGGAGTCATGCTCGCTGATTCATCGCGTTCATTCCGCCAATGGCGGCCGCGGAACGAAGCAGCAGACCTCGCCCCGATCGTCAAAGGTGACCTGGCAAGACTTGATCAATCGGTCGCGAAGTCGCTGGCGCGCGCGCTGAATGCGCGATTTGGCACCGGGCAGCGAAATTCCCAAGCGATCGGCAAGTTCTTGTTGTGAATATCCATTGATGTCGCAGAGCGTGATCGCCAGGCGATCAGCTTCCGACAACTCGGTAAGTACCCGGGGCAAACATTGGCTCAGGTCGTCCACGACCGGATGTTCATCGGCAACCGGAGCAGGCACGTCTTCCGGTAGTGAAATGTGCTCCCGGGCGCAACGCAAGCGGTCGGCCAGCGCATTCCGGGCAACCTGAAAAAGCCAGGCACGCGGGTTCTCGATTGCGCAGAACAGAATATCCTGACGCAGCGCCTTGATGAATACCTCTTGCAGGAGGTCATCGGCTTCATCATCAAATCCGGAGCGATGGCGCAGGTAGCCACGCAACTCGGGCATGTGGCTGGACCAGGCGGCCACCAGACATGGAACGGTCATGTGCGGTCAGTCCGCTTCGGCGGCAAAGTAGCGTTTCCTGAACCACAGCGACACAGACACAAGGCCGATCATCACCGGCACCTCGACCAGCGGTCCGATGACCGCGGCGAAAGCCGCGCCGGAGTTGATGCCATAGACCGCCACGGCGACCGCGATCGCCAGTTCGAAGTTGTTGCTGGCGGCAGTAAACGATAGTGTCGTGCACTTTTTGTAGCCGGCGCCGATCTTCCGGCTCATGTAGAACGAGATCAGGAACATGACTACGAAATAGATCAGCAGCGGAATGGCGATGCGCACTACGTCCAGCGGAATGGTGACGATCAACTTGCCCTTGAGGCTGAACATGACGACGATGGTGAACAGCAGCGAAACCAGCGTGATCGGCCCGATCTTCGGGATGAAGCGGGTGTGATACCACTCCTTGCTGACGAAGCGCAACATGACGACGCGGGTCAGCACGCCGGCGATGCAGGGGATGCCGAGGTAGATGAAGACGCTCTCGGCGATCTGGCCGATGGAAATATCGACCACCGAGCCGGACAGGCCGAACAGTGGTGGCAGCACGGTGACGAACAGCCAGGCGTAGATGCTGAAGAACAGCACCTGGAAGATCGAGTTGAAGGCGACCAGGCCGGCGGCGTACTCGGTCGAGCCCTTGGCGATCTCGTTCCAGACGATGACCATGGCGATGCAGCGGGCGAGGCCGATCAGGATCAGGCCGACCATGTACTCAGGCTTGTCGGGCAAAAAAATGATGGCCAGCGCGAACATCAGGAGCGGCCCGACGATCCAGTTCTGGAGCAGCGACAGGCCGAGCACCTTGCGGTCGGCGAAGACGTCGGGCAACTCCTCGTAGCGTACCTTGGCGAACGGCGGATACATCATCAGGATCAGGCCCAAGGCAATCGGGATGTTGGTCGTGCCGACCTGGAAGGAATTGATGAAATCCTCGACCCCGGGCAGAAAGTAGCCGAGCGCGATGCCCAGCCCCATGGCGGCGAAAATCCAGACCGTGAGATAGCGATCGAGGAACGAGAGTTTTCCGGTGACCTCGCTCATGCGCCGGCCTCGGCGTGGATTTTCCGTGCCGCCTCGGCGACTGCTGCGGTCGACATCGTTTCGAGGGGCAATTTCACGAAGGCTGCAATGCGCTTCTCGAGTTCGCCATAGGCAAGCTCGAATGCCGCCCGCCGCGCTGCCAGCGGCTCGACATGCGCCGGATCGGCGATGCCCCAGTGGGCCGTCGCCGGATGGCCGGGCCATACCGGGCAGGCTTCGCCGGCCGCGCTGGCACAGACGGTGAAGATGAAATCCATGCGCGGCGCCCCCGGCTCCGCGAATTCATCCCACGACTTGCTGCGCGGATGGCCCGCGTTCGGCCACGGCACGCCATGCGCCGCCAGGGTTTCCAGCGCCACCGGATTGACCTTGCCGCTCGGCTGGCTACCGGCGGAAAAGGCGTGAATCCGCCCCCGGCCGAGATGGTTGAACAAGGCCTCGCCAAGGATCGAGCGGGCTGAATTGCCGGTGCACAGCACCAGGACGTTGAAAGATTTCATGCACAGCTTTCCGTGTTGCAGGTGGCGACGATTTCGCTGCAACCGAGGCCGCCACAACAATCCTCGGTCAGGTAATGCAGCAGTTCGTTCATTGCGCCGTAGTTGGTTGAATAGAAGACGAAGCGCCCTTCCTGGCGCGAACTGGCCAGCCCGGCGCCGACCAGTTCCTTGAGATGAAAGGTCAGCCGGCCGTTGGCCTCGATACCCAAGGCGTCGGCAATCTTGCCGACCGACAGCCCCTCCGCCCCGGCACGCACCAGCAGGCGAAAGACTTCCAAGCGGGTTTCATGGGCCAACGCCCCCAAGGCGGTTACGGCAGCTATCGTTTTCATGTTTCAATAATCGTTGAATTAAATTGAAAAATCAAGCTCGAATAGTGACTGACGTGTTCGTCGGGCGATTTTCTATAAATGCGGAAGTTCGCTGCACGGGATTTCCCGCATCCAGTTTGAAACTGGAATACAGAAAACAAAAAGGCCACTCCGAAGAGTGGCCTAACTGCTTGATTCCATTGGTCGGGGCGGCGGGATTCGAACTCGCGACCCCTTGCACCCCATGCAAGTGCGCTACCAGGCTGCGCTACGCCCCGACAAGCGCGGAATTATACCGTAAAACCGGGGGATTCAAAGGCTCAGCATCTGAATCACATAGGCCAATTCCGCACGCAGACCACCCACGGAATTCGCCGATCCTGAAACGTCGACCGCAGCAGCTTCAGTCGCAACGCCCTCATCGAGCCTGTTACGTGCACCGCTGATCGTAAACCCCTGATTATAGAGAAGTTCGCGGATACGCCGGACGAGCAGGACTTCGTGGTGCTGATAGTAACGGCGGTTACCGCGCCGCTTCACCGGCTTGAGCTGATTGAATTCCTGCTCCCAGTAGCGCAAAACGTGCGGCTTGACCCCGCAGAGTTCGCTTACCTCACCGATCGTGAAGTAACGCTTGGCAGGAATCGGCGGCAGTTCATCGCCGCCCGTAGTCTTAGGCCGATGTTCCATCGCAGGCGAGTTCGACGTCGGACTTCAGTTTCTGGCTGGCATGGAAAGTCACCACGCGGCGTGCCGTAATGGGGATTTCCTGGCCGGTCTTGGGATTGCGACCCGGACGCTGCGGCTTGTCGCGCAGCTGGAAATTGCCGAAACCCGAGAGCTTGACCCCATCCCCGGTTTCCAAGGCATTGCGGATCTCTTCGAAGAAGGCTTCGACCATATCCTTGGCCTCACGCTTGTTGAGGCCAACCTTCTCGAACAACAGGTCGGCAAGCTCGGCTTTGGTCAGTGTCATTGTGATTTTTCCGTCAGGCACGCAGTTGAGCGGCGAATGCCTGCTCAAGACAGGACACCAGTTGCTGCATCGCCAAGTCGACTTCCGTATCTTGCAAAGTACGTTGAGTATCTTGCATAACTATCCGGAACGCAAGACTTTTCTTGTTTTCCGGAACACCCTTTCCAGTGTAAACATCGAACAGTTGTATGTCCTGAACGAGGGCCGGCAACTTCCCTTTCAGGCCATCGAGCAGGGTCTGCAAGGCCAGATCGTGATCGACCACGATCGCCAGGTCGCGGATCACCGGCGGGAACCTCGAGACCTCGGCGTAGGCGGGAACATTCGCCGCCGTGAGTGCGGCGAAATCGAGTTCGAAGACCACCGGCGCCTGTGGCAGATCGTACTTTTGCGCCCATTCGGGATGCAGTTCGCCGATGCAGCCGATTTCCCTGTACTCGAGCAAAACGCGGGCAGCGCGGCCCGGATGCAGCGCCGGATGGGTCGCCCTTTCGAAACGCAATTGAGCAGGCGCCAGCAACGCCTCGAGGTCACCCTTGACGTCGAAGTAATCGATCTTGCGCGCCCCGCTCCCCCAGCCCTCCGGTAGCGCACCACCAAAGGCCAGACCAGCCAATTTCCACGGCTGATGGAAGCCGGCGACCGGTACGGCCTGTGGGTCGCGATGGAAGGTGCGCCCGACTTCGAACAGGCGGACCCGGCTCTGCTTGCGCTTCAGGTTGGTCAGCAGGTTGGAAATCAGGCCGCCGAACAGGGTCGACCGCATCACGGCCATCTGGCTGGCGATCGGATTGGCCAGGCGAATCAGCTCGGCCTCTTCGGTCTTGCCGGAAAAATCGGCTTCCCAGGCTTCCTCGACGAAGGCGAAATTGACCACTTCCTGGTAGCCGCGGTCGGCTAGCATCTGGCGAATGCGATAGGCCGGACGCTGCGCCTCCGGCTGAGCCATCATCTTCATCTGCCCGCGCGGCGCCGGAGCGGGAATGTTGTCGTAGCCGTGGAGACGGGCGATCTCCTCGATCAGGTCCTCTTCGATTTCCATGTCGAAGCGCCAGGACGGCGGCGTGACCAGGAAATCGTCGCCCTGCTGCTCGAAAGAAAGCGCCAGCCCCGTGAACAGGCCGGCGATGCGCTCGGCACCAAGCGGCAGACCGAGCACTTTTTCGGCGCGGGCGGTACGCAGGCGCACCGGCTTGCGGTCCGGCAACGCAGCCCTGGCCTCGCCGACCGGACCGGCCTGGCCACCGCAGATATCGAGGATCAGCTGCGTGGCGCGCTCGATGGCACGACGGGTGCCGCCGAAATCGACGCCGCGCTCGAAGCGATGCGAGGCATCGGAGCCGAAGCCATAGCGACGGGCACGGCCGGCGATGGCTTTCGGCGCGAAAAACGCCGACTCGAGGAAGAGCTCGGTCGTTTCCAGCGTGATGCCGCTCTCCTCGCCGCCCATGATGCCGGCCATGGCCAAAGGCTTGGCGTCGTCGGAAATCATCAAAATATCGGCGTCGACCGCGATCGTTTGCTCGTTCAACAGCAGCAGTTTCTCCTCCGCCCTGGCCATTCGCGCATGCACCGCACCCTCCAGCCGGGTGTTGTCGAAAGCGTGCAGCGGCTGGCCGAGCTCGAGCATCACGTAGTTGGTGACGTCGACCAGCGCGGAGATGGCGCGAATGCCGCTACGCTCGAGGCGGCGCTTCATCCATTCCGGCGTCGGTGCCTTGGCGTCCACATCCTTGACGATGCGCCCGCAGTATAGCGGGCAGGCCTCCGGTGCATCGAGCACGATGGCACGGGTATCGGCGATGCTCGCCGGTACCTCCGGAACAACCGGCAGGCTGGTCGCGGCGCCGGTGATAGCGCCGACTTCACGGGCGATGCCGAGCAGCGACAGACAGTCGGCGCGGTTCGGTGTCAGCTTCAGCTCGAACTGATTGTCGTCGAGATCGAGGTACTGGCGGATCGACTGGCCAACCGGCGCATCGGGCGGCAGGATCAGCAGGCCGGCGGCTTCCTCGGCGATGCCCAGTTCCTTGGCCGAACACAGCATGCCGGAGGACTCGATGCCACGCACCTTGGCGATCTTGATCGTGAAATCCCCGGGCAACTGGGCGCCGGGCAGCGCGCACGGCACCTTGAGACCGACGGCGACGTTCGGCGCGCCGCAGACGATGGTGGTCGGCGTGCCGCTACCAGTATCGACCCGGCAGACGTTCAGGCGATCGGCATCCGGGTGCCTGACGACTTCCAGGACCTGGGCGACGACGACGCTGTCGAAGGCCGGGGCGACCGGCGCCAGTTCCTCGACTTCGAGGCCGGCCATGGTCAGCAGATGGGAAAGTTCCGCGCTCGTCAGCTGGGGATCGACGAGGGTACGCAGCCAGGATTCGGAGAATTTCATGCGAATTGCCTCAGGAAACGCAGGTCGCCTTCGAAGAACAGGCGAAGATCATTGACGCCATAACGCAGCATGGTCAGGCGGTCAGGGCCGAAGCCGAAGGCGAAGCCGGTGTACTTTTCCGGATCGATCCCGGCAATGCGCAGCACGTTCGGATGGACCATGCCGCAACCGGCGATCTCCAGCCAGCGGCCCTTCAGCGCACCGCTCATGAAGGCGACGTCGATTTCGGCCGACGGCTCGGTAAACGGGAAGAAGGACGGGCGGAAGCGCACGGTCAGATCGTCGGTCTCGAAGAAGCTCTTCAGGAAATCGGCGATGACGCCCTTGAGGTCGGCGAAGGACACGCTCTCGCCCACCCACAGGCCTTCGACCTGGTGAAACATCGGCGAATGGGTCGCATCGGAATCGACGCGGTAAACGCGGCCCGGCGCGA
>ERZ795054.1236-NODE-1236-length-25145-cov-8.479354_pt1 | contig 25145 bp, 19 predicted proteins | sample MGYA00375138_ERZ795054 | MGnify/ENA primary metagenome ERZ795054 (study PRJEB30183, sample SAMN05720215) | anaerobic digester metagenome | isolation source: active sludge of municipal wastewater-treating anaerobic digesters | place: USA | collected 2014-12-23 ... | reverse complement strand
CCAGGCCAATTTGAGTGCAACGAATGTATAGCTTATTTCTTGACGGACCCTAAGCGCCGGTCGTCCCTTTCGGGCGACTCTGGAACTCAAGTTCCGAATCAGTCGCGCATAAAATTGTCGATTATCAGAACGAACCCCATCGACAAAACCCTCTGGTCACCCGGCAGTTCATCGCGATATCATCATTGCTGTGAAACGGAAAATTGTGACCCTGGGGTTCATTGCCGTATTAACCATGGGGGCGGTGTGCTCGATTCATCAGGCCAAAGCAATCCTCTATGTTGTGGACCGCGAAGCTCTCGGAGCAACAAACGCCAATGCGGGAACCGAGGAACACCCATTCAAGACAGAGGGAAGCACCCCGCAACCGGTCATCTGGGAGCCGATCGGACTGTCGGGCGGGGGCGGCATGTTTTCCCCCGCAATCTCGCCCGCAGACCCGAATCTGATGATGTTGAATTGTGATATGAGCGCCGCCTACCTGTCTGAGGACGGTGGGCGCAACTGGCGGATGATCCATCATGCCCAACTCCGGAGTGATACACGTTGCCGGCCGGCGTTTCACCCCACGGATTCCAAGGTCCTTTTCGCTTCGTCCGGCGGACGACTGCGGATCAGTCGCGATCGAGGCCAGACCTTCGAACCAATGGGCAACCTCAAAGACAACCTGTTCGGGGAGATCGCCATCCACCCGGCTGATCCGATGGTGATGCTCGTGGGCGCCGGCAACAACCGTTGCGCCCGTTCATCCGATGGGGGTGTGACCTGGAAAATGTGTGAGGGTCCGGTGGGCCGGCTGATAGGATTTCACTTCGATCACACCCGACAGGGCCGCACGATGTTTGCCGCAACCGACCGGGGTGTCTGGCGATCCGATGATGGCGGAACGACGTGGGTGGAACGGACGCAGGGCTTGCCTTGGAAGGAAATTCAGGCGTTCGCGGCCGGTTCGAACTCAGAGGCGGGCGACGTCATGCTCTATTGCGCCATCCCGAGCAAAGCGATGGACGGCAGATTTCAGGGCGGCGTGTATCGCTCGCGCGATCGCGGCGAAATCTGGGAGTCCGCCATGGGTGCCGGCTTGAATACCGAGACGCGAACCGCCGATCAATACGCCTACGGTCCGGTTGCCCAGTATCAACACTTGCTGACCACCGACGCAAAGCCACTCACCGTCTACGCGCTGAATACCAGCACCGGCTTTCATCCGCCACACAGCGACACCGTTTATCGCAGTGACGACGCCGGCACGACTTGGCGTGCCACTTATTTCCAGGATCCGCGTTTCAAGCAGTTCAACGTCGCGCATGATTACGTGACCGCGTCCACCGGGCAGTGCTTCAAGGGCGGGGAAACCCCTTTTGGGGTGGCGATCTGCAACACGGATCCCAACCGTGTCATGTTGGTTCGCAACGAGCCGCACCTGACGCATGATGGCGGTGTCTCCTGGTTTGTGGGGAGCACCTACCCCGCGGCCGATCGATCGCCCGGCCCGGACACCGCCTGGGTGTGCAACGGCCTGGTCGTGACTACGACGTGGCATTATGACATCGATCCCCATGATCCCCTTCGCCATTATATCGCTTATACCGACATCGGAATGTCCCGATCCCTCGACGGCGGCAAAACCTGGCGCTGGTGGAACCAGAAGACGTGGGCGCCCTGGAGAAACACCTGTTACGAATTGGCGTTTGACCCGGAAACACCTGGCAAGATCTGGGGCGCCTTTTCCGATGTCCATGACATTCCCAATGACAACATCATTTCCGAACGCCACGGACATCAGCGTCCCGGTGGCATCTGTCTTTCGGAGGACTACGGCGCCTCGTGGAAGAGCGAGACGCGAGGCCTGCCGGCGAAGCCCGTGACCTCAATTGTCTTGGATTCCCGAACGGCCAAAGGCGCGCGGACCCTTTACGCCGGTGTGTTCGACGCGGGCGTCTTCAAATCGACCGATGACGGCCGGACCTGGACCCTTAAGAAAAACGGTTTGGGACATCCGGATAACCTCCGCGTCTATCGCGTGATCCTGCACGCCGACGGAACGCTCTTCGCCAGCATCTGCGCCAAGCGCCCCACAGCGGGCGCTCCCCTGATGAAGGAGGGCGTCGGATTGTATCGCTCTCGGGACCGGGCCGAGACGTGGGAGCGGATTTCGCCCTTGCCACCGTTGCTTTACGTGAAGGATTTTTCGGTCCATCCCCGCGACAGCCAACGCATACTCCTTGGCGCGTGCGATGCCGGCCGGGGCGATCCATCCGGAGGGCTTTACCTGACCGAGGATGGTGGCAACTCCTGGCGGCGCATCGGTCGTCAGGGACCGCAGACCTTCGGCGGTTATTTTCATCCCCGGCGCGAAGGCTGGATCTATATGACTCTTACCGAAGGCGCTCCCGGGACAGGGCTTTGGCTCTCCCGCAACCTGGGCCAAACCTGGCAGCCCTTTGACGAACTGCCCTTTTCAAACATCCAACGCGTCGAGTTTGATCCTCGGGACGAGGCCCGTCTTCATGTCACCACCTTCGGCGGCAGTGTGTGGCGCGGGCCGATTACGCCGCGCGAACCATGACCCTCCTCGACGACTGTTCCTTTGAAATCCCGGAAACACCCGACCCAGCGCAGAACATTCCGCGAAAACATTGTCCGGGTTTGCCAGGGGGCTTTTTATCCCCGGGCGGTTGGGGGGGTGAAATCACGAGGATGATCGGGTGCGAGGTTTGCCGGCCTGGTGCACGCGGAGGGAGAATCCTTGATGGTTTTCGAAGGGTTCCACGGTGCCGGTGACCTCGAGGACGGGATAGCGGACGGTGGCCAGTCCGTGGCTTTTGTAGGTGGCGGCGAACAGTTCGGTTTCGACCATGCCGGTCCAGTCGGCCAGGGTGAGGAACTTCATGGGCTGGCCGTCGGCCTGATGATGGATGCGTTGTTCGACCACCAGGCCACAGGTGACCACGGTTTCTCCGACATGATCGCCCAGACGGGCGACGGGACAGTAGGTTTCCCACGCGATCGAGTCGTAGAGCGCGAGGGGATGGCCGCTGACGGGAAAACCCAGCAGTTCAGTTTCCCACTCCAATCGTTCCCGCAGAGCCGGTTCCCGGAGGGTGGCCTCCGGCAATTGTTCCGCGCCGGCCGGCGGCAGCAGCCAGCCTTGGTTGGGTTCGGAAGTGGGGTTGAAGGCGCGGCTGAGGAACTGGAAATGCCAAAACTGGCGGGTGCGCGGTTGGCCGAAGCCGTCGAATGCGCCCGCGCGAATCAAGAGTTCCATTTCTTCGTGGGTGGGGATCACGCGGCGGTAGAAATCGGGCAGCGAAGAAAATTCGCCCCGCGCTCGTTCTTGCAGGAGTCGTTCCTGAGTCTGGCGGGTGAGGTTTTTGAGGGCGGTTACTGGCACGCGAATGGCCAGGTTTCCGATCGCTGCCGACCACGGATGGAAGGGGGGGTGTGTGCAGGGGAGGGAATTTTTTTCGACGGTGAATTCCGGTCCCGGCGTGTTGATTCGCGGCGGGAGGAGGGGAATGCCCAGGCGATGGCATTCGAGCACGTAGACCAGCGGGGGATAGAAGCCCTTGCCGTTCGATAATACGGCGGCCATGAAGTCGACGGGGTAATACCGTTTCAACCAGGCCGATTGATAGGCTTCGACGCCGTAAGCGGTGCTGTGCGCTTTGCAGAAGGCGTAACCCTCGAAGCTTGCCACCAGTTTCCAAACCCGGTCGATCGCGCTTTCGTCATGTCCCCGTGCCCGGGCCGACGCCCGAAATTCCCCTTCGATATCGGCGATGACTGCGGTTTTCCCTTTGCCCAGGGCGCGCCGCAGGACATCGGCCCGTCCGCCCGTGAGGCCGGCGAAGGCCTCGCAGATTTGGAGGACATGTTCCTCGTAAGCGATCAGGCCAAAGGTGCTGCGAAGGCAGGAGGCCAGGGAAGGATGCGGATAAGTCACCGGCTCGAGTCCCTGGTAACGCTTGACGAAGTCGGTCTTTTTATTTTCGTTGGCGGCGCCGGGGCGGATGACACTGACGATGGCGATCAGGCCGTCGATGTCGCGCACCTGGCAGCGGCGGCTGAGACTGACCATGGCCGGGCTTTCGATGTGGTGGACGGCCCGCGCTTCTCCGCCGCTGATCAGGTCCCAGACCTTGGGATCGTCCCACGGCTCGAGGCGGGTCAGATCGATGGACATGCCGCGGAGAGCGAGGCTGCGTCGAACGTCGCGCATCACGGCCAGACCGCCTTGGGCCAGGATATCCATTTTGACCAATCCGACCGATTCGACGGCGTCCATATCGAAATGGGTGGTGGGATAGCCTTTGCGGGCGAGAAAACAAGGGGTCAGATCCTGCATGGGGGCGCGTGACACGACCACGCCGCACGGATGCATTTTGGGGTGGCGCGGGAAGCCGTCCAGGAAGATGGCCATTTCGAGCGCGGTTTTATAAGGTTCCTCTCCGACGGGCAGGTCGCGGCATTCCTGCCGGAGACTGATGGCTTCGGCCAGGGCCTGGGGCCGGACGTGGGGGAGGCGTTCGGTCAACCGTCGGATCTGAAACTCGGAAACGCCCAGGACCTTGGCCACATCTCCGACAGCGCTCCGGGCCTGATACGTGGAAAAGCCGCCTACAATCGCGGCGTGTTCGCGTCCATACCGCGCAAAGATCAGGTCGATCACCTCGTCTTTGCGGTCATGGGGAAAATCGACATCGACATCGGGCAATTTCCGGAGTTGCATGCGGTCGAGGTTCAGAAATCGGCGGAAATAGAGCTCGAATCGAATCGGACAGACGTCACTAATGCCGAGGCAATAGCAGACCAGGGAATCGGCGGCGCTGCCCCGAGTGATCCATTCGATGCCTCGGCGGCGGCATTCTTGGAGCAGATCCCACACCACCAGGAAATATTCCTCGTAGCCGACCGCGTGGATAATGGCCAGTTCTTCGTCGACCTGGGATTGGATCCGGGCGTTCGCGGGGTGGGGATAGCGCCGGCGCAGGCCTTCGAGGGTTAGCCGCCGCAAGAACGCCGCGGGCGAGGAGCCGTCCGGGGGTTGGAACGTGGGAAACTGGAGTTGGCCCAGCGGAGGGGTGAAGGCGCAACGATCGGCAATTTCCCAGCTGTGCGCGGCCAGGTCGGGATGTTGTTGCAGCCAGTCCCGGCAGTCGGTGGCGGCTGAGAAATGGAATTCTCCTCCTTGTTTTTCCGGGTGTTCCTGGCGGAGCAAAGTGCGGGTGCGAATGCTCTGGACCACGTCGTATTTCCAGCGATCCTGGGGGGAGGCATAGAGCGCCGGCCGGCAAAACACCTTGGGCAAATGACTCGAATGGGCTGTCCGCCGCCATGCGTCGGGCCCGTCAATTTCGAGGTAAAAACGCCCAGGGAAAAGTTCGGCCAGCGCGGGGTCCGATCCGACCGCCACCAAGCCGTCTCCGAGCGATTCCAAATGAGAAATCTGACATGGGAAATCCCGGTGGAGCTCGGGCGATGCATCGTCGACATTCGAGGTGAGGAGGCGGCACAAGTGACGGTAGCCGGCGGCATTTTCGACATAAAGCCGGAGGGGACGTCCGCCGACCCTCAGCTGCGCGCCCAGGACTGGCTTGAGACCCGCCGCCTGGGCGGCCTGGGTGAATTCAATGGCTCCGTGGAGATTGGCCCGGTCGGCCAGGGCAATGGCCGGCAAATCGTGACGGCGGGCCAAGTCGATGATGGCGTCGATGGAGAGGGTGGAATCGAGAAACGAATAGTAGCTTTGAACCGCGAGGGGAAACGGCCATTGGAATTTTGAGGGCGGAGATTTAAAATATCCGGCATGGCGGGCGGGGGACCGCGATTCGGGAACAAGATGGGGTGCCCGGTTTTTTGAAACGCGACAAGAGGAGGGGCGTGGAGAAGGGGACCGATCGGCACGCGAGCGAGACACGCTTGAGCTCGATTGTTCCCGGAGCAACAGATCGTGTCCCCGCATAATCACATAGGCGCCGCGGGTCTTGCGCAATTCATCGATGATCTCCATCAGACGGCGGTCGGCGTTGTGGCGCTGAGTTTGGCGTTCGAGCGGCAGTTCGGTCTGGAACGCGCCGGAATACAGGTTGGAAAACCGGAGGGAAACCATCCGCAGGCTGACGCGCCGTTTCCAGGCCAGGCGCAACAAGGGACGCAGCCGCGAGTAGACGTCGGTCTCCAGGTCGGTGGGTTCTTCGAGGCTTTCGGTTGCCTGATCTTCAGCCATGTCGTTGTAGCGGACCTTTACGGTGAGCGTGCGGACGGTTTTTTGGTCGGCCCGGGCCGCGGTCATGAGTTGATCGGCCATGCGTCGGAGGTGGGCTTCGATCATGAGTTCGTCAGTGGAATCGGCCTCGAAGGTTTCCTGTTTGCTGTAGGAACGGGCGGGTTCAGCCAGGGGTAGCACGGGCCGATCATCGATCCCGTTCGCAAAATCGCGCAATTGAGGGGCCTGGCTGCCGACCAAAAGGGAAAGCAGTTCCACCGACGTGCCGGCCACCTGGCGAATCTCGGTCAAACCCGCGGCGTTCAGACGGCGGGCGGTTTGCGGTCCCACGCCCGGCAGCCAAAGGTTGGGCAACGGATGCAGAAAAGGAACTTCCTGCCCCGGTGGGATCGCCAGAAAAGCCGCCGGCTTGTGCAGCTTCGAGGCGATCTGGCTGATCAACTTGTTGGATGCAATCCCTTCGCTCACCGAGATTTTTAGCGATTGCCGGATCGCATCGCGAATGGTTCGCGCAATCTCCGTTGGCGAGGTCCGAGCCCCGGTCAGATCAAAATACCCCTCGTCAATCGAACCAATCTCCACCTCCGGCGTAAAATCGTAGGCATACGAAAACATCCAGCGCGAGAATCGCTCGTACTTTTCGAAATCTCCCGGCAGCACCACCAGCTTGGGACAAAGCCGGCGGGCCTGGACGGTTGGCATGGGGGTGTAAACCCCGTAGCGACGGGCTTCGTAGGAGGCCGAGGCAATAATCCCCCGCTTGTCCCCTCCCACCGCCACCGGCTTGCCTCGCAGCCGAGAATCCGAGGCCTGTTCCACCGAGGCAAAAAAGGCGTCCGCATCCAGGTGAATAATCGCCCGGCCTCCGCGTCCTTTTTCCAGCCACGGATTCATACCAACGCAAGATGCCCGAAGCGGATTCGCAAACACCACACTAGACCGGTTTGGTCCGCCGCAGCAAGGCCACCATGACCCCTTGAATAACCAGTTCTCCGGCGGGAACCAGCGCGGGATAACGCGGATTTTCCGCCCGCAAATAGGGTTTTCCTTTCTCGATCACAAAGGTTTTGAGCGTGCTTTCGTTGTCAATTAAAGCCGCCACCACATCTCCGGATCGCGGAGTCATCCCGTGTTCGAGGATGACACAATCTCCGTCGACAATGTGTTTGCCGATCATCGAATCCCCGCGGACTTTCAACGCAAAAGTGCGGGCGGTCGGCCGAATCCCCAGGCTTTCCACGTCCACGGAAACACAGCCTTCGGCCTCCTGATAGCGGTCGGCCGGAGGGCCGGCCGGGATGGTGCCGAAGACCGGGATATCCACGATCGGCCGCCGCCTGACGGAGAATCGGGAGAGCGCCCGCAGAGAACGCGCCTGGTGCGGACGACTGTCGAGCAGCTTTTTGCGTCGCAAGGCGCGGACATGGTCCGCGGCGGCGTTCATGCTGCGAAAACCGAAATGCGCGGCGATTTCGCGCAGGCTTGGGGTTCCCTCCCCGCTGTGTTGGGCGGACTGGATGAAATCCAGGATTTCCTGCTGTCGTTCGGTGGGCGCCTTTGTGCTCATACGGCCTTGATATACTGTTCAAATGAACAGTAATCTTTGGGCAGCCATTGTCAAGATCAGCGCCAGGTCCCGAACCGCAGAGCAAAAAATCTAGTGCGCGAGAGCAGACAGGGCTGTTTGGGCCTGTTGTTGTTTGCCTTGCCACTCGGCCAGGCGTCGTCGTTGTTCCTCGAGCACGTGTGAGGGGGCTTTTTGTGTGAAGGCGGGGTTTGCCAGCTTTTGTTCGATTCGCTCGATTTCGACAGTGATCTTGGCCAGTTCTTTTTCAAGGCGGGCTTTTTCGGCGGCGACATCAATCAAGCCTTCGAGGGGAAGGTAGACTTCGCCCAGGTCGGTTCGGGCGGTGGGAGTGCCTTTTTCGGCCTGGTGATTGGGATCCATCGTCAAGCGTTCGGCGTTGAGGAGGATCGTCAGAACCGGGGCTTCGGATTGCAGGAGATCGCTGGACGGTTTAATGACGAAGTGGACCTTTTTATTGGCGGGGATATTGCATTCGCGTCTGAGATTGCGAGCTTGCACGACGAGGTCGTATTTGGCTTGGACGAACTGTTCGTCGCTGGGATCGAGGCCATAGTGTTCCAGGAAGTCTGTTTCGAGGGGTTTGGGCCAGGGCGCGGTCATGACGCTGGTTCCCCCCTGATTTTCCGGCATATCTTCGGCGTATCCCAGGCCGTTCCAGAGTTCCTCGGTTATGAACGGAAGGAAGGGATGGAACAATCGCAGGACATGGGAGAGGACAAAATCGATGACCGCCAGACTATTGGCCTTGCGGGCGGCGTCGGGACTGGTCATGACCGCTTTACTGGCTTCGACGAACCAGTCGCAGTATTCGTTCCAGAAGAAGCGATGCAGGATTTGGGCGGCTTCGTTGAACCGATAGCCGGCCAGAGCGTCGCTGATCTCGCGAATCGCCCGGTCCAGGCGCAACAGGATCCATTTATCGTCGCTGGTTAACAGGCCGGGTTGAATTTCGCCCTGGACCTGGCCTCCCTGCATTTGGCGGAAGCGGCAGGCGTTCCAGAGTTTGTTGCAGAAATTGCGTCCCAATTCCACGTGCTGTTCGTCGAACAGGAGATCTTGTCCGAGCGGCGCGGAGCGCATGATACCGAAGCGCAGGGCGTCGGCGCCAAACTTGGTGATCAGATCCAGTGGATCGGGGGAGTTCCCGAGGCTCTTCGACATTTTCCGGCCCTGTTTATCGCGGATGATGCCGGTGAAATAAACGTTTTGGAACGGTTTCCGGCCCTGGTATTCAAATCCGGCCATGATCATGCGGGCGACCCAGAAGAAAAGAATATCGGGACCGGTGACGAGGTCGGTGGTCGGATAAAACCGTTGGAGTGTCTCGGTATTATCCGGCCAGCCCATGGTGGCAAATGGCCAGAGCCAGGAACTGAACCAGGTGTCCAACACATCGGGGTCCTGGGCAAAACCCGCGTTTTCCAGCAGGACCTGGAGTTCGCGGTCGATGGTCGCGATTGACACGTGGTGTTTGGCGGTCTCGATTCGCGCGGGTTGTCCCCGGCGTTCGGCGGTCTGGCGCCATTCCTCCGCTTGCGGGCCATTTTCGCATGCCTTACTCCAGACGGGGATCCGGTGGCCCCACCAGAGCTGACGCGAGATGCACCAATCCCTGATGTGCCCCATCCAGTGGGTGTAGGTCTTGACCCAGCGATCCGGGTAGAACTTGATTTCTCCTTTTTCGACCGCCGCTGTGGAAGCCTCGACCGAGGGATAGCGCAGGAACCACTGCTCGCTGAGGTAAGGTTCGACCGGCACATGGCTGCGTTCGCTATATCCCACGTTGTGGACATAATCCTCGATTTTGACGAGGAGCTTCTCCTCTTCGAGTTGTTCGATCACGGCCTGCCGGGCCTCCAAACGGTCCAAGCCCGCAAAATCCTCGCCGGCCTCGTCGGTCATCGATCCATCGGGTCCGATGACTACGGTAAGGGGGAGGTGATGGCGCAAGGCCATTTCATAATCGGCCGGGTCATGAGCGGGAGTGACCTTGACGCAGCCGGTGCCGAATTTCGGGTCGACGAGATCGTCGGCGATGATGGGAATGGCCTTGTTTTTGAGCGGCAGGAGGACTTTCCGGCCGATGAACGACTGATAACGTTCGTCGTGGGGATTCACCGCCACCGCTTCGTCGCCGAGCATCGTTTCGGGCCGGGTGGTTGCCACAATGACCCCCTCACTGGATAGGGCTTGGCCTTTGTCGTCGATCAACGGGTATTGGATGTGCCATAAATGCCCTTTCTCTTCGGTCATGATGACTTCTTCGTCTGAAAGGGCGGTTCGGGCGGCGGGATCCCAGTTGACCATGCGTTTGCCCCGGTAGATCAAGCCTTTGCGGTAGAGATCCACAAAAACCCGTTGCACGCATTCCGAGTAAGGGGCATCCATCGTGAATCGTTCGCGGGTCCAATCGCAGGAACATCCCAGTTTCTTGAGCTGCTGGATGATGATGCCGCCGTGTTTCTCTTTCCATTCCCATACTTTTTCGAGGAACTTGTCGCGGCCGAGGTCATCGCGGTGTTTGATGATCCCTTGTTTGCGGAGGTTTCTTTCGACGACGGCCTGGGTGGCAATGCCGGCATGATCGGTGCCGGGGAGCCAGAGCACTTCCTTGCCCTGCATCCGGGCCAACCGGGCCAGGATATCCTGAATCGTGTTGTTTAGGACGTGGCCCAACGTCAGGACGCCGGTGACATTTGGCGGCGGGATCACGATTGAATAGGATGGTTTTGGGGATTGTGGATCTGCGGTGAAACAACCGTGGTCCAGCCAGAATTGATACCATTTTGCCTCAACGGCCTGAGGTTCGTATGCCTTCGGAATTTCGGACATTGCTTTGTTCCTGGTGTTGATCCGGCCGGGGACACCCCAGAACCGGTTGCGTTTGTTTTCGACAAAAGCCGAATCATAAAGCTGGCTTTCGAGGAGAAAGTCAATGCCCGGGTTTGGCCGGGTGGCACCGAAAACCGCGCAGAAGACGCTCCGACATAATCGAACCGCGAATCAACGCCAATAGCCGCCAATGGAAGCAAAGGTATCCGTTGGCAATCGGTCTAGCACGCCAACGCATTTCCGCGGCCGCGGGGCAGCGCATCGCCCTGGCTTTGCAGGATGCCTTCGATCCGATGGTTGATTTCCTCGCGCTGTTGCGGACTCGCCCGGAGCCGGCCGATCCGTTCCCAATCGAAGTCGAGCAGTTTTTCGAGGATTTGGCGTGTGCCCGGAATACTGGACAACGTTATCAGTTCGGGCAAGAGCCCGAGTTCCCGGAGCCATTTAATTTCGAAGGCGTGAATCCATAGGGCGGAGGGGCCTTCGCGTTCCAGCAGTTCGAGGAAGCCGATCACAAGTTGGAGAGCGCCCGGCAGGGGGGTATCGGTCTCCGTCGTGGATTCGACGAGCGCGGATACATAGGCCGCTTGCTGCAATCGGCTGACATCGAGGCGGAAGCAGGCAAACGCCTTCTGGACTTGGACTTCATGGAGCGTGTGGAGATTCGAGCGCGTGTTGCGACGAAAGGAGAAATCGGCCAGAAAAAAGAGATCCAACTTCCCCCGCAACGGCGATTTGGGGCGGCGCGCCCCCCGGGCCACCGTAGCCAGCCGGCCCTGATCCCGCGTCAGCCACCGCACGATCAGGCTGGTCTCCGTCAGAGGAAAGACCCGCAACACCAAACCCGTGGCTTCTTCAATCATGAGATGAATGGACTTGCGGAGAGGCCGATGACGAACCAGGGATACGGCGGACATCGGTGATGGCTGGCCTGGCCTCCGGCGCATTGCGGACGGTCTCGGAGCCAATCGGCGACTGAGCCGTTGCTGGGACGGGGGGCGATGGCGGGATTCCGCCGCTGGCGGCCATTTCCGGGGTGATGGCCCCGAGGCTGATGATGAATTTGATGCCATCGGCGACCGACATGTCCAATCGGGTCACGGCGGATTCGGGAAGCAGCAAGAGAAAACCGCCCGTGGGGTTGGGTGTGGTGGGGACGAAAACACTCACGGTTTTTCCCGAGGTTGCCGCGGAAAGGTCCCGCGGTTGTTCGCCGGTAATGAATCCCATCGCCTTCTGGCCGGGCTGAGGAAAATCGACCAGGACCACCTGCTGAAAAGAGGATTTATTGCCGCTCGAGAAGGCTTCATTCACCTGTTTGATCGTTCCGTAGATCTTGTTGAGCAACGGAACCCGAAGCATGAGACGATCGACCGCCCGGATCACCTTTTTGCCGATGTAATATCGGGCGAACTGACCGATCAAGGCGATGGAGATCATGGCCAGGAGGAGGGCGATCAGGCTCCACTGCCATTTGAAGGGGCCCAGGCCCTCGTTTTGATGGGTCCATTGGCCGGGCAGAAAGACCAGCAACAGATCGGTGATATTGGCGATCGTTCCCAGCAACCATCGGACCACCGCCAAGGAAACCACCGCCGGCAAAATGATGGCCAGGCCAGTCAGGAAATTGGCGCGCCAGCGATGCAGAAACGTTTTCATGGCTTCGATGTTCCTCTCGAGCCCAGGGCATTCAATGAGGCTTTGGCCTCGAGAAAGCCGAGCCATCGGTTCTCCTCCCGTTTCATGCGCCGGCGCAGGACGGGCGCCTGGTCGTCGAATCCCCTGAGGTGAAGGATGCCATGGACAAGGTAGCGCGCCAGTTCGCGGGTCCAGGGCGTGCGATAACGACCGGCATTGGCCAGGACTTCGTCGAGGCAGATGAAAATGTCGCCCAAAAGTTCCTCGCTGTCCGCCCGATCCTGGTAATCGAAGGTGATGACATCGGTCGACCCCGCATGTTGGAGATGCCGTTCGTTGAGCTGGGTCATTTCGGGCGCCGCAACCAGGAAAACCCCAAGCTCATACCGTCGCACTCCCGGCATGGCGGCCAGCAGGATTCGGCACAATCGCCGGAGCCGGGGCAGGTTGACCGCCTGGACGTTCTGGCGGTTGCGTAGGTAAAGCTCGCTCATCAAGGACGATTGGCGGTTTTCCCGCGGTGATGCTCGTAGGCGGTGATGATCCGCTGAACCAGAGGATGCCGGATGACATCGCGTTTTTGAAACTCGGTGAAGGCGATGCCCTCGAGGTTATGAAGGGCTTTCATGGCTTCGAGCAGGCCGGAGTTTTTATGGGGCGGCAGATCAATCTGTGTCGGGTCTCCGGTGATCACGGCCTTGGCATCGAAGCCCAGCCGGGTCAGGAACATGAACATCTGCTCGGCTGTTGAATTCTGGGCTTCGTCCAGAATGACGAAGGCGTGATTGAGCGTGCGCCCCCGCATGTAGGCCAAGGGGGCGATCTCGATCACGCCGCGCTCGGTGTTTTTTTGGATCTCCTCCGCCGGGAGCATGTCGTAGAGGGCGTCATACAAGGGGCGAAGGTAAGGATTGATCTTTTCGTAGAGATCCCCGGGAAGAAAACCGAGCGCCTCGCCAGCCTCGACGGCGGGGCGAGTGAGGATGATACGGGACACTTTTTGTTCGCGCAGGGCGGACACCGCCATGGCCATGGCCAGGTAAGTTTTTCCGGTGCCCGCCGGTCCCACGCCGAACGTGATATCGTGGTTCTCGATCGCCTGAAGGTAACGTTGCTGTCCCAGCGTTTTGGGGATCACCACGGCTTTGCGGGTCGAGGTCTGGACGCGGGACGAGTGCAGACTCTTGAGGGCTTCGGCGCCGCTTTGTTTGACCAATTCGAGGGCGTAAGAGAAATCCCGGTTGCGAACGGGGGTGCCGGCCTTGATGGAGGCCTCGAGTTGCTGAAAAAGCTGGCGCGCCTGGACAATGCCCTCGGCGGATCCATCGAGCTGGATCCAGCCCTCGCGGGCGGTGGCCCTGACCTGCAATTGTTCTTCGATGGCCCGGAGGTTGCGGACGTCATTGTTGAACAACTGTTGAGCCAGACGCGCGGTTTCGAAGTGCAGGGTTTCGGTAGGCATGGATCGAAAATCAGTTGGCTGGCGTGCCGGCGAGGGTTTCCAGCGTTGATCGCAACTGGGCGGCCAGTTCGTTCAAGGCCTGGGGCAGGACGGTGGTTTGGCCCAAGACCGGCATGAAATTGGTGTCCCCGAGCCAGCGGGGCACGATGTGGATGTGCAAATGCTCCGCGATCCCCGCCCCCGCCACCTTGCCCAAGTTCAGGCCGATATTGAAGCCATCGGGCTTCATCAATCGCTTCAAGGCCTCCTGGCATCGACAGGTCAGCCTCATCAGCTCGGTCAGTTCGTTGTCCGCCAATTCTCCGAGGTCGGCGCACTGCCGATACGGGACGATCAACAGGTGGCCGGCCGTGTATGGATACGCGTTCAGCATCGCAAAACAGCTGCGTCCCCGCGCGATCACCAGATTCTTCTCATCCTCACTCGATCGCGCAATCTGAACAAACAACGAGGTATCCGAAGGTGGCGATTTGGGCGCCAGTATGTATTGAATCCGCCACGGGGCGTGCAATGTATCCATGGGAAACACCTTAGTGAGATTAAAGATAAAAGTCAAAGCGCCGGACCGGAGCGCGAGTGGATGGCAGTCTGGGATCATTGACAGACCGGTGGCGGCCGGTAGACTTCGCGCATGAGCTGCATTTTCGATCCGAACGCCGCCGCGGCATCTGACTCCGGGATATTTGGGCTTCCGTTTTCATACGAAGAAGCCTCGCTGGTTTATCTGCCGGTCCCGTGGGAAGCCACGACCTCTTACGGGGGAGGGACTTCCGAAGGGCCCACGGCCATCCTCGAGGCCAGTCGCCAGGTCGATCTCTTTGATGCCGACGTGCTCCGCCCCTACGAGGCCAGACTCCATCTCCTGCCCGAATCCGAAGAGGTCCGCGAGAAGGGCAAGGCGGCCAAGGCCCAGGCGGCGCGGATCATCGCCACAGGCGGCCGGATCGAGGGACATCCCGAATTGGAAGCCGCCCTGGCAGAAGTCAACAGCGCTTGCGCCTGGATGAACAGCTATGTCCACAAGGAAATCTCCCGACTGCTGGAAGCGGGCAAGATCCCGGCGCTCATCGGCGGGGATCACTCGACTCCATTTGGGGCGATCCAGGCGGTGGCTGAAAGGCAGTCGGACTTGGGCATCCTCCATATCGACGCCCATTCCGACACCCGTCGGGCCTATGAGGGTTTCACGTGGTCGCATGCCTCGATCATGTTCAATGTCCTGGACAGAATTCCCGGCGTTCATCGCCTGGTTCAGGTTGGGATTCGTGATTTTTGCGAACAGGAATGGGATTTCTGTCAGTCCCAAAAGGATCGTGTCCGGGTATTCTGGGATGCCCAGATGTGCCGTCGAAAGCTCGAGGGCCGATCATGGGCCTCGCTTGCGGACGAAATCGTCGCCGCTCTGCCCCGGAACATATGGGTCTCGTTTGACATCGACGGTTTGGACGCCCGTTTCTGTCCGCACACAGGAACCCCGGTGCCGGGCGGGCTCGAATTTGCCGAGGCCAACTACCTTCTCCGCGCGGCAGTCAAGGCGGGGCGCACTCTCGTGGGCTTCGACCTGAACGAAGTCGCTCCGGATCCCGAAGGGGCGGACGAATGGGATGCGAACGTCGGAGCCCGAATGCTCTATAAACTGACCGGTTGGACGCTGGCCAGCCAGGGACGCGCCCGGGTCTTGGAGCTTTAAGCGCTTGTGATAATCTCGGGAAGGGATTCCTTCCTGGGAGGGTTTAGACCGGCAGGACCACAGTAAAACAAGCCCCCCCGCCGGGAGCGTTGTCGACTTCGATTCGTCCCTGGTGTTTTTCGACGAGGGAACGGGCAATCGAAAGCCCCAATCCCAGGCCAGGTCCGTCAGAGGCCATGGCTGTCTTCGTCGAGAAACTGCTTTCGAAAATGCGTTCCCGGATATCCGGCGGGATTCCCGGGCCGGTATCCTGAATCCTCACCCAAACGTGGTGGGGAGGCAGCATCCCGCAGGAAACCATCAAGGTTCCCCCGGATTCGCCCATGGCCTCGCAGGCATTGAGAATGAGGTTGGTCCATACCTGGTTGATTTCGCTGGGGCGGCATCGGACAGGCGGAATGTCCGGCAGATCGACGCTCAAGTTGAATTTTTTCAGGACATAGCCAAACAAGACCAGGGTGTCACGCAGGCCTTCGCGCAAATCCACCTCGGCTTCCTCAGCCCGATCGTGGCGGCTGTAGCTTTTCAGGCTGCGCACAATGTTGCTGATGCGTTGAGAAGCCAGGCGGATGCTGCGAATCAAGCCCCCGCCCTCATAAAAATCGGCGACCCGCTGCCAAAGGCTTGGCTGTCGAACCGCAGGCTGGCCAGCCACGTCCTGTCGCAAGCCTTCCAGAATGCCGGGTTCCAGAGTGGCCAGGACGCGCACCACGCGGCGTGGCAATTGGGAGAACTGAATCGCCAAGGCCTCGTTGCGCTGACGCTGTTCCTCCGTCGCCAGGGATTGCCGGAGAAGCCCCGCCTGAAAAGACCGCTGAAGCAAGGACACCGTATCGGCGTCAATGGGCTCGGCCAGCACGCGCGTGAGATGGTCGGCCAGCGTCTCGGTGGCCCGCGACAACGAGGACATCGGATTGTTGATTTCGTGCGCAATGCCGGCCACCAACTGCCCCAGGGTTGCCATTTTTTCCTGCTGAATCAGCCGGTTCCGGCTGGCCCGCAGCTCGTCAATCGTCTGCTCCAACTGAAGCTTGTCGACATTCAGTTCCCGGGTGAGTTGCGCCACCTCCAGATGCAGCCGCACCACGGCCCGGTAACGCTCGACAAGATTGCCCAGCAACAACGGCGCCACCAGCCGGTTGAAATCATGTCGTTCGTGCAGCAATTGGCCAAACCGCGCGCTGGCCATAGTCAACATCGTCCCCGGGGTGCGCGCCCGCGCCGTGAAGAAGGATGGCTCGCCGGAGCTCAACGACAATAGTCCGAGAAATTGCCCGCTCCGCAACATGCCCAGGGCGAGTTCCGAGCCGTCTTGCGCTGTCTTAGCCAGCTGGATTTCTCCCTTGATAATCAACGAAACCTTCCGGTTCAACTCGCCCTCGCGCAAAAGAACCTGTCCCGGCTGAAAAACCACCCCTTCACTCTCGGTCTCCGGCATGGATGACAGGAGTTCGCGGATTGTTTCCAGCGGACGGATGGCAATGCTCATGGCCTTGGACTGGCTTACTCGTCCCCAGGGAGGGGGGCTTGCCGGATGCGATCGGCCAGCCGATCGGCCTCCAATACGCCCAGATACGGGATCAGGTTGGTTTCTTCGGCGGCGACAAATTCCGTGAGTTGATGGCGCACGATCGCAACCAATTCTTCCGCCTTCCAGGGCTTGGCCACATAATGGTTCAGGCCGGCGTGGTTGACGGCCTCGACAGTCGCCTCCAATCCCGCATGGGCCGTAAGCAGGATCTTCCGCGCCGCCGCAGTCCGGGGATCACGCTGCAACGCCACCAGAAAAGACACTCCGTCCTCCCCCGGCATGATGTGATCGCAAACCACCACGCCCAGTTTGCCCGCCGGAAGAATCACCGACGCCACCACGCGCCGGGCTTCATCCGCGCTTGCGGTCGCCTCGATCGTAAACAACGGCTCGAAAGGCGCCAGATCACGGACTACGGCCTCCAAGACTTCTGGCTCGTCCTCCACGCATAAAATAAAGATTTGGCTCATGAGAAACCTCCTGCGATGCCGCCTACTTTAGAAACAGCGGCCAATAGAATCGGGCCATGAATAAGGTGAGGGCTATGCCAATCAAACCAATCGTTCCGCCTGCTCGAATCAGATGCCGGGTTTCCAGAACGCCTGTCCCCATCGCAATCGCATTCGGGGGCGTCGAAATGGGCAGCGACATTCCATAACTCGAGGCTACGGCAACCGCCACCATGGCATTGGCCAGGCTAAACCCCGATATCTCCGTACTTGTGGCTCCAACGGTCACCGCGATGGGAGCCAGCAAGGTCACGGTCACGGTATGCGACAGAAAATTGGCCAGAGCAAAGGAAAACAGGGCCAGGCCCGCCACAATGGCGTAACCTCCCATGGAGGACCATTCCACCTGGCGCACCGCCCATTCAGCCAGCCCCGTATCCCGCAAGGCGGTCCCCAGGGAAATTCCACCGGCCATCAGCCACAAGACATCCCATGGCAAATTGTGGATTTCCTTTTTTCCAATAATCCCGAAAATCGGCAGCGCCACAATGGGGAGAAAAGCGACGATGTTGCTCGAAATCCCATGTTGCTGTTCCGTCAACCACAGCAAGGCGGTGAGACCAAACACGACATACATCCCCATGGCCTTGGGGGTGCGCTCAAACCGATCCTGAAAACCCAACTGGATTTCACGGCTGGTCGAGGGATAGAGCCAAATCAACACCAGCCAGGCGAGCAACAAGGTGATCAGCACGATCGGCAAGGCAAGTAGCACCCACGTGGCAAAAGGCAGGTGCGCGCCCTGTTTGGTCAAAGCCGCCAAAGCGATCGCGTTGGGCGGCGTGCCAATCGGGGTGGCTATACCTCCAATGTTGGCTCCCACCGGAATGGCCAGCACTACCGCGATGCGCAAGGGATCTCGCTCAGGAAGCTTCGCCAATATCGGCATGACCAGGGTCATCATCATCGCGGTCGTGGCTGTGTTGCTCATGAACGCCGACAAGGTCGCGCTGACCAGCAGCAATCCAAGGGTGATCATGGAGGGAGCCGATCCCATCGGCGCCAGAAACAGACTCGTCAGAGCCCGGTCCAACCGGTACTTCACCGAGGCATCCGCCAAAAGACACCCCCCCATGAACAAGATGATGACAGGATCGGCGAGGGATGCGAAAAATGTCCTGTAAGGCGTTGGCTTATAGGTGGTCAGCCAATGGGTCGGATCGCTGATCACCCGGCTGCTCTCGCCAAGACCCGCCGCCTGAATCCAGACGGTTTCCCCGTTGCGCTGGACGATTTTGGCTTCGATGGATTGCGGGGCCTGCCCGGGACGTTCCAACAGAACTCCCCTGTCGTTTTTCAGGGCTTTCGTCGGCACTTCCCAGGCCGGGGTTCCATCCGCAACCGCCACCTTGCGCGCCGGCGCCGAGGGCAACCGGGCCGCCGTCACCAAGGGTCCTTCGGCGCTCAGCAGCAAAACCTCGAGAAAGATCACCAGCAACGAAGTGGTGTATATCGGAACCGGTTCCATCACCCAGAAACAACCGGCCATCAGGAATATGCCCAAGGTGACCTGTCCCGCAAAATTTAATCCCGGCAATTCGAGAAACAGGGGGGCAATCAAACCCACCAGCCCCGCAACGATACCCGCTGTATGCTTCGCTTTCATGCCTAGATAAAAGACTAACGCTCGACAAAGGACGCATCCGGGCCAAGGCGACGGGCACTCTCACCGGCTGCCGGGTTTCACGACCGGCACAGCCGCCAGATCCGCGGGAAGATTCGCCGGATCGAAGGTCTCGACCTTCAACGCAATCACACTCAGCATCGGGACGCCCAGATTCACGCGGCCGTCCGATCGATCCACAAGGATGGCGACCCCCACAGGGACTCCCTGGGATTGACGGACGATTGCCAGCGTCTCCTGGACCCGGCCCCCTTGGGTGATCACGTCCTCGACAACCAGGAGTCGCTCGTCGGGCGCAATCCGAAAACCGCGCCGCAAAGCTAGTTTCCCCTCTTCTTTCTCCACAAAAATGAAACGAACGCCCAGTTGGCGGGCGACCTCCTGGCCGATGACCAATCCTCCCATGGCCGGAGCAATCACCGTCTCGGGCGCCAGAGAGCGCACGCGCTCTGCCAGGACCCGGCCGAACTTTTCGACCACCGGCATCTGTTGCAGGGCGAGGGCGCACTGGAAATACTGCCGGCTGTGCAAGCCGCTCCGCAAAATGAAATGCCCTTCCAGCAGGGCGCCGGTTTCTCGAAAGATCCCGAGGGCTTCAGCGGGCGTCATATTTGCACCTTGAATTGTTCTCCGGATTTTAACGACAGGGCAAAACCGGCGAGCAGTTCCGGGATTTGCTCCAAGTCCCCCAGATGCACGAGTTCAACCGGCGAGTGCATGTAACGGTTCGGCAGGCTGATCAAAGCGCTGGGAATGCCCCCCCGGGTCCAGAAGATCACGTCGGTATCCGTGCCGCTTGTGGCGGACATGGCTTCGTGCTGCAACTTGATCTTGAGGGACTCGGCAACCTTTTCGAGCCGGGCGACGACGGAGGGATGGTTGCAGCCGCCGTGGGTGATGGCCGGGCCTTTGCCGAGCTTGATGTCTCCATGTTGCGCCTTGTTGACGGTCGGATAATCGGTGGCATGGGTGACATCCACCACCAGGGCGGCATCCGGCTTCAGCGCGTAGGCAATCTGCCGCGCCCCCAGCAGGCCGACCTCTTCCATGATGTTCGAAACGAGGCAGATCTCAGCCTTGAGTTTGCCGCGTTTCGGGGCCAGCAGACGGGCGGCTTCGGCCACCGCAAACGTCCCAATCCGGTTGTCGAACGCTCGGGCCACCGCCAGATTATTACGCAATAACTCAAATTCGTCGTTCAACGTGATCGGATCGCCGATCTCGACCAGTTGCCGGGCCTCCTTGCGGTCGCGAACGCCCAGATCGATGAAGAGATCGTGAATCTTGGGCCGTTTCTCGTCGGCCTCTTTGGTGAGATGAGGCGCCACGTTGCCGACCACGCCCTTCACCGGGCCTTTGCGGCTGTGAACGGTCACCCGTTGGGCCTTGGTAATCGCCGCGTCAACCCCCCCGAGTTTTCTAACATAAACGTAGCCTTGGTCATCAATGAAATTGACCGCGAGGGCGATTTCGTCGGCGTGCGCCGCCATCATCACCCGGGGGGATCCGCCCTTGTTCAACACCGCCACCGCGTTTCCGTAAGCATCGGTAAAAGTCTCCTCGGCGTACGATTTGACATAATCCAGCCAAACCCGCTGGCCGCGGGATTCATGCCCGGATGGACTCGGTGTGTTGACCAGCCGCTGTAGAAATTCCAAGGACTGTTCGCGCATAGCAGGCACTATAGAAAGCCCGGCGAAAAAGGCAAAGGAAACCCGCGCTCAAATGACCTGGATGATTTCGGAGATTGCCTTGCGATCGGTGCGCGGGCTGAAATCGTCGGGATACCCCAGCGGCGTAACCACCACGGGATCCCAGTCCGGGCTCAACCCCATGGCCCGATGCAGCGCTGGCCGGTTGAAGGCGCAAATCCAGCAGGTTCCCAAACCCTCGGCCGCCGCCGCCAGCACCAGGTGTTCGGTCGCAATCGAGACATCGATCGGATGAATGCTCTCGCCATCTCGTGACCAGGCCTGTTTGCGATTGCCCACGCCCACAATGATCAGCGGGGCCGTGAACACCCAGTCCTGGAGAATGCCCCGCAAACGGGACTGGCTTTCCTTCGTCTTCAAGGCGATAAACCGCCAGGGCTGCAGATTGCAGGCCGAGGGCGCCCAACGCAACGCCTCCCAGATCCGATCCAGTTTCTCCGTGGGAACAGGCTGCGACGCGTACTGACGCACACTCCGGCGTTCCCGAACCACTTCATAAAAGTCCATAGGCACCTCGAACGGTTGGCTTGTTTCCGATCCGCCCCATGGAAATCCCGGATTCAACATTCGTCAACCTTCTCTTTTCCGTTTCTTTAAGCCGACGCGCGGAATTCATTCCGCAGGTGTCTCGCAGCCCAATGGAGCGCGGAATTCATTCCGCTTCGGCAAGGGGGCGGACTGAAGTCCGCGGAAAAACCTTGCTCAACGCCCAGGGCGAACTAATCTAAAACGCGTCCGCCGACTGCGCTCCAGGTTATGAAATGACTCCCCGGGGCAGGTCTCAGGACGCCAGCTCAGGCCGGATGGATTGTCCCCCGACATCCGTGTTCGGCCGGAGAGGGATAACCCGATGTCAGCGAATCGATCTGATTATTGTTGCACGCCATGAATATGAATCGTCGCCATTTCTTTGCGCTTTCCGCCACGGCGGGGGCTGCGGCCACCTTGCCTCACACCGCTTTCGGAGCAGTCCAATTGCCTCAGCCCGCCCGCGAAGCCCGGCTGCGGTTATCCTGCCAGGAAGGGGTCGCTCCCGGGGGATCGCTGGCGGAGAAGCTCGATTTTCTTGAGCAACACGGTTTTGAAGGCATTGAACCGGGGGGGGGTGGGCTGGGCAAACGCGTCGAGGAATTCCAAAAGGCCCTGCAGGGACGCAAAATCAAGGTTAGCGCCATCTGCGCCGGTTTCGAGGGCGTGCCGATTTCTGAAAATGAAGAAACCCGCCGGAAGGCGGTTGCGTCGATCAAAGAGATCCTGACGGCTGCGGGCGCCTTGGGGTCGACAGGCATGATCATTGTTCCGGCCTTCAACGGCCAGACCAAGCTTGGCCATTGGGAAGCCCGCGAAACGCTCCTCAAAATCCTGCCCGAGCTGGGCGAACACGCGGTCAAGAATAACACCCGGGTTCTCCTGGAACCGCTGAACCGGGGCGAAGCGCATTTTTTGCGCCAGGTGGCTGATGGCGCCGCCATTTGCCGCGATGTCAATCACCCCGGAATTGCCGTGATGGGCGATTTCTGGCACATGACGTGGGAAGAACCGTGCGACATGGCCGCATTCATCGCCGCCGCCAAATACCTGCATCACGTCCATATCGCGAGCCGGAAGACGCGCCAAATGCCGGGCGAAGACGCCGGCGACAATTACGAAGCCGGTTTGAAAGGCCTGAAACTCATTGGCTACCAGGACTTCGTCAGCCTCGAGTGCGGCTCGAAAGGCGACCGGAAGACCACGATTCCCGCCGCGGCCAAGCTGATTCGCGAGCAGTGGCAGAAAGCATGAGTTCGATGCCCGGCAAGCGCGGACGGGCGGGTTTGCGGCTCGAGTGGATTATGCCGGTTTTTCTGAGTGGCTGGAGAGGTTGAAGCCGTCATGAATCCCAGGATTGGCTTTTGGCGCAAGATGTTAAATCCTGCTTGAAAAGACGTTGTCTTTCAGGCGAAATAATAGGGTTCGGGGTGCCTTATGACACTGGCGGATATCCTTAAACAAGAGCAGATCGTCGTTGAGCTCCAGGCGGCCGACCGGTGGCAGGCCATTGATGAACTGATCGATGTCTTGGTTTCCTGTGGCAAGATCAAGCCGGAGCATCGCGATGCCATCGTCTCCGTCGTGCGCAAGCGCGAAGGGTCCATGAGCACGGGCATTGGATTTGGCATCGGCATCCCGCATGCCTCGACCGATCTGATTGGCGAAGTCGTTGGCGCTTTGGGACGTTCCACCCGCGGCGTGAATTTCGATGCCCTCGATAACCAGCCGGTCAAATTGGTCATGCTTTTCCTGGTGCCCCAAGGCCAGTTTCAAAAACACCTTCACACCCTCGCCAACATCGCCAAGCTTCTCCATAACCGGGATTTGCGACAGGCCCTCGAACAGGCGCCCGGCGCCCAGGACATGCTCCAGATCATCAAAACTCACGCGGGAACCAAATAATCCGCGCCTTAGTTCTTCCCGTCCGCTCGTGCCAACCCCCATCTTTTCTTAACGTGTATCATCTGTCTATCGAACGCCGATTACGCGAGGTTGTGACCTCGGTCCTTCCCGATGCCAATCCGAACATCATCGGGGTCCGGCCTTGTCCCGATCCGCGGTTCGGCGACTATCAAACCACAGCTTTAATGGCCCTCGCCAAGGAACGGAAAATGAATCCGCGCGCCCTGGCCGCCGACGTTGTCCGGCGCCTGGACGTGAGTGAATGGTGTGAACCCGTGGAAATTGCCGGAGCGGGCTTCCTCAATTTTCGCATCAAGACCAGCGCCTTGGATCGGGTGCTGGAAACGGCCGCGCGCGGTGAGCATCTCTTTCTCCAGAAAGCGCCCCATCCTCGCAAGGTCCTCCTGGATTTCAGTTCTCCTAATGTGGCCAAGGCCATGCACGTGGGCCATATCCGATCGACCGTTCTCGGCGATTGCCTGGCCCGCATCTTCCGTCTGCTCGGACACACCGTCATCACCGACAATCACATCGGCGATTGGGGCACCCAGTTCGGCAAATTGCTCATCGGCTGGAAATCGCAGCGGGATCCGGCCGCGCTCCAGCGGGATGCCATCTCTGAAATGGAACGGCTCTACAAAACGGTCCATTCGGCCTGCGAAAAAGATCCGGCCCTCCTCGAACAGGCCCGGCAGGAATTGGTCAAGCTCCAGGACGGTGACCCCGAAAACCTGGCGATCTGGCGTGAAATGATCGCTCTTTCGGAAAAACAGTTCGATGCCTTGTATCAGCGGCTCGGGGTTCGATTCGACCATACCCTGGGCGAAAGTTTCTATAACCCACAACTCAAGTCCCTGGTCCAAACCCTCGCTGATCTCGGCATCGCCCGGAAAAGCGAGGGGGCCATCGCTGTGTTCTTCGAGGACGTGCCGGAACTCAAAGATCACACCGCCTTGATCCAAAAAAGCGATGGCGCCGCCAACTACGCCACGACCGACCTGGCCACCCTCGAATATCGTTGGGAAACCTGGAAACCGGACGAAGTCATCTACGTCACCGACGGCCGCCAGCAACTTCACTTCAAACAAGTGTTCACGATCTTCCGTCGATGGCATCCCGAGGCCTCGATGCAGCTCGTTCATGTCTGGTTCGGCGCGATTCTGGGACCCGACGGCAAGCCGTTTAAGACGCGCAGCGGAGAGACCATCCGTCTCGCCGACCTGCTCGACGAGGCCGAGGAACGGGCTTACCAGGTTGTTTCCCAGAAAAATCCCGAACTCAACGAGCCGCAGCGCCGCGAGATTGCCCGCATCGTCGGCCTGGGCGCGGTCAAGTATGCCGACCTGCTGCCTAACCGGCAGAGCGATTACGTCTTCGACTGGGACAAAATGCTGGCCCTGAACGGGAACACCGCCCCTTACCTCCAATACGCCTATACCCGGATTCGTAGCATCTTCCGAAAAGCCGAATCCGATCCCGGAGCAACTCCATCCGCTGATTCGACCGCAGTGGCCCTGTCGGCCCCCGAGGAGATCCAATTGGCCAAGCACCTGCTCAACTTCGGCCTGGTGCTCGAGGCGGCTGCCGAGGAATGCCGTCCCAATTACCTCTGCAACTATCTTTACGATCTCGCCGGAGCCTTCGCCCGATTCTACGAAAGTTGCCCCGTCCTCAAGGCCGAGGCCCGACAACGATATTCCCGCTTGGTTCTCTGTGATCTCGCCGGCCGCGTTTTGTGCGAAGGCCTGGGCGCCCTCGGCATCGAAACCACCGAGCTCATGTAAGGGTCCGTGCCAAAATCGGGAGTCATTTTCGTACGGGCCCTAAGGGTCCGTGCAAAAGTAACTTCCGATTTTGGCGGGAGCGCCGCCGGGTCAGATGCTAGGCGCGTGGGCGA
>ERZ795054.1235-NODE-1235-length-25174-cov-7.628926_pt1 | contig 25174 bp, 22 predicted proteins | sample MGYA00375138_ERZ795054 | MGnify/ENA primary metagenome ERZ795054 (study PRJEB30183, sample SAMN05720215) | anaerobic digester metagenome | isolation source: active sludge of municipal wastewater-treating anaerobic digesters | place: USA | collected 2014-12-23 ... | reverse complement strand
GCGCGGGACCCACTCCTACCCGATGAAGGCCTCGGGCGGCAGCATCACCCTCATCGAGCCCCAGCCGGTGAACCCCAGCGAGTTCATCTCCGGGGCCGACCTCAACAACCTCCGGTCCTTCAACGAGACGAGCATCCAGCAGGAGATCGACAACATCATCGACCGCCTGCGCCGCGGCTGCCGCGCCACCGCGGAAGCCCTCGCCATCCAGTCCCTGACCGGGAAGATCGCCTACTGGCTCCAGGGCGAGGGCGGCGTCCTCGAGGACTACGAGGTCGAGTACGGCTCCATCGGCGACGCCTCCGCGGACGTCCCCAAGAAGTTCGACGCCACCGGGGCGAAGATCTCCGACGTCATCAAGGCCGTCGAGGCCATCGTTCTGCGCCTCAAGGCCCAGGGCGTCGACGGGAACGACGTCCTCCTCGGCTGTGGCTTCGACGTCTTCGCGGTCCTCTGTGACCTCGTCGGCGACATCAAGAACAGCTCCATCGCAGTCGTCTCCACGAGCGGGATCTCCTTCGGTGGCGGCTTCACGATCCAGCTCCTCCCGCAGACCTACCGCAACCTCGAGACCAGGGCCGCCGACCCGGTCATCCCCGCCAAGCACCTCCTCGTCGTCGACAAGGGCGCCGGGCACAAGATGCTCTACGCCGGCCTGGACTCCCTCGGCGCCGGCCAGCAGGCGCTCCCGTTCTACGCCGACTACGAGGAGAAGAAAGACCCTTCCGGCGTCAACGTCATCGCCGAGTCCAAGCCCCTACCCGTCGTCAACGTCAAGGGCCTCATCAAGGCCCAGGTCCTCACCTGAACCATTGCCGCATAGCGGCATAGGAACTACGCCCCGGCGGACGAATCGGGCACCGAACGTCCGCCGGGGTTTCTTGAAAGCCCGATCGAAAGGAGATCGTATGAAGAACCGCATCGTCGTCGCCTTCCTCGTCGCCATCGCGCTGGCCGTGTGCGGGCCGCCCCTCGTGGCCGCGCCGAACGTGCCCCTGCAGTCCCCCGTCAAGGTCTACGCGGCCCCGTCCCTCCCCGTGCCCTCCATCATCACGGGCGACCTCGCCATCACCTTCCCCGGCCTCGAGGAGGGTATCGCGGCCACGGTCACCGAGGCCATCGAGAAGGTGAACGGCCAGTACTCCTCCCTACGCCGATCCCAGGCCATGCTCGAGATCCTCCAATTCCTCTGCCTCGCCGCCGTCGGCCTACTGTACCTGTGGAGCGCCCTATATTCCGGGCGGATCCGGCCGGCCGATAAGGGCCCTGCGAAGTCCCGGCGCGCCCGCAGCCCCACGAAGGCTTCCATGGCGAAGAAGAACAGCCGTAAGCCGAGGTCCTCCCCGAAGGTCGCCCCCGCCGCGCCGGCCCCGGCCGCCGCGGGCTCCTGACGAAGGGCGGGCGCGATGGGCATCACCGATTTCGACGACCTCCTGGACCCGCGGCATCCCGCCGCCGTGACGGAGCAGCTCTCGATCGCCTACACCGCGAAGGGAAGCCCCATTACCGCGTCCGAGGTCGCCGATCGCCTCGCGCCCGCCCTATACACGCAGCTCGCCGACGGCGACGTGGCCTCCGTGGTCCGAGCCGCCGAGCGGGCGACCATCCACATCGGCACCATCGCGGCCCGCCTCGGCAGGCCGCTCGATCTCGACGACACGGTCATGCGCGAGATCGTCCTGGACATGACCATCTACGAGCTCCACATGAAACTGGGGCACGAGGAGGCCGGCCGCGAGTACCGCATCAAAGCCAAGGACCTCATCGTCGCGGCCTTCGGCGACTATCCCGAAGCCGGCAGCGCCCAGGAGGGCAAGCCTCCCGTCGCCGCCGTGAAGAAGGCTCACAGGAGACCCTATCCGTGATCATCCAGACCCTCGACGCCCTCGACCGCCGCATGGCGGATCCCGAGCTCCTCGACGTCCTCGGCGTCGCCGCGGAGGGCCTGGTCGTCAAGAACATCAAGACGGGATCCTGGGCGCCCAACGCTCCCCTCTCGCAGGCCGTGAAGGGTAACGCCAAGCCGCTCCAGGACTCGGGCGCCCTCATGGCGTCGATCGCCCACCGGGTCGAGAGCGGCCGGGCGATCGTCGGAACGAACCGCCCCGGAGCTCGGCTGCTCCACTACGGTGGCGAGGTCACGGCCAAGAAGTCCAAGTTCCTGGCGATTCCGGCGGGCCGCGAGACCCGTACTTTCATGCGGCAGTACGGACTCACGCCTCGCGCCTGCATCTCCGGGATGAAGGCCGCCGGATACCAGATCTGGTTCGCGAAGTCCGTCGTGATGGCACGCAAAGGCAAGACCGGGAAGCCGCGCGCCCTGTTCATCCTCAGGCGGAGCGTCCGCATCCCCGCGCGCCCCTTCATGGCGCTGGGCCCCGACGGCAGGGCCGTGCTCGAGCGCATGGTCGCCAGGAGGGTGTTCGGATGACCGCAAACCAGGCTGCCGACTACTTCGAGAAGCAGCTCGCGCGCCGGACAGGCCTCAAGGTGGTCCACCTCCCGAGCCCCCTCAAGGAGCCGGGCGTGCACATCAAGATGCTCGAGCGGAAGGTCATCGTCCCGCGCTCACCGAAGGCCGCGCAGTCCTCCCACGAGCTCCGCCTCTACGTGTCGGTCTCGGGGAGCTGCGAGAGCGAGACCGGCCGCCGCGAGGCGGTCGCCGCCTGCGAGACGCTCGCCGAGTACCTGAAGGACGAGCTGCACCTCGAGAACGATGCGGGCCTCCCGATCGCGGGAACGCGCATCACCTCCTCGATCAGCGAGGACGACGGGATCCTCGGCGACCCCGACAACGAGAAGCTCGCGTGGATCGACGACCTCCACTACGTGGCGATCTCGTATCCCGCGGGCGAGTAAAGGAGCATCGAATGATCAGCGAACGGCTCTTGAGGGCTCGCGACCTGGTCTCGCGCTACGAGTACGAGACGGTCGACGGACGGCGCCACATCAAGGCCCGTGTCTGTTCGTCGACGTCCCTCGGGCTCGAGGAGCACGAGGAATTCAAGGCGGCGAGGACGGAGACGGACTCCGCCGCCCATGATGCGCCCTCGGGCGCGCAGAAGGGCCGGTGGAAGGGGCGTGGCTTAGCCGACGCCCGAGCCCCGGACGAAGACCACGAAGGAAAGGAGTAGGACATGGGAGCGGAAAACAAGACCCTCATCGGCGACGACGCCACGATCGAGGAAGTCACTCTGGGCACGGAGAAGCTAGGCGACGCGACGAAGACCCTCGACGAGCTCGCGGGCGGCGCCGTGGGATCCGGCAAAGGCAAGGGCGGGTGGATCATCACAGCCAAGGCGGCCGCTGCGTCCATCTTCGGCGACCTGGCGGTGGGGGACTACTTCCCCGCGGACGGAGACGAAGTCCTGGTCGTCGGCGACAAGGCCAAGCAGGTCACGGCGACGGAGCTCCTCGATGCCTCGGGCTGGAGCGCGAACTTCAACGCGCAGGAGGTGGAGACCACGCTCCTGCGGCACAAGGTCAAGAAGTACCGCAAGGGCAAGGCCGACGCGGACGGCACCCTCGAGGGAGTCTTCACCCTCGGCGTCACCGGCGAGGCCTCAGGGCTCGTGAACCAGTTCCTCAAGGTCGTCCAGAAGAACGCCGCCGGAGCGATCACGGTGAGCGCGGTCAACTCCCACCCGATCTACATCCGGGGCGTCATCCGGAACACGAACGTCTCGGGCGAGACCTACGCCTACATCTTCGCCCAGATCGAGCTCTTCGGCGTCAGCCTCGGGGCGAAGTCCGGCTCCAACCAGGCCTACTCCTCGAAGTTCCGCTTCACCGGGGCCGACCCCGTCTACTACGAAGAGGACATCGCGTAACCCCTCCGGGGCGCCCCTGGCGGCGCCCCGAACATCATGGATAGGAGCGAGCATGAACCAGCTGATCGAGGATAAGAGGACCTATGTCCCGTTCTTCAACGGAAACCGGGATCTCCCGGAGGGCGAGCAGGTCGTCGTCACCTACCGCGTGCCCGACATCGCGCTGCGGCGCAAGCTCAAGCCTCGGCCGTCGCTGAAGTTCTCGTACGACGCCGAGGGCCGCGTCACGGGCGGCGAGACCGAGGTATCGAACGACGACCAGCTAATGATCGCCGGGATGCTGCTCTCGATAAAGCACCTGAGCTACGAGAACTCGAAGGGCGTCCATCAGATCACGAACTCGAAGGAGCTCTACCAGGGCCCCCTCGAGTACGAGGGCCTCATCACCGAGCTGGCCGAAGTATTCTCCAAGGAGCTCGAGAAGGTCGCCGACGAAAAAAACTGAGGATCGCCTACTGGCTCTTCCGGGCCGGTAGGCACCTCCAGACCGTGCGGCCGGGTCGAGAAGGAAAGCTCCTCGACACGAAGGTACGGGACGAGGAGGGTAATCCGATCTTCATCGCCCTCGGCGACGTGAAGAAGTTCTTCACGGATGCGTTCTGGGAGGCCTACGAGTTCTACGCCACAAGCGAGATCCTCGAGGCCCCGCCCTTCTCGGGGGGATGGACGACCTGGCCGGCGATCGCCATGCAGACCTTGCTCCTGTTCAAGGCCGAGGCGAATCGCTATGAGAACGAAGAGCTGAAGAAGACAAGGGACGGCCATGACGACTGAACAGCTGAGGCTCGAGATAGAGGTGGCGGCGAAGGAGGCGATGAAGAACCTCTCCGCTACCTCCGACGAATACAAGCGCCTCGCCAAGGAAATCAAGGCATCCATCCCCCCGGCCAACCAACTCAAGGACACCATGACCCGCCTCCAGGCGGATCTCAAAAAAAGCGAAACCGCCGCCGAGCTCTTCGACGACAAGCTCGGCGGCTTGAAGGAACGCCAGGCTCTCCTCCGGGGAGCCATGGTGGACCTCATCGACAAGGGCCTCGCCCCGGAATCCCAGGAAATCCAGGACCTCAAGCTCGAGTACGACGCCGCGGCGGCCGCCTCGAAGGAGCTGGAGACGCAGACCGGAGTCATGTCCGGCGCCTTCGTGGACCTCAAGGGCTCCCTCGGGGCGATCGCGGCCGTCAAGGTGTTCACCACCGTCGCCACCGGCATCCTCGGCGCCGGCAAGGCCGCCGTCTCGACGGCTGGCGACTACGAGATGCTCAAGGCCAATTTCGAAACCCTGACGGGATCGACGGCCGCGGCGACCGCCGAGTTCAACCAGCTCAAGCAGTTCGCGAACGTCACGCCCTTCGATCTCCAGGGCGTGGCGAAGAGCGCCCAGATCCTCCAAGCAGCCAAGATCCCCATCCAGGATCTCACGACTCGTCTCGGCCAGCTCGGGGACCTCTCGCTCGGCAATTCCCAGAAGTTCGAATCCATGGTCGGCGCCTTCTCCAAGATGTCGATCAAGGGCAAGGTCGACCTCGAGCAGCTGAATATCGTCATGGAAGCCGGCGTTCCCATCCTCGACGAGCTGGCCAAGGGCTACGGCAAGACCAGCGAGGAAGTCTTCGACATGCTCTCCAAGGGCAAGGTCTCTACGAACGACTTCATCGCCGCCATGGAGCGGATGACGAGCCAGGGCGGCCAGTTCTTCGGCGGCATGGCCCGGGGCGCGCAGACCTTCACGGGTGTCCTCTCTACCTACAAGGACTCCCTCGACAACGTAGCCGCGTCCTTCGGTGAACTCCTGCTCCCGGTCGTCAAATCGGTCCTCGGGACGCTCACCAACCTGAATGCGACTATTGCGGCATCTCCGCTTTTCAAGGGACTCATAGCCGGAGTGCTCGTGACGGCCGTGGCCCTCCTCGGAGCTTGGGCCGTGGCCATGGCCGCCTCGACGGTCAAGACATGGCTCGCCTACGCGGCCGAGATGGCCCTCAACGCCGCGAAGGCCGTGGGCAATCCGCTCCTCCTCGCCGGCATCGCCGCGGTAGGAGTCGCCACCGTAGGGTATGTCGCCTATGCGGCCGCCACGTCCAAGGCCGCCGAGGCAACGGCCGCCCAGACCGAGCAGCTCAAGCTCAGTAAGCAAGCGTATCTCGAACTCACCCCGGCAATGCAGGCCGTCACTGAAAAGACCGGAAACGTCGCGGCGGCACAGGCTGCCGTAGCCGAGATTAAAAAGCTCGAGGCCGAACTAGCGACTCTCGAGAAAGTCTCAAAAAATGCGAATTTAGAAATTGCTAGTAGCCTCAAGTATGTAGACCTAGCTCTTTCTGGAATCGTGAACCCGAAGTCCGGGGCGTGGTACGAGGGATACAAAACCGAAGCTGAAAAAATCAAAGCTGTAGTGCAAGCCATTGATGCGATGGACGACAAGCGTTTAATCGCCCAGATCCAGCGGTCAAGACAGTATCAGGATGCCCTAGCTAAGGGGTCATCTGCTGCCTTGGCTGATGCGATCAACGCTGCTGCCTATTCTGGCGCTATTGATACTAAGCGAATCGATACGATTAAAAGAAAGCTAGCTGAGCTGCGCTCCGGGGCAACCATTAATCCGACTGCTCCTTCTGCGAATATGGCAGATCTGTCCGAAAGCGCAAAGAAGTGGATCGCAGAGTGGGACAAGGCATACGCCGCCGCACGGGCTTCCTCATCCTCGGATCCCTACGCAGCCTTGGAACATGAAAGGGTCCAGAAGATCTCTAATGCTGCGGCCGAGGGAGTCACGAGCGCCAACGCTCAGAAGACCATCGACGAGATCAACGCATATATCGATACGAAGCGTAAAGCCCTCGCTGACAAGATCTCGGCCGACGAGCGGACGCGGCTCGCCCAGCTCACCGCCACCAAGATCGACGACCTCGAGCTCCAGAAAACCGCGGAGCTCGCGACCTGGACCGGGACGCAGGAGGGGAAGGCCGCCATCGCGGCGGACTGGGACAAGCGCATCGCCCAGACCGCGATCGACGAAGAGAAGGCCGCCGCGGATGCCCGGATCGCCGAGGCCAAGCGGGTCGCCGAAGAGGCCGCCAGGGCGAACGCCGCCTACTTCGACCAGGTCAACGCCCAGCGCGCCTTCGATGCCAAGTACTCGGCCTCCAAGGTCGACGACCTCAAGCTCGCTCGAGATCGCGAGCTAGCCCTCTTCGTAGGGACGGAGGAGCAACGACGGATCATCGCCGCCGACTACGCCAAGCAGATTGCCGAGGCCCGAATCGCCGAGGCCCGCAGGGTCTTCCAGGAGGAGCTCGCGCTCGCCAAGAAGAGGGGCTCCTGGGGAGCCTACGCATCGGGGACCTTTCAGGAGAAGGCGAAGGACACCGAGGTCGGCCGCATGGCGGGATTCGCCGGCACGGCCGCCGTGGATCCCACCGCCATCTTCATAGACGCGCTGGTCGACTTCGCCCTTTCGCTCGAGTCCGTGCAGGGACTGCTCAACGGCTTTTCGACCATGCTCGGCGGCGTAGCGGAGATCCTTGATCCGCTGCTCAAGGCTGGTACCGATGAGCTCATCGACTCCCTCGTCGAGATCGGGGTGATCCTGGCCCAGACCATGGCTCCGGGACTGAGCATCCTCGCGCTCGCCCTGAAGATGGTCACCGCGATCCTGAACATATTCGTCATGCCGCCGCTCAAGCTGTTCGGGGCCGTCATGACCTGGCTCCACGACAAGGTGGTCGTCCCGGTGGGGAACAAGATCATCGACGCGATCAACGGGATCATCAAGCTGATCAACAAACTGCCCGGAGTCAACATCAAGCTGCTCAAGCATCTGCAGACGACGGACGAGATGGTCGAGCAGGAGGAACGGATCGCGGCCGAGCTCGAGGCCGTGGCCGATGCCATGGAGGACGTCCAGGAGCTCTTCGACGAGAAGAAGAACGCCCTCCGCGAGGCGTACGACAAGAACATCTCCGCCCTCAAGAACCTACTCGAGCTCGGAGCGCTCAGCGAGGCCGAGTACGCCGCGCGCGTCGCAGTCGCCAATACCGAGTACGAGACCTCGCTCGCCGGCCTCGAAGCGCAGGAGGACGCCCAGCTCGAGGCCCTCGAGGACCTGCAGAAAATCATCCAGGACGGACAGCTCTCCATGTCTGACGTCCAGACCGCCATCACCAACGCCCTCGCCGGGATCACGACGGTCCCCGTCCCCACGGCGACGACGTCGTCCGCGGTCGATCTCTCCGCATTGCAGGATCTCAAGCTGCCGAATCTGACGCACCTGTTCTCGGGCGTGTTCGACGTGGGCACGCCCATGGTCCCGGAAGATATGGTCGCCAAGGTCCACAAGGGAGAGACCATCATCCCGGCTTCCTTCTCCGAGGGGTTACGCCGCGGCGACCTCACCTTGAGCAAGGGAGGCTCCGGGACCACCGTGGTCTACCAGACCACGGTCCACGTGGCCGGCAGCGTCCAGGCCGAAAACGACCTGGCGGACTCCATCTCCAAGCGGATCGACCGGCGCAAGGCCCGGGGCTACCTGGAGTCGGTGACGTGAGCGATTATAGCTGCACCATCGATATCGGAGACGGCCAGGGCGAGCGGGACATCTCCGCATTCCTGCGGACCTTCAGCCCGACCGAGCGCCTGTGCTCCGACTCCTTCGGCCGGGCCGTTTCGCAGTGCCACTTCGTCTTCGTCGGGGATCCCTCGCTCATCGCCCTCCTGGCCCAGGCGACGAGCTATTCCGTTATCCGCGTATCGGAGGATGGGGAGCCTCTCTTCACTGGACGCATTCCCCCGGCCGCCTCCTTCGTCTCCTCGGGCGCAGCGGTCTCAGGGCAGCCGGATATCAGCGACCTCGAGCTCGACGCGACCGACCTCTCCAACCGCCTCGACCGGTCCATCACCGCGGACGATGGGATCGCCTGGGAGAACCACTTCGTCCTCGACCCTGACAACCCGGGCCTCTCGATCGCCCACCGCCTCCTCGATCTCTGCGGGATCTCGGGCGCCATGCTCGTGGTCACCGAGGTCGAGAGGACCGTCCTGCGGGCCTTCGCCGTGGACTCCGGGACGGTCGGCGAGGCCCTCGATCAGCTTCTCCGGGAGTACGGCCTCGTCCTCCGGCAGCTCCCCAACGGGAGCTTCATGATCTACCGCTGGCTCGTCGAGGCCCCAGCCCCCACAATCACCCTCGACGACGCCACCATCATGGCCTCCCTCAAGGCGGAGCGGGTCGAGCGCGAGGCCGACGCCGTCGAGCTCTCCTGGTACGCTCTCAAGGACAAGGCCGACTGCCTCATCTTCATGGCGGATCTGCCCTTCGGCGACGACAATCGGCGCTCGGGCTATCCCATCCAGGCGGGGCTCCTTTGGCCCGAGGAAGCCAACGTCGACGAGACCTGGTGGGACTACCAGGATACCGCCCTCTCGTCGATGCTTTCGGGCTCGCGCGTAATCAAGAATACGGACTTCACGCAGATCGTCCTCACGAAGAACCATTCCATCGACGCGCAGGTCGATTCCGGCATTACTGTTGGGCTGGGGCCGATCTTCCAGAACGCCCGCGCTCGCGTCGCCTACCTCAACTCCGGCGCCGCGAGCGCGAACATCTACTACTGCGACATCTACGCCGACGTGGTCTACCGCGCGGCGCAGAACCTCGTCACCAAGAACACGATCGCCGCTCCGATAAAGACCGCAACCTACGAGGCGAGATACCTCCACGACGCGGCTTCCGCGACGCGCTTTACCTGCGCCCTCGCCGATCTCGTCTACAGCCGCGCTTCCTGGCGCTACACCTTCCCCTCGGAGGCCAAGGTCGAGCTCGGGACCATCGCAGCTCTCCACGACCCTTCCTCCGGCCTGGTCACGACCATAGTCATAGTGGAGCGCTCCTTCGATCCTGAGACGCAGATCTACTCGTACAAGGCGCTCTCCGTGGCCCCCGTGGTCATCGATCCCACGGCGAGCTACGTCGCCATCCCTCCGGCCGTCCCCGCCGGCCGCAACGAGGATCCCAGCCACCGCCTCGACGCCCTCCCAACCTACTGGGACCTCCAACAGGGCTACTCCCGCGGCGGCGGCACGACCATCCCGGCCGTGCCGGCCCTCACCGCCCAGTCGGGCTTCCGCGCGGTGACCCTGGTATCTGACAAGCAGGCGTCCCTGACCAACCTCGCCGCCTACGAGTGGCAGGTCGGACCCTCGGCGGCCGGACCCTGGTACTCCCTGCGCTGGGATGGCTACGACTACAAGGGCGACGAGGGATCCTGGACGAGCTCCCCGGGCGAGGTCCTGGTGCACCCCAACATTCCCCTCGCCGGCACCGCCGAAGCCCCCCTCGCGCGCATCCTCTGGTACCGCGCCCGCCGCCTCACCAAGGCCGCTGTCAGGTCCGTCTGGTCCACCCCCGTCCAGGGCGTGGCCTCACAGATCCAGACCGGCGACATAGCGGCCAACGCCGTCACCGCCAACAAGCTTGCCGCTGCCGTGGTCGAAGCCCTCTCCGCGGTCATCCAGGGCGACGTCGTCATCGACAAGGACATCGGCTTCCTCTCCGGCCAGACCGGCGAAGTCGACGGCAACGAACAGGCCTACCTCAACGAACTCGAGCTCGCCTTCCGCCGTTACTGGGGCGGGATGTGGCACACCATGGCCAGCCTCTCCCGGCGCGGCCTCTACGCCCAGCAGCAGTACTCCGACGGCCCCCTCGTCATCTCGAACGGCACCAACGCCACGCGCCGTGCCCGAGGCCTGGACCTCGGCCGTGCGTACCCCTCGGCCGCCGCCCGGGTCTACCATTTCGACGGCGACGTGGCCGACCAGCTCGGGACTGCGGGCTGGACCATCACCGGGAGCTACGGCTTCGACCTTGAGGACGTGGCCATCCTCGCGATGGCCCCCTTCACGGTCGACGGCGCCTCCCTCCTTGGGGATATGCGCCTGACCATGAGCCTCGGGGCCGAGCTCTTCGGAGACTGGTGGACGGACCTCTGGTTCAAGATCCCGGCCTCCGGGGATAACTTCGAGATCCTCTCGATCGGCAATTCGGTCAACTGCGTCAAGCTCCGCTTCCAGGAAACCTCGATAGCATACATCGATCCAGGAGCGTCCGGAGAGCTTCCCTACACCGATCCAGGAGCATCTGGCCAGCGGCCGTACCTGACCATCAGCGCGGACACGAACCTCTCCATCCTCGCGATCATCAACGGTACGCCGACCACGGTGCGTAGGCTCATCCAGCGAGGCGAGTGGGTTCACGTGGCCCTGGGCCTCGTCGTCGGGACCAACGTCCTCCACGTCATCATCGGGACCGAGGATATCCAGTTCTCCTCGTTCTCCGTGGCGGGCTCGGACGCGATGGAGCTCACGCTCAACGACGATCGCATGGCGGGGCTCAAGTACGACGAACTGCTCTACGACCTCACCCAGCCGATCGTTATCACGACCGCGATCGCCGAGACGAACGAGCACATCCCCTGGGCAGCCAACGACTACACCCAGAGGACCATGGTGCTTGAGGCCTATGACCCCGACGCGAAGCTCCTCCAAAACCTGGTCCGATCCGGCGAGAGCGCTGATGGCTACTGGGTGCGCCTCCCCGACGGGACCCTCCTCATCGACAAGGTCGTGAGCTACACGGGGGCCATCTCGACCTCCGCCGGCGTCGGGTACAAGACCGCGGCCGCGGCCGCCCTTGGCTCCTGGCCTGCGGCGGCCGGCCTCGTTTCGCTCAAGTCCTGCGAGATCTCCGTCTACAACGCCACGAAGCCCGTGGCCGTCGAGAGCGGGGCCGCGGTTCCGGCTGTCGTGGCCCCGGGATCCATCTATCTTTGGTCGCCTGCGTCGCAGGCATCTGACACATACTCGATTCACATCCGCGCCACCGGCCGGTGGCGGGCATAGGAGAATAGCGATGAGTATGGATGGCTCACTCATCAAGAAGCCCGAGGACTACGGCATCTACGGGACCGTCCTCGGTCGATCGCTCTTGCCTTCGGAGGCGCACGGCAATCTCGACGTCCTCGTCGGCGTCCTCAACAGCATGCTCGGTGCTCTTACGCCCTCGGCCTTCGGCGCGCGCTACGGCGATGCCACGAAAGCCTGGGTGCCCATCGGCCATGAGTACGTGCAGCGCCCCGGAGCCCCGGCGGCCCCTGATCTGTATACAGGCACCTGGGAGTACTACGGTCAGGCTGGATCCTCCCTCGCCTCGCGAGCCGGACGCGTCGAGCGCGCAGAGGGAGGCAATGCACTCAGCTTCGGCGGAGGGCAACAGGACGACGCAATTCGCAACATCGAGGGCAACATCGTTTTCCAACGGGCGCCAGGCTCCTGGTCAGCAAATGGTGTATTCGCCGCAACGGGATCAGTGACCACTGCATCAGGTGGATCCTCTACTGTCTACGGCGCGGCGAACTTCAATGCCTCGCGCGTAGTCCCGGTGGCTGTTGAGAATCGGATGGTAAACGACACGGTCCGCATCTGGCGGAAGGTTGCATAGGAGGTAATCGTGGAAGCATTAGTGAACAAGTATAGCGTCATCGATGCCTGGGCCGGAGATCGGCCCCCGAGGGCGACGGCGTTCATGGAGCTGATCGACTCCTGCGCCGAGATCGACACCACGAAAGGCGATGCCTCGACCAAGGTGCAGGGCATGGGGGCGGGCATGTACCTTCTCACCGGCCTGCCCGATTGGATCGACTTGGCCGCTGGGCGGGATATACGCGAGTTCGATCCGGCGACCTGGCGGCTTTGGCCGATCTCGAAGCGCGTCGAACTTGGCTTCACCACGATCGATCCGCGACAGAAGCTCGTCGGCGAGGAGCTCAAGCTCAAGAGCCAGCTTGAGCTCATGCGGGACGGCCTGATCGAGACGCCCCGCGGCTATACGGTCGAGGAGTCCACCCAGGCCGCCGATGGCCTCGAACTGGTGGCTATGACCATCACCGAGATGGTTGCCGCCGGGCAGATCACCCAGGCGGAGGCTGATGCGCAGACGGCCGCGGAGGTCCGGGCGCGGCGGGATGAACTGCTCCAGTCCTTCCTGGGCCGCATCCAGCGGTACGAGACGCAGCTCAAAGCAGGGGTACTGCCCACGGAGGCCGAGGCCGCCTACAAAGCCCTCCTGGGGGCCCTGCAGCCGCTCCGGGACATCCCCCAAGAGCCCAGCTTTCCCTACCAGGTGACCTGGCCGGAGACCGTTTAAGACCCTTCGAACGACACGGAAAGACCCGGGAAAGCGTCGGTAAGACACGAAATTCTCATTTTCCGTGCTTCATTTTCTCAAAATGCATGGCGGGTTACAACATGGATGACCGTTTCCATGGGCGAGGCCCATGATAGGCCGACGCGGGCGGGCTCGCTTGTAGATAAGCGCCTACACGGGCTCCCGGGCCTGTAGACAAATGTCTACAGGCCCGGACTGGAGGGAGGCGGGGGCTTTCAGTCCCCCCGGAGGCGGGCGGCGAGGAGGAGGATCTCGTACCAGAGGAAGACGAATATACGGTAGGCCTTCCAGGGGCGGCGCAGGAGGTAGGGCAGCCATTCGAGGCCCCGGTCGAAGAGCTCGCGGGAGGGCTTGCCGTGGCGCTTGGCGAAGACCTCGAAGAGGTCGGAGCACCAGAGGTAGAGCCCCGCGTTGAAGCGGGAGAGGTTCCGCGGGATCCAGCGCTCCCTGCCGGGGGTCCCGTTCCCCACGAGGAGGAGGCTCGGGGTGGACTTGCGGACCGCCTCGATGATCGCGCCTTCCATAGGCTTGGGGTAGCGGCCCGCGTAGCGGCCGACCACGCGGAGGCCGGGGAAGGTGGACTTGATGTTGACCTCGGCCTTCTGGATGACCGAGCGGGAGGAGCCGAGGAGGTAGACGGAGCGGCCCCGGCGCTCGAGGGCGCCGAGGAGGGCGATGATGAAGTCGAAGGGCATGTAGCGGACCGGCTCGGGCTTGCGGAGGAAGCGCGCGCCCCTGATGATGGAGCGGGAGATCGGGAGGACGAGGGAGGCGCCGGCGACCATGCCGCGGAACTCGCCCGAGCGGCGGGCCCGCATGAGGTCCCAGAGCGAGAGGAGGACGATCTGGTGGTTCTTCCCGTCCTCGAAGCGGGAGGCTATCTCCTCGATGCGGTCGGGGGGGAGGATGTCCACGGGCACCCCGAGGACCTGGCTGCGTTTCAGCTCGTACTGGGAATCCATGAAGAACGCTCCGACAGGACGATCTCGACCGCGGCTACCGCGTAGAGCGCGGCGGTCTCGGTCCGGAGGACGGCGCAGGGCAACCTGAAGGGAGAGAAGCCCGAGCCGGCGAGGAAGCGCCGCTCCTCGGCGGCGAAGCCCCCCTCGGGGCCGACGCAGAGGACGACCTCGCCCGGCGCCTCGGTAAGATACCCGTGGAGGGAGCTCTGCGCAAGGGGAGCCTCCTCGTCGAGGAAGAGGCGGAGCCGGCCCGGGCCGCCCTCGCCGAGGGCCCCCGGCAGGGCCTCGAGGCCGATCGGGGCCTCGACGCGGGTGGGCACGGCCGAGCCTGACTGCTGCAGGGCCTCGCGCGCAATGCGCCTCCAGCGCTCGAGACGGGCCGCCGAGTCCGCCTCGGGGACCGAGCGCAGGGCCCTGAGGGGCAGTACCCGGGCCACCCCGGCCTCGGCCGCCTGCCGCACGACGAGGTCCATCTTGCTCCCCTTGGGCAGGCCCTGCACGAGGGTGATCGGCGGCCGCGCGGCCTCCGGAGGGCCGAGCCGAGCCGAGCCCGCGGCGGGGGAGGGGGGAGCGGCCGCGCGGCCGCCCCTGATGTCCTCGAGGCGCTCGGGCTCGGCGCAGCCGGGGGGGAGGGGCCCGACCCCGATGACCAGGCGGTCGGGCCCGGCCTCGAGGAGCTCGCAGAGCCAGCTCCGGCCCTCGGCGTCGAGGCCGGGGAAGCGGTCTCCCGGAGCGAGCCTGAGGACCCGCGAGAGGTAGCGGGCCCGGCCGCCCTCGAGGACGCAGCCCTCGCCGGGCTTCCACTCAGGGGGCAGGGAGAATCGGCGCACGGCGGGCGCTTCGGCCGCGGCCCTTAGCGGGAGGGGCTCCCGACCGCGGGCTCGGGCAGGCCCGGTGCGCCCGCGGCGGCCTGGGCCGCCCCGGCCGCGCGCTTGGCCTCGACGAGCTCCTTCACCGTCTTCGTGCCCTGGAGGAGGGAGGCGAAATCGGGCTTGTCGAAGAGGGCGAGGGCCGCGTTGAGGGCCGCGTCGAATTCGAGGTCGTAGGCGGGGGCCACCGTCTTGCGGGCGAGCTCGTTGTGGACCATGCGCCTGAGCACCCGCTCCGAGAGCTTGAAATCCTTGGCGAGGAGGGCGGCGAAGGCGTTGCGCTGGGCGACGCTCGCCCCCGGGTTGGCGGTCGCGAAGGACTCGATCCTGCCCGAGTCGAGGAGCTTGCCCAGCTCGGCTATCTCCGCCTCGCCGAGCTCGGGCTCCTTGGACTCGAGGTCGGGCGGGATGCCGGTCTTGTCGATGTTCTCGTCGCTCGGCGTGTAGTAGCGGGCGATGGTCAGCTTGAAGCCCGTCTCGTCGACGGGGAAGGGCTGCTGGACCGAGCCCTTGCCGTAGCTGTTCTCGCCGACGAGGTAGGCGCGCCTGTTGTCCTTCAGGGCCCCGGCGAGGATCTCGGAGGCCGAGGCCGAGCCCTTGTTCATGAGCAGGATGATGGGCAGCTCGGGCGGCAGGGACTGCCCCGGCTTGGCCTTGCTCACGGAGTTCTCGTAGGGCAGGCGGCTCTTCGTCGAGACGATGAGGCCCGAGTCCAGGAAGGCGTCGGCCACCTGGATGGCCGAGTCGAGGAGGCCGCCGGGGTTGTTGCGCACGTCGAGGACGAGGGCGCGGTAGCCGGCCTTGCCGAACTCGGCGAGGGCCTCCTCGACCTTGGGGGCGGTGAGCTTGGTGAACTCGATGATGCGCAGGTAGCCGACGTTCCCCTTGGCCGTGGGGATGAGGGCCTTCTTGACGACGGGGAGCTCGACCCGCGCCCGCACGAAGGGCGCGTCGAAGACCTGGCCCTGGCCCCTGCGGAAGGTGAGGACGACGCTCGAGCCGACCGGGCCGCGGATCCGCTTCTGCGCCTCGTCGATGAGCATGGGCGCCGTGGACTCGCCGTCGATCTTGATGATGAGGTCCCCCGGCTGGATGCCGCGGGCCCAGCCCGGGGTGTTCTCGATGGGCGAGACGACCTCGACGTAGAGGGGCTGGTCCTCGGCCTTCTTCGGGTCCCGGAGCTGCTTCGAGATGACCAGGCCGACCCCCCCGAACTCGCCGGTGGCGAAGTCGTTCATGTCGCTCATCATCGCCTCGTCGAGGAAGACCGAGTAGGGATCCCCGAGGGAGTCGAAGAGGCCCTTCATGGCTCCCTCGTAGAGCTTCTTCGGCTCGGGCTTGTCGACGTAGCTCTGCAGGACGATGCGGAAGGCGTCGTTCAGGATCTGGAGGTAGCGCCTCGTCTCCTGGTCGTCCCGGAGGGCGGGTTGGGCGAAGGCCCGCGGGACGGAGACGGAGATCGTCGAGACGAGGACCATCGCCGCGGCGACGGCGCCCCAGGCGATGCGGTGGCGGCCGGCGGCCCCGGGTTTGCTCATCATGGTCCCTCAACTATCCGTTCGGGCGGGGCTCCCTGTCAACCTGGGCGGGCGGCCCCGCTCCCGGGGCGGAACATTGGAGAGCGGGCGGTTCCACGCTATACTTGTCAAAGGGGTATAGGACCGTTCCCCTCGCCGCATGAAAGCCCGCCACGCCCTCCGGGGCCTTTGCTGCGCCGCCCTCGTCTCGAGCGCGGCCCTCTCCTGCGAGCTCTCGTCGAGCCTCCTTTCGGAGAGCGAGCGGAGCGGCCTCTACGAGGTCAAGCTCAAGTCGGGCGGCGCCCTTCTCGACAACGGCTCCCTCCTCGAGGCCGGCTCCTCCATCGCCGCGAATGTCTCCCGGCTGACCGGGGCTGCCGAGATAGCATTCCTCGAGCTCGGCCTGGAGGGGAGCCCAGCCTTCCTGAAGCTCGCGGGCCCGGCGGCCGGCCTCGCCGGCTCGGCCGCCGCGAAGGATGCCGCGAAGGATGCCGCGGGCTCCACCCAGGTCGACGCCATCGAGGGCGAGCTCCCCCCCCTCGAGCTGCCCGCCGATCTCCCGCCCGGCGCCTACTGGCTTAGGCTCCAGCTTTCCTCGGCCGAGGGGCGCTCCCTCCAGAAAAGCTCCCTCCTGGTCTTCGTCGGCCTGCCCCAGCCGCGGATCGAGGGCGTCTCGGTCTACCCTCCCTCCATCGGGCCAGGCCAAGCCGTCCTCCTGAGCCTCGATACCTCGCCGACTCGGGCCGGCGACCCCTGGATCCGCTGGTCCCGTGACGGCCTGGCCTTCGCCGAGGGCCCCCTCTCGGGGGGCTTCGGCCGCGTCGTCTGGGCGGCCCCGCGCCTCGAGGGGGCCTACGCCCTCTCGGTCGAGGCCTTTCCCGCGGCCCCGCCCGAGGGTTCTGCCTTCTCCTTCCGCGCCGCGGCCCGGCAGGAGCTCAAGGCCATGGTCAAGGAAGCCTCGGCCGCCGCCGCCGACGAGTTCGACGACGCCCTCTCCTTCCTCTCCCTCCTCCGTCTCGACGGGAGCTTCGACGACGCGGGAGTCAGGGCCCGGCTCAAGGCCCCGGTTCCCCTCGGCTCCCCCCTCCTCGACGTCTACCCCGGCGGCTTCGGCTACTCCTTCGGCCCCGACGCCGGCCTCAGCCTCCCCGGCCTCATGCCCCCGGCCTACGAAGGAAGGAGCGCGGCTTTCTCCCTCGTACTCCGCCTGGCCGCCCGAGAGGAAGAGGGCCGCCTCCTCCGCTTCTCCTCGGAGGACGGCTCCTACCTCCTCGAGCTCGGCCTCGAGGGCGGCAAGCCCTTCGTCTCCCTCGCCTCGGGAGGGGAGACCGCGCGATCCCTCGCCCCCCTCGCCCTCGAGCCGGCGGCCCACACGATCGTCGCCTGCCTCCAGCCCGAGGAGGGGAGGACCCAGGTGACCTGGGTCCTCGACGGGCTTCGCGTCGAGGCGCCCTCCCTGCCCCCCTTGCCGCCGCCGCCTGAGGGCTCCGCCCTCCTCGGCGGCCCCGGCTCGATCGCCGGGGTCTACGACGGCTTCGGCCTCATGAGCGCCGCGGGCTCCTCCCGGCCCCTCGCCCCGCCCTCCTACCGCCTCGCCTCGCGGCGCAGGTGGAAGGCTTCCCTTGCCCTGGCCGAGGCCTTCGAAGACGGCCTCCTCCCCCCCGGCGTCTCGGCCAGGGGCGGCGCCTCGGCCTCGGTCGGCGCGGTCCGCTTCAAGGGCGACGGCTCCCTCGCCTTCGCGCCCCCGCTCAAGCTCGACCTTCCCTATGTCGTCGAGGCCGACTTCGCCGGCCCGTCTCGCGGCCTCTCCCTGGTCCTCCAGGATCCCTCCGGGCTCAGGCTCCTCGCCGTCACGCCATCCGGCGCCGCCTTCGACGGGAGCGGGACCAGCCTCGGCTCCCTGCCCGTCGCCGCTGGTAAGCTGGCCTTCGTCCTGTCGCCGTCCCGGGGAGGCTTCCGCCTCGCCTCGCCCTCGGGCGGGGAGGCCCTCAGGGTTCCCGCGGAAGGAAGCCTCCTCGCCGGGCCCTTCACCCTCCTGGTCGAGGGCGAGGGAGCCGATGATGCCGCCCTCGCGAGGATCCTGGCGCGCGAGGCCTCGCGCTGAGCGCCGCGGCGGCGCCGCGGAGGGTCCCTCGCCTTGCTTTAGGCCTCGAGTATCACTACACTATCCCTACCGACGGGAGCGGGCGGGCTCGGGCCGCCGCCTTCGTCATGCCAGCCCGGTCCCGCTCGCGCGTGTCGCCTTTGTTTTTGCCGAGGCCGCGCGCTAGACTAGACCCGGAACTACGTAAGGAGCGCTTAATGTCGAAAAGTACGAGCGCCGCGCTCGCCCTCGCGGCGCTGGCCTTCTTGGCTTCCTGCGCGAGCTCGCCGGCCCCGGCTCCCACGGCCGCCCCGGCCCAGTCCGCCCCCGCCGCAGCTCCCAAGGACAACGCGGCCAAGTCCCGCGCCATGGCCCTCGTGCAGGGCGGCGCCGATGCCGGCCAGGCCGTGGCGCCCCCCGCCGCGGCGCCCGCCTCCCCGGCCGCGCCCGCTGCCCCCGCCTCGGTCGACCAGCCCGCGCCGGTCGCGACGGCGCCCCTGACGCCCGAGGAGCAGGCCTACCTCGAGAACTACCTCGCCCGGCTCAACTACATGGTCTACTACAACGCCGACGCGAAGATCGACGCCAAGCTCGCCAAGATGGCGGTCACCCAGGCCAACCGCTACCTCATCGAGAAGCTCGGCCGCTCGGTCGTCGACTTCGACCAGATCGAGAAGAACAAGGCCGACCAGCGCAGCGCCTACGAGTCCGAGACGGGCGGCTCGATCAGCCTCATCCAGTACATCGCGCAGAAGCAGAACGCGGACGTCTACGTCGAGCTCGACTTCACCGTCGCCTCCGAGACGCGGGACGGCAAGTACTACGCCTCGGCCATGGGCTCCATGAAGCTCTTCGACACCTCCACCGCCAGCCTCCTGGGCTCGGTGGCCCTCATCAGCCAGCCGGCCTTCAGCCCGAGCTCCCTCGAGGCGGCGGTCAACAACGCCGTGCTCGGCTCGGTCTGGGTCGCCATGCCGAAGATGGCCGAGCAGTCCAAGGAGCTCCTCAAGGGCTCCCTTGGCCGGGGCGTGCGCTACGAGATCATCCTCCAGAAGACCCCCGACTCCCGGCAGGTCAGCCAGCTCAGGCGGGCCCTGGCCAAGAAGATGCGGGAGGTCGAGCAGGCCTCCTACTCGCCGGACGAGACGAGGCTCTACGTCTACACCTTCCAGAAGGGCGACAAGGTCGAGGACGCGATGTACGACGCCGCCTCCTCGGCGGGCCTCAACGACCTCAACCTGGTCTACTCGAGGGGCAAGTCCTATACCTTCAATAGCGGCTTGTGAACAGCCGGGGCGGGATAGCATCCCGTCCCGTCAAGGGAGGGCGTCGACCCTCCCGTTCATATGGCGCCGGCGACGAGGAATGCCGGCGCGCGGAAAAACTTAGGAGGTCATCGTGAAGAAGATCCTCGCGATCCTGATCGCTGTGGTGTCGATCGCCGCCGTGGTGGGCTGCGCCTCGGAGCCCAAGCCCGCCCCCGGAGGCGTCAACCCGCCGGCCCCGACCGTCAAGGCCTATCCGCCCCAGATCCTCGAGCACAAGGGCACCGCCTTCGGCCGCGACTACCCGAAGTGGATGGACGCCGCCCTGGACGGCCCCAAGGCCGTGGAGAAGCTCGGCGACTACGCGAACAAGTTCATCGTCGTCGTCCAGGAGGACGGCGGCGACCTCACCGGCGTCCAGCTCGCCGCCAGCCGCCTGAACGCCCAGACCACGATCGCCCAGCTCGTCTCCACCCGCGTCAAGGACACCTTCGCCGGCGCCCAGGTCGGCGACAAGGACAAGATCGAGACCTACATGGAGCGCTGCGTGAAGAGCGCCTCCGAGGCCAAGTTCTCCGGCTTCGGCATGGAGAGCGAGTGGTGGGTCAAGCTCCAGACCTTCACCCCCGAAGGCAAGCCCGACAGGCAGATCTACCGCGTCATCCAGATCTGGGGCATCGACAAGGACACGCTCAAGAAGCAGATCGACGGCATCCTCAAGGGCGAGGCGGCCTCCGAGCCCAAGACCCCGGAGAAGCAGCGGGCCATGGACATGGTCCAGCAGTCCTTCTTCGAGGGCTTCTGACCCGAGGCCGGCCGGGCCAGCGGCCCGGCCGGGTCCCGGCGTTCCGCGGCGCCCCGGCGCCGCGGGACGCCCATCGGCCGCGCCCCGGCATCCCGGAGGCGCGGCCTTTTTCGGCGCCGGGGCGGCGCGCCGCCCCCAACGACCCCGACGAGGAGAGAGCATGAACAAGAACGCGATCAGCGCGGCGGCCGCGGCGATACTGCTGCTCGCGAGCTGCGCCTCGGCGCCCGCGGCCCCCAAGGCGACCAAGGCGCCGGCCTGGATCCTCGAGACGCCCAAGCCCGACGCCTCCTACACCTACTTCGTCGGCTCCTCCTCCGACCCGAAGGGCGACGTGTCGGCCGCCACGGGCGACGCGGCGGCCAACCTCATCGCCTCGATCATGCAGTACATCGGCGTCAAGGTCTCGGTCAACGCCACGGCGGAAGCCCGGGCCAGCCTCGATTCCTACCAGGCCGACATACGCCAGACGGTGACCACCCAGTCGAACAACAGACTCGCAGGCTTCCAGGTAAAGGAGAAGTACGTCGAGCCCGACAAGGACAAGAAGTCCAAGCGGGTCACCGTCTACGTCCTCGCCGCCTACGCGACGGCGGACCTCAACAAGGAGAAGTCGCGCATCGCGGCCCTCTTCCAGGAACGGGAGGACGCTGTCGCCAGGCCCGAGGCCGAGGGCAAGGCCCTCGCCGCCGCGGGGCGCCACTACGAGGCCGTCCGCAAGTTCGTCGAGGCCGCGGCCGCGGCCGGCGGGGCGGACATCGACAACGCCGACGTCAAGCTCGAGCGGAACGTCAACAACGCGCGGACGGCCCTCGCCTCCCTGCGCTTCGAGCGGCCCGCCGGCCAGCCCTACCAGGCCCTCGTTGGCAGGCCCTTCCCCCAGCCCTTCTCCCTGCGCCTCGTCGCCGGCGAGGGAGCCGGGGCGCCCGGCGTGCCCGGGGCGGCCCTCCAGGTGAGCTACCAGCGCCGCCAGGGCAGCCGCCTCGTGTCCAAGACGGAGAGCGCCGTCACCGATCCCTCGGGCGCCCTCTCCTTCACCCCGCCGCCCCCCGACTTCGTCGGGAAGGCCAAGCTCACCGTCAGGCTCGACTTCCAGTCCTCCCTCGAGCTCCTCGACCGGATCCCGGCCAAGTTCGAGGCCTACCGCGACTCCCTCGCCGACGAGCTGAAGTCCAAGTACGCCGAGCTGCCCTACGAGGTCTCCTCCAACGCGAGGAACGTGCCCACCGGCATCGCCCTCGCCGACCAGGACGAGACGGGAGCCGCCGCGGGGAGCCAGACCCAGGCCGGCCTCCTCGACGCCCTGGCCAAGGAGCGCTTCGTCGTCAAGGGCCTCGCCGTCCCGGCCGGCTCGCTCGCGGCCATGGACGACGCCGCGGCCCTCGGGGCCGCGAAGGCCGCGGGCCTCCAGCGCGTGGCCTTCGGCTTCGCGAAGATCGACTCGATACGCAAGGACGGGGCGAATTACATCGCCTCGGCCAAGGCCCAGGTCAAGGTCCTCGAGGTCGCGACCGGCCTGGTCCTCTACTCCGCGGAGAAGGGGGCCACGGGCTTCGGCGCCGACGAGGCCGCGGCCCGCCGCTCGGCCTTCCGCGAGCTCGGCGCCTCCTCCCTCGGCAAGGATCTCCTGGCGAGTCTCCCCTGATCGGCTCCGCGCGGAGGAAGAGGAGCGCTTTCAAGCCTAATTGACCACAGAGGCACAGAGGCACAGAGGCACAGAGGTAAGAGAAGAGAGTAAGGATTTTACTTCCTATTCTCTGATTCCCTCTCTGTGTCTCTGTGCCTCTGTGGTTTTATAGTTCTGTAGTTCTGTTGTTTTGTAGCTTTATAGTTTATGGTTTTGCTTTATCAGTTTTATTACTGATCGATGTTCTCTCCCTGCCAGCTGAACATCTCACCCGCCCTAGCCGGACCTCGCCGCAAGCCCGAGTTCCTGCGGCCGGTTCGAGACGACCCCTTCACAGCCGAGCGCGATGAGCCGGGCGGCCTCCGCGGCCTCGTCGACGGTCCAGGGCAGGACCTGGTAGCCTTCGAGCCTCCTCCAGCGGAAGGAGGATGTGGGCCGCAGCTTGACCCGCTCCGGCTTGAGGGCGTCGACCCGGCCGAGCCAGCGGCCCTCGCCGTGGCGGAGGAAGGGCTTGAGCTCCCGGTCTCCCGACCAGATGATCGCGGTGGGGACGCGGGGCTCGAGGGCCTTGAAGCGGGCGAGGGCGATGGGGTTGAAGGACGAGACGAGGCAGGTGCCGATCAATTTGGAGTCGCGCAGCGCGGCGGCCAGCGCCGCCTCGAGGCCGTAGTCCGCGGCCACGCGGCTCTTGAGCTCGATGTCCCAGTAGAAGCCGCTCCCGAGCTCCTCGAGGAGCTCGGGGAGGAGGGGCGGCCGCTCGCCCGCGTAGCGCGCGCCTCTCCATGAGCCTATATCGAGGGCCGCGAGCTCTGTCCAGCCCGAGCGCTCGAGCTCGAGGCCCCTGCCCGCGGCCTCCGGGCCCGGCGGGATGGCCGGGTTCCCGCCCGAGGCCGGGACGCCGGCGACGCGGCCCGAGAAATGGTCGTGGAAGACGACGAGCCTGCCGTCGGAGCTCAGGTGGACGTCGAGCTCGATCCCGGGGATGCCCAGCTCGCGCGCGAGGCGGAAGGCGGCCATCGTGTTCTCGGGGGCGATGGACGACACGCCCCGGTGGGCGAACAGGAGGGGGCGGGGGAAATCCGGGAGGAGGGGGAGCCGGCTCACGGGCGGCTGCCCCCGCCGCCCGCGTTGGGATCGCCTAACGTGGCCTTGAGCTTGGCCAGCTCGGCATCGGCCTTGGCGGCCGCCTCGAGCCCGGCGAGCTCGCGCTCGGCCGCGGCGGAGCCCGGCCGCCCCTCGCCGCCCGAGTCGCCGAGGAGCTCGCCGGTCATGAGCTGGAGCTCGGCGAGGAGGCGGTCGGGATCGACCGAGCGCTCGCGGGCCCGGACCAGGGGGAGCTGGAGCCGGATGGCCTCGACCTTGGACCGGAGGCTCGAGCGCTCGGCCCGGAGCGATGCCAGCCCGGCCTCGAGCTCGCCCGCCTTGGCCTGCGCGGCCCCGGCGAGCTCGGGCCTGGCCTTGCCCTCGGCGAGGGCGACGCGGCCGCGCCAGAGCGCGAGCTCGGCCTCGGCCAGCTCGACCTCCTTGTCGAGCCGCTTCGCCTCGACGGCGAAGGCGAGGAGGTAGTCCTTGGCCCCCGCGAGGTCGAGGCCGCCGAGGTCCGTGTCGCCGTCCATCGCCTAGAGCTTGAAGGAGATGCCCGCGCCGACCGAGAGGCCGCCGTAGTTCGAGTAGAGCCAGTCGGCGAGGCTGAGCCAGTACTCCGCGCCCAGGTCGACGAAGAGCCTCATGTCGCGGCTGGCGAGGTAGGAGAGGTTGAGGTAGGCCTGGCCGCCGACGTGGGGGAAGACCGAGCCCGAGGTGTCCCGGCTGTAGCCCGAGATGGCCTCGGTCAGGTAGAGGTAGCTCGCCCCGGCCGCGACGTAGGGAGTGGCCGAGAGGCGGCCGAGGTTGGCCCGGTACTCGGCCCCGACGAGGACGTCGACGGGGAAGAGGAAGACGGTGAAGACTTCCTTGACGCCGTTGAAGGGCACCTGGACCGAGGCGAAGGGGCGGAGGTCGTAGAAGCCCCTGCTGAGGGGTATGCGGATGCCGCCTATGATGTTGGCCCCGTCGCCCGGATCCTCGCCGCCGAAGGCGAGCTTCTTGCCGGAGACGAGGTGGAGGAAGGGCTCGGCGTCGAAGCCCATGCGGGCGATCTCGCGGACCTGGGCGTCCTTGCCGAGCTTGCCGTCGGCGTAGAGGACCTGGCCGGTGGAGACCTCGGGCCCGACCTCCTTGATGACGATGAGGCCGGTCTCGCGCTCGTCCTTGAAGCCCTCGACCATGCCGCCCTGGACGACGGAGTACTCGTCGCCCTTCTTGATCCCCATGTTCTGGCCGAGCTGCATCTTGATCTCGCGGCCGGAGACGGCGAGGATCCGCGAGTTGATCTGGAAGGCGGGAATCTTGCGGATCTCGTACTGCAGCTGCATCGGGATGGCTTCGATCGCGTCCGAGATCGACTTGAGCTGGCTTTCCTTGTCCGAGCCCGAGGTCCTGACCTCGGCGATGGCCAGGGTCGCGCCGCCGGCGCCCACGTCGACGAAGGTGACGTTGGTCTTGATCTCGGTGCTCCAGGCGCCGCTCTTGTCGCTGTAGCCGGAGATGAAGTTCGAGACGACGGGGGCGGCGACGATGAAGGAGCCCAGGAGGCGGTTGAACTCGGCCTCGGTGAGGATGGCCTCGCCGAACTGGAACTTCTCGGGCATCACGAAGTTGGCTTCCTTGGCCTTCTTGAGCGCCGCGATGAACTGCTCGAGCCCGCCCGAGGAGAGGCGCTGGCTCGCCCCGATGATCTCGAAGCGGCCGAGGTCGACGAAGACCTTCTGTATCTCGAGGTCGATGTTGCCGAGGGTCTCCTGGGGTATCGCCCAGCCGTAGTAGCCGAGGGCGAAGATGGCGACCTGCTTTTTCTCGCTGACGACGGGCTGGGCCGCGAGCGGGGCGGTCAGTGCGAGGGCGAGGAGGATCCCCGCGAGCTGCGCGAAGCGTTTCATCATGCCTCCTTTGGC
>ERZ795054.1233-NODE-1233-length-25204-cov-5.455764_pt1 | contig 25204 bp, 23 predicted proteins | sample MGYA00375138_ERZ795054 | MGnify/ENA primary metagenome ERZ795054 (study PRJEB30183, sample SAMN05720215) | anaerobic digester metagenome | isolation source: active sludge of municipal wastewater-treating anaerobic digesters | place: USA | collected 2014-12-23 ... | reverse complement strand
GGGATATGCACGACTGCACCGCCGAGACCCGGAGATCACGTTTGACAGGCTCCTTTGCGGTCATAAGCACCACGACCCCGTACAGGATGGATACGAACACGACGCCGGCGGCGAACGCCAGACGCCTCGATTCGGGCGTACGGACCATGCCGGCGATCGGGCGCTTCCCGCCGCAAGAGAGGATCAGGTCTGCGGCGGTCCGGTTCACCAGCACGATCATGAATGAAACTCCGAGGACGCCGGTAATCGATGCGGCCTGCACGATCGGCCCGAACCGGTACTGGGTGTACGCGAGATACGGCCAGGGAAAGGCGAGAAAACCGATGGACTGTATCCAGTCGACGAATATCCACGCAGAGGGATAGATGAGGAACCTCAGCCGCTCGTGCCTGCGGGAAAGCGCCTCGCCGATGAAAATTTTCAGCCCCAGAAACATCGAAAGATAGGGGATCAGCAGCACGCGGATGAATGCCGGGCCATATTCGACAAACTCGCCGAAATCTCCGATCCACCTGTAGCACAGGTAGTTTCCTATCAGGCCCATGGCGAACGAATAGAGATATACCCGGAGCAGTGTCTTCTTACGGACGAAAACGAAAAGCGGCACAAAAGCGAACCAGGCCAGAAGCGCGCAGCCCCTGAACCCGGGCAGGTCCAGGCTCGGGTACGAAAGAAACATCAGCAGCGGGGTGAGCAGGTAGTAGTCCTGCCTGAAGGCTTTGATAATCGACCGCAATATCTTATTCATTGTCTTTGACCATATCGAGAAATTCCTTTTCGGTGAGCACCCTGACTCCCAGGGCTTCGGCCTTGTCGCGCTTCGATCCGGGAGACTCCCCGGCCACGACGTAATCGGTCTTTTTGCTCACCGACCCGGCGGCCTTGCCGCCGAGGCTTTCCACCAGTTCCTCGGCATCTTTGCGCTCCATGGATTCCATGGTTCCGGTGAAGACGAAAGTCTTGCCTGCGACGCCTTTGTGCGATGCCGAAGGCGTCGCCTCGTCAAGCACCTTGATCCCGGCTTCGAGCATCGCCCTTACCACGGCGGCCGACCTCTCCCCGTGGAAAAATTCATACACCGAATCCGCGACGCCGGGCCCAACTTCATGGATCCTCATCAGCTCGTCCCTGGACATCGCCGAAAGCCCGGCCAGGGACCCCGCGGCCCGCGCGAGAACCCTTGCGAGGTGCTCGCCCACATTACGGATACCCAGTCCCCTGATAAAGACCGACAGGGGAACGCTCCGGCGTTTGTCTATCGACTCGAGGATCTTGTCGGCGATCTTATCACCCATGCGCTCGACGCCCAGGAGGTCGTCCCTGGTGAGACTGAAAAAATCGGCCGGGCCGTCGAGCTTCCCCCTTTCGTGCAGGCGCTGGATCAGCTCGGGCCCGAAAAACTCGATGTCCATCCCGTCCTTTGAAACGAAGTATTTCAGGTTCTCGAGCTTCTTGGCCTCGCAATCGGGGTTCAGGCATCGCAGGTAGATGTCCTCCCTGTCGAGCGGCTGCGAACACGAGGGGCATGCATCGGGCGGATTGATCGCATCCCCTCCGGGACCGTCTCCATGGGCCTCGACCACCTTGGGGATCACATCCCCTGCCCTGATCACCGTGACCCTGGAGCCGATCCTGACCCCCAGGCGCTCGATCTCGCTGAAGTTGTGGAGAGTCGCCCTCTTCACCACCACGCCCCCGATGTTTATCGGCTTGAGGTTCGCCACCGGGGTGACGATGCCCGTGCGCCCGACCTGGAAGTCGACCGATTCCAGCACGGTGACCGCCTCCTTGGCGGGGAACTTCCAGGCGACCGCCCAACGCGGCGCCTTCCCGGTTGCGCCCATCTTTTCCCGTAATGAGAAGTCGTTTATTTTGACCACGATCCCGTCAATGTCGAAATCGAGGGCGTGCCTGTTCTCGAGCCAGTACCGGTAAAAAGCCATGACATCGTCAAGCGACCCGCACGCGCGGTGCGGCGAAACCGGCACCCCGATGCTCTGAAAATATCCGAACAGCGCCTCCTGGGTGTCGATGCCCCCGGGTTCGCGGGGTCCCTCGAACCCCGGCAGGACAGATTGCCCGCCTGATTTTTTGCGCGCGCCGTCATACACGGCGCCTTCGGCCCTGCCGATCCCGTAAAAAACGGCGTCGAGCTCACGGCGAGCGGTCACTGCGGGGTCTATCTGGCGAAGAGACCCGGCCGCAGCGTTACGCGGATTAGCGAAGAGCGCCTCGCCCTCCTCCTCCCTGGTGCTGTTCAATTTTTCGAATTCCGAGAGCCTCATGAAGACCTCGCCCCTGACCGTGAGATATGGAACCGCGGTCGCGAGCCTGCGGGGTATTCCCGATATCGTCATGAGATTTGCGGTCACGTCTTCGCCCACCGACCCGTTGCCCCTGGTCGCGCCCTGGAACATCTGCCCGTCCCGGTAAAACACCTCAACCGCGAGGCCGTCATACTTCAGCTCGACCGTATAGGTCATCAGCCCGTTACCGGCGGCCTTGCGGCAGCGCGCATCGAACTCCTGAAGCTCGGCTTCATCGAACACGTTCCCCAGGCTCAGCATGGGCGGGTCGTGCGGCACCTCTGAAAAAGCCCGCGATACCGCCCCGCCCACTCTTTCGGAGGGCGTTTCAGACTCTTTCAGCTCAGGATGCAGCCGTTCGATTTCCCCGAGCTCTCGGACAAGCCGGTCGTATTCGGCGTCGTCGATCGAGGGACTGTCGAGCTCATAGTAGAGGCGGTTATGTTCGCGGATAATCCCGAGAAGCTCGCGGTATCGTTTTTCCGATTTATCGTTTTTTCCGGCCATATCCGCTCCGCTGTCAGTGTGAACTTTCAATTCCCTGCATCAGACCCAGCGCCTGATTTTCCTGGCGATATCGCGCTCATGCCTCATGCAGGCCGCGACGCCCTCATCTATGATTCTTTTCGAGTCGCTGAAGTCGAGCATGCCCGCGCCGTATACGTCGGGCTCGATGAGCAGGGTCGGGGTATTGTATTCAAGCATCATCCGGGTGTTGACATACTCCATGATGTCGATTGTCTGCATGATTATCTCGAAAATGTTCGGGGTCTGTTCCGCAGGCGCCTTCTTCGCAGGGTCCATCCAGTGGTCGAAGATCCCGCGCAGACCGGATGCGGGTTTTTTCCCGGCGGGAACCGGTTCAACGGGAGGCACGGGCGGAGGCTGGATGATCTCGATTTCCCGGGAATCCACCGTAAGCCCGGGGCTGCGGACTGTCGACGACACGAAGTTCTTCCATTTCCGCTTTTCGGTCGTGGGATGAAGGTTCACCGCTATGGTCATGCCCGCGCCCATGCGCCTGGCCACGTTCACGGGAAGCGGATTCGCCACGCCGCCGTCGATGAGATAGGTTCCCTTGAATCTGACCGGGGTGAAAACCCCGGGAATCGAAATGCTCGCCCTCAGCGCCTCGTGCACGTTGCCGCTGCGAAAGACCACCGAGTTTCCGGTGTAATAATCGGTCGCCAGTACGGCAAGCGGTATGCGCAAATCCTCGATCATGGTCTTTTGGGGGATATAGTTTGTGATGAGCTTCATATAGCCCCTGCCCTCGATCAGTCCCGAGCGGGGGATTACGGGATCGAAATACGCCATCAGGTCTCTTTTCGTTTTTTTAACGAGATCGTTACGGAAATCCATGAGCGCGCCGGAGCAATACAGCGCGCCGATCAGCGCGCCGATGCTCGACCCGGCGACCATATCGATCGGAATCCCCGTCTTCTCCAGATGATCGATGACGCCAATATGCGCCATGCCCTTTGCGCCGCCGCTTCCCAGAACAAGGCCGACTTTCCTGTTTCTGAAAATTTTCAGCGGATTGAAGCCAAATTTCATGCGTCTTCCCTGTCATTCATCCAATAATGACAGCCGGCTGCCGGCTGATTTACAGAGCGTTAGACTATGAAGAAGAAAAAAGAAGGTCAATCCATTTTTACAGGCCGGGGCCGGGACTTAAAAAAAACTCCCCCGGGGAAAAAATGTTGACACTGACCGGCTAATTCTATACTTTGTCGGCACATCGCGCGGTGGAGCAGTTGGTAGCTCGTTGGGCTCATAACCCAAAGGTCGCAGGTTCAAATCCTGCCCGCGCTAATTTCGGCGAGGTAGCTCAGTCGGTTAGAGCACGCGGCTCATATCCGCGGTGTGGGGGGTTCGAGTCCCTCCCTCGCTAATAGCAGGGGCGCACCGGATGCGCCCCTCCGTCATTAATGCACTTACATCGAAGGCCCGCGCAGGCACGATCGAGAATCGGGGCGAATTTGACTCAATTAACCGGCAACGGGTTCCGATCCTGATTATAGGCCAGGCAGATCATCGCGATCCGCCGTGAACCGAATCATGAACATGGAAACGCCGATAATGCTCGATCAATTCATGGATTTCATTTCGGAAAACCCGCTTTATGCTGTCATCGCTCTTCTGGTCACGATACTGATCCTGTGGTCGATCCTGAAAATGCTGGTAAGGGCGGTGATTGTTCTCCTGGCGGTCGCGGTCCTTTGCGCGGGATTCCTCGCCTATACGGGAAGCGATATGCCGGGCGCCGCACGCAATGCGATAGAAGAAGGCAGGCGAAAAATAATCATTTTGAAGGATAGGGGACTGTCCCTGCTGCCGGATTCATCCGCGCCGGCCGACAATGACAGTCACTCGAACTCGTCATCATCGGAATAAATCATGAATTCAAGCTCGGCGATTTCCGAGCTTTTTCTGACATCAGTGAGCATGATCTTGTAACTGCCCTCGTCGAGGTCCCTTATCGTCCCGTATATGACAGCGTTTTCCGGCCCCGCAACGGCGTTCTGAATGAGGACGTCCACCCAGACCAGTTCTTTTTTCATCAGCATGACACCGATCGGCGTCTTCTCCGAAGGGACCTTGTCAAGCTTGAACACCCACTGGACGGGAACTTCTTTATCGATTTCGAGATCACCCTGGACCCTGCGGTACGAATCTTCCATCGGATACTTCAGGGCGAACGTGCCCGATATTCTGCCGCATGACAGCGCCGTTGAAAGCGCGATCAGTGCGCATAGCGATTTAGCGTAATAACTGCCGCGCATTTTCATTCGACCTTGTACTGGTTCTTGTCGAGCTCGATAATGTCTTCGCCTTTACCGCCCTTTTTCCCGCCGGCCTTCATCCTTTCTGCGGAATCCCTTCTGAGGCGCTCCTCGCGCCCGGCCGTATTCCTCGCGGCAAAGAGCAGCATCCTGAAAACGCTGTAGAAAAAATACACCGCGATCAGGAAAAAAATCAGTTTGAACAGATTGCCTATAAACATTATGCAATCACCTTTTAATGGTCCTCAGCATCTCTTTAACGGCGGCCGGCATGCCGATAAACAACGAGCGCGCGATGATCGAAAACCCGATGTTCAGCTCCTCGAGACCCGGCGCGCCCAGGATTGCGGGCAGGTTTTTGCAATCGAGCCCGTGTCCCGCGTTGACCCCGATGCCGATGGCGCACGCCCTCTCGGCAGCCAGATAGATCCGGTCGATCTCGTCCTTCACGCGCCTGCTCCCGGGACGGTAGAACTCATTGCAGTAGGTCCCGGTGTGGATTTCGATGTAATCCGCCCCGCTCTTCTTCGAGAGCTCGACGGTTTCGATGTCGGGCTCGATGAACAGCGAAACGATCACCTTTTTTTCGTGAAACATCTCGACCACCGACCTGATCCTGTCGAAATATCCCCTGACGTCGAGCCCGCCCTCGGTGGTGAGCTCCTCCCTCTTCTCGGGAACCAGGGTTATCTGGTCGGGAAGTATCCTTTTCGCGATGGATATGATATCGTCTGAGAGGGCCATTTCGAGGTTGAATTTGCCGACCACAATGTCGCGAAGCGCGATGATGTCGCTGTCCTGGATATGGCGCCGGTCCTCGCGCAGGTGTACGGTAACGCCGTCGGCGCCGCTTTCCTCGACTATGCGCGCGGCCTGCAGCGGGTCGGGCTCGATCCCTCCCCTGGCCTGCCTGACGGTCGCCACGTGGTCGATGTTGACGCAGAGCTTGATGTCCGACATTCGATTCTCCTTCAGTCACCGGATTCGGCGGGACACAGTAGCAATCCGCGGCCGGTATGACAAGAAAAAAACTATTTCGCCGCCGCCTTTACCGTCACCCGACGGGGAGAACAGGAAACGATCCCGTCAGCATCGGAACCGTCCTTGAAATACACGGACACTTCAATTTCTTCCTCTTTAACGGGGACCTTCGCCTTCGTGGCGGGATCCCGGAGCGCCATCCGGGCGACGTCGACAAATGCGACAATCTGTTCTGGCGCAATATTGCTCCGCTCTCCGGTCCTGACGTATGCGGTGACTTTGTCCCTCTTGAGCGAGTACCGGTAATCTTTTTTCATGTTGCGGACGGCGATGGGGATTTCGACGCTGACCAGGGCGCTGAGTTTGACAATGGGAATCGAGACCCTTACCTCGTTGTCGCTGAAATCGACGTTTTTCAGGTTCTCCCTGTCGATCTCGACTTCGCGGACCACATCGGCCGACTCGTTTTCCACGGAAATATTCGCGGTGGCGAGGGTATCGATCCGGTCAATGACTGAACGTGCGCCGTTTATCATCACGTACTCCGGCTCAACCCTCGGTTTTCCGACAATATACCCCTCGGGCGCAGCCCCGATTCTGGGCACGACAAGAACGCTCTTTTCGGTCCTTCTTTCGATCACGATGCGGATTTTTTTTCTGGACGGTACAACCCTGAGACTGTCGGGAATCTGGTCACGGAGGATTTTTATCGGATACATGGCCGGGACGTTTTCGCGTGTGCGCGAAAGGTCCACCACCGCCCGTATGGTTTTGGGGTTGACCGCCTTGACCAGCTCCTTTTTCCCTTCGACGACGACGTCAATATTCTGGTACTGCATGTCCGATACGGTCATGTACTCCGGCAGATTGACGGTTTCGATCGCGATCCTGAAATTCGATTCCTCGTTCTTGGTCGTCGAGATATACGCCCACAGCACGATGGCCAGGGCAAGACAGGCCGATTTGGCGAGGATATTCCGCTGGTTAACGTATTCGGCGATCATGTTGAAAAACGATTTCATGAAATCTTGTAGTTCTCCTCGTACGCGGTCTTGGGATTCATGAAGAAAAGAATCATGTTCTTGAGATCGACCTGCTTGATTCTCGGATAAATCTTGCCGTTTACCATGATGTTGATGGTGCCGGTCTCTTCGGATGTCAGAAGGACAAGCGCGTCGGTCTCCTCTGCGATTCCCAGCGCCGCTCTGTGGCGCGCTCCGTGCTGTTTTTTGAGCTGTTTGGAATCGCTCAGGGGAAGATAACACGCCGCGGCCGAAATCCTCCCCTCCTGGATTACGATCGCCCCGTCATGAAGCGGTGTCAGAGGGAAAAAAACCGTCCTGATGAATTCCTCTGAAATGTCGGCGTTGACCGTTACGCCCGATTCGGCGTAGCTCTTGAGCCCCGTGTTTCGCTCAATGACGATCAGCGAGCCGACCTTGTCCGAGGCCATGGAGATGAGCGCATTCACCAGCTCGTCCAGGGGGAAAATCTCTTTCTGCGCCTCGTTGGAAAGCCAGTTTTTCTGTCCGAACTGCGTTATGAGCCTGCGCAGCTCCGGCTGGAACAGGATGACCACGGTGATGACCAGGGATGTGGTGAGGTTCTGTATGAGCCAGTCAAGGGTCTCGAATCTCAGCATTTTCGAAAGCACTGCAACGACGAAAATGACGATGATGCCCTTCACCAGCTGGATGGCGCGCGTGTGGCTGAGAAACGAGTAGACCCAGTAAAAAATGAAACCGACGATCAGGATGTCGATCACGTTTCTCGCGTATTCCCACAGCGATGAAAAATACTGGGCGGAATGTTCGAAAAACCCTTCCATATTCAGGAAACCTTCCTCAGCATTTCAAGGCCCTTGAGCGCCAGCCTGTGCTCCCTGACGTCATGCACGCGGATGATGTCGGCTCCGTTCATGATGGATACCGCGTTGAGGGCCAGGGTCGCAGGCAGGGTGTCGGAGCCGTTGTTGTACAGCTTCTTGATCAGGGACTTTCTCGACAGGCCGACAAGCACGGGATAACCCATTTTCTTGAAGAGGGGGATATTGTTCAGCAGCTTGTAATTGTCCTCGAAAGTCTTGCCGAAACCGATACCCGGGTCGATGACGATCCTGTCCGCGGCCACGCCCGCATCCAGCGCCCTGCGCGCCGAGGCATCGAGGAACGAATACACCTCTGCCAGGAGATCTTCGTATTCCGGGTTCTGCTGCATGGATTCGGGCGTGCCCTTGATATGCATGACGACCAGACCGGCCCCGTGCCGCGCAGCGACACCGGCCATCGCGGGATCGAAAGTCAGTCCGCTGATATCGTTTATCATTTTCGCGCCGCATCTGAGAGCGGCCTCGGCCACCGCTGATTTGGTCGTGTCGACCGATACCGGGACAGGCGAGCGGGAAACGATCGCCTCGATCACCGGGCACACCCTGTCCATTTCTTCCTGCGCCGAAACGGGAAGCGCGCCGGGCCTGGTCGACTCGCCGCCGATGTCGAGGATGTCGGCCCCGTCCTGGGCGAGCTGGAGCGCGTGGTCCAGCGCCGCGAACCGGTCGAAATAACGCCCGCCGTCATGGAAAGAATCCGGCGTGACGTTCACGATGCCCATGATCTTCATCAAGACGATCCCCCGTCAAAAAAGCATTCCCATTGATACGATATGATTGTATCCGAAATCTATATTGTCAATGGCAAAAGCATAGGTAAGGTTAAAATTATACACTTCGACGGTCGCGCCGCACGAAAAATTCAGGTTGTTCAGCCCGACATACAGCGAAAAATAACGTACGATGTCATACCCGATGCTGAAGCAGAACCCGAAATCCTCCTGCTCGATCTTCTTGATCCCCCCAAGGGAGACCGATATGCCCGCGTCGGTGCTGATCATGATCCCGAGCCTCATTGTCGGGTATGCGAAATCGTACCGCTTGCCCACGCCTTCGTAGTCGTCGATCGGGCACAGGCCGGTGCCGATGTCCTGGATCATGAATCCTATCTTGAGAAACGAGAGCACGTATATCTGCGCCCCGATATCGGCGCCCACGCCCATGTAATGGACGTCGCCAATGGCCTCGTAGAGGCATTTCACGCCCACGCCGATTGAGGCCATGCCGAGCGAAATCCCGTAGGCGAAATCCGCCATGGAGCCGATATAGTACAGGTCGCCGGTCGATTTTCCGGTTTCGTCGCGCCCCTCGATGCCGATCGAAAACACCGAATAAAAGCCGATCCCCATCACGCCCTTTGGAAGCTCGAACGCGGTCCCGAGAAACGCCGAGTTGCGCTCCATATCGAGGAGCCCGCCGGTCGCGGCGAGGTGGAACGTGGTCTTTTTCGTTTCATCCTCGGAGAACTTCATTAAGTCTTCCTCGGCTATCTGGTCTGCCTTGCCCTCGCTCGCCTTTTTCTTGATCTCGTCCATGCTCATGGTCTTTCTGCCCTTGAGCTCCGAGAGGCCGGCCGGGTTCCAGTACAGGGCGAACACGTCATCGGCCCTGACCTCGCCCGACATGCCCAGTGCGACATACTTGGCCCCCACCCAGCCGCTGCGCGTGTATACCGCCCGGCTCGAGCCCGTGCCCTTTGCGAAAAGGCCGTTCGAAGCGCTCAGCAGGAAAACGGCCAGTAATGTCAGTGTTCCGGTTCTCATGTCGCTCAGTAGTTGACCAGAATCCTTATCATCTTTTTACCCTGACTATGGTCGGTAAGGGTACCCTCGATGTCAAGCATCATGATATAGAACCCTGGCTTGACCAGGTTGCCCCTGTCGTTGTGCCCGTTCCAGTAGGCCGGGAGTAAACCGAATTTTCTTTTAAAGACGAGGTCGCCGTTAACGTCGAAGATCTCGACCTTCACCCTGTAGTTTGTAAGACCGGATTTATGCTCAATGGTCAGGACGCGGTCTCCCTTTCGGGGATTGAACGGGACCGGGTATGCGATGATCTTGCCGGTATCGACCGCCTGAATGGCTTCGGAGAAGAAAAAAACGGGAATGGCGATTAATACTGCGACAATCAGCTTTTTCATAGTACCGGCGACAGTGTAATTTGATCTGTATGATACGGCTAATACAGGCCCTTATCGGGCGCGAGGGATTGCATTGCAAAGGCCTCATTATAGTGAATCAAAATCAAACCATGTGGTCAAGAAATATTTCTCCGTGCACCCTGACGCCGAAAAAAAAGTGATTCAATAATAGTCAGAATGCCCACAGAAGCTCAATAAAAGAACAATTCGCTTGACAGTAATAGCATCATAGTATTATAAAACATAAAAATTTTAATAAATCTGGGGTACATATGAAAAAAATGGTTTTCTTATCTGCTCTGATTGTCGCTTTCATAGGATGCGAAAGCTATCAGGTAAAAGTTACGGATGACCAGTTCAAAAAATCCAAGGTCATGAAGGTTCAGATGTGGCACAAGGTCCTTGAAGGCAAACTTGATAACCGCTCTGTCACATACACGCGCGAGTTTAAGGACGGCAAAAACATGCCAATCACGGTCACATTCCATTTCAGGGCCGGGGATTTTTTAAAGAGTGCCATGTCCATGCCCTTCGGCAATAGTGAACGTACAGTGGAACTTGACGAAGAAGCATACCTACTCGTGGACAACGAAAGCATCAAGCTGACTGTCAGCGACCGGCAGCGAGACAGAACCATGAATGTATGGGGAACCGACAGCGGCGTTTGGGCAGGTACAACCGATGATCTTTACGGGTCCTTGGAAATCCCCCCCCAGGTTGGAAACAAAATGGCAAAGGCTAAAAACATCCAGTACCGGTTTTATGCTTATAAAGAACCGACCACCCTTGAAGCGACACCCAAACAGCTCCTGAAGCTTAGAGAATTTTTCGATAACAACCTGCCAGCAACTAAATAATCAGCTGGAACAACCCGGCGATAAAATCGCTTTAATGCAAAAAACCGGGGGAGATCAAACACTCCCGGTTTTTTTTATCCCGATATCGTGCGCCAGGTTAACGGCCTTCTGAATCACAAGCCCGGCCTCTTTGGCAGAAATCCCGGCCTCGTGGAGCGCAAGCGAAAAGTGGCATAAAAACTCGATGTTGCCCGCAGGGCCCTTTATCGGCGAGGGCGTGAGCCCGAGCAGCGCCATGCCTTTGCCCATAAGGCCTTCGATCACGCGCGAGAGAATTGCCAAGTGGTTCTCCTTTTTGCGAACCACTCCTTTTTTCTGCTCGCTCTTTTCGGCCTCGAACTGCGGCTTGATGAGCATCACACCGCTTGCCGGCGCGAAAAGCCGCGTCACCGCGTCAAAGACCTTGAGCACCGAGATAAATGAAAGGTCCATGGTGACAAAATCGACCGGTTCCGGGATGTCACCGCCCGCGAGGTTGCGGGCGTTGGTGCGGTCCATGACCACGACCCGGGGGTCGCTTTGAAGCGAATAATCGAGCTGGCCGTAGCCGACATCCACCGCGTAGACTTTTTTTGCCCCGGCCTTGAGCATGCAGTCGGTAAAACCGCCTGTCGATGCGCCCAGGTCCACCGCGGTCTTTCCCGAGAGGTCAATCCTGAATTCATCGAGCGCGCGGCGAAGCTTCTCCCCTCCCCGGCTCACGAAGAGGCCCCCGGGGCGTTCAACGGCGATCTCCTCATCCCCCTTCAGAGATCGAGACGGGTCCCTGACGGTCTCGCCGTTGACCCTGACCCATCCTGAGAGTATCTCGGCCCTGGCTTTTTCACGGGACGCGGAAAGGCCGCTTCGGGCGAGGTATGTATCGAGGCGCATTTTCATTTCTATTTGTGTAATTGTCAAAGATGGCCACAGAGACACGGAGACGCAGAGGATATCTTCAACCCCCACCGACTTCGCTATACTCAGTCACCTCAATCGATTGCTTTCTGAACATCCATGTTCGCAATCGAGTGCATTCAGGATGGATGCCTGCCGACACAGGACAGGACGTCCTGATGGTGTCGGCCACTGCGGCATCCATGCCGCTTGCCCCTTGCCAAGGGGGAGGATGGGAGGGGGTGAAAAAATAATTTTCTCTGTGCCCTCTGGGCCTCTGTGGCTAATCTTATATCAATTTATTTTGCAGATTTTTTTAATGCCTTCAGGATGCGGTCGCACAGGGCGGCGGCGTCGAGGCCGTAGTCGCGGAACAGCTCGTCGACCCGGCCATGAGCGACGAATTCATCGGGAAAACCTGCATTGAACAGACACTTCTCGCGATTGCGGGCGGGAATTGCCGCAACGATGCTTTCGCCGACCCCGCCGGAAACCATGGCATTTTCAATCGTGACAAAGGCCCGGGTCCGTGAGATTATTCTACCCAGGCCGGCCAGATCGAGCGGCTTGATCGAAAATATATTCACCACCGCCGCGGAAACGCCCTTTACGGCGAGCAGCTCCGAGCACCTGAGCGCGATATCCACCATGTCTCCCAGGGCCAGGATCGCGACGTCACTCCCTTTTACAAGCGGTTTGCTCCTGCCGAGCTCAATAGGTCCGGACTCCTCGACCGCTACAGGCGATCTGGCGCCTCCCCTGGGGTAGCGGATGGCGATCGGACCGCGATCGTAGCCGGCTGCAAAGTATATGGCATCCCTGAGCTCGGTGGCGTTCGAGGGCGCAATGAAAACGAAATTCGGGACGTTCCGCAAAAGGGCGATGTCGAAAACTCCATGGTGCGTCTCGCCGTCGTCACCGACGACGCCCGCCCTGTCGATGCAGAGACGCACCGGAAGGTTCATTATGCCGACGTCATGGATCAACTGGTCGACAGCCCGCTGCAAGAAGGTCGAATAAATCGAAACAAAGGGCTTGAACCCGGCCGAGGCCATGGCGGCGGAGAAGGTTATTGCGTGCTGTTCCGCTATGCCCACGTCGAAAAAACGATCGGGGGATTTTTTCTCGAATTCGAAAAGGCCGGTGCCGAGCTTCATGGCCGCGGTGACGGCGACGATCCTGCGGTCTTTGCGCGCGATGTGTGCCAGCGTCCGCCCGACGATCTCGGAATACGAGGGATTGCTCCCTCCGCCGAGCGCGACACCGGTCGCCCGGTCAAAACGGCCTATGCCGTGGAAACGCGCCGGGTCCCTCTCCGCGGGAACATATCCCCTGCCCTTCTGTGTTATGACGTGGATTATTTTCGGTCCGGATTCTATCTCCTTGATACCATGAAGCACCTCGTTCAACAGGCCTATGTTGTGGCCGTCAACCGGGCCGAAATACCGGATGCCCAGGTCCTCGAAAAACTGGCCCGGGGTTATCATCCCCTTGAAATTCATGAAAAAACGGTATATGAACGTGTACAGCCCCATGCCGACGACCGGTATCTTCTTTATGATGGCCATCGACCGGCGTCTTAACCTGTTGTAAAGAGAGCCGGTAATCATCTTTGTGAGCAGGCGCGACAGGGCGCCGACGTTTTTCGATATGGAATGCTCGTTGTCGTTGAGTATGATGATCAGGTCGTTGTCGATGTGCCCTATCTGGTTCAGGGCCTCCATGGCCATACCGCCGGTCAGCGAGCCGTCGCCGATCACGGCCACAACCTTGTGCTTTTTGCCGGCAAGGTCCCTGGCCACGGCCTCGCCCAGTGCAAGTGAAAGGCTGGTGCTGCTGTGGCCCACGTCATAGGTGTCATAAACCGACTCTTTTCTTTTGGGAAAACCGCTGATCCCGCCGTGCTTCCTGACCGTGGCGAAATCTTTTCTTCTGCCTGTGAGTATTTTATGGGCGTACGTCTGATGCCCGACGTCCCAGATGATACGGTCGCGGGGCGTATCCATGGTATAATGAAGCGCGATCGTCAGATCGACCACCCCCAGAGACGACGCCAGATGGCCGCCGTTGACGGAAATCACGTCAATGATGTAATTGCGTATCTCCCGGGCAAGGTCACCGAGCTCGTCCGGGGCCATTTTTTTCAGGTCGCTGACGCTGTTGATCTTCTCAAGAAACATCGCCGTTCAGTTCCGAATCCTCGTGATCCCCAGGGTTTTTCCCGATCTGTCGATTTCGAGAATCACGGCATTCATGCCGGGATTACCCGAAGCCACTTCATACCGCGGCCGGATTTGAGTCAAGAACTTGTCGATGGACTGCCTCTTGTCCATGCCGATTACGGAATCGAAGGCCCCGGTCATGCCGACGTCGGTGATGTACCCGGTGCCGCCGGGGAGCACCTCCTCGTCGGCGGTCTGGACATGGGTATGGGTGCCGAAAACGGCCGAGGCCCTTCCGTCGACGTACCAGCCGAAGGCCTTCTTCTCGGAAGTTGCTTCGGCGTGAAAATCAACGATGATGATGTCTGCGCTCCCGGAGATTTTACCGTAAATCGAGTCAAAGGCGCGGAACGGGCAGTCGACCGGCTCCATGTGCACCCTTCCCAGGAGGTTTATCACGCAGATCGAAATCCCCTTGAACGAGCCCAGATAATAGCCGTTTCCCGGAACGCCCCGGGGGTAATTCGCCGGCCGCAGAAGCGCGGGCTCGTCGTTGATAAGGCCGTATATGTCCTTGTTGTCCCAGATGTGGTTGCCCGAGGTGATGACGTTGACGCCGGACGAAAAAAAATCACGGGCGATCGCCTGCGTGATGGAGCGCCCCCCGGCCGCGTTTTCGCCGTTGGCTATGACGAAATCGAGGCGGTGCTGGTCGATCAATCCCTGAAGCCTGCTGTGCAGAACATTCCTTCCTGAACGGCCGACAATATCGCCTATGGCAAGAATTTTTACTGCCTGCTTCATGCGGATTATATGGATGGCCGCTGCCGGCGGTGTCGTTCACGACACCGCCGGCAGCAGCCTTGTACTCATTCCTTATTTGGCGTAATCGACGATCCGTTTTTCACGGATTACCGTGACCCGGACGATTCCGGGATATTTGAGCTCGGACTCGATCTTGGTCGCGATGTCGCGAGCAACGGTCTCGACCTTGTCGTCGGGGATGAGCTCGTTGTCCACCAGGACGCGCAGCTCACGGCCTGCCTGGATCGCGTAGCACTTGTCGACGCCCTTGAAGCTGGTCGCGATGTTCTCAAGGTTCTCGAGCCGCTTCAGGTAAGTCTCGAGCGACTCCTTGCGCGCGCCGGGCCTGGAGGCCGATATCGCGTCGGCGACCTGGACGAGCACCGCCTCGAAGGATTCCTGCTCCTTGTCGTTGTGGTGCGACGCGATCGCGTTGACGCACTTGTCGTTCTCGCCGAACTTCTTTGCCATCTCGGCGCCGACCAGCGCATGTGCGCCCTCTCCCTCGACCTCGCACCCTTTGCCTATGTCGTGCAGAAGCCCGGCCCTCTTCGCGAGCTGGACATCGAGCCCCAGTTCTCCCGCTATCATGCCGGCCAGGTTCGCGACCTCGATGCTGTGGCTGAGCACGTTCTGCCCGTAGCTTGTGCGGTACTTGAGCTTGCCGATATTGTACAGGGCCTCCTTGCTGATTCCCGGAATGCCCAGCTTGTATGCGGCCTTTTCGCCTTCCTCGAGCATCGATTCCTCGAGCTCGGCGGTCACTTTTTCGACGATCTCCTCGATCCTTGCCGGATGGATGCGGCCGTTCTGAATCAGCCTTTCGAGCGACTGGCGCGCGATCTCCCTGCGTACCGGGTCGAACCCCGATATGACTACCACTTCGGGCGTGTCGTCGATGATCATGTCAACCCCGGTGAGGTTTTCAAGTGTCCTGATGTTGCGGCCCTCGCGGCCGATTATGCGCCCCTTCATCTCGTCCGAGGGAAGCGATACCGTGGTAATGGTGCTTTCCGACGTGTATTCGGACGCGTTCCTCTGGATCGACGAGATAATGATGTCTTTCCCTTTCTTCTCGGCCGTTCTTCTGGCCTCTTCCTCGATCTTGTTGATGAGCTTCGTGGCCTCGAACTTGACCTCATTTTCGAGGTTTTTCAGGAGCACCTCCTTGGCCTCATCGGAACTCATCCCGGCGATACGTTCGAGCTCCTTGCGGTGTTTTTCGAACTCCCGCCTCAGTTCATCCTCTTTTTCCTTGCTTTCCTGTTCCCTGGTGGAGAGTATTTTCTCCTGCTTTTCGATTTCCTCGAGTCTCGTATCGATGCTTTCTTCTTTCTGTATCAGCCTTTTTTCAGATACCTGAAGCTCCTGCCTTCGCTCCCTCATCTCCTTTTCGAGGAGGTTCTTTTCTTTCAAGAGCTGGTCTTTCGCTTCAATCAGAAGCTCTTTTCTTTTGTTTTCAGCCTCTTTTATGGCATCCTGTAAAATCCTGTGCGACTTCGCTTCAGACGAATTGAGCTTGATCCTGCCGAGGTAAGCGCGTGCCCCATAACCGAGAGCGCCGACCAGGGGAAGAGCAATAATCAGAATTATTGTAAGAGTCATCGTATTCCCCCCTTACATGAATATATATTAAAGATCACGATCAACCGGCGACGCGGAACCCTGCCGCAGAAAAATCCGCGGCGTCGATGGTCCTCCCCGAAGGATGCAGGTCCGTTACGGACAGGCGCAACCGGTGACGATCGATTTAAAGACTGGAATATTTCTCGTGGATTCTTTTGACGACGAATTGGGGAACAAGAGGGGTAATATCTCCTTTATAGCTGGCGATTTCCTTGACGATGTTGGAAGAAATGAAAAAATGCTCTCCCTTTGTCATCAGAAAAACCGTTTCTATTTCCGGAGCCAATTTACCGTTCGCCGAAGCTATGGTAAATTCATATTCAAAATCAGTGGTGGATCGCAGGCCGCGTATGATGAAGTTCACGCCGTTTTGCCTGCAATATTCCACTAATAATCCATCAAAAGATACTACCTCAATATTATCACTATCCTGGCAATACTTATTAATGATCTCTATTCTCTCCTGCACGTTGAATAGAGGCTTTTTCGCACTGTTCTTTGCTACCGCGATAATCAGCTTATCGCATAATCCCTTTGCCCGCCGAATAATGTCAACATGACCGTTGGTCAAAGGGTCAAAGGACCCAGGATATATACCAATTCGCATAGATTCCCGAAAAAAACTCCAGCGAAACAACAATATCAGGTATTATTATTCTGTCAACTATATTTAATCATGGTTCATTCTATATTAATGAAAGGACTGATGTAAAACGCGGTCGGGATTATTCGATATAAGTCGCGCATCCGACATAAGTTCTTCTCCAGTACTCGTCCTCCATGGAGGCATAGGAGACCTTCTTGCCGTTGCTCGGGGCGTGTATGAACCGGTCTTTTCCCACATAAATGGCGACATGTGATATACTGCGTCCATTTATATTGAAGAAAATGAGGTCGCCAGGCATCACGCTGTCATCGGAAACCTTTTTCCCTTTTTTATATTGATTGTGCGCCGATCTCGGCAGCGATATACCCCTCTCGCCGAACACATACGAAACGAACCCGGAGCAATCGAACCCCTCGGGCGATCGCCCCCCCCTGCGGTACCTGACGCCGAGATATTTTCTGGCAGTCAGAATGATGTCCTTGCGGCCCGGCTCGAGATCCTCGATACCGTAATCCTCATCAAGCCAGTAACTCTGAAAAGTCGACGAGGGAATGCATGACAGGAATGCCACGGGCATAATCACTGCGATTAAAACAAGAATTGTTCTTTTCCACATAGCAGGATGTCATACACAGAAATTCCCGGTGATTTTAGCCTGCCGGGTCCTGCCGGTCAACAATTAAATGGAATTGACAGAACCGAGCGGATGCAATAAGTAGCCTAAAAACCGTTCAGGCGAGGTCACCAATGACTGGAAACGATAATCTGCTGGGATCGGTCCCCGGATTCAGGTTCTCCGCGGTAGAATGCGGAATACGCTACCAGGGCAGGCTCGACTACTGCCTTATCGCGGCCGATGCGCCCTGCAACGCGGCGGGCATGTTCACGAAAAACAGGCTCTTTGCCGCGCCGGTGCGTCTGTGCAGGGAAAGGACCGGAAATAAAATCAGGGCCATACTGATCAACGCCACCAACGCGAACGCGTGCACCGGCGACGAAGGGTACGCCAACGCCGCGGCCCTTACCGCGGACATGGCCGAAAAACTCGGCTGCGGACCGGAGGAGATACTCATGTGCTCCACGGGAATTATCGGGCACCAGCTTCCGGTCGACAGGATGAAGGCATCCCACCCGTCTCTCGCCTCGAAGCTTTCCAGGGAAGCCGGCGCGCTCATCCCCAGGGCGATCATGACCACCGATACGGTGCCTAAAAGCGCGTCCCGTTCTTTCACGACGTCACGGGGAAGATTCACCGTAGCCGGCACGGTCAAGGGCTCGGGGATGATAGCTCCGGACATGGCTACCATGCTCGCTTTCATCATCACCGACGCGCCCGTTTCCAAAAATGACCTGGACGGCGTTTTCAGAAACGCCGTGAACCGCACCTTCAACCGGATCACCATAGACGGGGACATGTCGACCAACGACACCGCGCTGCTGCTGTCGCCGGATTCCGACCGTCCATTGTCGGAAAAGGACGACCTCGGATCATTCGCAAAGGCGCTGGAAGAAACCCTGTACGACCTGGCCGTCATGCTTGTTTCCGACGGCGAAGGCGCCACGAAACTGGTCACGGTCAGGGTGATCGGCGCGCAAAACGATGCGGATGCGGCGAAGGCCGCGCGCGCGGTTGCGCAGTCGCTGCTCGTAAAAACGGCGTTTTTCGGCAACGATCCCAACTGGGGAAGGATCGGAGCGGCCGCCGGATACTCGGGCGCCGCGCTGGACGAAAAAAGGCTTTCAATCTATTACGGAGACGTCCCTCTGCTGATCAGGGGAGTGCCGCAGAAACAGGACCAGAAGGCACTCGCCCCGATACTTGCCGGCAGGGAATTCACCGTGACGGTCGATATCGGGCTGGGAAATGCGGAATCAACCATGCTCACGACCGATATTTCGTACGAGTACGTGAAAATAAACGCCGAATACACCACATGAGACGACATTCGTCAAAATCATGTTGACAATTTTCAGCGTACCGGTTATCTTTAAAAACCTTTACAAGAGGCTTATTCTGTTCTATCATGACCAAAAAAATTTTATTTTCATTCCTGGCCGTTCTGCTCTCCGTGAACGCGCTGCGCGCCGAAGAAGCCAAGGAAAAGCCTCAGGCACCGAAAAAAAAGATATTCGTCTATGCCTTCGTGCCCCTGGACGATTCCGGAAAATACATCTATTATTCCTCGGTTATTCCTGCAACCATCGCCAAGAACATAAGGATGAACGGACTGTTCGATTCAGAAAGCACCGACGAAACCAGGCCGCTGCTTCCCGCCAACGCCACGGATGATGAAAAGAAGAAGTACTTCGACGGGATGGCGGGCCTCCAGTCCGGCTATGCCGTAACCGGATACTGTGAAGTCACCGAAAATCCGAAAGTTATAGTCAACGGCAGAAACGAGCTGATCCTGAAAACAAAAATACAGGTGTTCGACCTCTCCAGCCGGAAGTTCGAAACGCTGGAATTTTCCAGCAAAGAAGTCGGCGTCATCCTCAAGGACGCGATCGATGAAATATCGGCCGGGATCGAGGAGTGGATATACCAGTTCGAACCCAATGCCGGAGTCGAAGTCGCAGCCGAAACCGAACCCGAGGCCAAGGAGCCTCCGGGGCCCTCCCCCTTCCTCAGAGCCTACAGCGCCTTTTCAAGGTTCACCTTCGGAATAGAAGCCGGAGAATTATTCGTGCTGGGCGAGTGGGCCGACCTGTATAACTGGTCGCTGTATGTCAAACCGTACTTCATGTTCAGCATCATTCCTTACATGGGCCTATCGCTCTCATATGACTACTTCTCGACAGACAACGAAGACCTGAACGATGATTCTCCGAGGACGTATCTCGAAATCCACACGGTCTCGCTCGGCGTTTACGGCACATACAGGTTCATAAAATACATCGACGTGATGGCCTCAGCCTCGGTCGGCGTTTCGGTCTCGAAAATCACCGTCGAAAACAACTCCGAAGAGAGCAACCCATTCTCGGACCCGCTCGGCGAAAAAAAATCGATCGACCCATCGATGGACCTCGGCGTTTCCATCGGGTTCCACCTGTCCTCGGTCATACTCCGGACCGGGTTCAACTACAAACGTTATTTTTACTCCGACGAGCATCTCCACGGCGTGGCGGTCTACGGGTCGCTTGGATATAATTTTTAATTGACATTATTTGGCCTTCGGTCATTGTTTCCCAAATCGGGATCGCGTCCCGATTTTTTATTTTTTGCCGGGAGGTGCGGCATTATGAGCGCAAAACTGAAAAAAATAATGCAGGACGACAAGCGGTTCCTCTTCCAGAATTACGGGGACCGCCAGGGCGTGTGCTTCACCCGCGGTGAAAAATCGTATCTCTTCGACCAGGATGGAAAAAAATACGTCGACTTCCTATCCGGCATCGCCGTATGCGGGCTCGGGTATTCTTTCGATCCGCTGAAAAAAGCGATACGCGCAAAAGCGGATTCTCTGCTCCATTCGTCGAACCTGTACTACAACAGCGACCAGATCGAGGCCGCACGGCTCATATCGGACCTGTCTTTCAGCGGCAAGACGCTTTTCGTCAACAGCGGCACCGAGGCGAACGAGGCCGCACTGAAGCTGGTCAGAAAGCACGGTATCAGGGAGAACAGGGAAAAATACCGGATTATCTCGTTCAACAACTCGTTTCATGGCAGGACGATGGGAAGCATGGCCGCGACCGCACAGGAAAAAATCCATTCGGGGTTCGGTCCGCTCGTCCCCGGTTTCATATACCTGCCTTTCAATGACCTCGACGCTTTCTCGGCCGAAGTCGAAAAAAACCAGAATGTCGCCGGAGTGATCATGGAGATCATCCAGGGAGAGGGCGGGATCGTCCTGGCGGATAAAAAATTCGTCTCCGGGGTCTTCGCCCTGTGCAAAAAGAAAGGCATCATAACCGTCATCGACGAGGTCCAGACCGGCATCGGCCGGACGGGAAAATATTTCGCTTACCAGCATTACGGTATTGCGCCCGACATGATCACTCTCGCCAAGGGCCTGGCCGGCGGCGTGCCCATCGGCGCGCTCCACGCCAGGGACGAGATCGCCGCAACCCTGACCAAAGGAAGCCATGGGTGCACATTCGGCGGCAACCAGCTCGCATCCGCATCGGCGGTCGCGGTGCTGAAAGAACTGAGAAAACCCTCCCTGACGAACAATGTCGCCAGGGTCAGCGCCTTCATTTTCGGGCGCATGAACGAGTTAAAGAAAAAATCGACCCTGATCCGCGACATCCGCGGCCTCGGTCTCCATATCGGGATCGAGCTGTCGATACCGGGCGCGGCCATCGTGAATAAGGCGCTCGAAATGGGCCTGGTGATCAACTGCACCAGCGAGAAAGTCATCAGGATAATGCCCGCGTTGAACATCCCGATGAGCGCGGCCAGAGAGGGAATTAAAATACTTGAAAAGATTCTTCTCGAGGAGGTGAATGAGAAGTGAAAAATCCGCACGTAAAAACAAGGGACCTTCTCACGGTCATGGACCTGACCCCGGACGAGATACTGTCGATTTTCAGGTTCGCCAGAAAACTGAAGCGAGACTATAAAAAAGGGATCCACCGGAATTACATGAAAAACCGGTCCCTTGCCATGATCTTCGAAAAATCTTCGACCAGGACGAGAGTGTCGTTCGAGGCAGGGATGACGCAGCTCGGGGGGCACGCGCTGTTCCTCAGCGGCGCCGATATACAGCTCGGCAGGGGCGAGACCGTCGAAGACACGGCGCGGGTGCTCTCGCGCTATGTTCAGGGCGTGATGATAAGGACTTTCGAGCACGACAAGGTCGAGAGTCTTGCGCGCCACGCCGGCATACCGGTGATAAACGGCCTCACGGATTCACACCATCCATGCCAGGCGCTGACCGACTATTTCACGATCTATGAACGGAACCGGGACATCAGGCCGGTGAAGATGACCTACATCGGCGACGGAAACAACGTGGCCAACTCGCTGATCCAGACCGCCGCCCTCCTCGGTTCGTCGATCAGCGTGGCCGCTCCGATCAAATTCCAGCCCGAAGCGTCGATAATCGACTCGGCAATGGCCGTGGCCAGGCAGACCGGCGCGTCCATTGAAATCACCGATGACGTCGAAAGGGCCGTCGCAGGGGCAAATTACCTGTACACCGACGTCTGGACCAGCATGGGGCAGGAAAAGGAAACCGCGCGGAGAAAAAAAATATTCGCCGGTTACCGGATCACCTCTACGCTCCTTAAAGAGGCTGCGCCCGGCTGCCTCGTCATGCACTGCCTGCCGGCCCATCGCGGAGAGGAAATCGACGAAGACGTGATCGAATCCGGACAGTCGATCGTGTTCGATCAGGCCGAAAACCGGCTGCACGTACAGAAGGCCATTATCTGCGCGCTGCTGGGCCATGGTCCGAAATTCGGGTCGCTGCTCCACCATTTCCGATGATGCGCCCGGCGCCGCAACGGTCACCGAGGAGAATGGCCGGATTTCGCTGAAATGGAACGCGGCCGATGGTGCGGCTTTCTATGGGGTCTGGTATAATGACATGACCATCGGTTCCCGCCCGAAAAGATCAGATAATAATATTTTCTTGTTGCATTCCTGAGGGCCTTGCGCTTATGCATGTATATCCGGCGTCGCGGGCCCCGATACTGTCCAAAAATAAGGTTCCAGACCGAGACACGGACGCCCTTCAACGAAAAGGAGTTTTATCATGAAAGTAAAAAAAGTCGTCCTCGCCTATTCCGGCGGTCTTGATACCTCGATAATAGTGAAATGGCTCATCGATACCTACGGCTGCGAAGTCGTGTGCTTCGCAGGCGACGTAGGCCAGGAAGAAGAGCTCGACGGCCTGGAGGCCAAGGCCATCAAGACAGGCGCGAGCAAATGCTACATCGAGGACCTCACCGAGCCGTTCGTCCGCGATTACGTGTTCCAGGCGATAAAAGCGAACGCCATATACGAAGACCGTTATCTACTGGGAACTTCCCTGGCGCGTCCCATCATAGCGCAGAAACAGGTCGAGATCGCCCTGAAGGAAGGCGCAGACGCGGTTTGTCACGGCGCGACCGGCAAGGGAAACGACCAGGTGCGCTTCGAGATGACGTTCAAGGCTCTGGCTCCTCAATTGAAAATCATCGCTCCCTGGCGGATATGGGACCTCGACTCCCGCTCGAAACTCTTCGACTACGCAGAAAAACACGGCATACCCGTACCGGTAACAAAAAGCAAGCCCTACAGCATGGACCGCAACATACTGCACATTTCGTACGAGGGAGGCGTGCTCGAGGACCCGTACTACGAACCCGATGAAAGCATGTTCCTTCTGACAAAGTCGCCCGAAAAGGCCCCGGACAAGGCGACCTACATCGAAATCGATTTTGAGAAAGGAACGCCGGTCGGCATCGACGGCAAGCGCCTCGGCCCGGTCCAGCTCATGAAAACCCTGAACAAGCTCGCGGGAGAAAACGGTGTCGGCCGAATCGACATCGTTGAGAACAGGCTCGTGGGCATCAAGTCGCGCGGCGTGTACGAAACCCCGGCCGGGACCATTCTGCTCAAGGCCCACAGGGACCTCGAATCCATCACTCTCGACCGCGAAACCCAGCACCTGAAAGACAGGCTCGCCGGCGAATATGCGACCCTCATCTACTACGGACTCTGGTTCACCAAGAAGCGCGAATCCATGGACGCATTCATCGACGAGACCCAGAAAAACGTGACCGGAACCGTCCGTGTCAAGCTGTATAAGGGCAACAGCACCGTCGTTGGAAGAAAATCCCCGGTCACCCTGTACGAGCCCGACATCGCCACCTTTGACGCGAGCGAGCTCTACGACCAGAAGGACGCTTCGGGCTTCATGAACATCTTCGGCCTTCCCATCAAGGTCGAGGCCCTTCTCAAAAAGAAACGATAGAATAATAGCCTGGCGGCCACGCGCCGCCAGGATGCAATACGCCAGTCATGAAAAAAGAACAGGAAAAACCAAAACCGAGGGCTAAGGTAAAGGCCAAAAAATCCGCTGCGCCGAAGCAAAAAAACGCGGCCAGGTCCAAGCCAGCACCGAAATCTACGGCAAAAAAAACGGCGGCCAAGAAGGGCCCTGCCCGGCTGAAGAAGACCGCATCCGCCGCGCGCTCTTCGATGCCCCCTTCCCCGGTTGCACCCCGGCCTGTTTCGCTCCCTGAAAGCGCCGGCGCCACGCACCGGGGGGAAACCTCGACCCGTTTCAGTGAACCGGCACCGTTCTCGTATGAATCGGCGCCCGGGGATTTCGATTTCGCCGGCATCGGGGGCGATCTTCTGTGATCGCCCTGTGGTCTTTCTGGTCGAAACCGGCATTGGAATCCGGCCATTCGGCCTGGCAGTCCCCCCTCCACCATCTGCTGTCATGGGCGCTTTCGGTCGAAACCGCAAAAAAGCATTTTTCAGAAACGTCCCTGGTCACCGACTCGGAAGGCGCGCGCCTTCTCATTGACGGAATCGGCCTTTCGTTCACATCGGTATCGCTTGATCTCGACCGCATCAAGGGCAGAGACCCGAGGTGGTGGGCCCTGGGCAAACTCGCGGCCTACGGAATCCAGCACTCGCCGTTCATGCACATCGACAGCGATGTCTTTCTCTGGAGCATGCCCGGAGAAAAAATGCTCCTGGCCCCGGTTATCGTGCAGAATCCCGAGGTCTTCACCGTGGGCGAATCCTGGTATCATCCCGAAAAATTCGACGCATTGAAGAGCGCAGGCGGATGGGTGCCCGAAGAAATTGACTGGTTCAGGTCCCTCGGACCGCGGCAGAAAGCCGAATGCTGCGGAATCATGGGAGGATCGAACTTGGATTTCATCTCCTATTACGCATCCAGCGCCATACGGCTCGCCGACGGAGCGGATAACAGGAAAATCTGGCCGAAGATCGGCATCGACAACATACTGGTCGAGCAGTATTTCCTTTCGGCATGCTTCGAATACCATCGCAGCAGCCCTGAAAAAAGATTCGGTGAGCTCGATATCGCCTATGTTTTCCCTACGGCAGACGACGCTTTCAGGCCCGAGAAAGCCCGTGAAGCCGGATACACACACCTGATCGGCGGCGCGAAAAAAAACCCGGCACTCATGAAAAAACTGGAGTCGAGGGTCGAGAGGGATTACCCTCTTCTCTATGACCGCTGCGTGCGCCATGCCAGACGGATGTA
>ERZ795054.1231-NODE-1231-length-25219-cov-5.311159_pt1 | contig 25219 bp, 17 predicted proteins | sample MGYA00375138_ERZ795054 | MGnify/ENA primary metagenome ERZ795054 (study PRJEB30183, sample SAMN05720215) | anaerobic digester metagenome | isolation source: active sludge of municipal wastewater-treating anaerobic digesters | place: USA | collected 2014-12-23 ... | reverse complement strand
CCGCCTCACGCTGCCGCCCGCCAAAACCCGTCTTCAGAATGTCCAAACTCCAGAGCGGTGCTGAAGCACCGCACTCCAAAGGCTTCGCCCCTTCGCGCGCGGGCGGCGGAGTCGCGAAGTCCCGCGCCGACGGGAGAGTGCGTCCGCTTTAGCGGCGCTTTTCGATGATTGTTCACATGCGCCGCCGCTCGCCGGCCACGGCGCGTGGCGGACTGGCCCATGCTGGTGCTTTCATTCATGTGCGCTTCTTTGCGCGAAAGGGGCTGATGCTTGAAGGATGCCATGTGCAGGGGCCGGGGCGTTCCGGCCATCCGCACAGGGCCGATCAGGGCGCGCCGATGGCAATCCGGGGGAGACGGCGACGATCCTCGAATGTCGATTCGAGGATCGGCAAGCCACTGATTAGTAGCTACCTGGGAGATGAAGCGGCCGGGCGGAGCGAGACCGGCGGAGGGACGCATGCGCGTGACTGAGCGATGCGCCAACGATCATAAAGCGCGGACTCGAGCGATCGATGGCCGGCCCAATTTCGCGGTGATTTCGCGATATCTTCGCAGTGTCCGCGAATATGTTGCGAAATTATTCGCGAATATACAGAGGGGTGCGCGGCATACCCGACAAAAACCCCTCACCGATTCGGGAAGAAGCGGGGGCGTGCTTTCCCTGATTCGATCCTGTCGGCGACAGGACCAGGGAGCGCCTCGATCACTGCTGTGCGGTCTCGAGCCAGGCAGCCAGGACGCGCACCTCGTCGCTGCCGGTGTTGGGCGCTGGACCGGCCTTCCGGTCATATGCGCGGGCGGCCCAGGCGGCGAACGCGTTCGCAGGCTCGCGCGCGGTCCAATCGTCCAGGAGCTTGCGTCCATCGTCCGCGCGGTCCATCTGCCTCAGGGCGAGCGCGCGGATGAGCAAGCCGGTTCCGCCCCCGCGCCCGCCCGAGGCCGTGATCTGCCGGAGCATCTTATTCGCCGCCGCGCTGTCGCCCTGGCGTGAAAGGGCCTGGGCGGCGAGGAAGTCTTCGAGGCGCTCGTCGACATCGTCCGGGTACGGCTTTCCGGCGCCGAGGTTTTCGGGCCAGAGACGGGCGGCGTCGATTGAGCGGAGCGCGGCGGCGGCCTCGCCTTTCCGGAGGTTTTCGACAGCGAGCATGAGGTGGGCCTCGCGATAGAGCCGGCGTCCCTCGGTCGCGCCCTCGTAGGGAAGGACCTCGAGACGGTTCAAGCGCTCGGCGGCTTCCTGGTGGCGGCCTTGCATCAGGAGCGCCTTCGCGTGGAGCATGCCAAGGATGTAGTTGTCAGGGGACTGGGCACAGTAGCGTTGGGCTGTTTCCAGCGCGATGGCCGTCGAGCCTTGGCGCAGATAACGCTCGATCAGCATGCGCCCGAACCGCCACTGAGAGGGATCGCGGCGAGCCGCCTCGCGCAGATCCGCCTGCGATCGTTCCGGGGAGACTCCCTCAAAGAGGAGGGCCCGCGCGGCGTAGAAGGGCGCGTAATCCGGCTGTTGCCCGCACTCGTCGAAGAGGCGGCGGGTCTGGTCGAGGTTGCCGGCGCCCCAGTGGACAAGTGCGAGGTAATAGCGCGGGCGCCAGCTCGAACTGCGGGAGACAGCCCACTCGAGCACCTCGGCCGACTCCGGTCGGAAGGGGAAGACACGCTCGGGAGACGCCTTTTCGGCCTGCTGCATGAGAGCCGCGGCGGCGTCCGTGTCAGCCTCGAGCCGGGCCCGCCAGTAGAGAACCTCCGCCGTCTGCGGCGCGAGCTCCAGGACCTGCCCGGCCTCGACCGGCCGATCGAGGCCGCGGTACCACGCCGCCAATTCGAGGAATGTCTCCTGAGGCATCTCATTGCGGAGGCTCGCCGCGAAAGTGCGTCGGGCGGTCTCGCCGCCCTCGGCCAGGGCCTTTTCGAAGCCGCCGAAGGAATTGAGCGGATCGAGGGCGAGCAGGGCGTCGAGGGCTTTGCCGGCCTCATCGCGGCGCCCCTGCAAACGGAGGACGAGGGCGGTGATCTGGCGCGCTTCGAGGTTGCGCTGATTGAATTCGAGACTCCGCTCCGCGTCGATTCGGGCCCGATCGAGGTCCCCCGCGTGGAGGGCCAGCTTCGCGAGCTCGGTCCATGCGGCGCCGCGCAGTTCGACGGATTGCGCCGCCAGTTCGAAGCCGTCACGGGCATCGTCGATCCGGCCGAGCCTTCGCGCGGCGAGGCCGTAGTAGTAATTCGCGGCCGGGTCGTAGGTGTCGATGGCGAGGGCTTTCCGCGCCAGGTCGAAGGCGCCCTTGGCATCCATGGCAAAGAGGCGGAGGAGGGCGAGGTCAGCGAGGGCGGGCACGGAATGCGGTTCCTTGCGCAAAGAGGCCTCGAGCGCCTCTCGGGCGGGGGCGTAGGAGCGCTGCCGGAGCAGTTCCTTGCCTTTGAGCCAGAGGCCGTACGCCGAGTTCCAGTCGAAATCGGCGGGCGACTCGAGCGGACGCGACAGTTCTCCCGCGCCCGGGTGGCCCTTCCACTCGAGCCGATTTCCGCCGATCCGGACGCGCAGGCGCTCAGTGGGCACCGTCACGGGAGCGGTCGCGGTCCAGGGCTCGAGGGGTTTGGCGGAGACGGCCGTGGCAAAGACGATGCGCTGGCCATCGAGCACTTCGAGCGTGTCGTCGACGGCCTGCAGGGGTGAGAACAGGATCTCGAGTCCGCCGTCGCGGGGGCGCACGTTGAGGCCCCCGAGCGGGGAGGCCGCCACGAGGCCCTTGGTGCCCTTCACGGGGAACCAATACTCGGTCCAGGTGTCGGTCCCGTAAGGCAGGAAGCCGCGATGTTTGAAAGGCGTCCTCGAACTGCCTCCGCCAGCCTGGTTGAAGGAACGCCCCGATTGCACTTCGACGTACTGGCCCTCGGAGTCGGTGAGCAGCTTCTCCCAGATCATCCCCTCGCGCGAGAGTCCCCAGATCCAGACCTTCTGACCCAGCTTTTCGTCGCGGAGTGAAAAGCGCCCCATGCCGAAGTCTTCATCGTGCCAGAAGGCGGCGAAGAAGTCGGCCGAGCGTCCGAGCACGTGGTAGGCCTTGTAGGAGCCGAAGTCGTTTCTCTCGTAGAAGGACAGGTCCCGCCCCGTTTTCGGTTCGATCGGCCACGGTTGAGCGTGGCCGTCGTGGTCGATGTGATGCGTGCCCGGGAAGACGAACTGGAGGTTGCCGGCGGCTTTGATGCCGGCGTTCATCCAGGTGTAGTAGGGCTGCTCGAGCGGCGTCGCGTTGTGCCAGAGCGACGCGGTGGTGAAATAGGCCTTGTCCGCGGGCAGCGCGATCTCGATCCGCCAGGGCGTGCGCGTGAGGAGATCGAGGACCCCGATGACGACGGAGGCGCTCCCGTCGGCGTTCTGCCGTGTCCGGTAATCGACCGGCGTGGCGCAGTTGGGCGTATGGCCGATGATGCCGTAGTTCGCCTCGATCCCCCCGCTTGTCCAGGGGCCGCGCATGGCGATGTCCCGGAACTTCACCGCCTGGTTTCCGTAGAGGAATTCCTTGCCGGTGGACTTCTCGACGGCCGACCAGATCTTGCCGCCGATTTCGGGGAGCACCATGACGCGGATCCATGGGTTCTCGAGTTCGATCACCGTCCACTCGCGGTCCTCGGCGCGGTCGGTGAAGCCGTCGTAGCGGAAGTAGGGGTAGATCTGGCCGCCATGCGGAATCGGATCCGGGTCCGAGAAGGGGTAGGTCCGGAAGGTCTTCCGGTATTCGCGGACGGTGGCGCCTTCCGCGGCCGCGAGCGCGGGCAGAGACGCCGCGAGGGCGAGTGCGAGCAGCGTGAGGCAGAGGAATGGGCTGCCCGTCGGGTTCGGCGTGCGTTGGGCAGTGCCCGCGATAGAGGGCAAGGGATCAGGCCTCGCCGGTCTGTTCATGTGCGGTGAAGGCATAGGCGGTCTCGATTGGATGATCTTCTCGTGCTGCAGTCCTCGACCGACCTTGCATGTCTGGAGTTCGGTGTCAATGATGACCGTGGCGCGAAGACGGACACCGATGTTGCAGGCCGCGTGCCCTCACGCGGCGCGAATCATGACATCGGGAACAGCACTGCGCCGGGTCGGGCGACCCGGCCTACAACAACCGGTGTTGATGCTCATGGTGTAGCAGCAGACCGCGTGGCCTCACGCGTCCGCTTGACCTCGCCGCACAGCGCTCTTACTGTTCGCCGTGTTCGGGGAGCCAGGAAGCCAGGCCACTGGTGACGGCTGAGAGGGTGACGCGCACGGGCGTTGCCGACCCGTTGAACCTGATCCGGGTAATGCCGGCGAAGGGATTCGAGGCCTGCCCTTCCCCGTGTCTCCAACCTGAACACGCCGCCGGTCTCGCAGTCGAGTCCGGGGGTGCCGACCCGATGCCGGCGCATCTGGTTGGTGTCGGTGTTCTGTCGCCCGGTGAGGGCACCGGGCCTACAACGGGTGGAGATTGCCGGTGTAGGCCGCGTGCCCTGCCTGCGCCGCGGAGCGCAACGGCGCGGCAGGCAGGCCCCACGCGGCGCATACTCGATTCCCATCGACAACCTCCAGATGCACTGACCCGATGCTTACGAACTATGATCGCCACTGAAGACAGATCGAAATCAATACGCGCGGATTCACTTCCCGGCTCGCGGCGGGTGTATCTGCCCGGCCGGATTCACGCGTCGGTGCGGGTGCCGATGCGCGAGATCGCGCTCTCGCCCACCCGGCTCGCCAACGGGCAGATTCGGCCCAACGCCCCGGTCCGGGTCTATGACTGCAGCGGGCCCTGGGGCGATCCGGACTTTCACGGCGATGGCGGCCAGGGGCTTCCGCCGCTGCGCCTCGAATGGATCCTGTCGCGCGGCGATGTCGGGGAATGCGACAGCGGCGGCCAGGGCCGATCGTCCGGGGATCTCGATCGCGCCGGCGCACCCGAGGCTTCAGCGCCGCCCGTTCGTCCTTCGCACTTCGCCCCCAGGCGTCCGCTCCGGGCCAAGCCCGGCCAGCGCCCCACCCAACTCGAATACGCGCGCCGGGGAGTGATCACGCCGGAGATGGAGTTTGTTGCGATCCGGGAGAACCTGGGTCTTGACCTGCTCGAGGCGGAGCGGGCGCGGGACACCGCCCGGAACGACCTGCGTCACCAGCATCCCGGACCGGGCTCCCACGGTCGCTCCGCCGCCCCGTCCGTGTTCAGCCGTTTCAGTCCGCGCGTTCCGCGGACGATCACGCCCGAGTTTGTGCGCGACGAAGTGGCGGCGGGCCGGGCCATCATCCCCGCCAACGTGAACCATCCCGAGAGCGAACCGATGGTGATCGGACGCAGCTTTCTGGTGAAGATCAACGCCAACCTGGGCAACAGCGCCGTGGCGTCGAGCATCGAGGAGGAGGTCGAGAAGATGCGCTGGGCGATCCGCTGGGGCGCCGACACGGTGATGGATCTGTCCACGGGGCCGAACATCCACGCCACGCGCGAGTGGATTCTGCGCAATGCGCCCGTTCCGGTCGGGACCGTCCCGATCTACCAGGCGCTCGAAAAGGCGGGTGGCAGGGCGGAGGATCTCACGTGGGAGATCTACCGCGACACGCTGATCGAGCAATGCGAGCAGGGGGTGGATTACTTCACCGTGCACGCGGGCGTCCTGCTGCGCTTCATCCCGCTCACCGTCCATCGCGCGGCGGGGATCGTCAGCCGCGGCGGCAGCATCATGGCCAAATGGTGCCTCGCGCATCACCGTGAGAATTTCCTGTACACCCACTGGGACGACATCTGCGAGATCCTGGCGGCGTACGATGCGGCCTTCAGCATCGGCGACGGCCTGCGGCCCGGGGCGATTGCCGACGCTAACGACGAGGCGCAGTTTGCCGAACTCGAGACGCAGGGCGACCTCACGCGGCGCGCCTGGGACCGCGGTTGCCAGGTGATGAACGAAGGGCCGGGCCACGTGCCGATCCATCTGATCGAGGAGAACATGCACAGGCAGCTCGAGTGGTGTCACGAGGCCCCGTTCTACACCCTTGGCCCGCTGACGACCGACATCGCCCCCGGCTACGATCACCTCACCAGCGCCATCGGCGCCGCGATGATCGGCTGGTACGGCACGGCCATGCTCTGCTACGTCACACCCAAGGAACACCTCGGGCTGCCCAACAGGAAGGACGTCAAGGACGGCGTCATCGCCTACAAGATTGCCGCCCATGCCGCCGACCTCGCCAAGGGCCATCCAGGCGCCCAGTACCGCGACAACGCGCTGAGCCAAGCCCGCTTCGAGTTCCGCTGGGAAGACCAATTCAACCTGTCACTCGATCCGGAAACCGCCCGCGCCTTCCACGACGAGACGCTGCCCCAGGAAGACGCCAAGACCGTCCACTTCTGCTCGATGTGCGGGCCGCGTTTCTGCGCGATGAAGATCAGCGAGGATGTCCGGAAGTCCGCGTCCGAGCAGGACCTCACTGGACAGCAGGCGATCCAGGCCGACCTGGACCGCAAAGCGCGCGAGTTTGTCGACAAAGGCGCCGAACTCTACGGCAGGACGTGACCGCCTCCGGGCAGGACGCTTTGGCCATTAACCTGCGGGGCAGGGCGCGTTAAGCCGGCTGCAAGCCGGCGCTCCAACGTGCGACCAGGCTACGCGGACGCGGGCGCGGCCGGCGCGGCCTGATCCGGCCTCGAGTCGGGATCCGGAGCGGGTGTTGCCGGCGCCGGCGCCGCAGCCTCAGGCGTGGGGGCGGGAGCCGATTCAGGGCTTTGGCCGCCTCGAGCCTCAGCCACCGGTGTCTCTCCAGCGCTTGCGGGTGTTTCGACAGGCGGCGCGGTTGCTTCCGCGGCGGGCGCCGGCGTCTCCGCCGGTGCGGTCGACACCTCTGTGGCCGGACTTCCTGCCTGCGTGTCGGCGGCAGCATCTGTCGGGGCAGGCGTCGCGGCCTCGCCTTCGGCAGTCTTCGCCGTGGGCGGCGGCGGCGTGGGTTTGGGCTTGGGCGCCTTGGCGGTTTCGAGTCGTCCGTCGGTGAACTCGATCACGTGACCCTGATGGATCAGCCAATGCAGGTCGGCGATGACAGCCGTCTGCTCCGGCGTCGGCTGAGGCTCGGTCGGGGCCGGGGGCGGCTGAGGCGCGGGGGCGGCTGCGGCAGGCGGGGCAGCCGGCTCGGCGGCGGCTTCGGGGGCGGCCTCGGCCGCGGGCTGAGGCGTCGGCGCCGGTTCGGACGGCGGGGGCGGGGTTGGCGGTGGTGGCGGCGCGGCTGGGGCGGGCGGGGTTGGGGCGATCGCCTGGATCAGCTTGCGCCGGGTGGATCCGGGATGGGTGTTGATGAAGTCGACGATTTTGCGGACCCCATCGGAGACGACGGTGTTTTCGAGGTCGAGGTAGTGAGGGCGGGCGACGCAAACGTGGGTCACGGTGCGATTGACCTTGAAGAACTGGAGTCCGTGCCCGGCGAACTGCTGGCTCAGGACGGTGGCCACCTTGAGGGGGAATCGCTTCTGATCCTCGATCGCGTGGCGCAGCAGCGTCTGCAATCCCGGCGAGAGAGGAGGCCGCTTGGCGCCCGCGCGCAGGGTGTAGGAGTCGACGGGCCGGATGAGGTTCGGGAGATGCGTGGCGCGGAAGTGCTTCTCGACATCCTCGCGGCTGCCGAATCGGCACGATTCGGGCACGTTGAGGCAGATGTACTCGAGTTTTGCGCTCTGCTCCTCGATCCACTTCTTCACCACGGCCTCGTCTTTGACGATCTTGACCCGCGCCTTGTAGACATCGAACGGCAAGCGCGCGTAGCGCTCGGCGTGGAACTTGCGCAGTTTGTCCTGGTAATCGTGGTAATTGGGCGGGCCGAAGATGGTGCCGCTCATGCCGCACTGGGCCACGAAAGTGTAGGTGCCTTTCGGGGGATCGGTGGGCACTTTCTCGATCTGGTAGAACGTGGCGAAATGGTGGCGCAAGATGTGCGCGACGGCCTCGTCCTCGCTCAGCCAGAGCGAATCATCCAGCGAACAGACCACCAGCGGCTGCACCACGGCGCCGTCCGCCCCTTTCTTCGCGTGGAAGTGGGCGTGCACCTTGTCGGGACGCTTCAGGATCAGCTCGGCAATCCCGAAGAGCGGGTAGGCGCGCCCGGTGAGCTTGATCTGGCGCGCCAGCGATTCCACACCCACTTCCTCGGGCGTGAAGCTGACCTCCACATCAGGCAGGGGAACCACGGGCTCTTCCCGCTGCCATCGCGGCGCGGAAGGCCGCCCTTCAGGACCCGGCCCGCGCCCGCGTTCGCCTCGCTCGCCCCGGCCATCACCCCGGCCTTCGCGCCGCCCCGCTGGGCCGCCCCGGCCGGGGCCGCCGGGCGGTCGATCCCGGCGCGGCGGCCGGTTGCGACCTGCGTCGCGTCGGCCAAATCGGTCCCCTCGCCAGTCGCGGCGATCCCCTTCGGTATCGCCTTCGTACTTGGCATAACGATTCTCCGTGGACGGCTGACGCGCCCACGACGGTAGCAGTTGGAGATCGAGATCGAGCTCGAACTCTGGAGTGTTGCTCATCAAATCATCGTCCGGGCCTTTGAAGGCCCGGCATCGTTTAGTGCTTCGAACGAGGGCAGCATGGGGTCGGGCCGAGGGGAATGCAAGCCCCAGACAGCTTCAGACAGACGCTCAACACTCAACGCTCAGTGTTCGCTTGAATCCGCGGGAAAGGAATGAGCCCGGCTATTTCACACGCTTCGCGAGGACCTGTAACCGGGCTGACCCGCATAGCAGTCATCCATCGAGGTCTGACCGTCCCGCGCGCCGACGGAGTGGAGAATCGACCCGAGAATCACACCCACGGACCGCCAGGAATGCCGCGACCGCCCCACTGGTGAGATTCCCGGGTTAGGGGGGAGGACCAGACGCGACGTGATCGCGCCATGAGCTGGAGTCCGGGGATTCCCGGCCGGGGCCTGTTTGGGACGACCCGGGCTCGGGCGGCTCGTACTTGCGAAGCTGACGCTCTTCAATGATCTGCATCTCGCGGCGCAAAGAACGCAACGTCACATCGTTCCCGGCCATGAACGCCAGGATCAAGAGGAGCAAGGCGAGCACGACAATCACGGCCGAGCCGCGTTCGCTGCCTTGGGTGGAAGCCACTGTCTTCATGGTTGCGCCTCCTCCGGGCCGGAGACCGCGGTAAAAGTGAAGTGCGGATGCACCCGCGCGGCCTTGAGACGCGACGGCAACTCGATGTCCCAGCGCCACGCCGTGACGCGCTGGCGCGGTTCGCTCACGAAACGGCACTCTTTGACAGCCGGCAGGACCGTCTCGCATCGCCCGGTTGGCGCGGCGCAACGGAGCACCGCATTGGTGACAAAGAAATAGGTGGTCGCACCGCCCTGCTTCGGAATGCGCAGCGCGCGTCCGCCCGGACCCTCCTCGAAGGCGATCCGACCGGTCGCGGACCGCACATCGGTCCGCCAGCGCTCCCCGGCTTTGAGAACGCGCGCGATATCGTCGGCGTTGCGCCGCAGATCGCGCGAGAAACCGAGAGTCTGGTGAAAGACCGCGAAGGCAGCGCCAAGAACAACAAAGAAGCACGAGAGATAAACCAGGCACTCGATCAGCAGGATGCCCGACTCCGAGGAGCCCGGCCTGCGCGAGGCGGCCCTCTCGGACCAGGCCTGGCGGCGGCTCGGCCCAGTGCGGACGGAAAGGCGTCGCGTGTTCATCGGACCTTCACCTCCCTCACCACCCGCCCGCCGGTGTCGCGCCGGCCGGGCTGCCAGACCAGCCGGACAGCCCCGTCTGAGACCGTCAGCTCGAAACGCCCCGGTGGGAGGTTCGTGGCAGCCGGCGCCAAGGGCTGGTAAGCGTGAACCCCGGTCTCGAAGGCGCGCCACTCGCCCGCGGCCAGAACCTCCATCTCGCCATCGACGATTTCGAGGGCCAGGGCGCGATAGTAATAGGCGCGACACAGCTTCTGCTCGTTGAGGAACGCCAGAGCGAGCGGGAAGATGGTGAAGATCACGATGCTGAGGGCGACGATGAGCTCAGTCATCAAGGCGCCCCGGCGCGCCAGCGCCGTCCTGCGGGTGGAAGAGCGGGTCACCATAGAAGGCCTCCTTGGATCATGCTCAGGAGCATTCCGAAAACCCCGAGGGCAAGCACGCCGACAAACAGTCCGTTGAGCAGCACGAGGCCCGTGGTCGCCAGTTGAGCCGCCGTCTGTTCGAGCTGCCAGGCCCTGGCGGACAGGACCTCATGCCAGCCATCGAGGGCGGCTCGAAAACGGGCCGGCCCCTGCATCGCATTCTCGAGACGCCATCGGAATTCGCCCGACGCGTCCAATCGACGCAACGCCGAGGGCAGACCAGCGCCCCGTTCGAGGTCCGCCACGGCGCCACCCGCCCGTCCGCGCATCACTGCATTGGCGGTGCTCTCACCCGCCAGATGCAGGGCCCGAGCTTCCGGCAGGCCGGCATCCAGGAGAATGGCAAGCACAGACGAGAAGTCGCGTTGGAGACGCAGCCGCTTCCACGGGAAAAGCCAGGTCAGTCGATCCGGCAGACCAGGCCAGATGCGACTGATCCATCCGGCCAGACGCGGGCCGCCGACGTAAGCGAGGACCACGACATAGAAACCGGACAGCAGAGCAACCTGCGCCAGGATCAGAATCTTGCTGTGGTTGGCCAGGGCCATCAGGAGGGCGGGCGTCGTCATCCCCATGTCCTCAGCGATGGCAAGGAACTTCGGCATCACGAAAACAAACAGCGCCGCGAAGGTTGCGATCCACGCGGGGCTGACAACAAGGGCGAAGAGCATGAAGTAATGGTGGGCGGCTGCGACGGCATCGACGTGGTCTTGGAGCCGCTGGCGGCACGCGGCCAGGACGCCGGGCAAATCGCCGCCCTCGTGCCCGGCGCGGAGCATCCCGGCGACCGGCGGGGGGAGAAGGCCTGGCACCCGTTCGAGGGCCTGGGCAAGGGGGAGGCCCGACGCCAGGTGCATGGCGAAGCGGTGGAACCTCGAGCCCAAGGCGCGATCCCCCGTCGCTCCCAGGGCGCACACGGTCTGTTCCACGCTGCGGCCATCTCGCAGCCCGAGTTCGACGAGATCGAGGAAGAGGCGTGCCCGCTCGCGTCGGCGCAGAGGAAGGCTCAGGAAGAAATAGGCGAGGTAGGCCAGCACCGCCAACGCGATCAGCTCCAACAGCAAGACCAGCAAATTGAGCACGAGTGCGTTCATGGGCCACGTTATTCCCCGCCCAGCGTATTGATTCCGGTCACCAGGGCGCACACGCGCAAACCGAGGGCCAACTGGCCGGCGATCAACCCGCCCAGGACCAGGACCGCCACTGGCAGCGCGGCATACAGCATCATCTCCACCCGATGCCGGGCCCGTTCGCCGTAGACCTCCGCGGCGCGGGCAAAGCCGCCGGCGAGGTCCTCGCCGCCCTGTCCCACCAGCCAGACAAACATGGGCGGGAAGAGCCGGCTGGGGGGGGCGAACTCGCTGATTCGTCCGGTGCCCGCGGCGAGCCGGTCGCGCCAGCCGGCCAGCTCGCGGCCGACCGCCGTTCCCTGCTCGAGATTGGTGACCAGCGCCAGCGCACGAGGCAGGTCGGTGCCGGCCGCGAGGAGCAGCCGCATGGTCGCGGCAAACTGGCTCAGGCTCGATTCCCGAAAGCCGGGCAAGTGCCACCGGGCCCAATTGCGGCAGGCCGGCACGGCCAGAACCGCAACGAAGAGAACCAACATCAGCCCGATCCAGAGCGGAGTGATCAGCAAGGCGTCAGGACCGCCGATGGCGGCCGCGGCCGGGAGCGTCTGCCCCTCGTAGAACACCCAGGGGCTCGACGTTGCGAGCACGCGGGCGAAATGGGCCAGGAGGAGCGACAGGCCGAGACTGCCGATCAGGACGATGGCCGGATAGACCATGAGGGCTTTGAGTTTGGTCCAGATCAGGTGGCGCCGTTGGTAGTAGTCGGCCAGAAGCGTCAGCATGCCCGGCAGGGTGTTCCCCTGGGCGCCCAGTTGGACCAATTGCTGGTAAAGCTCGGGCAGGCGGCGACGCGGCAGGGCATCGCGCAAAGGAGTTCCTTTGGCCAGATCCGCTTCGAGTTGCTCGAGCTCCTGGCGGAGCGCCCCGCGTTCGAGGGTCGACGTCAACTGCTTCAAAGCACCCTCGAGCGGGATGCCGCCGCGCAGCATGCCGGCCAGTTGCTGGTTCAAAAAGGCAAACTCGTCCAGTTTCATAAGCCGAACATTCGTTCCAGTTCCTGCTGATCAGACAGTCCCGCGGCCACAAGATCACGCGCCGCCAACTCGAGGCTCCGCGCCGGCTCGATCGCGTCCGGCCCGACGGTCCGCAGTTGGCGCTGGAGTGCGGGGGTGAGACGCACCCACTCGACGAGCGGCAGCCGCCCGCGATAGCCGGTCTGCAGGCAGAGCGGACACCCCCGGCGCTGGCACGACGCGCAGCAGCGGCGCATCAGCCGCTGATTGACCACCAGCGTGACGGCCGACGCCACCGCGGCGTGGTCCGGACACATCGCCAGCAAGCGCTCGAACACGCCCCGGCAGGATCCCGCGTGCAGGGTGGAAATCACCAAATGCCCCGTCAGCGCCGCCCGCACCGCCAGCGTCGCCGTCTCGTCGTCGCGGATTTCACCAAGGACCAACACCTGCGGGTCCTGGCGCAAGAGATGGCGCGCCGCCACCCCAAAGGTCAGCCCGCGCGCCTCGTTCACTTCGGTCTGCATCACCCCGGGGAGGATTTGCTCGACCGGGTCCTCGACGGTGATGACGTGCTTGCGACCGCCTTGGGCCAGGGCGCGCAGACAGGCGTAAATCGTCGTGGTCTTGCCGCTCCCGGCCGGCCCCGTCAGCAGCAACAGGCCTGTCTCCTGTCGCAAGAACGCCGCCAACTCACTCACCAGTCCGTCCGGCAAGGCCAGATCTTCCAGGGCAAGAACTCCGTCACGGTTGAACAGACGCAGCACCACCTTCTCTCCGCGCACCGTGGGATAGGTGGCCACCCGAATGTCGCAGCCGGCGCCGCTGTCTCGCCGGTCGATGCGCCCGTCCTGCGGCAGGCTGTCCTGGTAGGTCTTGAGCCGGGCGAGGAACTTGATGCGGCCGATGACATGCTCGCCCAGCCCGCTTTCGAGGGTCGTGACCGGCGTCAGGAGGCCATCGAGGCGGAATGCCACCTCGGTCTGCCCGCCTGTCAGGTGCAGATGGATGTCGCTCGCCCCGGCCGCCTCGGCTTGCTGGAGCAGCCTCGACAACACTTCGGGCGCCTGCGTGGCGTCGTTGATCACTTTGCTTCGTTGGACCGTGCAGACCGAACTTCCGCACGCGCAAAGGCGGCTGGCCAGTCCGGACATTTCGCCCCGCGAACGGTGCATCGGGTTGTTGGTGGTGTTCTTTCGCCCGGTGAGGGCACCGGGCCTGCAGCGGATGGAGATTGCCGGTGCAGGCCGCGTGCCCCCACGCGGCTCAAACTCGATTCCCACCGACAATCTCCAGAGATGCACGGCCCTGCGAAGCCCTGCGAAGAGTATTGCGAAAATCCGTGGCCCTGTCACACTGGGGGTCGTGGCAATCCGGGTTCTCATCATTGAGGAGCAGTCCATTAACCGCGCCGGCATCCGAAGCCATCTCGAGACAGATCCGGGCATCGAGGTGCTCGGGGAGGTGGGGGATGCGGCGGCGGGGCTCAGCGCGGTCAACGTCAGTCAGCCCGACGTGGTGATCCTGGGAGCCAGCTTCTGCCGCAAGCGAGGAGAGCCGGTGTTGCGGCGTCTGCTCAAGGTCTCACAGCCGCCGGCGGTGCTGGTCCTGTCCGAACACGAGGATGCCTGGATCGCGGAGCGGGCTTTGAGAGACGGCGCGATGGGGTACCTCTCGAACGAGGTGAACGCCAACACCCTGGCGTCGGCTGTCAGGCAGGCCGCGCGTCAGGAGATTGTCCTGGATCCCCGCCTGGGGAACAGGTTGTTGCGCCATCTGGCCACCGGATTTCCGACCACCCAACAGGACCCCCCGCAGGTGCTCTCCAGTCGCGAGATGGAGGTCTTCAGACTCACCGGCCAGGGCAAGGAAGCCAAAGAAATCGCGGCGGAACTGTCCATCAGCTCGCGGACCGTGGACGTGCATCGGGCGAATATCCGGACGAAGCTCAGAATCCAGGGCACGCACGAGTTGATGCGGTCGGCGATGGAATGGGAGCATCACCATCGGCACGAACGGCGCCTGCGGGCCTTCTGTCAGGAACGGACGCCGCTCCTGCTGGTCGAGGACGACGAAGTGGACATCCTCAGTGTCCAGCGGGCGTTGCGGGAGTTGGAGACCGAGACGCGGTTGGTTGTCGCCCGATCGTCCGATGAGGCCTTGCGGTTCCTGCGGTCCCCGGAGAATCCGAGGCCCGGGCTGGTGCTTCTGGACATTAAAATGCCGGGCATGAACGGGGAGGAGTTTCTGGCGGAGATCCGGCGGGATCCGGACCTGCACAATCTGCCGGTGGTGGTCCTGACAGCCTCGCGACTCGAGGAAGACAAGGCCCGCATGTACGCCCTGGGCATCTCGGGGTATCTGATGAAGCGGGCCAACTCGGCCGAGTTTCTCGAGATGGTCGGTCTCCTGGCCCAATACTGGAGCCTCAACGAGCCTCCCCCATCACCCGCGCCGAAGAGTTAGGTGGACCCGCTCCCCTCCAAACGCGATCTGAAAGCCCTGCCCCACGATCAGGGCGAGCTGATGCGGCTGTTCATCCTCGATCCGTGGTTCCGGATCGTGTCGGTGCTGATCCTCGTTGTCGTCGTCGGGATCGCGATCTCGCTGCCCAAGATCTGGCGCGTGACCCCGCCCGGCTTCCAGCCCCAGGTGCGAGTGAGTCTCTTGAATCTCGCCCAGGCCTGGCAACTGCGGCGGTCGGCCCGGCAGCTCGCTGCCAAAGGATCGGACGAGGAAGCCGCCGCCGCTTGGCGCGCCGCCGTGATCAAGAACCTGGGGCATCTGCCGACGATCCGGCAGGCCCTGCGCGCCACCGTGAGCCTGCCCCATCCGCCCGCCGCCGCCCTCGAACAGGCGGCCAAGTTGCCAGCCTGGTTGGTCGCCCTCGGCGGGACCAATGCCCAGGACATCGGCCTGGTGGCGCAGTTGTGCGATCGGACAGGGCGTTCGGACGAGGTGTACGATCTGCTGCATCCGCTGCGGGACGATCTATCGAGGGAGGACGAGGTGCTCTATCTCAAGGCCCTCCTCGATCGAGGCGATGGACCCGCCTACAGGGCGCGTTGGGAGCGGCTGAGCGCCGAGTCCGCCCAAGATCCCACCCTCGCCCTCTACCATGCGGCCTACCTCGCCGGCTGGGGACCTCTGCCCGCTCGCGACGACGCCCGCCGCCGTCTCGAACAGGCGCTCGAGGATCCCGCCCACCGCATCCTGGCAACCCGCCTGCAGCTCCTCGATTTCGAGCAGGCGCAGGATCCGGACAATTATGCGAAATCGCTCGAACGCCTTGTCGAGTCCCGAGCGGACAGGCTGCGCGATCACCTCGGCTACTGGAAATTGTTGGCCCAGGCCGGGCGATCCGATCAGGCCCGAAGCCTGGCGGCGCGTGAGGTCGGCAAACCGCGTTCCGCCAAAGAAGCGATTCTGCTGGCGGATGCCCTGAACACTCTGGAACTGCCCGATCAGGCGCATCTGACCCTACGGCAGTTCACAATGCAGCAGGGCGGCAACCCCTCCGCTGCCGCGCAGTCCGTCTGGCTCAAACGCGCCGCGCTGCTCAGCGCCGCGGCAGATTGGCGCGGCCTGCTGGAGATGGCCGAAGAGCTGCGGGCCTTCCCGCAGACGGCCCGCGCGCTGGGTGGCTGGACGGATTTCATCGAGGGGCGGGCGCACCACATGTTGAAACACCTCGATCAGGCCAACGCGTCGATGCAGGCCGCGGCCCGGGGGTTCTTTCCCTCACCCCGAGTCGCGCTCGAGGTCGGCCTCGGCTTGAAGGAACTCGGCTATCACGACAAGGCATGGCAGGTGCTCGCGCCCCTCGAACAGCCCTTGAAGGATGTGCCCTACTATTGGCAGGTCGTTTTCGAGCTTGCTGAGGCCATGCGCCAGGACCCCGTTCTGCTCCTGAGAGCCGCAACCGAAGCCCGCCTCCTCCTCCCGGGCGATGACCGATGGGATTTCAACTACGCGGCGGCGCTGCTGATCAACAGGCTCGATCCGGCCAGGGTGGTGAGCGTGACGCGCGATTTCCTCGCCCGCATGCCGGCCTCGCCCCACGCGCGCGTCAACCACTGCTATGCCCTCGCCTTGAACCAGCGCTGGGACGAAGCGTCCGAACTGCTGAGCACCGTGGACCCCGCCCGTTTTGACGAGTTCGGACGCAGCGTCTTCCACCTCTGCGCATTCGAAATCCACCTCGCGCAGGGCCAGACGAACCTCGCGCGCCTGGATGCCGCCGAGATTCGGCGCGAGCATTTGTTCCCCAACCAGATCCGATGGCTCGATGCAGCTCTGAGGGACGCCGGACTGGCGGATCTCATCCCTCCGAGATAGCTTGCCGAACGCGGCGGCGGCGTCATCGATGGAGCTGCTTCTCGAGATAACTCACCACCTGCCGCACGCTCGGGTCCACCTCCATGCGGCCGCGCACCAGACGGCAGGCGTGCAGAACGGTGCCGTGATCCCGGCCTCCGAAGGCCTCGCCGATCGTGTTCAGGGAACTCTCGGTCAGTTGACGGGCCAGATACATGGCCACCTGCCTGGGAAACGCGATGTTCTCGGGCCGACGCCGGCTGGTCATGTCCGCCAGCCGGATGTCGTAATGCTCCGCAACTCTCTTCTGGATGATCTCGATCGTGATGGCGTGGCGCCCTTCCTCGTGCAGCAGCTCGCGAAGCTGATGTTCCACAACCTCCAGGGTGACGGGCTTGCCCGCCAGCGAGGCGTAGGTGGCCACGCGGATCAGGGCGCCTTCCAGCCGGCGAATGTTCGAGCGAATGCGCTGGGCGAGGAAATCGATGACCTCCTGGGGCAGGCTGACGCCCAGGCTTTGCTCCTTCTTGCGCAGAATGGCCACGCGCGTCTCGACGTCAGGTGGCTGCAGATCCGTCACCAACCCCCACTCGAACCGCGACATCAGCCGGTGCTCGAGATTCTGAATCTCGCTGGCGGGGCGATCGCACGTCAGAACGATCTGGCGATGCGCCTCATGCAGGGCATTGAACGTGTGGAAGAACTCCTCCTGAATCCGCTCCTTGTTCGCCAGAAACTGCACATCGTCGATCAGCAGGACATCGGTCATCCGATACTTCTTCCGAAAGCGCGCCAACTGATTGGTCTGGATGGCGTCGATGTACTCGTTGGTGAACTTCTCCGACGAGAGATAGGCGACGCGGGCGCCCTTTCGATTCTGGGCCGCATGCTGCCCGATCGCATGCAAAAGATGGGTCTTGCCCAAACCGGTTCCCCCATACACAAAGAGCGGATTGTAGGACCGCCCCGGCGCCTGCGCGACCGCCAATGCCGCCGCATGAGCGAAGCTGTTGTTGCTCCCCACCACGAAGGTGTCAAAAGTGTTGTTGGGATTGAAGGGGGACTCGCGCGCGACGACGCCGGCAACCGAACCGTGGGCGGCCACGGCCGACACCGCAGCCCGCTGAGGGGCGGGCCCTTCGCCCGACGACGGTTCGGATGGTTTGGCGGCAATGACGAACTGGACACGCCGAGTCGATCCGGTCACGTGCGCCACCACATCCTGCAACAGCCCCAGGTAATTGTCCTTGAGCCACAGTTCGCAGAAATCATTCGGGACCTCGACCACGATTTCCTGTTCGGACATCTCCCTGGCTCGCAAATGGGTGAACCAGAGATTATAGATGTCCGGATTGAGCATGCCTCGGAGAATCGACTGAGCCGAAGACCAGACCTTCTCGATTGAAGTTTGCATGAGACGACAACGGCCCTGACTTGCGCCGGAGACGGTTTTATTCACCACCACTTGCAACGAGCGCGTAACGTCCCGTTTTCCAGAGGCTTAGCACCTCTGGCATTGAAAAGAATTTGGACACCCCCGTCGGAAAAGCCCAAAAAACTGGCCAATCTCGACTGTGAAAATCGCAACACATTGCATACCAATACTTTAAAACTCTGTGCTGCATTGTCTCTGAGGCACTCACGGAAATAATAATCCCCACTCGATCCTTACTCAGGTTACGCGACAGCGTTTGTAGGCAAGGCGTCCATCGAAAACCAGAACAACATATTAACTCTTGTCCACGTGTTATTCACAACCCGCTCTTGCCCCTAAATCCACCTCGTCTGCCATGCGGGTCAGCCCGGTTACGGTTCTTCGCGAAGCGTGTGAAATAACCGGGCTAAACGGCCTCCTCGTCCGTTTCGCCAGTCCGAATGCGAACGGCGTTCTCGACCGCGCTCACGAAGATCTTGCCGTCGCCAATCTTGCCGGTCTTGGCCGCCTTCAGAATGGCTTCAACAGCCTGCTCGACATGCTGGGCGGCGATCACCAGCTCGATCTTGATCTTCGGCAGGAAATCGACCGTGTACTCGCTGCCGCGATAGATCTCCGTGTGGCCCTTCTGGCGCCCAAAACCCTTCACCTCGCTCACGGTCATCCCCTCGATGCCCATCTGCGCCAGCGCCTCCTTCACGTCCTCCAACTTGAAGGGCTTGATGATCGCCTCGATTTTCTTCATGGCAACAAATCCGCGTGTCATCCTAGCGAGGAGCCCGGAGGTGTAAACAGCAAAACGCCGGCTGCAGCAGCAATTCTCTGTTTGAGGATGTTCAGAGCGCCTCGCGCGGCGCGGCGATTGGCCGTGCGCACGCACACAAAGCCAGTGTCTGTTGGATTATGATCAGAAACATCAGTGGAAATAATACTTTATTGGTCTGCTTGACTTGCATTGAGACGGGTGCTTAACTGCCGGGCTTTAAGAACTGGGTTTCTGAGGCTCGTCTGAAGTTGGTCTTTGAATTTTAAAGCGAATTTTCGGTTGCGGCTAAGTACCGGTCGTTGCCGAGATATCCCCATAGTCCCTCAGTTGTACTCTGAAAACTCCACCGGGTTCGAGAACCATCCTCTGGTTCCGAACCCGGTTCGTTTTTTTATGGGCGGATGCGCGGCTTGGCGCGGTTGTTCGGGAGCGGATTGATGTTCCTTTATCCGAAGGAATTCGATGTGATTGTTGTCGGTGCCGGTCACGCAGGCATCGAGGCTGCGTTGGCGTCGGCTCGCATGGGGCGAGATACCCTCATGTTAACGATAAACTTGGATTGCATAGGTCAAATGTCCTGCAATCCCGCAATTGGTGGCCTCGCCAAAGGCCAACTCGCCCGCGAAATCGATGCCCTCGGCGGTGAGATGGGTCGGAATACGGACATGACCGGCCTCCAATTCCGAATGCTGAATAGCAAGAAGGGCCCATCCGTCCGCGCACCGAGGGCCCAGTGTGACAAGAAGGCGTATCAGTTCCGTCTCAAGAGGGTCTGTGAGCGGCAGCCCGGACTCGAATGCACACAGGGGCAGGTCGACCGGATCCTGGTCGATCAGGGTGTCGCAGTTGGAATCGAAACCACACTGAACGTCCAGTTCAGGGCCAAGTGCGTCATTGTGACTACAGGCACATTCCTGCGCGGACTGATGCACATTGGATTCAGCCAGATCCCAGGGGGCCGATCGGGCGAGCCTGCCTCGACTGGATTGTCTGCGTCGCTCAGGCAATTGGGATTTGAGTTGGGCCGGCTCAAGACCGGGACGCCGCCCCGGCTTCTGCGGCGGTCCATTGACTTCTCAAGGACTGAGGCTCAGCCTGGGGATGAGCCCGTCCCTTACTTCCATTTCTGGAAAGAGGATTTGTTCCACGTGGAACATTCGAACAAGGATGGCGATCATCCGGGGATCTACCCTCACGGTTCTGTCCTCGAGCGACTGGGTCGACAGCTCTGTTGTCATGTGAGCTTCACGACCGAGAAGACCGCCCAGATCATCCGCGCCAATCTCGAGAAGTCGCCGCTATACTCCGGGGTGATAGAAGGGACGGGCACTCGCTACTGTCCATCGATAGAGGACAAGATCGTCAAGTTCCCCGGGAAGGAACGGCACCAGATCTTCCTCGAACCCGAGGGGATATCGACCGAAGAGATCTACGTGAACGGGTTCTCGACAAGTTTGCCGTACGAGGTGCAGATCCAGATGATTCGCACCATCATCGGCTGTGAGGACGCGCAGATCATGCGTCCGGGCTACGCTATCGAGTACGACTATGCCCCGCCGACACAGTTGCTGCCATCACTCGAAACGAAGCTGTGTCGAAACCTCTATTTCGCGGGCCAAATCAACGGGACCTCGGGTTACGAAGAGGCGGGAGCCCAGGGAATCATCGCCGGCATCAATGCCGCCAGGCGGGTTCAGGGGAAACCGCCGATCGTCCTGCGCCGCGACCAGGCTTACATAGGCGTTCTGGTGGATGACCTGGTGACGAAGGGCACCGCCGAACCGTATCGCATGTTTACGTCCAGAGCGGAGTACCGATTGCTCCTGCGACAGGACAATGCCGACGAACGGTTATCGGAGATCGGATTCGCTGTGGGGCTCTTGCCGGAGCGGCATTACCAGTCGTTCCAGGAGCGTCGGAGGACCATACAAGCTGAATTGGAGCGGCTCCGGAGAACCAAGATCGGAACCTCGACCTTGGAATCCATGTTGCGCCGTCCGGAAGTCAGCTACAAAGACCTTCCATCGGTGAACGCCGAACTCACAGCGGAGGACATTCTGCAAATCGAGTCGGCCATTAAGTACGCGGGATATCTTCATCGACAGCAGGTCGAAGTTGATCGAAGCAAGGCGATGGAGGAGAAGACGATTCCTGTCTGGCTTGACTATGATCGCATCCCGGGGCTGAGGACTGAAGCACGCATGAAGCTCAAGAGGGTGAGTCCGCTCACCATCGGACAAGCGTCGCGTATCTCGGGTGTGTCACCGGCCGATATCAGCCTGATGCTTGTCTGGATGAAACGCGGACCGGCAACAGAGACAACAGAAGTTCCCGCTTGATTGGATGAAGCAGCCAGATGCGACTCAGCCCAATTCCGATGATCGGCGTCATGACCAGTAAACGCGGGCACAGAACACTGCACATTTGAATTCCGTTATTTGCATATATCTATATCGTAATATACTATCACACTGAATAATCGGTCTGAACAGCCGTATAAACGTTGAATGAAGACTATCCTGGATCCCATTGCCACGCATCAGCCCGTTCTCGATCGACGGAGGTTTCTCGGACAGGCCGCATCGGTGCTTGCCGGCAGCGCGCTCTTGCCGCGACTGGAGCCTGAGGCATTCGCCGGCGAGGCCGCCGGCGCAATCCGTTTCGGCGCTTGCGTCGTCGGCCTCGAACAGGCGCGCCAGGCCGGGCTCGACGGCGTCGAGGTTGGCGTCGGGGACGGGGCGGATCGTCTCGAAATCGCGGACCCGGCGGTTCGGCAGAGGTACAAGGAACAGATGCGCCAGACGGGTCTGCCGGTCTGTTCGCTGATGATGGGCCTTCTGAATTCGCATCCGCTGGCCTCGGATCCACGCGCCCCGGCCTGGCTCGAGCAGGCGATCGACGCGGCCCATGACCTCGGGGCGCGCGTCGTTCTGGTGGCGTTCTTTGGGAATGGCGACCTGCTCGATGCCGCCGGGAAGGTGAAGGAGGCGGATGTCGACGTTGCGGTGCGGCGTCTGAAGGCCGCGGCCCCGCGGGCGAAGGACGCCGGGGTCATTCTGGCCATCGAGAATTACCTGGACGGATCGCAGAACGCACGCATCCTGGACCGGATCAATCATGAAGCGGTGCAGGTCTATTACGACGTGTACAACACCGGGGTGACGAAGGGGCACGACGTGCCCGGAGACATCCAGCTTCTGAAAGAGCGGATCGTCCAGTTCCATTTCAAGAACGGACCGGATTACCTGGACAACGGGAAGCTCAAGTTTGGTCCCATCGCGACTGCGATGAAGAAGATTGGGTACCGCGGGTGGATCGTGCTCGAGACTTCAAGCCCGTCCAAGGACGCCGTCGCTGACGCCCGGCGCAATACCGAGTTCGCCCGCGGACTTTTCAAGTAGCCCGCGTCATACAGGGCGACATAAGCGGTACAGCGCCGGGTCAGGCCTGTCTGCCGGCAGGCAGGGGACCCTACAAGCCTGTAGGCTGCGTGTCCTCGCGCGGCGGATCCTCCGACGCTGTGTATGGCGCGCCCAAGGTCGGGGGATTGCACGGAAGCAACTCTCCGTTGGGCAGGACGCGGAAGCGTTCTCCCCGCCACTCGACCCTGTCACCCAGAAAGGCGAGAGCCCAGAGGGTGGCCTGAAGGAGATCCTTGACTGGGACCAGCCAGAGCGACCGCCAGTGCTTGGTCGAGAGGATCAATCGCGCCTCGCTGTCCCACGCCGTTGCCAGCCGCACGCCCAGACAGGCGGCCGCGCCGGCCCAGACGATCCACCGCGGGTCGGAGAGGGCCCAGAGCAGTGGCCAGAGGGTTGCATTGCTGGCCAGGCTGGCGGCGTAGGGATATGGAGAGCAAACCCGAATCGTCCGCGCCCAGCGCACTTGATGTCGCCAGACCGCCGCCCACCCTTGCGGCTCCTCCCGGCATGTGGCAACCACCGGACAGAGCGCAATCCGGACGTTTTGGTCCGCGACGGACCGGCCCAGGACAAAGTCGTCCGCGAGGACATCTTTGAGGGTGGCGAAACCGCCGGTTTGTTCGACGTGAATCTGTCGGACGGCGAATGCAGCGCCGAGTGCAAAGCGCTGAGGCGCAAGTCTTAATGACTGAAGCACGCTGCCCCAGAAGTCGGCGTTCACGCCGATCGCTTCCCAGCGCATGGCGAGGGTGGGCGCGGGGTCGAGGGCGTAGAACGCATTCACCAGGCCCACATCCGGGTCCTTCAAAGGCGCGACCAGGCTGCTCAGGAAATCGGGCGGGACGTGAACGTCAGCGTCGCTGACGACCCAGATGGGATGGCGGGCGCGGTTCGAGAGTTGGGCGAGGGTTGAAGCCTTGGCATTGGCGCCGAGCCGCTGGGGACAGACCATCAACTCGACGTCCCGGCCTGGCGCCTCGGCCAGCAATGTGCGGACGATGGACGCCGCCGGCTCGTCTGGGCATGAAACCCCAAAGAGGATTTGGACTTTGCCGGGATACTCCTGCCTGAGCCAACTGCGGAGGCAGGCTTGCATCTCGGCATCGCCCCCTTTGAGCGGTTTGAGCAGAGTCAAAGCCGGGGCGAAGTCGGGGTCGGCGATCCGCCGATGCAAGGGGAAGCAGCGCGTCTCGAGCCACTGCCAGAGCGTCAGGGCGAGACTCAGGATAGCGAGGGCGCCGAGCAGGAGACCGATCATTGCTTAGCCCGGAAATCGCATGCTGAGGCGAGGACACAGATTTCCGGGCTGCGGCAAAACCGCGCCCAGAAAGTGAACCAGGAGCCTTGTGTCGGTTCTGGAGGCATTCTGCCATGGGAACAGTGTGTTGCGTCTCTTCATATCTTGGGCCTGGCGCGGTCTTGCTTTCCTGGCCTGCCTGCTGACTTCTCTTGTGAACTCTGGCTTCGCGGTGGCAAAAAGTGGTGACAAGTGCAGGCTAGAACGCGTCCGCGGCCAGGACGCGCATGATCTCTTCGATGGTTGTTTCGCCTCGAAGGACGCGGCGCAATCCGTTTTGCCAGAAGGTCTGCATGCCTTGCTGGATGGCGACCTGTTGCAGGGCGCGGGTGGGCATCTTCTCGAGAATGGCCTCGCGCAGGACCTCGTCGACTTCGAGCAGCTCGGTCAGGGCCGTGCGGCTGGAGTACCCGGTGTCGAGGCAACGCTCGCAGCCCTCGCCGTGGCGCAGGTCGGCGCTTGTCAAGGTCTCGGCGGGGAAGTACTTCATGAGAGACGGCTCGGGCTGATAGGGGACCGAACAATCCGGGCAGTTGGTGCGGATCAGTCGCAGGCCGAGAACGCCGCTGATGGCGGAGGCGAGAAGGAAGGGTTCGAGTTCCATGTTGATCAGGCGCGCGAACACGCCGCAGGTGCTGCCCGCATGGATGGTGCTGATCACCAGATGCCCCGTGAGCCCTGCCTGCACGGCGATATTGGCCGTCTCGGGATCGCGAATCTCGCCGATCATGATCACCTGGGGATCCTGGCGCATGAGGGATCGGAGGGCAATCGGGTAGGTGAACTCGCGCGCGGGGCGAACTTGGGCCTGGCTGACCATCGCGAGGTTGAATTCGACGGGATCTTCGACTGTGCTGATGCTGATGGTCGGGCCGTGGCGGTCGACGAGGTGGTTCAGCGCCGAGTAGATTGCGGTCGTCTTGCCGCAGCCCGTCGGCCCCGTCAGCAACAGCAGCCCGTTGGGTCGCGACAACAGCCGAATGAAGGCCCGCAAGGTCTCCGGCTCGAACCCGAGCGTCGCCATGTCGAAACTCCGGTTCCGGGGATCGAAGATGCGAATGACGATCTTCTCGCCGCGCACGGTTGGGAAGACCGAGATGCGCAGCTCGACGCCGCCGAACTCCTCGCTGGCCGGCACGTGACCTTCCTGGGGCAGATCGTTCTGATAGGAGACGAGGCTGGCCATGATCTTCAGCCGTCCGGCCACTTTGTCGATCAGATCCAGCGGGAGATGCACCAGCTCGACCAGGACGCCCGAGAGCCGGATGCGGACTGCGACGCTGCTTTCCCACGGTTCGATGTGGATGTCGCTGGCTCCGGCGCGCGCGGCATCCAGGATGAGGCAATTGACCAGGCGGCCCACCTCGATGTCCTGGCCCTCGGCAACAGACTGCAGAAAACGTGTCGTCTCGTTCATGCCTTTTCCGTTACACACGCGCGTGATTCGGTTCAGATCGAAGCCCGCTTCCGCCGATTCCGCAAGCCTGAACGCCTGAACGCAGCAATTCCGTAAGGTGGGTTAGGCTCTTGGCGTTTGTCTCGGGGCGGCGGATTTTCCTCTGTCTGGCGCGCTGTCGAAGCGAAGGCTGGCTGTCTGCCGCCTGCACCAGACGACAACTTGCCTGTCGTCCCGGATTCTCCTTGTTTGCGTCGGCCAATTGCCAGAGAACAACGTCCCGAAAGCACTGCCCCCAGGAGGAGCTCACCCGCTGTCGAACCACAGTTCCCAGCGCACCGCCTCTTCCAAGGCCAAGTCCAAGTCGTGCGCCAGTTCTTTGAGGCTCACTGTGCCCAACCGGACCCGCTGGCTG
>ERZ795054.1229-NODE-1229-length-25231-cov-6.077812_pt1 | contig 25231 bp, 29 predicted proteins | sample MGYA00375138_ERZ795054 | MGnify/ENA primary metagenome ERZ795054 (study PRJEB30183, sample SAMN05720215) | anaerobic digester metagenome | isolation source: active sludge of municipal wastewater-treating anaerobic digesters | place: USA | collected 2014-12-23 ... | reverse complement strand
AGCTGCAGTGGCAGCCTTCGCGGCCGTGCTGAGCCCCGTCCAGGCCCAGGTTCCTGCCGGGACCCTGCCCTCAGGCATTTGGACCTCCGCGGAGGCGCACCTTCGCGCCTATCTCGGTGACTCCATCTTCGTCACGAGCGTTCGCCCGCGGCCGGAATGGTCGCTGTATCAAGATGGCATTTCCTCCCGATGCAGCCGACTCGGCCCATCTCAGTACTGTTCTTGGCCGTGGTTCACTCCTTACTTCATCGTATTCTACGAACTCGATCCGATGTCAGACCCGCTTCGGACCGGACTTATCGCAGTCCCTATTGATACCGCCGGCCGAGTGGTTCTTGAGTTTCCTCCGGCCGGGGTGCCCAGGTGCAAGTACGTTCCGGAGCAGTGTCGCTTCGGAGTAACTGCGGACTCTGCAATAGCGGCAGCTCGCCGGGCGACAGTGGCAGGCTCCGGAGGCGCGTGGCGGGCACAATTTGTCTGGTTGAGCGAACCGTTCATCGATGGCTGCGACGTCTGCAACGGGCGATTCAGTGAGATGATAGATGTGAGAGCGGCCTACGGGTGGGTGGTCCGGGGAGTGGTGGGGGATGAGCCCGCATATCTGGTGTACATCGAGGCAGCCACCGGCGCTGTACTCGGAGCGTACCAGGCAGGGATAGGACAACAGTAGGCTCGTGCCGCCTAACCAGCGCATGCAGCTGGCAAGGGCGCGCTCTTTCTGCGGCAGCCGCCGCGCTTTATACTGACTACGAGGTCGCGCGGCGGCTGCCGCGAGCGCCCTCGCAGCTGATGCGCCATTCGTTAGGCGCACTTCCGTCCAGTTCCCAACCCGCCCGGGCTTCCCCACCTTCCTTCTTGCGCCCCCGATCGTCGTGTAGTACTGTTAGACGTACATCTAACAGGTGCCTCCGCCATGCCCAAGATGCCCGACATCATTCCGATTACCGACCTCCGCCAGGATGCGGCCGGTGCTCTCGATCGCGTCCGCCGGTCCCGCGAGCCCGTGGTGATCACCCAGCGTGGTCGGGCCGCCGCTGTCATGCTCAGCATGGAAGCCTACGAGTTGGGTGAGCGGGAGCGCGAGATTCTTCGTATCCTCGCGACTGGAGAGCGTGAGATCGCCAAGGGTAAGGGCCGTGAGCTCGCGACTGTCTTTGCCGAGGCCGAGCAGATGCTGCGGGACGCCAACGCGTGAAGGTGCGCTTCACCCCGTCGGGCGACCGGCAGTTCCTCGATGTCATCGCCTACATCCTCGCCGATCGCCCCGCTGCCGCGCGTCGCTTTCACACTCGGGCACTTAAGGCGCTGAGTCGGCTGGAAAAGTTCCCCGAGTCAGGACGGCGCATTCCCGAGTTTCGTGGCCTGCCCTACCGCGAGGTGATCGTCCGACCCTATCGGTTTTTCTACCGCGTCCAAGGCACCACGGTTTGGGTTGTGGGGGTATGGCACAGCGCCCAATTGGCCACTGAGCCCGAGGCGCCGAAAGGCGCCTAACCAGCGCATGCAGCTGTCGAGGCCGCGCAGTGCCCTCGCCGCTGATGCGCAGTTCGTTAGGCGTCAACCCATCTTGCGCGCGGCCCGGCTCTTGCGTACGTTAAAGCGTATCCTTTAGCGTCTCGACCTTGGAGCCTCCCATGCCCCGCGTCCGCCTCTCCCGGGATATCCGCCCCGTCACCGACTTTCGGGCGAATGCCGCTGCCGTCATTGAACAGGTCCAGTCCACGAAGCGCCCCGTCATTTTGACGCAGCATGGCCGGAGCGCCGCCGTCTTGCTCGACGTCGATGCCTACGAAGACCTTTTGGATCAACTCGCGCTACTGCGCGACGTCCAGGAGGCCGAGGAACAGGTCGCGGCGGGTCGCAGTGCGTCCCATGGCGCCGTGGCCAAGCGACTTCGGGCCCAGCTCAAGGCATGAGGGTAGTCTGGTCCCCGCTCGCCGAAGTCCGGGCGGGGGAAGCGCTCGAGGTCATGCTCCGCGAACGGCCGACTGCGGCGGCTACTTGGCTGGGGCGCCTGCTCACGGGCGTGGCCCAACTCGGGCGATTTCCCGAGCGGGGGCGCATGGTGCCGGAAGTCGGGCGCAAGGACATTCGGGAGGTCATGCAGGCGCCCTATCGCGTCGTCTATCGCGTGGATGCCAAGCGTGTGGTGATTCTCACCGTCCGCCACATGCGCCGCGACTTTGACTTGACCGAGGTGCAGGGTTGACGCCTAACCAGCGCATGCAGCTGGCGAGGGCGCGCTGGCTCTGGCAGCCGCCGCACCGTAGGTTGTGAACTGAGGACGGCGCGGCGGCTGCCGCGCAGCGCCCTCGCCGCTGATGCGCAGGTCGTTAGACAGCCCCAATACCCCCGCCCTTGACACGTACATACACGATACATACATTGAGCCATGCCCGACCTGCGGTTCGAATGGGACACCCAGAAGGCCACGGCCAATCTGGCGAAGCATGGCGTCGCGTTTTCTGAGGCCCTCACGGCCTTCAGCGACGACACCGGGTTGGTGATCGACGACCCGGATCACTCCGCGGAGGAGGATCGCTTCATCCTGCTCGGGCTGAGCTCGGAACTGCGCCTCCTGGTGGTCGTGCATTGCTTTCGCGAAAGCGGACAGGTGATTCGCTTGATCTCTGCTCGCCGCGCGAACCGTCGGGAACGGAATCAATACAAAGCGAGGAACAGCTAATGCGAAAGGAATACGATTTTTCCAAGGCACGGCGCAACCCATACGCCAAGCGCCTGAAGAAGCCGATCACGATTCGATTGGATGAGGAGACAATCGGCTACTTCAAGCAGCTCGCGGAGGAGGTGGAACTGCCCTATCAGAGCCTGATCAACCTCTACCTGCGCGATTGCGCGGCGAGTCACCGGCGGTTGTCGATGTCCTGGAGGGGGTCGAAGGCTGGGGCTGTCTAACCAGCGCATGCAGCGGACGAGGGCGCGCTGGCCGCTGATGCGCGCTTCGTCAGGCCGCCGGCCCCACGTTCACCTCAATTCCCACGCCGAGGTCAATCCCTTGCAAAGAATGATTGCGACCTCCAGACCCTCGTTTTCGCCCGCTCTAGTTCTAACCGTCGCCGTCGCCATCACCTCGCCGTTGGCCCTTGACGCTCAGGCCCGGCCAGACGACCAAGCGGCCGTGCTCGCAGTCGCTGAATCGGCTCTTGCGGCCGTTACGCGGTCCGACTTCATCGCCTTTACGGACCTCATGCTGGACTCCGCTGTCACGTTCTCGGCCGGAGAACGAAACGGACAGTTTCGTCTTCAGTTCCGGACCCGGGCCCAGCAGCGCGCGACTCCGACTGGAGGCCGATACGTTGAACGCGGGTTCCAATCCGAGGTGCGTGTTTCCGGTCCCGTGGCCATGGTGTGGCTCCCGTACGATTTCTACCGGGACGGCAGGTGGTCCCACTGCGGGGTAGATGTCTTCACCCTGCTCAAGTCCCAAGATGGATGGCGCATCGCGACGATGGCTTGGAGCGTCGACCAACCTCCGTCCTGCCAGCGCCACCCCTCAGGACCACCTCCCGGATCCGCTTCCGATTGAGCGTTCGGCGCCGAAGGTGGTCGCGCTGAGCAGTCAAGGACATGGGTAACAAAACAGTCCAAGGACATAGGAGACACGCTGCGATGCTGCCAGGCGTGGATGGCGCACAAGACAACGGGGCCCCTCCTCGGAAGCCCCGTTCACTCCTTCCCCGCGTCCCCGCTCCCCCGCCTATCCCCTGAGAATCGGCAACTCCGCCCCGCCCCGCGTCCGCGCCGCCTCGACCACCCGCTCGGCGATTTCCGCGAGCGCCACCGCCGCCGGGCTCTCCGGACTCGCCACCACGATCGGCTTGCCGCGGTCGGCCAGGTCCGCCATCTGCGCCTGCATCGGGATCCGCCCCAGCACCGGCACCTTGAGCTCCCCACTCAGCTTGTCGCCGCCGCCCGTCGGGAAGAGGTCGGTATGCTCGCCGCAGTGCGGGCAGGTGAAGCCGCTCATGTTCTCCACGATGCCCAGCACCGGCACGTTCACCTTGTCGAACATCTTCCCGCCGCGGAGCGCGTCGCCCACCGACATTTCCTGCGGCGTGGTGACGATGACCGCCCCCGACACGTTGGTGGCCTGCACCAGCGAGAGCTGCGCGTCGCCGGTGCCGGGCGGGAGGTCCACCAGGAAGTAGTCCAGCGTGCCCCAGTCCACGTCCCGCAGGAACTGCGTGACGATCTTCATGATGATCGGCCCGCGCCAGATGGCCGGCGCGTCCCGCTCGACGATGAACCCCAGCGACATCAGCTTGACGCCGTACGCCTCGAGCGGCTGCATGCGGCGGTCGGCGGACACCTGCGGACGCTCGAAGACGCCGAACATCCGCGGGATGTTGGGACCGTAAATATCCCCGTCCATAAGACCGACGCGGTGCCCCGCCCTTGCCAGCGCAATGGCCAGGTTGGCGGCCACGGTGGATTTCCCCACCCCGCCCTTGCCCGACGAAATGGCGATGACCTTGCCGAGGTTCGGCAGCGACATCTGCGGCGCGGGCGGCGGCATCGCCTTGTCCCCCTCGGCCGGCGGGCCGTGCGTCGACTTGGCCGGTCCGGACGGATCCTTGATCTGGATTTTGGGATCGGGGAGGTCGGCCGCCTGGAACGCCTGGCGGATCTGGCGCACCAGCGTCGCGGGGTCGTCCCGACGGAGGAGGAAGGTGAAGGTCGGGCGGCCGTCATCGCCGATGACGAGCCCTTCGACCATCCCTGCCGCCAGCAGGTCCTGCCCCACCCGGGGGTTCACGATGCCGGCCAGCGCCTCGCGCGCCGCCGCGAGCGGTGTGGATGCCACTAGATGGCCTCCACGGTCTTGACCTCGGGCACCGACTGGCGGAGCCGCACCTCGAGCCCCTGCTTCAGCGTGATGGTGGACGCGGCGCAGCCGTGGCAGGTGCCGCCCAGCCGCACGTAGAGCTTGCCCTCGCTGGCGTCAAAGTCGACGACCTCCACCTGCCCCTTGTGGGAGGCGATGTATGGCCGGAGGGTGTCGATCGTCGCCTCGATGCGGGCGAGCATGTCCATCGTGGTGTCCATCGTGCCTCAGCGCTTTCCGTTGCCGCCCAGAAACATCCGCGCGGCCTCCAGTACCCTGCCCTGCACCTCGCCCATCGAGCCCTCCATCGAGAGCCCGGACGCCTTGGTGTGCCCGCCGCCGCCGAACGGCTTGGCAAAGGCGGCCACGTCCACGTCGCCCACCGAGCGGAGCGACACCTTGATGCGCCCCGCCGCGATTTCCCGGAAGAGCAGCGCCATCCGCACCCCCGCAATGCTCCGGGGGAACTCCACCACCCCGTCGAGGTCGTCGGCGCTCACGCCGAGCCGCTCGAGCGCGCCCGGCGGCACGGTGACCCACGCCAGGCCGTACTCCTGCTCCACCACGAGCGTCTGCAGCGCCTCGGCGTACAGACGGGGACGCCCCTCGGGGGCGTTGGCGTACACGTCGAGGTACATCCGCTCCGGGTCGAGACCCGTTTCCAGCAGCTCGGCCGCCACGCGCAGCGTGCGCGGGTGGGTGTTGCTGAAGCGGAAGCTGCCGGTGTCGGTCATGATGGCCACGTAGAGCGCCCGCGCAGCCTCGCGGGTGAGCGGCCACTCGTTGACTCGGCCGATCTCGAAGACCAGTTCGCCGGTGGCCGCCGCCGACGGGTCCACGTACCGGGGACCCGGGGGGAGCTCGCCCGGGCTCACGTGGTGGTCGATGCAGACCACCGGCACGCCGCGGTCCCGGACGGTGTCGCCCAGCATGCCGAGCCGGCCGAGGTCGGCGATGTCCAGCACCACGATCAGGTCCGCCCGCCGGAGTTCCTTGATGGCTTCCCGGCTCTTGTCGGCCCCGGACAGGTCCTCGAAGAGGAAGTCGAAGCGGGGGGGCGTGGGGCTGGGGTTGGTGACAACCGCGGTGATCCCTTGCGCCTTCAGGAGGTGGAGGAGCCCCACCTCGCTGCCGAGCCCGTCGCCGTCGGGATTCACGTGGGTGGTCAGGCAGACCCGCTGGCCCGGCATCAGCACGTCGGCGATGGCCTTGGCGGCTTCGGTCTTGTGGTGGGAGAGCGGCAGCTTCATGACCGCGGAAAGATAACGACTTCCTCACCCCCTGTCCCCCTCTCCGGCAAGCGGAGAGGGGGCACGGGGCGTTAGGTCCCCCGGTCCAAAGCCCGAGGTGGCTAAGTGTTCAGCTTCGAGTGCTTGCGCCCGTAGAAGAAGTAGATGGCGATGCCGATGGCCATCCAGACGATGAGGCGCGCCCAGGTGTCGATCGGCAGGCCCCACATCAGGTAGAAGCAGAACCCGACGCCGAGGATCGGCACCAGCGGCACCAGCGGGGTGCGGAACGGCCGCGGGATGTTCGGGTCGGTGTAGCGCAGCACCAGCACGCCGCCGCAGACGATGGCGAACGCCAGCAGGGTGCCGATCGACACCAGCTCGCCGAGGAGCCCGATGGGGAGGAGCCCGGCGCAGAGCATGGCCACGAGGCCGGTCACGATGGTGGCGAGCCAGGGCGTCTTGAACTTCGGGTGCACCGCGCTGAACACCGGCGGCAGGAGCCCGTCCTTGGACATGGTGTAGAAGATCCGCGGCTGGCCCATGAGCATGACGAGGATGACCGACGAGAGGCCGGCAATGGCGCCGATCTTGACGAAGGGCCGGAGCCAGGCCAGGCCGGGGCCGGCGGCGTTGATACCGACCGCGATCGGGTCGGGCACGTTCAATTGGTCGTACTTGACGATGCCGGTCAGGACGAGCGACACCGCGATGTACAGGACGGTACAGATGACGAGGGAGCCGAGGATGCCGATCGGCATGTCCCGCTGGGGGTTCTTGGTTTCCTGCGCCGCCGTGGAGACCGCGTCGAACCCGATATAGGCGAAGAAGATGACGCCGGCGGCGCGGACGATGCCGCTCCAGCCGAAGTGGCCCTCGCTCACCATGGCGGGGACGAACGGATCCCAGTTTTCGCGGTTGATGTAGGCGGCGCCGAAGGCGATGAACGCCAGCACGACGGCCACCTTGATGACCACGATGACGTTGTTGAACCGCGACGATTCCTGGATGCCGATCACCAGGAGGATCGAAATCAGGCCGACGATGACCATGGCTGGCACGTTCAGCACCGCGTCGGGATTCCGGGTCCACCCCTCGGTGAAGATCCGCCAGACGTTGAGCCCGGCGTCGGGCACCGCGGTGTGGGTGTACGGCGCGGAGGTGTAGGCCGCCGGGAGGTCGATGCCCATGTCCCGGAGCAGCGACACGAAGTACCCCGACCAGCCCACCGCCACGGTGGAGGCGGCAAAGAGGTACTCGAGGATCAGGTCCCACCCGATGATCCAGGCGACGAACTCGCCCATGGTGGCGTAGCCGTAGGTGTACGCCGACCCCGCGATCGGGATCATCGCCGCGAACTCGGCGTAGCAGAGCCCGGCGAAGGCACAGGCCAGTCCGGCCAGCAGGAACGAGTAGACGATGGCGGGGCCGGCGTAGTTGGCGGCGGCCTGCCCGGTCAGCACGAAGATGCCGGCCCCGATGATGGCGCCGATGCCCAGCATGACCAGGCCCCCCGCTCCGAGGGTGCGCTTGAGGCTGTGGTCGGTGGCCAGCTCGGCCTGGAGGGCGGCCACGTCCTTCCGTCGGAATAGGCTCATACGAGTCTCCACCTGCGGGGGGACATCAACGCTCGGAAACGGGTCAGGGAATCGAGCCGGGCGGCGGCAGCTTCTCGTCCTGCTCGGTGGACATCAGCTTGCGGAACGACCAGAGCGTGAGGCCGAGGACGAAGATCCAGGCGCCCGCCATGAAGATCAAGGCCGTGGTGTTCATCGGGCCACCTCCTTGCCGTCGAGAACGCGGCGGCGCCAGGCCGCCTTGATGAGCCAGAGCTGGAACAGCAGGATGGCCAGCATCAGCCCGCGCGACGCCCAGCGCACCGTGTGCTGGTCAGCCGCCACGTTGGACATCAGCAGGGTCGGCACCGCCTCCTGGATCGTCCACCAGATCATCATGACGAGCAGGAAGACCGGCGTGATGTACGTCATGACGAACTTGAAGAAGGTCGGGATCCGGATGCTGGCGCCCTCGTGGATTTCCTTCCACATGTTGTCGGGGCCCATGACCCAGACGAAGAGAATCGTCTCCACCAGCGCCAGGACGACGAGGCCGAAGGTGCCGGCCCAGTAGTCCCACTCGTCGAGGAAGCCCTTAGTGTAGAACACCAGGTGCAGGAGCCCCAGGAGCAGCGCGATGAAGCCCAGCGCGGTGGCCGTCTTCTTCCGCGTCCAGCCGAAGTTCTCCTCCACGAACGACAGGGCCGGCGTGGCCATGGCCACCGAGGAGGTGATCCCGGCGAAGAAGAGCAGCCCGAACCACATGACGCCCGCGGCGGTGGCCATGACCGCCCCACCCGGCAGCTGGTTGAAGACCAGGGGCATGGCGATGAAACCGAGGTCGAAGCTGCCGCCCTTGGCGATGGCGGTGGCGCCGGCCACGCCGAAGAAGGCGACGATGGCCGGGATGGCCAGCGATCCGCCCAGCACCACCTCGGCGGTCTCGTTGGTGGCCGCGGTGGCGATGCCTGACAGTGCGATGTCATCCTTCTTCTTCAGGTAGCTGGCATACGCCTGAAGCGAGCCCATCCCCACCGACAGGGTGAAGAAGATCTGCCCGGTGGCGGCGAGCCACACCTTCGGGTTGCCGAGCAGGCTCCAGTTCGGCGTGTACATGAAGTTGAGCCCGTCGATCGGGCTGGACTGGGTCAGCACCCCGTCCACCATCACGTCGTGGGTGCCGAGGGTCAGCACGCGGACCACCAGGATGGCGGCGAAGACGAAGAGGATCGGCATGCCGATCTTGGCCAGCCGCTCGATGCCGGCCGTGAGGCCCTTGCTCACCACGTAGAAGTTGATGGCGATGGTGATGAAGAAGAAGACGAACGGAGTCCAGAAGCCGTGCACCGTCCCATTCTCGAGGTCCACGTAGGACTTGAAGTAGGCCTGCATCCCCGCCTGGTCGAGCCCCTGCGTGGCGCCCCGGAGCGAGGCCCAGGTCCAGGCCAGGGTCCACGACTCGATGTAGCAGTAGTAGATCAGCACGACCACCGGCATGAAGAGCCCCAGCACGCCGAGGTACTTGGCGACGGGGTGCTTCCAGATGCTCTCGAACATGCCCGGGATGGAGCCGTGCCCCCGGAGCCCGCCGTGGCGGCCCACGCCCCACTCGATCCACATCAGCGGGATGCCGACGAGGAGGAAGGCGATGAAGTAGGGGATCATGAAGGTGCCGCCGCCGTTCTCGACCGCCTGCCGCGGGAAGCGGAGGAAGTTGCCGAGGCCGACGGCGTTGCCCGCCATGGCCAGGATCAGGCCGATGCGGGACCCCCAGGCTTCGCGCGCTGGTGCGGAGTCGCTCACGAGTGCTCCAAATTGAGAGTGGAACGGCGGGGCGCGCGGCGCGCCCCGCCTCGGTTCAGGCGCTGTAGTTCGGCGCCTCGCGGGTGATCGTCACGTCGTGGGGGTGGGACTCGCGGAGGCCGGCGCTGGTGACCTGCACCATTTCCACGTCACGCTGGAGCGAGAGAATGTCGGCGGCGCCGCAGTAGCCCATGCCGCTCCGGAGGCCGCCCGCCATCTGGAAGATGACGTCGCCGACCGGTCCCCGATAGGGGACACGGCCCTCGATCCCTTCCGGCACCATCTTGGACGGCGCCATTTCGCCCTGCTGGAAGTAGCGGTCGGCGGAGCCGTCCTGCATCGCCGCCAGGCTCCCCATGCCGCGGATGACCTTGAAGCGCCGCCCCTCGGCGAGCACCGACTCGCCGGGGCTCTCTTCGGTGCCGGCCAGCATGGCGCCCATCATGCAGCAGGCGGCGCCGGCGGCGAGCGCCTTGACCACGTCGCCCGAATACTTGATGCCGCCGTCGGCGACGACCGGCACGTCGCCCGCCCCGCGCACGGCGTCCATGATGGCGGTGACCTGCGGCATCCCCACGCCGGTGACCACGCGGGTGGTGCAGATGCTGCCCGGCCCCACGCCCACCTTGACCGCGTCGGCGCCGCGCCGAACGATTTCCCGCGCGCCCTCCTCAGTGGCTACGTTGCCGGCCACGAGCTGCACGTCGGGAAAGGCGTCGCGGAGGAGCGCCAGCGTCTGGAGCACCCCTTCGCTGTGGCCGTGCGCCGAGTCGATGACGAGCACGTCGGCGCCGGCGTCCACCAGCGCCTTGGCCCGGATCTTCGCGTCGGGCGTGCCGCCCACCGCGGCCGCCACGCGGAGCCGGCCGTGCTGGTCTTTGTTGGCGTCGGGATGCTGCGCCCGCTTGTAGATGTCCTTGACCGTGATCAGCCCCCGGAGCACCCCCTCGGCGTCCACCACCGGGAGCTTCTCGATCCGGTGCTTGGCCAGGATCCGCTCCGCCGCCTCGAGCGTGGTACCCACCGGGGCGGTGACGAGATTGTCCTTGGTCATCGCATCGTGGATCGGCTGGTCGAGGTTCCGCTCGAACTGCAGATCCCGGTTGGTCACGATGCCGATGAGCCGACCCTGGGCGTCCACGATCGGCACACCGGAAATCCGGAAGCGGCTCATCAGGGCCGCGGCCTCGCGGAGCGGCCGGTCGGGCCCGAGCGTGATCGGGTTGAGGATCATCCCGCTCTCGCTCCGCTTGACCCGGTCCACCTCGGCGGCCTGCCGCTCGATGGACATGTTCTTGTGCAGCACCCCGATGCCGCCGGCCCGCGCCATGGCGATGGCCATTTCGGACTCGGTGACGGTGTCCATGGCGGCGGAGACGAGGGGGACGTTGAGGGGGATCGAGCGGGTGAAGCGGGAGGCGGTCCGGACGTCGCGCGGGTGGACGGTCGAGTGCCGCGGGACGAGAAGCACGTCGTCGAACGTCAGTCCGACGGAAGGACGAATGGTGGCCATCAGGTCGGGGACTCCGTATGCACCGCGGCCCACCGGTGGCGCGACGCGCCCGGGGGGCCGGATTGGATCGTGGGGGGTACCATCTCGAAGGATACGGAGCGGTGCGGGCGAAATCAAGGCGGTGGCCACCCCACCGCCCGCCGGCCTCAGAGTGGCCGGAAGAGTTCCTCAAGTTCGAGGACGAACGGCGCGGCGGCCCCCTCCGGCAGCCACTGGAGCCGCTCCCGCTCGACCCGGGGGAAATGGTCCTCCGGCGTCCACACCTCGGCCTGCCGATGATCCGGATCCACGATCCAGTACAGCGGGACGCCCCGCCGCTGGTACTCGGCCCGCTTGGTGAAGCGGTCGTGGCGGGTGGTCGAGGGGCTCAGGACCTCCACCACGAGGAGGAGGTCGGTCAGCTGTTCCCATTTCAGCGTGCGCGCCTGCGCGATCGGCACCACGAAGGTGTCTGGCTGCACCTCGGTGTCGTCGTCGCCCCAGGACACCTCCGAGCGCGAGCCGACGACGTGGAACGGGAGGCCGGCCGCCCGGACGTAGGCTGTCAGCGCGTGCTCGATCCGCTGGGTGACGATCTCATGCCAGAGCCTGGGAGCCGGGGTCACGAGCAGCTCCCCGCGCACCAGCTCGTAGCGGTTGCCGTCCTCTGGGATGTCCCGAAGCATGGCGCGGGTGTAATAGGCGGGAGCGGGCATGCCCATATAGTGATATCCTCGGCGCCGAGAGAGCAAGGGGGAGCCATCCCCCAATTCCGCCCCGGGGCCGAGGAGGCCCGCCACCACGACAGTGCAGGTGGAGCCGGCGCTACGCGCGGCTCCGCCGCCAGACGAAATAGACCGGGATGCCGAGGGCCACGATGAGGAGCCCGGGCCAGGTGAAGAGCGGCTTTTCGAGGAGCAGGACCACGAGCAGCACCGCGATGCTCACGATGTACAGCGCGGGCACCACGGGGTATCCCACCGCCTTGACCGGCCGGGGGAGGTCGGGCTGGAGCCGGCGGAGACGGAAGAGCGCCACGGTGGTGAGCAGGTAGAACACGAGCGCGGCGAAGATGACGTAGTCGAGCAGCTGGTTGTAGGTGCCGCTCAGGCAAAGGAGCGAGGCCCAGAGCGCCTGGATCCAGAGCCCCCAGCCGGGGGTGTGGTAGCCGGCGTGGAGGTGCCCGGCGCGTTCGAAGAAGAGCTTGTCGCGCGACATCGCGTAATACACGCGCGGGCCCGCCAGGATGAGCCCGGCGTTGCAGCCGAGGGTCGAGATGATGATGGCGATGGCCATGACCACGCCGCCGCCGGCGCCGAGCATCACTTCGACCGCCGCGGTGCCGACGCGGTCGGCGGAGGCGTACTGGATGCCGCGCGCCATGGCGGTGGCGCCGTTCGGGTCGCCGATCAGGGGCAGCACGCTGAGATACGCGAGGTTGGCCAGCAGGTAGAAGAGGGTGACGAGCGCCGTGCCGGCGGCGAGCGCCAGCGGGAGGTTGCGGGTCGGGTTCCGCACCTCCGCCGCCGCGAAGGTCACGTTGTTCCACGCGTCGCTGCTGAACAGGGAGCCGACCATGGCGGCGCCGACCAGCGGCACCAGCGCCAGGGTCCACGGCGCCGAGCCCCAGAAGTCGCCGAAGTTGGTGGCCACCACCTCCGGCTGCCGGTACACGAAGAGCCCGAGCAGGATGAGTGCGGCCAGCGCACCGACCTTGGCGAAGGTGAGCGTGGTCTGGAACCGCGCGCCGAGCGACACGCCGCGGTAGTTGATCCAGGTGAGCCCAAGGATGCTGGCAATCGCCACGAGGCGCTGGGGCGACACGCCGATGGTGATGGCGTTGGCCGAGCCGGGCAAGCGGATGCTCCCGAGCGCGAGGATGACGGTGTCGCTGACGCCCGGGAGGAGCACGGCGAGGAACTTGGCGAAGGCCACCGCGACCGCCGCGATGGTGCCGGCCTGGATGACGGTGAAGAGGGTCCAGCCGTAGAGGAACCCGGCGAGCGGATTCAGCCCCTCGCGCAGGAAGACGTACTGGCCGCCGGCCTTCGGCATCATCGCCGCGAGCTCCACGTAGCTCAGCGCGCCAGCCATGGTCATCATGCCGGTCACCACCCAGACCAGCATGAGCCCGGCAGGACCCCACTCCCCCATCAGGCGGCCGATGTCGGCCGAGACGATGAAGATGCCGGAACCGATCATGGTCCCGACGACCAGGGAGAGCGCCTGGATGGGGCCGATGCCCCGGACGAACTCCTCGTTGGCGGGCGCGGCGGCGTCAGTCGCCATGGGCGTCTTCCGGTTGGAGTGGGTGGAGCGAAGCGGGTATCAGGTGCCGGGCTTGGGGGGCTCGGGCGTCGGCTTGGTTGGCGCGGGCGCGGGTGCGGCCGCGGGCTTGGCGGGAGGTTCGCCCTCGGACGCGCGCATCGCCTCGTCCACCACCGTCTTCCCGGCGGCGGCAAACCCCTTCATCACCTTGGCGGCGCTCTCCATGACGCCCATCGTGCCGCTGATGGCCTGGATCGGCAGCTTGCCGGCGCGCATGGTGTCTTCGACTGTCTCGGTGAACTTGGCGAAGATGCCGGTCGGGGTGGCCCGCTCGGCGAACTTGCTCTCGAGGAACTCGACGTAGTCGAGAATCTGGTAGCCCCGTTCGTCGCTCAAGGCCGCCAGCTTTCGCTGGATCCGCTGCAACAGGACGTCGTTCACGGTGCGCCTCCCTTGTCGTCCATCACCTGGACCAGTTCGAGCACGGGCGTGGGGAGGTAGCGCGTCTGCGCGGCGCGGAGCCGTCCCCGGACCGTGAACTCCTGGAGCGGCGTGGCGGCCTCGAACATCGGCAGCTGCTGCGCCGTCACGATCACGTACACGAAGCCCGGCTCGGGCAGCGGACCCCGGGTCAGGAGGTACTTGGCCCCGTTGGGGATCTCGGGGCGGAGCTCGTCGGCGGTCTGGATGCTGATGAGCTGGATGCGCCACTCGAGCAGCTGCCCGACGTATTTCTTCGGGTCGGCGCGGATCTGCGCTACCGTGATGCCGGGGATCGCGGCGCTGACCGGCTCCGACAGGTCGGACTCCCGGATCCACCCCTGGACCTGCACCTGCACCCATTCACCGCTCTTCCCGATGACCTGCCCGGAGGTCCCCGGATCCAGCATCGCGAGCTGGGCGCCGTCGGGCGTGAGCGCCAACGGCGTGGCGCGGAGCGCCGCGACGCGGTCCGAGGCGTCGCCGCCAGCCGGTGCGGCGGGAGCGCTGTCCTGGGCGGCCGGCTTGCCCCGTGCCTGGGCGGTCGTGGCCGCGCCGGAGAGTGCCTTGGTACTGATCCACCCGCTCCGGCGCACCTGGGTCCAGCCGCCCTTCTTCCCGACCCGGTTGAGAAGGGCACCCTGCTCGAACCGCGCCAGGACCTGCCCGTTCGGGCTGGCGCGGAGGTTCTCCCCCCTGTCCGGCGTGATCGAGACGTCGAAGCCGTCGCGGGACACTGCACCGGTCGAGGCGGTGTACACCCAGCCTTCGAGCGTCACCGCGGTCCAGTCGCCCTGGGTCTTCCCGGGCGTCACCGTCACCCCGGCGTTGACCGTGGCCAGCACGGTGCCGGCGGGGTCCTTCCGGAAGGAGGTGGATTGGCTGACGCGCGATTGGCCCACGAGCAGGCCCGGCGCCACGGCGACGAGCAGCGCCGTGAGGGCCGCCCAGACTGGTAGGCGGGAAGGGGCGGGACTAGATTGCGGCGCGGTGTAAGTCACTGTCCAGCATTGTAGAAACAGCGGAGGGGCATGTCAAACGCCAGCGGTCCGGCACGGCAGGTGGTGCTCGTGGTTTTGGACGGTTGGGGCTACCGTCCCGAGCGCGAGGGAAACGCCATCGAGCTCGCCCGGACGCCCGTTTGGCACCGCCTCTGGGGCAGCGAGCCCCGGACCCTCCTCGAGGCCAGCGGGCTGGCGGTGGGCCTGCCCGAAGGGCAGATGGGCAACAGCGAGGTCGGCCACCTGAACCTGGGCGCGGGGCGGGTCGTCCCCCAGGATCTGGTCCGCATCTCCGCCAGTATCCGCTCCGGCGAGTTCTTCCGGCTGGAGCCGCTGGTGGAGCTCTGCACCCGCTTGCGTGAGCGCGGCGGCACCCTCCACCTCCTTGGCCTGCTGGGCGCCGGGGGGGTGCACGCCATCGACACCCATCTCCTGGCGGCGGTGGAGGCGGCGGTCCGGCTCGGCGTGCCGCGCATCGCCGTCCACGGCTTTCTCGACGGGCGCGACTCCGCCCCCAAATCAGGGGCCGAGGTGGTCCAGCGGCTGCAGGCCGACCTCGCGCGCATCGCGGGCCCGCGTGCCTTCATCGCGTCGCTGACCGGCCGGTACTTCGCCATGGACCGCGACAAGCGCTGGGAGCGGACGCGGCTGGCGTACGACGCGATGGTGCGGAGCGTCGGCCACGCCGAGACCGACCCGGTGCAGGCGGTCCGGAACGCTTACGGCCGCGGCGAGACGGACGAGTTCGTCCAGCCGATCGTCCTGGAGCGCGACGGGGCTCCAGTGGCGCCGATCCGGGACGGCGACGGCGTCTTCTGCTTCAACTATCGCAGCGATCGGATGCGGCAGATCTGCCGCGCACTCGCGGTCGAGGGGTTCGACGGGTTCGACACCGGCGTGCGGCCGGCGCTGTCCGGGCTCGTCACCATGACGCAGTACGACCAGACCTTTTCATTCCCGCAGGCCTTCCCGCCCTTTTCGATGGCGCGGATCGTGGCCGAGGTGCTGGCGGACGCGGGGCGGACGCAGTTGCGAACGGCGGAGACGGAGAAGTACCCGCACGTGACGTACTTCTTCAACGGCGGCGTCGAGACGCCGTACCGCGGGGAGGAGCGCATCCTCGTGCCGTCGCAGAAGGTGGCCACGTACGACCTGGCGCCGGCCATGAGTGCGGACGGCATCACCGACGTCCTCTGCCGCGCCATCGGCGCGCCGGAGCACGATTTCGTCCTCTGCAACTACGCGAATGCCGACATGGTGGGGCACACCGGCGTCGTGCCCGCGGTAATCGAGGCGGTGGAGACGATCGACCGCTGCCTGGCCCGGGTCCTGGCCGCGGCGGAGGCCACCGGGGCCACCGTGCTGGTGACGGCGGACCACGGCAACTGCGAGATGATGGTGGACCCCGACACGGGCGGGCCGCACACCGCCCATACGACCAATCCTGTACCGTTCGTGGCCGTGCGCGCCGGCGGTGGAACCCTCCGCCGCGGCGGGGCGCTCTGCGACGTCGGCCCGACTGTACTGAACCTGCTCGGCATCACGCCGCCGCCCGAGATGACGGGCCGCGACCTCCGGGAGCCCTGACCGCATGCGCCACGCCCTTGCCCTGTTGCTCCTCCTGGCGGCCGCCCCGCCGGCACTCGCGCAGGTCGGCTACCCGCCGGACAAGTCGCCCTACCGGGATATCCCGAAGAAGATGTCCCTCACCGCCCTGTTCGGATATTTCGGCGGCAGCGGCGGCAACCTGGGGCTCGGTCCGCACGACGGCCCGACGTACGGCGGGCGCTTCGGCGTATCGGTCAGCGGGCCGCTCGAGCTCTCGTTCGCGGTGCAGTACGCCGACCTCATCGGAGCTCGGGTGTACCGGGACGCGGACGACAACCTCACGGTCAGCGGGACGCTGCCGTCCCCGGTGTGGCTCTTCGAGACGGACATCCAGTACACCATCACCGGCGGGAAGACCTGGCACGGATTCGCCCCGTACATCGGCGGTGGCCTCGGGTACGCGTGGCGCTCCAGCGCGACCGAGGGCCCTGACGCCTACGACTTCGGTGGCCGCTTCTTCTGGGCGCCGTTCGCGGGCACGCGCTACTACGTCAATCCGCGGTCGTTCATCCGGGCGGAAATCCGGGGCGCCTTCTACCGCCTCGCCTACCCGCCGCCGTACTACGACGAGATTACCGGCATCATCCAGTCGTACGCCATCAACAACTACCTCTCGAACGTCTGGTACCAGGTCGGGTTCGGCTACTCGTTCTGACGCCCGGAGGCGCCGATGCCGGTGTCGCTCACTCGCACGATCGGCTTCCACGCCTGGCACCGCTACTGGCGCCCCGACTGGACCCCCGAGCAGAACCACGCCGCGTTCGGCGCCCTGGCCGATCCTCCCGGGCACGACCACCACTACCGCTGCGCCGTCACCGTGACCGGGCCGTTCGACCCGGCCTCCGGCGCGGTCATCGACTTGCCCCTGCTCGACGGCATCCTGGCCGAGGAGGTCGTCAAACCGCTGGACGGGACGCATATTGAGCGGGACCTGGCCGACTTCCTTCCCGGGCGCACCCTGCCCACCTGCGAGGCGCTGGCCCATTGGCTCTTCCCGCGGATCGCGCGCCACCTTCCCTCCGGCGTGACCCTCGCGCGGGTTCGCGTGGCGGAGGATGACACGCTCCATGCCGACTGCACCGGAACCGACTGACGAAGCGCGCCCCACGGGGCGGCGCGGGCGGGGGCCCGCGCCCGCGGCCGTGGAGGAGGTGCCCGTCTGGCTCGAGGTGAACCGGGTGCCGACGGTCACATGGATGTGCACCCCGGAGCTGCTCGAGGAACTGGTGCTGGGCTGGCTCTACGGTGAGGGGTACATCACCTCGGTGGACCAGGTGCACCTCCGGCCCTGCGCCACCGACCTCGGGTTCTGGGCCGACGTCCCGGAGGAGCTCGTGGCCGCCGTGGCCGCGGAGCGGAGGCGCCCGGTGCTCGCCTCGGGGTGCGGCGCCGTCTCGACGTTCCTGGCCGATCCCGCCTCCGTGGCGACGGAGCCGCTGCGGGGGCTGCCACCCGACGTGGCCGTGATGCGGGAGCGGTTCAAGGAGCTCTTCGCGCGGGGCGCGCGCTACGAAGACACCGGCGGGGTCCACGCCGCCGCGCTGACGGACGGCGGCACGCTCTTCCATCACGCCGAGGACATCGGGCGGCACAACGCGGTGGACAAGGTGCTGGGCGCCGCCCTGCTCGCCCGGCGCGCGGTGGCCGGGCTCGGGCTTCTCGTGACCGGGCGGATTTCGGCCGAACTCGCCTACAAGGCGGCCCGCGCCCGGCTGGCCTGGGTCGCGACCCCCTCGGTGCCGTCCACGCTGGCGGTCGAGGTGGCGCGCCGCTCGGGGATGGTGCTGGTGGGGCGCGCCGTCAGCGGCACACCGCAGTTGCACCAGCCCGGGCAGGCCGGATGACCGCTCCCACCGACGACGAGCTCCTCGAGATCCTGCGCACCTCGAAACGCATCGCGGTGGTGGGACTGAGCCGGAAGCCCCACCGCGCCAGCTACGGCGTGGCGGAGTATCTCCAGCGGGTCGGGTACACGATTGTGCCAGTCCACCCCGCCGGCGGCGTCACCTTGGGTGAACCGGTGCACCTCGATCTCCGGTCGGCGGCCGCGACCGGCCCGATCGACATCGTGAACATCTTTCGCCGCTCGGAGTTCATCCCCGCGCTGCTCGACGACCTGCTGGCCGTCCACCCCAGGCTGGTGTGGATGCAGCTCGGCGTCGAGGACGCGGAGACGGCCCGGCGGCTCGAGGCGGCGGGGATCGCCGTCGTGATGGACCGGTGCCTGGCCGTCGATCACAACATGCTGGGGGTGTGATGCGAACACCGATCCTGCTGGCCGCCCTCGGCGTCCTCGCCGCCGCCGCGCCGGTCTCGGCGCAGAAGACCGAGGACGAGGCGCGGCTGATCTTCACGATGGGCCTCACCTACACCGGCGGGAGCGACCTCTGGAGCGTGGAGGGCCAGCCGATCCTGGTGCCCGGCACGGGCTTCGACCTCATCGACCTCGACCGCAACATCCGGAGTGGCATCGGCGTGCTCTTCTCGGGGATGTACTTCCCGAAGCCGAAACTCGGGTACGTCGGCGAGGTCTTCTTCATGGGCATCGGGCTGGAGGACCAGTGCGCCGTCGCCTCCCCGACCCCGAACCCGCGGACGGAGCAGCTCTGCTCCAGCATCGACGGAGCCACGAAATCGAGTTCAGCGGTACTGATGTCGGTGGGCCCCGTCCTGCGTGCCGGTGCCGACCAGCCGATTTCCCCCTACATCCGCGCCCAGGTGGGGCTCCTCTTCAGCAACCTGAGCCCGATCTCGACATCGGGCACGGTGGTGGTCACCGACCCCGGCACGGGGGCCCAGGAGTACCTCCAGTACGTGGTGTACACCGATCCCTCGAGTACCCGCGTCACGCCCGGATTCGTCTTCGGCGGCGGACTCACCGCAGTCATCGGCAAGGGGTGGCAGCTCCGGACCGAGGTGCGCGACAACCTGGTGCAGATCGCCACGGTGGCCGGACCGACGAGCCCGGGGAGCGACGACCCGGAGATCGTCAACGAGTGGAAGAACCTCTGGAGCATCGTGCTGGCCGCCGACATCGTCCTTGAGAAGAAGCGCGGCCGTCGGTACTGACGCGCTCGCCGGCCGGGTCCGCGGCGCCATTCTCGCGGGCGGCGGCGCCACCCGGTTCGGCGGCCGCCCCAAGGGGCTCGAGGAGGTGGGCGGAGCCCGGATCCTCGACCGGCTGGTGGACGCCTTCCTCGCCGCGCTCGGCGAACTCCCCCTCCTCGTGGCGAACGACCCCGACGCCGCGGCCTGGCACCCCGGGCTACACGTGCTCCCCGACGTGCACCCCGGCGCCGGCGCGCTCGGCGGCATCCTCACGGCGGTCAGCGCCGACGCGCGCCCGGTGGTGTGCGTCGCGTGGGACATGCCGTTCGTGCCGCCGGCCCTGCTCCGCCGGCTGGCGGACGAGCTCCACGGGTCGGACGCGGTGCTTCCCGCCAGCGGAGGTCCGCGCGGCGTCGAGCCGATGTGCGCCGGGTACGGCCCCGCCTGCCGCGCGGCCATCGAGTCCGTCATCGCCGCGGGAGACCTGCGGGCCATCGCCTTCCACTCCGCCGTGCGAACCAGTATCCTCCCTGCCGAGACGGTGGCCGCCTTCGGCGACCCGGCCGTCCTCTTCTTCAACGTGAACACCAGGGACGACCTCACCCAGGCGGACGTGCTGTGGCGGCGACTCGCATCCTCTCGATCGTAGGCCGGAAGAACGCTGGCAAGACCACCCTGGCCGTGGCGCTGGCCGCCGAGTACGTCCGGCGCGGCAAGCGGGTGATGACCATCAAGCACGCCAGCCACCCCGCCGCCGTGGACTCGCCGGGCACTGACAGCTACCGGCACTTCCACGAGGGGCGGGCCGAGCGCGTGCTGATCGCCTCCCCCGATATGCGAGTCGTCTTCGAGCGCTCCCCCGACGACCAGGACCCGGTGACGCTCGCCCGGCGATATCTCGACGGCGCCGACATCGTGCTGGTCGAGGGTTTTTCCTCTCACCCGCTCCCCAAGATCGAGGTCTTCCGCACCGTGGCGGCCAAGACGCCGCTCTTCGACCCGAAGAGCGACGCCGCCGATCAATGGCTGGCCATCGTGACCGACGGCGACCTCGACGCCGACTGCCGAGTCCTCCGCTTCCGCGACACGATGTGGCTCCAGTTTCTCGCCAATATCGGATGGGACGGGGCCCGGATCATCGGGCCGTGAGCGGCCTCGCCGCGCGGGAGGCCGCGCTTCGCATCCTCGCCTCCGTTCCCCGCCAGCCGACCCTTCGCATTCCCCTCGACGACGCCCTCGGCACGGTGCTGGCGGAGCCGCTGGTGAGTCCCCTCGACCTCCCCGCGTGGACCAATTCGGCGATGGACGGGTATGCCACGCGCGGCGAGGACGTGCGCGGCGCGAACGCGGAGCGACCGGTCCGCCTGCGCGTCGTGGAAGTGATTCCCGCCGGTGCGTTCCCGACCCGTGCGCTGCAACCGGGCGAGTGCGCCCGGATCTTCACCGGCGCGCCGCTCCCCGCCGGGGCGGACGGCGTGATTCGCCAGGAGGACACCGACCTCGGCCGCGACACGGTGGAGATCCGGAGCGACCGGGATGCGGGGGTGAACCTCCGGCTGGCGGGCGAGGACATCCGGCGCGGCGCCACGGTGCTGGAGGCCGGCACCGAACTCGGGGCCGCGGAGCTGGGGGTGCTGGCCTCACTGGCGGTGGCGCATCCGCTCGTGTTCCGGCGGCCGCGGGTTGGGATCCTCGGCGGCGGCGACGAGATCGTGGACGTGGACCAGCCGGAGGAGATCCTGAGCGGCCGAAAGGTGGCGAGCTCGAACAGTCACACCCTCCACGCCCTGGTCCGGCTGGCCGGCGGGGAGCCGCTCAACCTCGGGCTCGCGCGCGACACGCCGGAGAGCGTGCGGGCGCACTTGGCGCGGGCGCCGGAGTGCGACCTCCTGGTGACGACGGCCGGGATCAGCGTCGGGGAGCACGACCACCTGCGTGACGTGGTGGCCGAGATAGGCGGCTCGCTCGATTTCTGGAAACTGCGGATGCGGCCGGGGGCGCCGGTCGGATTCGGCAGGGTGCTTGGCGTGCCGTGGATCGGCCTGCCCGGCAACCCGGTGAGCACCATGGTCACGTTCGAGCTGTTCGTCCGCCCGGCCATCCGCGCCATGGCGGGCCACGCTTCGCCGTTCCGGCGCGCGACACAGGTCCGTGCAGCAGAGCATATTTCACTGCGGCCGATGCTGCAGCATTTCCTGCGCGCGGTCGTGACCGACACCGCCTCCGGGCCCGAGGCACGGCTGACAGGACCGCAGGGGTCCGGCATCCTGACCTCGATGGTCCGGGCGAACGCCCTCCTGATCGTGCCCGAGGGGCAACACGAGACACCCAAAGGAAGCCAGATGTCCGCCATGGTCCTCAACGATCCGATCCACTCCACCGAACCGGGATTCTGAGTGGGCGTCCACGAACCTGCCGTCTGGATCGGCTTCAGCGCCCTCGTCGTCGGCCTCCTCGTCCTCGACCTGGGGGTCCTCAACCGGAAATCGCACGTCCTCTCGTTCCGCGAGGCGCTGAGCTGGAGCACCGGGCTGGTGACCCTGGCGCTCCTCTTCGGGGTGTTCCTCTGGATGCGCGAGGGTACGCAGACCGCGCTCGAGTACTACACGGGGTACATCATCGAGTTGTCGCTCAGCGTGGACAACCTCTTCGTCTTCCTCCTGATCTTCCAGTACTTCGCGGTACCGGCCGAGCTCCAGCCGCGGATCCTGAAGTGGGGCATCCTGGGTGCGCTCGTCATGCGCGCGATCATGATCGCGCTCGGCGCCCTGCTCCTCCAGCAGTTCACCTGGATCATCTACCTCTTCGGCGGCATCCTGATCATCACGGGGATCCGGATGTTCCGCGGCTCGGGCGACCGGATCGAGCCCGATCGCAACCCGCTGGTGCGCCTGGTGCGGCGCTTCGTGCCGATGGTCGACGGCTACGTCGGGCAGAAGTTCATCGTCCGCGGCATCCGCGGCTGGATGGCGACGCCGCTGCTCCTGGTGCTGCTCCTGGTGGAGTGGTCCGACCTCGTCTTCGCCATCGACAGCATCCCCGCCATCTTCGCCGTGACGCGCGACCCGTTCATCGTGTACAGCTCGAACGTCTTCGCCATCCTCGGCCTCCGCGCCCTCTTCTTCGTGCTGGCCGGGATGATGGACCGGTTCGAGTACCTGAAGCCGGGGGTGGCCGCGATTCTCGTGTTCGTCGGCTTCAAGATGCTGTTCAACGGCCTGTTCCACATGCCGACCGTGGTGTCGCTCGCCGTGATCGTGGGGATCCTCGGCGGGTCGGTCGTCCTCTCGATGCGGAAGACCAGGCTGGACGCGCGGGGAGGCGCGTAGTGGCGTCGATCTTCGCCGGCACCACCGTGCTCATCACCGGCGCGTCGCGCGGGATCGGCGCCGCCTTCGCGGCCGAGCTGGCGGGGCGCGGCGCCCGGCTGGTCCTCGTGGCCCGGGACGCCGAGCGGCTGGCGGCGGTGGCGGAGAGCGCCCGCGCCGCCGGGGCCGCGGTGGAGATGGTGCGGCTCGACCTCACCGGAGAGGGCGCGGTGGCCGGCCTCGTAGACGAGCTCGCCGGGCGCGGCATCACGGTGGACCACCTGATCAACAACGCGGGGATCGGTCTGGTCGGCCGCGGCGACGAGGCTGACCTGTCCGCGCAGCTCCGCGTATTGGATCTCGACGTCCGGGTGGTGACCGAGCTCGCGCTTCGGCTGCTGCCCGGCATGGTGGCGCGGCGGCGGGGTGGCATCCTCAACGTGGCCAGCCTCGGCGCGTTCCAGGGACTCCCCTGGCTCTCGACCTACGGCGGGAGCAAGGCCTACGTGCTCGGCTGGAGCGAGGCGCTGCACGTCGAGCTGCGCGGCACGGGGGTCCGCTGCTGCGCGCTCTGCCCCGGACCGGTGGCCACGGGGTGGTTCGCCACGGCACACGTGGAGCGGCCGCCAGGATGGCCGCTGATTCAGCCCGCTGCGGTGGTCGCTCGCGCAGGGCTCCGGGGCTACGAGCGCAACCAGAGTCACGTCTTCCCCGGCTTCGCCGCCCGGGGAGCCGCCTGGCTCACCCGGACCGTACCCCGTGCCCTCGCCGCGCGCGTCGCGACCGGCTTCGCCAAGCCGCGGCGCCACAAGTGAGCGGAGTGCTGGCGCGGATCAGCCGGCAACTGCACCTCGACCGTCCGGCGGTGCGGGCCTGGATGCTGTACGACTGGGCCAACTCCGCCATGTACGTGGTCATCGTCACCGCCATCTTCCCCACCTTCTTCAGCGCCGTGGCCGCCCAGGGGCTCCCCCCCGTGGAGGCGACCTACCGCTTCAGCCTCGCCACCACGCTCGGCCTCACCATCATCGCCGTCCTGTCCCCGATCCTCGGCGCCATCGCCGACCATTCCGCGGCCAAGAAGCGCCTCCTTGGGGCGTTCCTCGTCTTCGGGGCCACCGCCGTGGCCGCGATGTTCTTCATCCGGCACGGCCAGTGGGTGTTCGCGGCGCTGCTCTTCATCCTGGCCAACATCGGGGTGAACGGCAGCTTCGTCTTCTACGACTCGCTGCTGCCGCACGTGGCCGCCCCGGACGAGATGGACCGGATCTCCACCGCCGGCTACGCGCTCGGCTATCTCGGCGGGGGGCTCTTCCTGGTGGCCTGCCTCGGCATCATCCTGGCGCCGGCGGCATTCGGGCTCCCCTCGGGGGCGGGACTCAGCCCGACGGAGGCGACACTGCCGACCCGCATCACCTTCGTCCTGACCGCGCTCTGGTGGGCCGGGTTCAGCATCCCCCTCTTCCGGCGAGTGCCCGAACCGCCCGGCCGGGCGCTCGACGCGGAGGAGGCCGCGCTAGGCGCCGTGCGCGCCTCCTTCCGCCGCCTGGGCTACACCTTTCGCAAGCTGCGGGGGTACCGCCAGACGTTCCTGCTGCTGTTGGCATTCCTGATCTACAATGACGGCGTGGGGACGATCATCCGGATGGCGGCCATCTACGGCGAGGAGATCGGCATCACCCGCACCACGATGATCGCGGCGATCGCGTTAGTGCAATTCGTGGGGGTCCCGTTCGCTTACCTCTTCGGCGGCCTGGCCCAGCGGGTCGGCACGCGCCCGGCCATCTTCGTCGGCCTCGCGACCTATCTCGGAATCAGCGTGCTCGGGTATTTCATGCGGTCCGACCGCGACTTTATCCTGCTCGCGGTGCTGGTGGGGATGGTGCAGGGCGGGGTGCAGGCGCTGAGTCGCTCGCTCTTCGCGAGCATGGTGCCGCGGCATCTGTCGGGAGAATTCTTCGGCTTCTTCGCGGTGTTCGAGAAGTTCGCCGGCATCCTCGGCCCCGCGATGTTCTCGGTGGCCATCCTGCTGACCGGCTCCAGCCGGGCGGCGCTGCTCTCGGTGGTAGGGTTCTTCCTGGTCGGCGGGGCGCTGCTGGCGCGGGTAGACGTGGCCGAGGGCCAGCGCCTGGCGCGGGACGAGGAGCGGGCGCTGGCCTAGTCCTCCGGGCCCACCACGCGGTTGCGACCGCCGTCCTTCGCCTCGAAGAGGCGACGGTCGGCCGCCTCGAGCAACTCGACGGGATCGGTGCCGTCGTCCGGCAGGCAGGCGATGCCGGCGCTCAGCGTGATCTGCGCGGTGAGGTCGTGGCGGGGAATGGCGAACTCGGCCCGCGCCACCGACAGCCGCAGTTGCTCCAGCTTCTCGAACGCCGCCTGCGGGCCCGTTTCCGGCAGCAGCACCACGAACTCATCCCCCCCATACCGCGCCACGACATCGCTGCTCCGGAGCCCCTTCGCGAGGGTATCCGCGAGCACGCGCAGTGCCACGTCGCCGCTGGAGTGACCGTAGCGGTCGTTGAAGTTCTTGTACCGGTCGAGGTCGAGGAGCGCCACGGAGAGCGGATGCCCGTGCCGCCGCGCCCGTGCCAC
>ERZ795054.1228-NODE-1228-length-25238-cov-18.091014_pt1 | contig 25238 bp, 17 predicted proteins | sample MGYA00375138_ERZ795054 | MGnify/ENA primary metagenome ERZ795054 (study PRJEB30183, sample SAMN05720215) | anaerobic digester metagenome | isolation source: active sludge of municipal wastewater-treating anaerobic digesters | place: USA | collected 2014-12-23 ... | reverse complement strand
AGCCGCGAGCGTTCGCCGCGCTGCAAGGTCACGTGGCCGGCGTGCGGCCAGCCCTTGAATCGGTCGACCACGTAGGTCAGGCCCGACGAGCCCTCCGTCAGGTAGGGCGTGTCGATCTGCGCGATGTTGCCCAGGCACACCACCTTGGTGCCGGGGCCGGCGCGGGTGATGAGCGTCTTCATCTGCTTGGGCGTGAGGTTCTGCGCCTCGTCGATGATCAGGTACTTGTTCAGGAAGGTCCGGCCGCGCATGAAGTTCATGCTCTTGATGCGGATCCGGCTCCTGATCAAATCGTTGGCGGCGCTGCGCCCCCACTCGCCCGCGGCGTCGTCGGAGCGGTTGAGCACCTCCAGGTTGTCCTCGAACGCCCCCATCCACGGGGCCATCTTTTCTTCCTCCGTGCCTGGCAGGAAGCCGATGTCCTCGCCCACCGGCACCGTGGCGCGGGTGACGATGATCTCCGAGTAGCGGCGCGTCTCGAGTGTCTGCGCGAGGCCCGCGGCCAGTGCGATCAGCGTCTTGCCGGTGCCCGCCTGGCCGATCAGGCTGACGAAGTCGCACTCCGGATCCATCAGCAGGTTGAGCGCGAAGCTCTGCTCGCGGTTGCGCGCGGTGATGCCCCACACGGCATGCTTGGCGTGACCGTAGTCGCGCAGGACCATGAGCGTGGCGGTCTTGCCGCGCACCTCCTTGACCTGGGCATGAAAGGGCGTGGGCCCGTCCAGGTACACGAACTGGTTGACGAGCATGTCCCCGACCACCGGCCCGGCAAGGCGGTACCAGGTGTGTCCGCCCTGCTGCCAACTCTCCATGCCTTTGCCGTGCTTGTCCCAGAAGTTGGCGGGTAGGGCCAGCACGCCGGTGTACAGGACGTCGGTGTCCTCGAGCACCTTGTCGTTGAAGTAGTCCTCGGCGGGCAGGCCCAGCACGCGCGCCTTGACGCGCATGTTGATGTCCTTGGACACGAGCACCACCTCGCGCGCCGGTTGGCTGTCCTGCAGGGCGCGCACCACGCCCAGGATCTGGTTGTCGGCCTTGCCGGCGGGCAGCGAAGAGGGCAGGGCGTTGGCCACCGCCTGGGTCTGGAAGTAAAGGCGCCCGCGCGCCTCGCGATTGCCCAGCCCGTCGAGCGGGATGCCCTGCTCGATCGGCGTCTTGCACGCCGCTACCAGGGCGTCGAGGGTGCGGCTGACCTGGCGCGCGCTGCGCGCCACCTCGCTCATGCCCTTCTTGTGGGCGTCGAGTTCCTCCAGCGTCATCATCGGCAGGAGCACGTCGTGCTCCTCGAAGCGGAACAGGCTGGTGGAGTCGTGCATCATCACGTTGGTGTCGAGCACGAAGAGCTTGGCCGGGCCTGCCTCGGTCTTGCGCTTGCCGTTGCCGCGCGGCTTGGTGTCCACCACCTTGAGCGCGGCCTTGGCCAGTGGCGGGGCAGACGGCTCGGGCGCGCGCGCCGCGGGCGCGGGGGCCGGCTCAGGTGCCGGGGCAGGGCGTGCGCGGGAGGTGGCCATCTCGCCTGGCAGGGGAAGGAGAACGGCGCCAGGCTTGGTCGGAGCTTTCGGCAGTGGCATCAGGGCAACCCGAGTAGGAGGGGCGCCCCGCCGCGAAACACGGTGTGCTGCGTGCTTCGCGCCATCAAGGAGCAGATCTCCCGCGTCGGGCTGCGGGGCGCCGGACTACCGGGCCGCACACGACGCTGCGTGGGGATCTGTCCACCAGTGAACCGCAATGTCTCAGGCGAGTTCCTTCACCGCCGCGAGGACCTCGTCGACGTGGCCCGGCACCTTCACGCCACGCCACTCGCGCGCGAGCCTGCCCGCCGCATCGATCAGGAAGGTGCTGCGCTCGATGCCGCGCACCTGCTTGCCATACATGTTCTTGAGCTTCATCACGCCGAACAGTTCGCAAACGAGCTCGTCGGGGTCGGAGATCAATTCGAAGGGGAATCCCATCTTGGCCTTGAAGTTCTCGTGCGACTTGAGGCTGTCGCGCGAGACCCCCACCACCGTGGCGCCGGCGCGGCGGAACTTGTCGTGCGCAGCGGCGAAGTCGGCGCCCTCGGTGGTGCAGCCCGGCGTGTTGTCCTTGGGATAGAAGTAGAGCACCAGCTTGGAGCCGCGCAGTGCAGCGAGGTGGAACTCGCCTGCGGTGGCGGCGGCCCGGAAGTCGGGCACGGTCTTGCCGAGGGTGACGCTCATCGGGCCGGCTCTCTCAGGTCTCGACCAGGACAGCCGCGGCCACGCGGCGGCCTTCGGCCATCAGGATGTTGTAGGTCCGGCAGGCGGCGGCCGAGTCCATCGCCTCCACCCCCAGCCCCGCGTCTGCAAGGGGCCGGACGAGTTGCGGCTGCGGGAAGCGCTGGCGGCGCCCGGTGCCCAGGAGCACGAGTTCTGGCGCCCAGGGCAGCAGGGCGGCGAAGTGGCGGGGTTCGAGCGCATCGAAATCCGCGACGGGCCAGGGTTCAAGCCGGTCGGGCATCAGCAGCAGATGGCCGGTGTGGCGTTCCTTGTTGACTTCGATGTAACCGGGACCGTAGGCGGTCACGGTGTTCTGGGCAGAGGTCTGGTCCGCGTGAAGTTTCAAGTCGCCTCCGGCTCACCTCCGGGCTCACCTGGCACGCGCCAAGGCAGGAGATGGCTTTCGGGTAAATTATAGGCACACCCCGCAGTGCACAAGCGAGGTGCGCCGGCGCAGAAATTGGCGCGCCCGCAACAACCCGAGACCCCGGAGTCGTCATGGTCGAATTTCCGCGCATCAAGCGCCTGCCGCCCTACGTGTTCAACATCACGGGCGAACTCAAGATGGCAGCCCGCCGGCGCGGCGAGGACATCATCGACATGAGCATGGGCAACCCCGACGGGCCCACGCCTGCGCACATCGTCGACAAGCTCGTCGAGGTGGCCAGCCGCGAGGACACCCACGGCTACTCCGTGTCGAAGGGCATCCCCCGTCTGCGTCGCGCGATCACCCAGTGGTACAAGACCCGCTACGGGGTCGAGTTCGACCCGGACGCCGAGGCCATCGTCACGATCGGCTCGAAGGAGGGCCTCGCGCACCTGATGCTCGCCACGCTCGAGCGCGGCGACACGGTGCTGGTGCCCAACCCCAGTTACCCGATCCACATCTACGGCGCGATCATCGCCGGGGCCGACATCCGCTCGGTGCGCATGACCCCCGGTGTGGACTTCTTCGCCGAGCTCGAGCGCGCGATCCGCGAGTCGACGCCCAAGCCCAAGATGATGATCATGGGCTTTCCCAGCAACCCCACGGCGCAGTGCGTGGACCTGGCCTTTCATGAGCGCGTGGTGGCGCTGGCCCGGCAGTACGGCATCTACGTGGTGCACGACCTGGCGTACGCGGACATCACCTTCGACGGCTACAAGGCGCCCTCGATCATGCAGGTGCCGGGCGCGCGCGACGTGGCGGTCGAGTTCTTCACCATGAGCAAGAGCTACAACATGGCCGGCTGGCGCATCGGCTTCATGGTGGGCAACAAGGACCTGGTGTCGGCGCTCGCGCGCATCAAGAGCTACCACGACTACGGCACGTACACGCCGATCCAGGTGGCGGCCATCCAGGCGCTGGAAGGCCCCCAGGACTGCGTCGAGAAAGTGCGCGTCGAGTACCAGAAGCGCCGCGACGTGCTCGTCAAGGGCCTGCACGAGGCCGGCTGGATGGTCGAGGTGCCCAAGGCCTCGATGTACATCTGGGCCGAGATCCCCGCGCCCTACAAGTCGCTGGGCTCCCTCGAGTTCGCGAAGAAGCTGCTCGCTGATGCCAAGGTGGCGGTGTCTCCGGGCATCGGCTTTGGCGACTACGGCGACGATCACGTGCGCTTCGCGCTGATCGAGAACGAGCACCGCATCCGTCAGGCGGTGCGCGGCATCAAGGACATGTTCCGCAAGGACGGGCTGCTCGCGCCGCGCGCGCCCGAGCCCAAGGAACCCAAGGGAGAGAAGGCCGCCGCCTGACACTCCTCGGGCCGCTCGCGCGGCCCGTTTCGCTTTTCCGGACAGCACATGAATCCGATCAAGATCGGCCTTGCCGGCTTCGGCACGGTAGGGCGCGGCACCTTCGAGGTGCTGGCGCGCAATCAGGAGGAAATCCGGCGTCGCGCCGGCCGCGGCATCGAGGTCGCCGCGGTTGCGGTGCGCGACGTGGCCCGGGCGCGCGCGGCCTTGCCCGCGGCCGTGCGGGTGAGCGGCGACTGCATGGACCTGGTACGCGATCCCGAGATCGACATCGTGGTCGAGGTCATGGGCGGCACCGAGCCCGCGCGCTCGCTGGCGCTCGCCGCCATCGCGGCGGGCAAGCACGTGGTCACCGCCAACAAGGCGCTGCTCGCCACCCACGGCAACCAGATCTTCGCCGCCGCCCAGCGGGCCGGCGTGATGGTCGCCTTCGAGGCGGCGGTGGCGGGCGGCATCCCCATCATCAAGGCGCTGCGCGAGGGGCTCACCGCCAACCGCATCGAGTGGGTGGTGGGGATCATCAACGGCACGAGCAACTTCATCCTATCCGAGATGCGCGGCCGCGGCCTGCCCTTCGCCACGGTGCTGGCCGAGGCCCAGCGCCTGGGCTATGCCGAGGCCGACCCCACCTTCGACATCGAAGGCGTGGACGCCGCGCACAAGCTCACGCTGCTGTCGTCGATCGCCTTCGGCGTGCCGATCAATTTCGCAGCCGCCCACGTCGAGGGCATCAGCCGGCTGGCTGCCGAGGACATCAAGTACGCCGAGCAGCTCGGCTACCGCATCAAGCTGCTGGGCATCACCAAGCGCACCGGGCAGGGCATCGAGCTGCGCGTGCACCCCACGCTCGTGCCGATGCGCCGGCTGATCGCCAACGTCGAGGGCGCGATGAACGCCGTCATGATCAAGGGCGATGCGGTCGGCACCACTCTCTACTACGGCCCGGGCGCGGGCGCCGAGCCCACGGCCTCGAGCGTGATCGCCGACCTGGTCGACGTGACCCGCATGCACACCGCGGACCCGGAGCACCGCGTGCCGCATCTGGCCTTCCAGGCCGACGCGATGGCCGACACGCCGTGGCTGGCAATGGACCAGACCGTGTGCTCCTACTACTTCCGCATGCGCGTCGAAGACCGGCCCGGCGTGCTCGCCGACATCGCGCGCATCCTGGCCGACTCGAACATCTCGATCGATGCGCTGATCCAGCGCGAGCCCAGCGAGGGCGAGAACCAGACCGACGTGATCCTGCTCACGCACGAGGCGCGCGAGGCCGACGTCGATGCGGCGATCGCCCGCGTCGAGGCCTTGTCCACCGTGGCCGCACCGGTGGTGCGCCTGCGCAAGGAAGAGCTCGCCTGATGGACTACGTCTCGACCCGCGGGCTGGCGCCCGCGCAGCGCTACACCGACATCCTGCTCGCCGGCCTCGCGCCCGATGGCGGGCTCTACCTGCCGCAGTCCTACCCGCAGATCACGGCGGGCGAGCTCGAGGCCTGGCGCGCGCTGAGCTACGCGCAACTCGCCACCGAGATCCTCGCGCGCTTCGCCACGGACCTGCCGCGCGAGCTGATCGCGCGCCTGTGCGCGCAGACCTATACCGCGCAGACCTACGGCTACGGGCGCGCCGACAGCGATGCCGGGCAGATCACGCCCGTGCGCTGGCTCGACGACGAGCTCGGGATCCTGGAGCTCTCGAACGGGCCCACGCTCGCCTTCAAGGACATGGCGATGCAGTTGCTCGGCGCGCAGTTCGAGCACGTGCTGGCGGCGCGGGGCCAGCGCCTCAACATTCTGGGCGCCACCTCGGGCGACACCGGCTCGGCCGCGGAGTACGCGATGCGTGCCCGCGCCGGCGTCCAGGTCTTCATGCTCTCGCCCGCCGAGCGCATGAGCGCCTTCCAGCGCGCGCAGATGTACTCGCTCACCGATCCCAACATCCACAACCTCGCCGTCGCGGGCAGCTTCGACGACGCGCAGGACATCGTGAAGGCGGTGTCGAACGACCTGGCCTTCAAGGCCGAGCACGCGATCGGCACCGTCAACTCGATCAACTGGGCGCGCATCGCCGCCCAGGTGGTGTACTACTTCAAGGGCTGGCTCGCGGCGAGCCGCGGAGCCGACGAGGAAGTCGCCTTCGCGGTGCCCTCGGGCAACTTCGGCAACGTGCTCGCGGGCTGGATCGCGCGCAGCATGGGCCTGCCGATCGCCCGGCTGATCGTGGCCACCAACGAGAACGACGTGCTCGACGAGTTCTTCCGCAGCGGGCGCTACCGGGTGCGCGGTTCGGCCGACACCTTCGTCACCAGCAGCCCGTCGATGGACATTTCCAAGGCCTCCAACTTCGAGCGCTACGTGTTCGACATGCTGGGGCGCGACCCCGGCGCGCTGCGCGCACTGTGGGCCGGGCTCGAGACGCGCGGCGAGTTCGACCTGTCGGGCAGCCCCGCGTGGGCGCGGGTGCAGGCCTCGGGCTTCGTCTCGGGGCGCAGCACGCACGGCGAGCGCCTCGCGACGATCCGCGCGATCTACGACGAGCACGGACTGATCGTCGATCCCCACACGGCCGACGGCATCAAGGTGGCGCGCGACTGGCACTCGAGCGGCACCCGCACCCTGTGCCTCGAGACCGCGCTGCCCGCCAAGTTCGCCGACACGATCCGCGAGGCCATCGGTCGCGAACCCGAGGTCCCGGCCGCCTACGCCGACCTGCTCGCGCGCCCGCAGCGCTGCGAGCGCCTGCCAGCCGACGCCGCGCGCGTGAAGGACTACCTGGCCCGGCACGCTGCCTGAGGGGCGCCGCGGGTCACGCGCATGACTGCGCGCCGCTAACATCCGGACCTGGTTCGAACAGCGATACTCAATTGAAGGCCATCGGGTTCATCGGATACTCCAACTCCGGCAAGACCACCCTGATCGAGCGGCTCATCCCGTTGCTGCGGGCGCAGGGTCTGGCGGTCTCGGCCGTGAAGAACGCGCACCACGGCTTCGACATGGACCGTCCGGGCAAGGACTCTTTCCGCTACCGCGAGGCCGGCGCCGGCCAGGTGCTGATCGCCACGGGCCAGCGCTGGGCCCTGCTCACCGAGACGCCTCGTCAGGCCGCTCCGCTCGAAGTGCTGCTCGCGCGCCTCGACCCCTGCGACCTGGTGCTGGTCGAAGGGTTCAAGAGCGAGGGCGCAATCGCGCGCATCGAGGTACGCCGGGCGGGGCAGAGCGAGCCGCCGATCTTCCCGCAAGACGCCAGGGTGGTGGCGGTGGCGAGCGACGGGGCGATCGACACGACGCTGCCGGTGCTCGACCTCAACGACCCGCCGGCCGTCGCCCGCTTCATCCTCAACATCACGGGGCTGGCGCAATGCTGAGCGTCGAACAGGCCCTGGAGCAGATCCTGGCGCAGGTGGCGTCCATCACCGCCACCGAGCGCGTGTCGACGTTTGCGGCCAGCGGCCGGACGCTGGCCCGCGATCTCGTGTCCGGGATGGACGTGCCACCGCAAGACAATTCCCAGATGGACGGCTACGCAGTGCGCGCGGCCGACGCGGCCGCCGTGCCGGCCCGGCTGCCGGTTGCCCAGCGCATTGCCGCGGGCCAGGTGGGCGAGCCGCTCGCCCCGGGCACGGCGGCGCGCATCTTCACGGGCGCCGCGGTGCCGACCGGAGCGGACGCCGTGGTTCCGCAGGAGGCGGCCGATGCGGGCGCGGGCGAGGTCACGCTGCGCGAGGCGCCGCGTCACGGGGCGTGGATCCGCCGAGCGGGCTGCGACATCGGGCGCGGCGCCACGGTGCTCGCGGCCGGCACGCGGCTGCGTCCTCAGGACGCCGGGCTCGCGGCCTCGATCGGCGTGGCCGAGCTCGAGGTCGTGCGCCGTGTGCGCGTGGCGCTGTTTTCCACGGGCGACGAGCTCGTGATGCCTGGCGAGCCCCTGCCGCCGGGCCGCATCTACAACTCCAATCGCTTCCTGCTGCGCGGCCTGATCGAGCGGCTGGGCGGCGAGGTGCTGGACCTGGGCATCGTGCCCGACTCCCGCGCTGCCACCGTCGCGGCCTTCGAGCGCGCGGCGGCGGCTGCGGACCTTGTCCTGAGCTCGGGCGGCGTGTCGGTGGGCGAAGAAGATCACGTCAAGCCGGCGGTCGAGTCACTCGGGCGCCTCGCGCTGTGGCAGATCGCCATGAAACCGGGCAAGCCGCTCGCCTTCGGGCAGGTGCATGGCGTGCCCTTCATCGGCCTGCCGGGCAATCCGGTGTCGAGTTTCGTCACCTTTGTTCTGTTTGCGCGGCCGGCGCTTGTGCGTCTGCAGGGCGCGGCCGCGCACGCAGTCGAGCCGCTCGCATTGAGGGCGGATTTCGATTGGCCGCGTGCCGATGCGCGCCGCGAGTTCCTGCGCGTGCGGCGCAACGCCTCGGGCGGGCTGGATCTGTTCCCCAACCAGAACTCGGCGGTGCTCACTTCCTGCGTGTGGGCCGACGGCCTGGTGGACAATCCCTCCGGCACGCTGATCGCCCGCGGCGACATGGTGCGCTACCTCCCGTTTGCGGAGCTGCTGGCATGAACTTGCAGGTGCTGTACTTCGCCGCCCTGCGCGAGCGCGTGGGCCGTGCGTCCGAGCGCGTCGATGTGCCCGCCGGCGTGGCCACGGTGGGCGAGCTGCGCGCCTGGCTGGTGGCGCGCGGCGAGCCCTGGGCCAGCGCCTTCGCCGAGACACTGCGCCTGCGCGCCGCGGTGGATCAGGCCATGGCGCGCGACGACACAGCGCTGGCCGAAGGCGCCGAGGTGGCGTTCTTTCCCCCTGTGACGGGCGGCTAGGAGGGCGCATGGCCGTACGCGTGCAGACCGAGGACTTCGACGTGGGCGCCGAGATCCGCCGCCTGCGCGAATCGCAGCCCGGGGTCGGCGCGGTGGCCGCCTTCGTGGGCGTGGTGCGCGACCTCAACGAAGGCGAGGGCGTGGCGAGCATGACGCTCGAGCACTATCCCGGCATGACCGAGCGCGCCCTCGAGCAGATCGAGCATCGCGCCCGCAGCCGCTGGAACGTGGCCGAGATCCTGGTGATCCATCGCGTGGGCGAATTGCAGCCCACCGATCAGATCGTGCTCGTGGTGGTCACCAGCCGGCATCGCGGCGAGGCCTTCGCCGCCTGCGAGTTCGTGATGGACTATCTCAAGACCGAGGCGCCGTTCTGGAAGAAGGAACTCACGCCCGAGGGCAGCCGTTGGGTCGATGCGCGCGAGGCCGATGACGCCGCTCGCAGCCGCTGGGAGCAGGGCGCGTGACCCGCGACGGACCGCTGTGGCTGGTGCTGACAGCCGTTGGTGCTGGCGCGGCGGTGGGTGCCTGGGCGCGTTGGGCGCTGTCGTACTGGCTCAATCCGCGGCTGGCGCACCTGCCCCTGGGCACGCTGGCGGCCAATCTGATCGGCGCCTACTGCATCGGGCTGGCGCTGGCCTGGTTCACGCTCCAGCCCGCGCTGCCACCGGCAGTGCGCCTGCTGCTCGTCACCGGGCTGCTGGGCGGGCTCACCACCTTCTCGACCTTCTCGGCCGAGAACGTCACCTTGCTCGAGCAAGGCCTGTGGGGCGCTGCCGCGCTGCACATCGCGGCTCATCTGGGGGGCTCGCTGCTGGCCACCGCCTTGGGGCTGGCTAGCGGGCGGCTGCTGCTGCTGGGCTAGGCGGGTGCCGGTGGCTGCCTGCGCGGGCCGCGGCGAGCAAGGGGGCTGCGGAGCTTGACCGCAGCTTTTCCCGGGGCCTATATTACTGACCGGTTAGTCATTAATCGGTTGCCCCATGCCGCGCGCATCTTTTCTCCCTCTGCTCCTCCCGATCGCGCTGCTCGCCGCGTGTGGCAAGGCGGGGCCGCCTGCCGACGACATTCGGCCGGTGCGCGTGATGACCGTGAAGCTCTCTGACGGCGCCGCCATGGCTGAACTCGCCGGCGAGGTCCGGCCACGCGTGGAGACGCGCGCCGGCTTCCAGGTCCCGGGGCGCATCGTCAGCCGCAAGGTCGAAGTGGGGCAGGAAGTGCGCGCCGGCGCGCCGCTGGCCCAGCTCGATGCAGCGGACTTCCGCCTCGGGCTCGAGGCCGCTCAGGCGCAATTGACCGCCGCGCAGGTGGACCGCGACCAGCAGCGCGCCGACTACCAGCGCTTCGTGGAGCTTCAGGCCAAGGGCTTCATCAGCCAGGCTGATCTCGACCGTCGCAAGGCGGCGCTGGACGCGGCCGAGGCGCGCTACACGCAGGCCGCCGCCTCGAGCCGGGTGAGCGGCAACCAGGCCGAGTACACGACCCTGCGCGCGCCCCACGACGCCGTGGTGGCTGGGGTGGACGCCGAGGTCGGCCAGGTCGTCTCGGCCGGACAGTCGGTGGTGCGGCTCGCGCGCACCGGAGAGAAAGAGGTAGCCATCGGTGTGCCCGAGACCCAGCTCGCCCTGGTGCAGCCGGGCAAGGAGGTGCAGGTGCGCTTCTGGTCGGGCGGACAGGCGCGCGGCCGCGTGCGCGAGATCGCGCCGGTGGCCGATCCCGCCACTCGCACCTACCCCGCCCGCGTGAGCCTCATCGACCCGCCCGCCGGCACTGCGCTGGGCATGACCGCCACCGTGGTGTTGCGCTCGCCGGTGCAGCAGGCGCTGCTGATTCCTCTGCAGGCGGTGCTGCTCGAAGGCGCCACGCCCCAGGTCTGGATCTACGACCAGGGCAGCGTGCGGCGCCAGCCCGTGGAGGTGGGCGGTGTCGCGGGCAACGAACTCGTCGTCAAGCAGGGCCTGAAGTCGGGTGACCAGGTCGTGACCGCCGGAGTCCACCTGCTCAAGGATGGGCAGAAGGTGCGCCCGATCGGCGATGCACTGCCCGCGCTGCCCGCCGCGCCGACGGCGCCGAGCGCCGGGGCGCGCAATGGCTGAGTCGCGCGCGCGCTTCAACCTCTCGGCCTGGGCGCTGGCGCATGAGCCGCTCATGCGCTACCTCATGGTCGTGCTGCTGATTGGCGGCGCCATTGCCTTCACCGCGCTCGGCCAGGACGAGGATCCGCCCTACACCTTCAGGGCGATGGTCGTGCGCACCTACTGGCCGGGCGCCACCGCGCAGCAGATGGCGCAACAGGTGGCCGACAAGATCGAGAAGAAGCTGCAGGAGACGCCCTACGTCGACAAGCTGCGCTCCTACTCCAAGCCGGGCGAGAGCTTCGTGTTCGTGATCCTCAAGGATTCCTCGCCGCCGCGCGAGATCCCCGGCATCTGGTACCAGGTGCGCAAGAAGATCGGCGACATCCGCAGCACGCTGCCGCCGGGCGTGATCGGGCCGTTCTTCAACGACGAGTTCGGCGACGTCTACGGCGTGATCTTCGCGCTGTCGACCGACGGCTTCACGTATCGCGAGCTCAAGGACCACGCGGAGAGCGTGCGCCAGATCCTGCTCAAGGTGCCCGACGTGGCCAAGGTGGACCTCTTCGGGGTGCAGGACGAGAAGGTCTATGTGGAGGTGTCGCACCAGAAGCTCGCGCAGCTTGGACTGGACGTGAACCAGCTTGCCGCCCAGATCAATGCGCAAAACGCGGTCGAGGGCGCGGGCGTGGTCGTGCTGCCCACCGACAACGTGCAGGTGCGCATCTCGGGCGAGTTGCGCAACCTCAAGGACCTCGAGGCCCTGCCGATTCGCGCCAACGGCCTGAGCTACCGCCTCGGCGACATCGCCAAAGTCACGCGCGGCTACGTCGACCCGCCGCGCGACAAGATGCGTGCCGGCGCCGCCGGGCAGCCCGGCCGCGAGGTGATCGGCATCGGCGTGTCGATGGCCAAGGGCGGCGACATCGTCGCCCTCGGCAAGCGCCTGGCGGCGGCCGAGGAGCGCATCGAGGCCAACCTGCCGGTGGGCATCAGCATGAGCAAGGTGGCCGATCAGCCGCGCGCGGTGCGCACCTCGGTCAACGAGTTCCTCAAGGTGCTGGCCGAGGCGCTGGTGATCGTGCTGGGGGTGAGCTTCGTGGCCCTGGGCCTGCACACCCGGCCCTTCCGGATCGATGCGCGGCCGGGCCTGGTGGTGCTGCTGCAGATCCCGCTCGTGCTGGCGATCACGTTCCTGGCGATGTGGATCCTCGGCATCAACCTGCACAAGATCTCGCTCGGCGCGCTGATCATCGCTCTCGGGCTGCTGGTGGACGACGCGATCATCGCGGTCGAGATGATGGTGCGCAAGATGGAGGAGGGCTACTCGCGCGCGGCGGCCGTGACCTACATGTACGAGACCAGCGCCTATCCCATGCTCACCGGCACGCTGATCACCGCAGCGGGCTTCCTGCCGATCGCGCTGGCCAAGAGCGGCGCCGGCGAATACACCTTCTCGATCTTCGCCGTCACCGCGCTGGCGCTGGTGATCTCGTGGTTCGTGGCCGTGCTGTTCGTGCCGCTGCTGGGCGTGTGGCTGCTGCGCGTCAAGCCGCGGGCCGGCGCCGACGGCGCGCACGAGCTCTTCGACACGCCTTTTTACCAGCGCTTCCGCGCGCTGGTGGCCTGGTGCCTGGATTGGCGCAAGACGGTGCTGGCGCTGACGCTGGCGGCCCTGGCGCTCGCGGTCTTCGGCTTTCGCTACATCGAGCAGCAGTTCTTCCCGGACTCCAGTCGCCTGGAGGTCGTGGTCGACCTCTGGCTGCCCGAGGGATCGAGCCTGCAGGCCACCGAGGCCGAGGCGAAGAGGTTCGAGGAGTGGCTCGCCGCTCAGCCCGAGGTCGACTACTTCGTGACCTACGTGGGCACCGGGGCGCCGCGTTTCTATCTGCCGCTCGACCAGCAGTTCAACAACACCAACCTCGCGCAACTGGTGATCGCGCCGCGCGACCTCAAGGCTCGCAACGCGCTGCGCCTGCGCATCCAGGCGCTGTTCCGCGAGGACTTTCCCAACCTGCGCGGGCGGGTGAAGCTGCTGCCCAACGGGCCGCCCGTGCCCTACCCGGTGCAGTTCCGCGTGCAGGGGCCGGACTTCGCCGCGGTGCGCGCCATCGCCGACGAGGTCAAGCGCGTGGTGCGCGCCAATCCGAACACGGTGGGCGTCAACGACAACTGGAACGAGAACGTCAAGGCCTTGAAGCTCACCCTCGACCAGGACCGGGCGCGCGCCCTGGGCGTGTCGACGCAGGTGATCGCCCGCGCGGCGCAGACGGTGCTGACCGGCACGCCGATCGCGCAGCAGCGCGAAGGCGACCAGCTCATCGACATCGTCCTGCGCCAGCCGCACGAGGAGCGCGCGGTGCTGTCGCGCCTGGCCGATGCCAACGTGCCCACGGCCAGCGGCCGCGCCGTGCCCCTGTCGCAGCTCGTGAAGGTGGACTTCGCCTGGGAGCCCGGCGTGATCTGGCGCGAGAACCGCGACTACGCGATCACCGTGCAGGGCGAGGTGCGAGACGGCATCCAGGGCCAGACCGTGAGCAGCCAGATCGATCCCGAGCTCGCCGCGCTGCGCGCCAAGCTGCCGCCCGACTACCGCATCACGCTGGCCGGAGCGGCGGAGGAGTCGGCCAAGGCGGGCGGGGCCATCCTCGCCAACGTGCCGCTGATGCTGTTCATCGTGTTCACGCTGCTCATGCTCCAGCTGCATTCCTTCTCGCGCTCGATGATGGTGTTCCTGACCGGTCCGCTGGGCATCATCGGCGCGGCCATGGCGCTGCTCGCTTTCCGCGCGCCCTTCGGCTTTGTCGCGCAGCTGGGCGTGATCGCACTGTTCGGGATGATCATCCGTAACTCGGTGATCCTGGTCGACCAGATCGAGCGCGACCGCGCCGCGGGGCTGGCGGCCTGGGACGCGATCATCGAGGCCTGCGTGCGCCGCTTCCGGCCCATCATGCTGACCGCGGCGGCGGCGGTGCTGGCCATGATTCCGCTGTCCCGCTCGGTGTTCTGGGGGCCGATGGCCCTGGCCATCATGGGCGGCCTGATGGTGGCCACTGCCCTGACCCTGCTGTCGCTGCCTGCCCTTTACGCGACCTGGTTCCGGGTGCGGCGCGCCGCCAGCTGAGGCCGCGCGGTGCCCTCAATTGCAGGCGCTGCGGGGAGCAGGGCGCTCCGCAAGCGCCTTTTGCGGAGTCCGCCAGCCATTTTGGGAAACCGATTTGGAAACCCCGCCATTGACCCCCGCCACGTTAACTGGCCTAATTTGGGTGACGCGGACCGCGTTCTCGGATAACAGGGGATCAGACGATGGCACAAAACATTCAGGACTTGCTGGCTCAACGCGAAGCGCTGGACAAGAAGATTGCCGATGCGCGCAAGGAAGAACGCGCGGCGGCTATCGCCACGGTGCGTTCGCTGGTGGCGGAATTCAAGCTCACGGCAGCCGACGCCGGGTTTGACAAGCGTCGGCGCGGAAGCGGCCCGGGCACCGGCACCGTCAAGCCCAAGTTTCGCGGCCCGGGCGGCGAGACCTGGGCCGGCCGGGGGCGCAAGCCCAAGTGGCTGGAAAAGGCCCTGGCCGCCGGACGCAGCCTCGAGGAATTCCGCATCTGAGCGTGAGCGGCAGCGATCCCAAAAAAGGGCCGCATGTGCGGCCCTTTTTGCGTCCGGTGATCGGTTTGATACCTGGCAGTGCACCACGACCCGCGCAATGGCAGGTCAGTCGAAGGCAATCGTATAAACCAGAGTGATCGCGTTGGTGGTGCCCGCACGAGCCACCAGAGAAAGCGATCTGCTCAGCTGGTAGGACAGGGCCAGGGCGTATTCCGCGCCGCTCAGTGCCTGCTCGAACGACAACTGCATCGAATCGTTGATGCGCTTGCTCACGGCCAGCACTTCGGTGCCCACGTCCATGCTGCCGCGCAGGGAGCCCGCAACCGACTCGCGCGGCAGCAGAGAGTTGACGCCCTGGCTGCCGCGCACGGTAATTTCGTCCACGCCCAGGCTGCGCAGCAGATTGGTGGTGGCGGCATCGGTCTGGCGGCCCAGCAGCGCGCTGGCCGCGGTGGCGAGCATGGCGCGGTCCTGTCCGGTCGCATTCGCGGGGCGGCCCAGCACCAGCCAGTTGAGCCTTTCCTGCTCGCTCATCGCTGTGTCGGAATACAGGCGGATCTCCGGTCGGGCGGCCGTGCCGGTGATCGCCACGCCCACTTGCACCGGCAAGGCAGGCCGGATGGCCAGGACGTTGAGCGCGGGATTGTCGAGCGGTCCCTGGAAGGTGACGATGCCGCGCTCGATGTTGAGCCGCTGGCCGTAGGCCGCGAAGACGCCACCCACCGTCTCGACGGTGCCGGTGGCGCGCAGCGGGTTGCCGCCGCCACCGCGCAGCCGCACCTGGCCTTCGAGCCGTGACTCCACGCCCGAGCCGCGCACGTAGAAGCGCGGGCCGAGGCCGGCCTGCACGTCGAGTTGCACGCTCATCGGCGGACGCGCGGCGGCGGTGCGGTCGGCCTCGTTGCGCACCACCACCACATCGTCGGGCAGGCTGGCCTCGCGGCGCATGCCGTCGAAGTCCACGAACGCGCCGTCGGCGGCGAGCCGCGCCTTGAGTTCCGCGCGGCGGTAGTCGTAGAGGGCCAGCTCGGCCGAGCCCGAGGCAACGATCCAGCGCGTTGGCAACTGCAGCACGGGCATGCGCTCCGCGCGCAGTGAAAAGACTCCGGTCCCCGAGTGCAGCGCCAGTCGACCGAAGCCGCTGACGCTGCCCGGGGTCGGCGGCAGGCCCGCCGCGGCACGCGCTTCGGCCGGCGCCACGCGGGGCGCGCCCACGAACGACAGCTTCTGCAGCACCAGCACGCCGTCCTCGAGCGTGACATCGGCGCTTCCGCCCTCGAAGCGCAATCCCTGGTCCACCCAGGCCAGCCGCAGGTCCTCGGCCCGCGCCTGGCCCTGCGCATCGGGATCGTCCGGCGTGCCGCGCACGCGCACCTGTGCGCGCAGACGGCCGTCGATCTGGACGTTGTCGCTGATGATGGGTCCCAGCCAGGCCAGGCTGAGCAAGTCGGCGTCGGCCTCGAGCTCGATCGGGCGTTCGCGTGCGAGGCGCCAGGCCTTCGGGTCGACCCAGGCCGAGAGCTTCGCGCTGGCCTGCCCGAGCGACTGGCCGCGCATCAGAAACTCGGCACGCAACTGGTCGTCGCGCACTCTGGCCTCGAGCCTGAGGTCGCTCAGCCCCACGGGCGTGAGTGCGGCCACGCCAAAGTACAGGTCGCCGGACTCGCGCTCGACGGTGACGTGGCCGTTGAGCTGCGGCGTGGCGGCCAGATCCCACTCGCCGCGCAGGCGCAGGGGCACCCGTCGCTCGGTACGCGCGGCGCGGCGCGCTTCGCGCGCGGAGGGATCGAAGGTCTGCGGGCGCAGCCGCTCGAAGCGGCCCGAGGTGCGCCGCGTCGCGCCCGACTGCTCCCAGCGCGCCGCGATCACGCGCACCCGTGCCAGGCTGAAGTCGAAGGGGCCGGCGGCCAGGCTGGGCGCGCCGGCTGCGCGGGCCGAGTCGGCCGGCACTCCTCGATCCCAGACCAGTTCACCGGGGCGCTCGAGCTTGAAGTCGATGGGCTTGCCGGCTTCGGCGCTGAGCACCTCGCCGCGCCACTGCGGATCCCGCCACGCTCCTCGCACCTGAGCCACGATCGCCTGCTGCTCGCTGGTCAGGCCGGTGAGTTGCAGGCGGTGCTCGGCCAGCCGCCCCTCGGCCGTGATGCGCAGTTGCGGAAAACTCAGCAGGGGCGAGGCGTGAACCAGCTCCTTGACCTGCAACTCGCCGTTGAACTCGGCGTCGGGCTGCCACGCGCCGCGCGCCTGCAGGCTCGCGCTGCCGGCGCGCAGCTCGCCCGGCAGCACGAGATCGCGGGCCGTGGCCTGCACCTCGAAGGCCGGATGGCGCAGCGGGCCGCTGAGCACAGCGTGCGCCTGCAGGCTGCCCCCCACCGCAGGATCGAGCTCGGCGAGCCGTGGCACATCGAGCTCGAGATCGAGCTTGCGTCCGGCGCCCAGTGCGCCGTTTGCGCTCAGCCGGGCCTCGCCCGAGCGCAGGGCGGCGTCGACCTCGAGGGAGTCGCCCTGCACCGCCAGCCTCGCCTGTCCTTCCAGCGGGTGGCCGAGCAGGGTCGAATCGCGCACCGACAGCGAGGCGCGGCCGCCAGGCTGCGCGCCCCAGCGACCATCGACCTCGACCTCGCCGGTCAGGCGCGTGGCCAGCCCGGGGGCGATCTGCGCCAGATCGAGCGCGCGCACTTCTGCGCTGAGTCGCGCGCGGCGCTCGCCGCCGGTCTGCACCTCGCCCTGCACCCGCGCCCAGCCCTGGCCCAGGCGCAGCTCCGAGGGTGCGATCGCCAGGCGCTGGCCCTCGAGGCTCAGGTCGAAGCGCGCCGACAGCGGCAAGCCCTGGGCGTTGGCCAACTCGCCCTCGAATCGGTTGCGTCCCGCGGCCAGGGTGTAGGCCAGCCGTCCGCCGAGCGCAGTGGGCTTGAGCGTCGACCACAGCTGGCGCGCATCCACGCCGCGCAGGCGGGCCTCGACGCTGAGTTGCGTCGCCTGCGACCACGCCACGCTGCCCTGGGCCGAGCCGCCGGCGCCGCGCAGTTCCTCGACCTCGATGTGCAGGCCCTGGGCGCTCCAGCGCAGCATGCCCTTGGCCGAGCGCGCCGGGATGCGGTCGCGGTCCAGCGGCCCGGCGGTGGCGTTGACGAGCTCGATCGGCCCGGACAGCACCAGGCCGTCCTTGCCCTCGGCGGCCTTGAGCACTGCGCGGCCGTCGAGCCTTGCCTGCGGTGCATCGAACCACTCGGCCAGCTCGACGCCGGTGAGGGCCAGGTTCACGCCACCCAGCGGCACGAGCTCGAAGGGCAGGATCTGTGCGTCGAGCGATCCCTGCGCCTGCGCCGCGCGCAGCTGGGCCTGCAGGCGCAGGCGTTCGAGGCTCTCGCTCGCCGTCCACCGGGCGCTTCCCGCGTGGCCGGCCAGCGTGGAGCTGAGCTCGCCCGACAAGGCCAGGGCGTAAGGACGGCGGGCCTCGATGCGGCCCGCGAAGCCGGTGTGCACGCTCTTCCAGCGCGCCTGGCCCGAGGCGAGCTCGATGGCCTGGGCGTCCCAGCGGCCGCTGGCCTGCACCTCGGCCAACACCAGGGGCTCGGACCCGCGCGAGCCCAGCGTCAGTTCGCCCAGACTCAGCCGCGCGAAGCTCAGCTCGAGCGGCAAGGCGAGGCTTGCGGGCGGGTGCGCGGGACCGGGAGTGGCCACCCAATCCACCGCAACGCGGGCCGCGCTCGCGGACTCGAGGTCCACGCGCCCCGTCCAGGGCGCGAACTCGCGGGGGACGACGCGCAGTTGGTCGATCTGCACGCGCCAGTCGTGCGTCTCGACCCCGAGGCGACCGAGGCCGAAGCCCTCGTGCAGCGATCCCTCGACGCGCTCGGCGCGGATCTGTACCCCGGGCAGGGCGAGATCGGCCAGGTGAATCAGTGTCTTGAGGCCGCTGTTGCTGTGTGTCAGCCAGGCCAGGGCGACGGCCACCGCCGCCACGGCGGCCAGGAAAGGCAGCAGCATGCCCAGCGCCGTGCTCCACCACGGATGCCTGCGGCGCGCCGGGGGGGCGGGCGGCTCGGGCGCGGGCGGGGGGGTTGGTTCGGACATGTCAGAAGGCCAGGGTCACGGCGAACTGCACCCGCACCTGCTTGAACCGCTCGCCGTAGGCCACGTCGATGGCGAAGGGGCCGGCCGGCGTGCGCACCCGCGCGCCGAGGCCGTAGCCCCAGGCGAGGCTGAGGTCGCGCACGCGCGCGGCGGCGTCGCCCACGTCGACGAACGCGGCCACGCCCCAGTCCGAGATCCAGTGCACGTATTCGAGCGAACCCACCGCCAGCGATCGTCCACCCACCACGGCACCGTTCTCGTCCACGCCCAGGCTCTGGAAGTCGTAGCCGCGCACCGAAGTGGCTCCGCCGGTGCGGAACAGGAAGGTGTTGGGGACGTTGGCGGTGGACTCGGCGTTGACGTAGCCAAGCTCGGTGCGCAGCACGAACACGTCCTTGCTGCCCACGGGCAGGAACTGCACCAGTCGGCCGTAGGCGCGCTGGAAGCCGTCGCCCAGCGACGCTCCCGAGGCGCCCAGGCTGCCCTGCAGTTGCAGCAACTGGCCCGAGCGCGGGTTGGTCACGCTGTCGACGTCGCGATAGATCCAGTTGACCGTGCCCGACAGCGTGTTGATGCGGATCGGCGCGGTGTCGGGGACGGTGCGCTTCTCGTTGCCGAAGTTGATCGTGTAGGTGGTCTCGTGGTTGCGGCCGAGGCGCTGCCCCAGCAGGCGCGTGGTCGAGGCGCCGACCCCCATGCGGCGCACGCGCTGGTTCTCGATGTCGCTGTCGTCGAACAGCACGCCCACCGCATCGCGCCACACGCCGCCGCGCAGCGGAAAGAGCAGTTCGGCGAAGCCGTAGCCCCCGACCTGGTCGACGCGCGCGCCGGCCTGCAGGGTCCAGGGGCGGTCGAACACCATGGCCTGGCGGTAGAGCACCTCGAAGTGCGCCCCGGTGTCGCTGGCGTAACCCAGGCCGACCGACAGGCGCCGGCGCTGGGCCTCGGTCACGGTGACCAGCACGGGGGTGAGATCGGGATGCTCCGGGTCGAACTGCGGGGTCACGGTCACGCCCGTCAGGAAGGGGCTTGCCTGCAGTCTGACCGTGAAGTCGTTGAGCGCGGCGCGGTCGTAGGGCTGGCCCGGGCGCAGCGTGTTCAGTGACTCGATCACGTTATCCGGGAAGCGGGCCAGGCCCTCGATGCGCAAGGGCCCGAAGGTGTAGGCCGGGCCGCTGTCGACGGTCAGCTCCACGCGCGCGCGCTGCCTGGGCACGTCGACCTCGACGCGCGAGGCGGCGATGCGTGCCGTGGCGAAGTCGTTGCTCGACAGATCCTCCACCACCCAGGTCTTGACCGCCTCCCAGGCGGGCGTGCGAAAGGCCATGCCCTCGACCAAGGGCCAGTCGCGCTTGAGTGCCTCCAGCCGCGCCGCGAAGCGCGGATCGGTGATCGCCCCTTCGAAGCGCAAGTCCACCTCGCCCACCACGACGCGCGGTCCCGTCTCGACGCGCAGGAGGTAGGGATCGCGCTCGCCTGCCCCGGGCTCGAGCTTCAGGCGCGGCTCGAACCAGCCCTCGGTGGCCAGCGCCTCGCGCGCGTCGGCCAGCAGCACGCGCAGCGCGCGCTCCTCGTCTTCGTCGTCGGCCTCGGCAGGCACCCGGCTCGACTTGAGCAGGGGCGCGAGCACGCTGCCGGCGTCGGCATCGAGCTCCAGTCCGGGCGCCAGCACCGCCAGCGGACGCTCCGCCGCCTGCGCGGACAGTGCTGCCAAGGCTAGGAGGGCGGCGAACAGGAAGCGGAGCACGGGTGGGGAGGGTGGCGCGACGGGACGGGGCAGGCGCTGCGATGCTAGCAAGCGGCCCCTTGCAAGGCCGGGTTCCGGCCCTATCTAAAGGGCCAAGACGCGCTAGGGCGCGCCACCCCAACGACACAGGCACAGGCACCCATGAGACAGGACAAGCTGACCACCAAGTTCCAGGAAGCGCTGGGCGATGCGCAGTCGATCGCCGTGGCCAACGACAACCAGTACATCGAGCCCGTCCACGTGCTGCTCGCCATGCTGCAGGCGGAGGACAGCGCGCCGCGCGCCCTGCTGCAGCGGGCGGGCGTGAACGTGGCCAAGCTGCGCAAGGATCTCGAACTCGCGATCAAGCGTCTGCCGCAGGTCTCCGGCACCGGAGGCGAGGTCCAGGTGGGCCGCGAACTGGCCAACGCGCTCAACCTCACCGACAAGGAGGCCACCCGGCGCGGTGATGCCTTCATCTCGAGCGAGATGTTCCTGCTCGCCCTGGCCGAGGACAAGGGCGAGGCCGGCCGCCTGGCCCGCGAGGCGGGGCTGGCGCGCAAGGCGCTCGAATCCGCCATCGACGCCGTGCGCGGCGGCGCGAGCGTGGACTCGGCCACCGCCGAGACCGAGCGCGAGGCGCTCAAGAAGTACACCATCGACCTGACCGAGCGCGCCGCGCAGGGCAAGCTCGACCCGGTGATCGGCCGCGACGACGAGATTCGCCGCGCGATGCAGATCCTGCAGCGCCGCACCAAGAACAATCCGGTGCTGATCGGCGAGCCGGGCGTGGGCAAGACCGCGGTGGTGGAGGGCCTGGCGCAACGCATCGTCAACGAGGAAGTGCCCGACACCCTCAAGGGCAAGAAGGTGCTGGTGCTCGACATGGCGGGCCTGCTGGCCGGCGCCAAGTACCGCGGCGAGTTCGAGGAGCGGCTCAAGGCCGTGCTCAAGGACGTGACCGCCGAGGAGGGCCGCATCATCCTGTTCATCGACGAGATCCACACCATGGTCGGCGCGGGCAAGGCCGAGGGCGCGATGGACGCGGGCAACATGCTCAAGCCCGCGCTCAGCCGTGGCGAGCTGCACGTGATCGGCGCCACCACGCTCGACGAGTACCGCAAGTACATCGAGAAGGACGCCGCGCTCGAGCGCCGCTTCCAGAAGGTGCTGATCGACGAGCCCAGCGTCGAGGACACGATCGCCATCCTGCGTGGCCTGCAGGAGAAGTACGAGGTGCACCACGGCGTGGAGATCACCGACCCGGCGATCGTCGCCGCGGCGGAACTGTCGGCGCGCTACATCACCGACCGCTTCCTGCCCGACAAGGCGATCGACCTGATCGACGAGGCCGCCGCGCGCATCAAGATGGAGATCGACTCCAAGCCCGAGGCGCTCGACAAGCTCGACCGCAAGCTCATCCAGCTCAAGATCGAGCGCGAGGCGGTCAAGAAGGAGAAGGACGAGGCCTCGATCAAGCGGCTCGAGCTGCTCGAGGGCGAGATCGACAAGCTCTCGCGCGAGGTCGCCGATCTGGAAGAGATCTGGAAGGCCGAGAAGGGCGCGGTGCTGGGCGCGCAATCGGTGCGTGACGAGATCGACAAGCTCAAGACGCGCATCGAGGAGCTCAAGCGTGCCGGCCAGTACGAGAAGCTCGCCGAGCTGCAATACGGCGAACTGCCCAGGCTCGAGAAGAAGCTGCGCGAGGAAGAGAGCGCCGAGGGCAAGAAGGACAAGCCGCAGCTGCTGCGCACCCAGGTGGGCGCGGAAGAAATCGCCGAGGTCGTGTCGCGCGCCACTGGCATACCGGTGTCGAAGATGATGGAAGGCGAACGCCAGAAGCTGCTCGCCATGGGGGCGCACCTCGCCGAGCGCGTGGTGGGTCAGGACGAGGCCGTGCGGCGCGTCACCGACGCCATCCTGCGCTCGCGCGCGGGCCTGGCCGACCCCAACCGGCCCTACGGCTCGTTCCTGTTCCTCGGGCCTACCGGCGTGGGCAAGACCGAACTGACCAAGGCGCTCGCGCAGTTTCTGTTCGACACCGACGAATCCATCATCCGCATCGACATGAGCGAGTTCATGGAAAAGCACTCGGTGGCGCGGCTGATCGGCGCGCCTCCGGGCTACGTGGGCTACGAGGAGGGCGGCTACCTGACCGAGGCGGTGCGGCGCAAGCCCTACAGCGTGATCCTGCTCGACGAGGTCGAGAAGGCGCATCCCGACGTCTTCAACGTGCTGCTGCAGGTGCTCGACGACGGGCGCATGACCGACGGCCAGGGGCGCACGGTGGACTTCAAGAACACCGTGATCATCATGACCAGCAACCTCGGCGCGCACGAGATCCAGCGCCTGGCGGGCGAGCCGCACTCGGTGATCAAGGACGCGGTGATGGGCGAGGTGCGCAAGCACTTCCGGCCCGAGTTCATCAACCGCATCGACGAGATCGTGGTGTTCAACGCGCTCGACGAGAAGAACATCAAGGCGATCGCCCGCATCCAGCTGCGCCGCCTGGAGCAGCGCCTGGCGGCGATGGACATGAAGCTCGAGGTCAGCGAGGCCGCGCTCGACGAGATCGCCAAGGTGGGCTTCGATCCGCTCTACGGCGCGCGGCCGCTCAAGCGCGCGATCCAGGAGAACATCGAGAACCCGATCGCCCGCCTGGTGCTCGAGGGTCGCTACGGCCCCAAGGACGTGATCCCGGTGGACTACACCAAGGGTCACTTCCGCTTCGAGCGCGTGGTGCACTGAGGCGGCGCCGGCGCCCGCCCGCGTCAAAGGAAACGGCCCCGCATCGCGGGGCCGTTTTGCTTCTGGCTGCGAGCCCTACGCCGCGACGTCGATCGGCCCGCGCGTGCCGCTGCGCGTCTGCTCGGCCATCGCCTCGTAGGCGCGCTCGAGCGCGCGGGTCGTGGCCACCGTGTCGAACAGCGGCGCGGTGGGCAGGGCGGCGGCGAGCTGGGCGCGCACGGCGCCCAGCAGGCGCGCATCGGTGGCCAGTTGCACAGCGCGCTTCACGTAGGTGGCGCGGTCGGGCATCACGAGCTGGGGCTGGCCCACCGCGGCGAGCAGGCTGGCGCCCACGCGCCCCGCGAAGCTCGTGCCCGCGATGCCCAGCACCGGGCAGCCCATCCACAGCGCGTCCGAGGCGGTGGTGTGGGCGTTGTAGGGCCAGGTGTCGAGGAAGAGGTCGGCAGCGCGGTACAGCGACAGGTACTCGGCGTTGGGCCGCGCGTTGGCAAAGTGAAGGCGTGCCGGATCCACGCCGCGCTGCTCGAGCTCGGAGGCCAGGTGCAGGCGCGAAGGATCGGCGTCGCCGCGTGCCAGCAGCCACAGCACGGCGCGCGGCGCCTGCGCAAGGATCGCGGCCCAGTCGTCGATCACCTCGGGGCCGAGCTTCCAGGCCGCGTTGAAGCAGCACAGCACCACGGCGTCGGCGGGCAGGCCCAGCGCGGCGCGCGGCGGCGTGTCGGCGGCGTTGCGCTGGCGGTCGTTGACCTGGTAGGAGTGCGGCAGGCGCACCAGGTGCTCGGCGTAGTCGGCGGCGTGCTCGGGCGGGGTCACCACGGCGTCGCCGATCAGATAGTCGGCCAGGCCGTCGCCCAGCGTGCCGGGGAAGCCGAGGTAGTGCGCCTGAACGGGGGCGGCACGCCACGCCAGGATGGCTGCTGTGGGGCTGCCCGCTGTGTGGCCCTTGAGGTCCACCAGGATGTCGATGCCCGCGGCACGGATGCGCTGGGCGACCGCCGCATCGGAGAGATTGGCGCACTCGTGGAAGTGGTCGAAGCCGCGCTTGAGGCGCGCCCGCAAGGGGCCGCCGTCGTCGGGGCCGGTGGAGAACGCGTGCACCTCGAAGCGCTCGCGATCGTGGGCCTCGAACAGGCCGGCGGTGAGCACGGCCGTGGGGTGCTCGTGGAAGTCGGCCGAGAGGTAGCCCAGGCGCAGGCGCGGCCCGGCGCCTAGTGTGGCGGGCGGCAGAGCCGGGCGGGCGAAGGCCTGGTTCCAGTGGCTCGCGCAACGGCGCTGCAGGGCGCGGTCGCCGCTGAAGGCCAGCAGGGCAAAGGGCGAGAGCAGCAGCCGGCCACGCGCCACCTCTTGCAGGAAACGCGCCTCGTGCGCGGCCAGGGCCGGACCCCAATCGGCCAGGCGGCGGCGCAGGAAGATCAGTTGCGACAGCGCCGGCCCGTTGGACGGATCGAGCCGCACCGTGATCTCGTAGGCAGCGACCGCGGCCTCGGGCTGGTTCAGGTCCTCGCAGGCGTCGGCGAGCTGGTAGTGCAACTGCGCGATGCCCGGGTGGCGCGCGATGGTGGCGAGCAGGATCTCCTTGGCGCGGGCAGCTTGCCCCAGCCGCGACAAGAGTTGCGCGAGCAGGCCGGCGTAATGCGCGGCGGCCGGATCGAGCGCGGCGGCGCGTTCGGCGGCCTCGAGCGCCGCGCGCGTCTGGCCCAGCGCGTCGAGGCACAGCGCCAGCGTGTACCAGGGCGGCGCGGCCTGGGGGATGGCCGCGGTCGCGGCGCGCGCGGGCGCGAGCGCCTCGTCGTAGCGGCCCGCCATCATGAAGCCGCCGGCCACGTCGCTGAGCAGCACGCCGTCCTGCGGCGCGAGGCGCACCGCGTTGCGCAGGGCCACCAGGGACTCCTCGGTGCGGCCCAGGGTGCGCAGCACGGCGCCCAGATTGGCCCAGGCTTCGGGATCCTGGGGATTGGACTTCAGCGCGGCCGAGATGCGCCCCGCCGCGGACTCGTGCTGGCCGGTCTGGTGCAGCACGACTCCCGAGTGGTGCAGGGCGACGGCGTTGCTCGGGTCGCGGGCGAGCACCGCGTCGTAGGCAGCCAGGGCTTCCGTGAGGCGGCCCAGCTGGTGCATGCCATAGGCATGGGTGAGTTCGAGTTCGTGCTTCATGGGCAGACGGCGAAAAGCGCGCAGTCTAGCCCTGCCCTGCGCTGGGGGCGGGCGCGCGCGGCGCGAAGGCCAGAGC
>ERZ795054.1226-NODE-1226-length-25248-cov-5.916961_pt1 | contig 25248 bp, 28 predicted proteins | sample MGYA00375138_ERZ795054 | MGnify/ENA primary metagenome ERZ795054 (study PRJEB30183, sample SAMN05720215) | anaerobic digester metagenome | isolation source: active sludge of municipal wastewater-treating anaerobic digesters | place: USA | collected 2014-12-23 ... | reverse complement strand
TGGCCACCCCTCCTTGAAAAAAGGAGGGGAGACTTTTATCCACAAAACTCCGTTAAGTTGACGGCAATGCCCTCCCAAGAGGGGAGCTAAAACTCGTAATATCTCTTTCAGCAGGAGAATTGTTATAATGACGCTATCAGATCCGTCATTATTGTTGTCATTTTGTCTTCTGCTTTGGCTGCTTCTTCAAGTACCGAATGATGTGTTGTATAGGCAATTTTGCCTTCAACGCCGAGATCGGTTATGATACTCACTGCAAAACACGGAAGATTCATGTGACGTGCAACAATGACCTCAGGTGTTGTTGACATCCCCACTGCATCTGCACCTATGATACGGAAATATTTGTATTCAGACGGTGTTTCGAAAGTAGGGCCGGTGGTTGAAAGATAAACTCCCTTATGCACTTTTATTTTATGCTCCTGTGCAATAAGACAGGCCCTTTTTATAAGATATTTATCATAAGCCTCACCCATGTCAGGGAAACGGACCCCTATCCTGTCATCATTCGGTCCCATGAGAGGATTTGGAAGCAGATTAATATGATCGGTGATTATCATAATATCACCAATACTGAATGCCGGGTTTAGTCCTCCTGCAGCATTCGAGAGGAAAAGGCACTTTATCCCGAGATATTTTAAAACCCTTACAGGAAAAGAAACCTGTCCGGGTCCATATCCCTCATAATAATGAAATCTGCCTTTCATAGCGACTATTTTTTTCTTTCCGAAATCGCCATAGATAAGCTTGCCGGCATGACCTTCGACAGTTGAGACAGGGAAATTGGGAACGTCTTTGTAATCAATTTCAATGCAGTTTTCCATACCTGCAGTGAGTCCGCCCAGACCTGTTCCCAGAATAATTCCGGCATCAGGATCAATAAATCCTCTGGATCTCAGGAATTCAGTCGTTTCGTTTATTTTTTCCAACATAGTCAATTATCAGATTATTAAATTCTTCCTCTTTATTATTAAGAAAACGGATCTCTACAGGAATAAAATACATTGCCGAACGCAGGGACTCATCAATATCCCGCACTTCTCGGAGCCTGACAGCATCCTTTTCAGTTGTGAAAACATATTTTTTTTCTGTCCCCAGGCTGTTCATTAAATTAATAATTTTATCAATGTCTGCCGGAGTGTAATTATGATGATCTCCGAACGGGATATGGATTATCTCTTTACAGCTTTTACGAATATGATCGTAAAGAGGTTTCGGGCTTGCGATTCCCGTAATCAGTATAATACCGCATCCGGAAAGGTTAAAAGTCAGCGGATCCGATGACCTACTGTCAAAAACAGGAAGCGGATCCCTGTAAATGAAAGTTGTAAGGAACAGTGATTGTCCTGATGACAATACAGGCTCAGATTCTGAATTTTTACGCACTCTTTCAGAAATATTTTCCGGCGTTTTTGTGATCAGAATAATGTCTGCCCTGTTTATATTGGAGGCTCTTTCCCTAAGATTCCCCCAGGGGAGAAGATTGTCGCACCAGATGGGTCTTCCGAAATCCGACAGGAGAATGGATAATCCGGGCTTTATCCTTCTGTGCTGGTAACCATCGTCAAGGATAATAACATCAGTTTCGGGTTTTTCAGAGAGGATCTTTTGGACACCTCTTACCCGGTCACTGTCGACAGCGACGGTAATATCCGGAAATTTTCTGTTTATCTGCAAGGGCTCATCTCCAATATCGGCGGAAGCGGATCCGGGTCCTGCAAAGCGGAATCCTCTGGTCTTTCGTCTGTACCCCCGGCTTAAAAGTGCAACATTGAACTTTTTGCTCAGAAGGTTAATAAGATATTCCGAGTGAGGCGTTTTCCCGGTTCCCCCCACTGTGATATTCCCTACACAGATGACAGGAAGGTTAAACTTGTGAGATTTCAGGATTTTCGAATCATAAAGGAAGTTCCTGAAGTCTGTTATTAATCTCCAGATAAGTGAAAGGGGGTACAGGAATATACTTCGTCTGTTCCCCATGGTTTAGTTGATCTCAATAAAGTAGGGCAATCGGGCCTGTATCCCGGACAACTCTCTTATCTCCGAAAGCTCTTTATAGAACCTGAACGATTCTCCGAGTTCCTTTTTAAGAAGGCTGAGTTTAATTTCACGGCTGAGCTGATTTAACAATTTCATGTAAGGATCTTCAACAACCGGCAGTTCCCTTATTGAATAAGTACTGATACCGGCAAGGGCCGCTGCTCCCTTAACGGCCTCATTCAATCCGCCTATTGTATCGACAAGTCCCAGTCTCAGGGCGCTGGTACCGCTCCAGACCCTTCCCTGTGCTATACTGTCAACAGAATCATAAGTCATTTTTCTTCCCGCAGAAACCTTTCCGACAAAATCACTGTAGATCTTTTCAATATTTTCCTGCATTACCTGCTTCTCATAAACATTCATGGGTCTGAAAATTGACGGGAAGTCGGAATTCTGGTTTGTATTAACTGTTTCTGTATTGATACCGAGCTTCTGTTCCATCAGCTTCCCTGTGTTGGGTATTAATCCGAATACCCCTATTGATCCTGAGATTGTATTGGGATCGGCATAGATTTTTGTTCCCGGTGCAGAAATAAAATAGCCTCCCGATGCTGCATAATTCCCCATTGAAATGACTACCGGTTTTACCTTTGCTGCCATCTCGAGTTCCCGCCACATAATATCGGAAGCAATTGCATTTCCTCCCGGAGAGTTAACCCGCAGCACTATAGCCTTCACGGTACTGTCTTTTCGTTCTTTTCTTATTACCTCAGCATACCTGTCACCGCCAATATTATAATCGTTTCCTTTTCCCATCGTTATCGTACCTGAAGCATATATAACTGCTACTCTGGTCTTTGTCGTAAGGACTTTATCGGGATCGGGGACCTTTGTATATTTTGCCATCGGGACCATGGCAATCTTGTCATCGGTTGTCAGTCCGGAAAGTATCTTAAGAGTATCGATCATCTGATCGCGGTAGATGAGGCCATCTACAAGCTCTGAGGTGAAAGCGCCGTCAGCATTGTATCCGGCAAGGTTATCTGCAAGCTTATTAAGCTGTTCAGTGGTCATGCCCCGCGATTCCGCGATCTCTGAAACAATATGATCCCATATCGATCCTACATAATCCTTTATCTGTTCCCTGTTTTCCGCACTCAGCCTGTCGAGGATATAAGGTTCCACGGCTCCCTTGAATTTACCGTGACGCGTTACCTGTACTTCAACGCCAAGTTTCTCAAGAGCATTCTTATAAAACATTATCTCACCGCTCAATCCTTTAAAATCGAGAGTCGATGAAGGATTAAGGTATATCTTATCTGCAGCAGTGGAAAGATAATAACCTTCCTGCGGCAGTACATAATCTGTATATGAAATTACAAATTTGCCGCTCTTCTCCCTGAATTTCTTAAGTGCATTGCGGATCTCTTCAGTTGTTGCCCACCCTGTCGGCATTATTCCTGTTTCAATAAGGATACCCTTTATATTTTCATCTTTTGCTGCTTTATCAATATTCCTGAGAATATCATTTAATCCCGGGACCTGAGTTACAGTCATATTAATAATATCGAAGCCGGCAAAGGGATTCGGATCGGTCCTGTCAGGGATGGACATTCCTGATTTGAGTACAAGGACAGAGTTCTTTCCGACAGAAGCGCTTTTATCCCCTGATGCAACCATTACACTGAATGTTGCCAGCATGATAAAAAAGAAAATCAGGGATGCGAGAATAATACCAACTATCGTGGCCAGTACGTAAAGAAGGAAATTTTTCATTGCGGGATCTTTTTAATTAAAAGAGAGCCAAATATATAAAAAACCGCAAAAATATTTAACTGTGTCATGCTATTTAATACATTTGGAAATGATCTGATATGCGTATGAAAAACGTCTTTCTGGGGATCGGGACAAACCTTGGCGAAAGGGAGGAGAACCTGAAGAAGGCAATCGCCCTTATAAGGGAACATATTGGTAATCTTATCATGGTCTCATCAGTTTATGAGACCGAACCCTGGGGTTTTAAGAGTGATACAAAGTTTCTGAATATTGTGGCTGAGGTTGAGACCGGACTGACACCATCGGGTTTGCTCGGAAGGATCCTGATGATCGAAGCGATGATGGGAAGGCTAAGGGAAGGAAGCGGATACAAATCGAGGATTATTGATATTGATATTTTATTCTTCGGAAGCAGGATTTTTGAGAATAAGGTACTGACAATTCCTCATCCGAAGATCCAGGACAGGAAGTTTGTTCTGGTTCCGTTATGTGAGATTGCCGGGGATATGGTACATCCGGTATTTAATAAAAGCATTCAGGAACTTCTGGCAGAATGCAAGGACAAAAGTGAGGTTCAGAAGCATGATATTATTTAACCACTGAGTTACACTGAGTATTCACGGGGTTAAAAAAAGTAAAAACAGTGTAACTCCGTGGTAAAAATTAAATCAGGCCGTTATCCGCAAAGCTGTAATAATCCTTGTCAGATATTATCAGATGATCAAGCAGTTGTATATCCATGAAGCTTCCGGCTTCTTTGATCTTCCGGGTGATTTTTGAATCAGCTTCGCTCGGATTAAGGTTTCCGGAAGGATGATTATGGCACAGAATGATACCTGAAGCAAGGAGTTCGACCGCTTTTTTCATTACTATTCTTACGTCGGTTACTGTACCGCTTACCCCTCCCTGGCTGAGTTTCATTCTGGTGATGACTTTATTTGACCTGTTGAGGTATAAAATCCAGAACTCTTCGTGGGAAAGATCGGAGAGAAGAGGTTGAAAGATATCTGCAACATCTTTCGAGGCTTTTATCTGTATTGTGTCCTGTACATCTGATAGTTTCCTACGCCTCCCAAGTTCAAGTGCTGCGGCAATAGTAACGGCTCGGGCCGGACCTATTCCATGTAGTTTCCTGAGATCAGAAACTGATAGTTTTGCCAGATTGTTAAGGTTGTTGCCTGCCATGCAGAGCAGCTCGCGGCCAAGATCGACAGCCGATTTGTCCTTCGTGCCCGAACTGATCAGAATACCCAGGAGTTCGGCATCACTTAAGCTTGAAGTTCCTTTCTCGATTAGCTTTTCCCTGGGCCTGTCACCGGCAGCCCAGTCGGTAATTTTTAGAGACATGCAGCGAAAATTATTATTCCGGATGCAATTTATGAAAAGGGATTTAAATATGCAAGGTCGACCTCAGGCCGACACCGCCGGGGTGGTTAAAACGGAATTAGCAAACGGGAATTTATGTCTCTGAATAAAATAAACCACCCCGGCCAGAACATCTATATTTCTGTCCATCAGATGATCCTATGGTCTGGCCACCCCTCCTTGAAAAAAGGAGGGGAAATTTTTCCACAAAACTTCGTTAAGTTGACGGCTATCGGGGAGAGGGGCTAAGTTATTATAAATAAAAAAAGGCCGTCAGAAACTGACGGCCCCGGGAATTATACTAATCTGATTTATTTCAGGTTATTTACAAGCTTTGTAACTGAAGATTTCAGGTTTGCAGCCTTTTTAGGATGAATAATATTCTTCTTTGCCAGCCTGTCAAGCATTGAACTCATTTTTGGCAGCATCTCAGCGGCTTCTTTCTTATCTGTCTTTGAACGGATCTCTTTAAGTGCATTACGCATTGTCTTTGCATAATACTTGTTCTTTTCACTCTTTACTGCAGTCTGCCTGATCCTTTTTTCCGATGATTTGTGGTATGCCATTTTGTAATCTATTCTGTTTTTAGCGGGGCAAAGATAATTATTTTTTTATAATCAGTAACTTTAAGGTTTAAAATTATCGGGGTTATTTTTTTCGGCGGTCGGATACCGGCATGCGGCGTGCGGCATGCGGCTTATGGCTTGTGGTAGCCGACCAGAAATTGCCGGATGGAAGATTCCGGATCATAGTCTTTAGATTCCGGAAGCTGCTCGCCGGAGGCCGGACGCCTGGCGCCGCATGCCGGATATCGCACACCGCTCCGATTAAATGGTGTTCTGCCCCTTGAAAACCCTTGTATTTCCAACCGTTTCAAGATGTCCGTCCCATGTGAGCCTGCCCCTCCACATACCTGTAACGGTTGCCGAAGCACGGTTGTCAGAGCTGACTACCATCGAAACATCATAGTGTCCGATATTCGAAATTATACTGAAGCGAACTCTGTGAGCAAACCGTTTGGCATCACTGAATACTTCCCAGTTACCTATAGTACCTTCAGCAGTAACACCCCCGACTCCATTATAACCCCTTGCGAAATTCGATCCGGTCTGAATGACACCTGTCGGACCGTTAATTCTTATGAAGTTGATCATCGAGGGAACGGGCATCATATCACCGTACTGGTTTTTAAGGTAATCGGCCACAAGGACAAAGCTTCTTGCATTGAGAAGGGAATCAAGAACATAAAAGTTTGCAGCCTGCTGAGCCTTTCTTACCTCCTTTCGTTCATGACGGTCAAGCTTTACATTCTGGGAGTACGTGTTTGGAAATATAAAGAATAGTCCGCTTATCAGAAAGAGGCTTACTATATTTGATTTTATCGTTTTCATTTTTACCTCCGTTTTATATTTATTTATAACAATTCCAAATTACGTGCCATATTACTGTCAGGGTAAATCAGATTAGTCAGTTTAACAAATAATTAAGAAATCCGGGAATCTTCAGGAAGGAATCCGGCAGGATAACAATATTACGGCAGATTTAACGCCTGGTATATTACAGAGTGGCAACAGCCTTTTTTGCTTCTTCGAGGTGCATGAATGCCTGGTGATCATACTGAGCTTTAGTTCTTCTAAGATCCCATGATCTCTGAAGTATATCCAGTGCCTCCCTGTACCTTCCCTTTTTATAGAGACCCCAGCCCTTGCAGTCGAGCCAGATCCATTCATACTGACCTTTGCCTAGTTCCAGAGCTTTATCGGCCAGTTCAAGCCCCTCATCAATATTTCTGTCCTGTTCGATAAGGAAATTTGCAAGATAATAAGTCCACCAGGGAGATCCGTTATCAAGGCTGACTGATTTCCGGAAAGCTTTCTCGGCTTCATCAGGCATTTTTGCCTGGGTATAGGCCCATCCCATATTACGTTCAAGCGCCGGTTCGGACCAGGCATTCTGATGATAGACTATTCTGTATTGTCTGATAAGTTTATTAGCCCTTGTTGTGTCTCTTAAGGTCAGGTAAAGTATTGCTTTTCTCCAGATAAGTCCGGTTTCGTTCGGAAAGTCTTCGTCAGCTTTCTTGTATAGTTTTTCCTCCTTCTTATACTGGCCGGTCTGATGATAAGAATATCCCAGTTCAACATAATTGTAGATCCACCATGGCTTCATTTTGATATCGTGGTAAATTTCAAGTGCTTTCTCATAATAGGGAATGGCTTTGTCAAACTGGAGAAGACCCTCGTAATTAAGCCCTATATCAAACCATGTTCCGGGGAACTTATCATCAATTTCCAGATATTGTTCAAGATAAGCTGTCTCTTCTGCAGGGGTTCCATGGAAGGAAGCATGATTTGCATTTGTCAGAATTTTAAGGAGAACCGGCATCTGGTCAATTTTTTCATATGCCCTGTCGCTCCATTTTCTGGCCTCCTCATATTCCCCGTCGTTCATAAAAGCTACAGCCATTAGCAATTTCATATGATGATAATTTGAATCGATGGCAAGTGCCCTGGAGAACATTTCCCGGGCCAGTTTGTAATCCCGTTTGCTCCGGGCCGATTCCCCCCTTAGATAGTAACTATACGCTTCCGGCGATCTGGTAAGCGGAACATACTTTTTATACTTCGGCTGATCACCGACCATTTTGGTTAAGGTCAGGAAATCCATCACCAACGAAGAAAGAGAATCAACAGCGAAAAGCATTTTATCCGAGGTTCCGTCAACCTGGAATGACTTAAATACCTCATCTGTTTTTGAGTCGATAAGCTGGGCATTTATCCTGGTAACGTTACCTGCCTGATTTATACTGCCTGAAATAAACGCATCCACCTCCAGTTTCTTTGAAATGATTTTAGCTATTGAAGGTATTACGGATGCATAATTTTCAGGTGATTCGTTCTGAAGGAGGCGGTTTACCGTCTCCTTATGCCTTACTTTAATATCGGGAGAATTTGAAAGGGTGGTTATGAGGTTATCCTGGATTCCTCCCTGCCAGATATTCCAGGTGGAGTCATTTGTAAGATTCTGGAAGGGCATTATTGCAACCGATAATCGTTCTCCTGCGGGCTTGTAAAGTTCCCCGCTATCCTTTTTAAATATAAGCGGATAAATAAATACTGATATCAGCACTAATACAGACAGTAAAATAAATCCCGACAATACTTTTTGTCTCTTTGAACCTGAGGGCAGATGAATTTTCTTTATTTCTGCTTCCGGCCGTGGTTCCGTGTACAGAGGTTTTTCCCGGACTGTCCCGGGTACTGTTGCAGCAATACTTTCCTTCCACTTCAGGTACCATTTGATAATTATATTCAGATTGGACAGTACCGGTTTCACCTGTTCAGGCTCAAAATCTTTCGGATGGGCGCCATAATTTGACAGGTCGTTCAGGCCGTGCATCGAAGTAATGATGTGTGCAGGTACTTTTTCCTCCTTTAGCAGCTTGTCGATGATCCCTTTAAGAGGCTCGGTCTTACGGGGCCGTTTAAGTTCACATTCACACAGATCTGTTATAATAACCTCAAGACATCTTCTTGAATATAACAGTACCATGTTTTCATCATCCGCACCTACAAGCCTCTCCAGTTCCTTCTCCAGGTCGGGCAACTCACCTTTCAGGGATTCAAACAACTTCCGGATTTCTTTAATTTCGGCCGACCAGATTTCCATTTCTTAATAGTTTTAAGTAACAATCAGGATAAAATAAATTACCGGAATCAGGTTTTGATAATCTTCATATGTACCGGAATCAGGTTTTCAGAGCCCCGGATTCCTTATTCCATTACCAAAGTTAAGTTATCCTGATGGCATTGTCAAATTTTAGTATTACCGATTATATTCGCTGTCAGTATAAATACACAGTCTCTTCGGTAAAAACTGGTAATTGTAAAATTAGTTTACGGAATATTGTAAAAAATATTTACGGAGCATAGCATTTAAATTTTTTAAAATGCACATTATAAATAACTTAATAATCCGGCATAATAATGGTAATTGAGTACTTGAATTTACTTAAGAAGCTATGTTAAAGAATTTCATCATAACTGCAGTCCGGTTCCTATGGCGGAACAAGACATATACCCTGATCAATTATCTGAGCCTTACATTCGGACTTACCTGCACAATAGTTGCAGTACTTAATATACACGTGTACTGGACTATGATAAATTCCACCGGAATTATGACCGTTTGTATGAAGTTGAGGCAAATGTTTCTTATTTCAATGGTGACCGCTTTCCAAAGGAATTACTTTCTGCATCACTGGCGGACCTTATTGAAGGGAACATTACCGGAATCGAATTGCTGGCCAGGGTTGTAAACCGAAGCTGTATATTTATTACAGGAGGCGTGACTTTTTCGGAAAACGGTATCTATGCCGATCCTGATTTCCTGAAAATATTTTCATTTCCTCTTGTCAGAGGCTCAGCTGAAAGTGCTTTGACGGATATTAATTCGATTATAATTTCTGAAAGGATGGCGATCAAATTTTTTAAAACAATTGATTGTATCGGCCTGACACTGAATAATAAAGAAGAGCCTGCGGAGGAAGTGTTCACCATTTCCGGTGTGATGAAAGACGTTCCCTCCCGGTCTTATTTGCAGTTCGATTTCATAATGCCGTTTTCGAAGTTCCTGTCGGGGAACAGGTGGTCTCTTGAAACCGGGGCCTCGGCAAATCAGGTATGGGCTTTGTTAGCTGATAATGCAGATGTCCGGAATGTAAACGAAAAGTTAAAAGGTCTGATAAAAGATCAGGAGACTACTCTTAATCAGGAGCTGTTCCTTTTTCCTTTAAAAGAGAAGATACTTTATTATTATTCGGATGGTAAAAGGATCTGAAGGGAGATGCGGAACCTGGTATTGATCGGCTGTATTGGTTTTTCTATTCTTCTCATTGCCTGCTTTAATTTTATCAACCTGACAATAGCTTTGAATACAAGAAGATACAAGGATGCCGGAATCAGGAAAGTTGTTGGTGCACATAAATCGACCATCATTTTACAGCATCTGGGCGAATCGGTTTTACTCATACTGATCAGTTTTCTGACGGCGACCGACCTTGCACGTGTAGTGATTAATAGCTTAAACAGGGCATTTCATGGAAATGTGCAGTTCAATTTCGGTGATCCGGAGATCATTCTGGCTTTTGCGGGAATAGCAGTTTTTACTTTAATTGCATCAGGACTGCTGCCTGCATTGTATATCTCGTCATCCAAACCCGTGAATATACTTAGGGGGGAGATGCTCACCAGTCACAGCTTTTCTTTTTTCCGCCAGAGCCTGATTGTTTCCCAGTTTACAATTCCTGTCGTACTTATAATATTTGTTCTGATCATTAAGATTCAGGACAGTTATTTCCGGAATTATGATCTTGGTTTTGATAAGGACAGATTATTGATAATTGCCGGCTCTGAAAAGGCAGAAAGACATTCTGAAAGTATCAGGGCAGATCTTCTGAGCATTCCGGATATTGAATCTGTAAGCTTTTCAAAATGGCTTATTATAGCCTCGGTTATTTCGATTCCTGCAGCATACATTCTCGGGAATGTGTTCCTGTCGAGGTTTAACTTCAGGGCTTCAATGCCCTTCTGGCTTTTTATAGCAGGTCCCGCGATAGCTTATATGGTAGCTTTGTCCGCTGTAATTTTCCAGAGCCGGAGAGCTGCAGTTAAAAATCCCGTTGAAGCATTAAGGTATGAATAGTTTATTGAAGGACTATTTGCAGGAGGACTATGCTTATACGTGAGAATAATAGGTTATTCTCCCAGGTAAGCACAAATCAGAGAGTTATCGTTCCTGGCAAAAACATGTCGGTTTGCAAAAGCAGGGTGGCTCCAGGTTACCCCGGTTCCGTTGCGGTTCAATTGTCCGGTGGTTGGTTCTATCAGCTTGGCACGACTCAAAATTTTCAGTCCCTGCGGGGAAAGTTGAGTAATTAAAAGTTCTCCGTGTTCATTGAACATCCAGGTTTGTTCTCCATTCTGGATAAAATGAATATTAGCCCATCTGTTTTTTGTCACTGCAGAAAGATTCTCCCACAGACGGTCGCCCGTTAAAAGCCGGAGGCAGCGTAATTCTCCATAACTGTCGACTCCGTAAATGCAGTCATCTTTGATCAATGGTGTATTAATGACACAATGTAGAGCATCGGTTTTATATTCACTTTCTCCCACCCGTAACCATATTTTTTCAGCAGTGATTGATTGACGGCTGAGTTTTACCAGCAATGAGCCGCTATAGAAACAGCTCACGAACAGGTAATCACCGTACCGGACAGGTGTCGAGATTCCCATTCCCATCTTAACTGAAAAAGGTATCTTCCAGTACACCTTTCCCGTTTCCGGATCCAGACCGTTAAGATTATCAGCTGTCCAGACCACAACGACAGGCTTACCTGCCTGTTGGATCAGGACAGGGGGTGAATAGGAGATCTTATCATTCATTGAACGCCATATCTCCTTCCCTGAATTCTTATCAAGTGCTATAATGGAAGCGCTCATGCTTCCACCTATGGGTATTATTATTCTGTTCTCATATATCAGGGGAGTAGAAGCAATTCCCCAGATGGGCATTTTTATCTGATATTCACGGTTCAGGTCACGCTGCCATAAGACAGTACCGGTTTTTGCATCAAAGCAGAATAAATTACCAACGGTTCCCAGGGAGTATGCTTTTTCGTCATTTATAACAACAGATGTGCGTGGTCCGTTCGGGTAACCAACATTCCCATACTGGCATGCATAACTGTAAGTCCAGATTGTATTCCCGTTTTTGGCATCCACGCAGAGTACTCTCTCCGAGGCTGCAGATTTCTCCGGCCGGTCGGTAATATAGACTCTGCCTCCGGATACTGTCGGGCCGCTGTAACCCGGTCCGCAGGGAATACTCCATTTCAGGGGAATTGTTTTACCATTAAATTTCTTTACAATTCCGGACTCTTTCCAAATGCCGTCGCGGTTATTTCCTCGCCAGTCCGGCCAATCCATGGAAGACACAGAGGTAAAAAATAATAATCCCGTAATTATCAGAATTAATTTATTAAGATTTAACATTGACATTTATTTTCAGTTAAGTCCGGATTAAGATTCTGCAAAAAAAATGATTTTTGAATAATTACAGGCATAGCTCAAGATTATTTTAACTTACATGAAATTATCTGACAGGATTTGTATAAGCGGGATTCTTATTCTGTCATTTGTTGGTTCAATTATTGGAGCAAGAATTGGGAGAAGAAAAGCCGTTTCTGACAAAACTTAAACCTGTTACATGCCGCGGGGGATATGTATTAAATTCCTGCCTGTCGGGAAGGATTCTTCGCTTTACTGCGTTTCGCTCAGAATGACAAGTATTTGCATTGACAGGGGAGGGGGGAAGCCGGGGCGTTTTGCCTGAACTTTTCTCCAGGAACCTGATTTTAATCAAAACGCCCCGGCTTCCCCCCACTTTTAATCCCCTGTTCTATTGTCATTTCGAGCGAAGCGAGAAATCTGTCGCGAATTGCTGTAAAGGCATATTGCGTTACCAATTAATGCAGCTTCATCAATTATTTACTCATTTTAAACAGTTTGATTGTATATAAAAACATCCAAACCATTACCAATAATCCTGCTGGCATGGCAAATGCTAATGCCAGTTGCTCCACCTCAGGATTGAATGTAACGAGAATGAGGTATACAATCATCAGGGAATTGCCAATTATTCCGATGTATGATGTGGCACGACTGAAAACCTTCCCATTAAGTATAACACATGACATCAATGCATTAGCAAATGTCGGCAGCACAAATCCAATGAATACTCCAAGGTTTCCATGTGACCCCTTTGCCAGCATTGCTTCGCCTGCTGCTGCAATAAGAAGTTTTTGCTCTTCTGTACCTGATTTGAAATAATTGTGGCTTAAATCCAGCATGGTCAGGGCAGTATTTCCAGATACAAAGATGGTTGTTCCGATAAGGAACAGGATTAGAGCAAGGCTTGCCGAAGGCTTGCTGGTTTCCCGATGAACAGCATAAAGTGCAAAAAATGAAGGAATAAAAATTATCTGGATAATAGTATTTAGCAAATCAAGATTGTACAAACCCAACAGGGGATTGTTTTTAAATTGATTGAACCTTTCAACCGCGGTTTGAGGAAGTGCTGCAACATCCCCGCCTGTTATTGAACCAACAACCATATCAAGTGTAATTCCACATAAAACGATTATTGTGGTTACTGCACCCGCTTCGTAAATGTTTCTCCACTGTTTGTCTGAGTTTTCCATAGGGTATATTTAAAATGATTTCGTGATAAATTTCAAAAAACATTTAATGTGCAAGTTAGAAGATGACAACGCTTTTATTACCAGCACACTCTCCACTGAACTGGTTGCATCCTGGACAGAGAGAACCTTTTAATCTTTGATTAAGTTAATGCTTACCGATGCTTGACTATTGCAGTTCCCCCGCCAGTATTTACGACAACGATGTATTGATTATTATCTACATTCAATCTGTATACTTCTGTTTTTGAATTGAGGCTGGTTATCTTATTGGATGACTGTGGAAGGGAAACTGTCGGTTCAGGTTTAAAGGAGATGATAATGAATAAGAACATTCCAATAAGAATTCCAAGGAAAGTCCCCGCAATGAATTTCAAGTTTTTCATATTGTTCAAGTTTTAGTTTTTAATTGATGCTCTCGCAAAAATACTGGATTGTCCGGAATGTGAAAATGAAGGTGTGATTAGTGAATGTCAGGGTACAGAGTGGTATAATAGTGGGATATTGGATCAATAAAGTGTTAATTAGTTGATTGTATGGAACAGCCGGTCGATGACATCTGGTTGTTAATTTAATGCTTCTTTTAGTTGTTAATAATAAAAAACCCCGCTAATCAATCGATTGCAGGGCATTGCTGTAGTCCATAGGGGACGTCAAACAGTTAACTTTCACAAATTTGCTCTGCTTGTAGATTCATGGAATATAATTAAATACAGCTATTTACAAAAGGATTTAATTAAGCCGGATTACATTAGATTAAAAAATCGTGGGGAAAATGTGGGGAAAAGTTATCTTTGTATTATTATCCACAACGTTTACAAAATGGCGACCATCAGTTTTATTGTTAGATCAGACAGAAAGAAACAACCTGCTACAATTTATTTAAGGTTCAGGGACGGGAGAAAGACCGATATAATTGTACAGACTCCGGAAAGGATTTTCCCGGAATACTGGAGCAACAAAACTCAATCATTCAGGCAGAGAATTCTATATACCGAAATATTCACTGAAGAAAATAAAGTGGGGATCGAAGAAAAATTCTCCAGGATGAGGGATTTTATTCTTAATGAACTTTTTAACCTGAAAGGTAATGCAGTCACAAAGGAATGGTTGAAAACCATTATTGATAAATTCTATGATAAAAGGAACGCAGGAACTGAAAATCTTTCTCAATATATTGAAAGATATCACAGTGAAGCAACCAATGGAGAGAGATTGACCTATTATGACAAAAAAATATACTCTTACGGTTATTTAAAGAATATAAAGGGTTTTCAGAACCTGTTTAATGAGTATCAGGGTATTTATCCTGAAAAGAGATTGAATGAACTTAAAGAGAAAAACGAAACGCCACGCCCATATAAACCGGTAAGCTTTGAAAATATTACAATAGACTTTTATAATGATTTTGTCAGTTTCTGTAAGCAAAGGAATCACAGCCCAAATACAATCGGTAAGTATGTGAAGATTTTAAAGGGATTGATGAAGCAAGCAAAGGAGGAAGGTTTGCACAACCAGACTGAATTTGAGAGGAAAAGCTTTAAAATAATAGGGGAGATGGTCCATAATATTTACCTGAATGAATCAGAGATAAAGAAGATCTTTGAATTGGACCTTAAAGATAGTCCTCTTTATGAATCAGCCAGAGATATTTTCCTTGTCGGATGTTACACGGCTCAAAGATTCTCTGATTATTCAAAAATATCCCCATCCAACCTTAAGGTTTTAAATAACGGGAAAAAAGTAATTGAGCTAATCCAGCAAAAAACAGGAGAGAAAGTTATTATTCCTGTAAGATCCGAGTTAGAAGAAATACTGAAGAGATATGATTATAATCTTCCGAAATGTTACGAACAAAAAGTTAATGACAGGATCAAGAAAATAGCTGTAATGGCTGGTATTTCTGATTTAATCAAAATGGAATATACAAGAGGAGGGCTGAAGGTTAAAAAAGAAATTCCGAAAAATGAGCTTGTTGTAACTCATACAGCCCGAAGATCCGGTTGTACCAATATGTATCTGGCCGGGATTCCAACTTTCGATATTATGAAGATATCCGGTCATAAAACTGAAAAGGAATTTTTAAAATACATTAATGTATCAAAAGAAGAAACGGCAATCAATCTCTCAGATCACCCATATTTCAATAGAGCCGGACTAAAGGTCATTTAATTTTTTTCAAATCTATGAATGCAGAATTAAAACCGGAACGAAGGGAAATGATCAATTCTTTCGTTAATGAACTGGGCCATTTAATGGCAGTGGAAAGACCTTATCGTGATTTTCTTAATAATTGGTTAATTAAGCGGTTATCAATGTTGCATTCCAGGAATGAACGGTTGGGATTATTATGTGAACTAATAAAGTTAAATTCATCTAAAATTATTGATGTTTATTATTTAGGTACGATACAGTCCTTCTTTTCTCTGATACAAGACCACATAAAAAATGAATCCAGTGCTATTACTTCTTTAAAAAAACGTTCACTGGCGGATATCGCATTACAATATGTATGGGAAGGGAAGATCATTACAAATCAAAATAAAGATGAAATTGCAAAATCGTTTCCTGAATTAAAACTGAAAAATGGAAATAAGCTGATACAGAAATATTATTACTATAATTCTAAAAGTAATCGTACAGGGGACAGGGGAGATTTGGAGAAAAATAAACGCCATTTGATTTTATTGGAAAAAACAATAAAGTGTTTGCAAATAGAAAGTGATATAAAATACGCTGAAAAAGAGATAAATACATTTAAGAAGAACGTAAAAGAAGTAAGCGGCCAAACTTTGTAACCGTTTACAACCGGTTTCAAAATGGTAGCAAAGCAAATATTTGACCATTAATTTAACAATGGTCAGATATGAATATTAATCCATTCGATACTATTGAAGAAAAGCTCAATCAAATTGAGAGATTAATCCTTAGGCTTACAGAGGATAAATCAGGTGAAAAGAAGATTATCAATTATTTATCCCGTCAGGAAGCTGCAAATCTTTTAAAAATCTCTTTACCAACACTAAATGAATATACTCGAACTGGTATTATCAAAGGTTCCAGGGTAGGATCAAGAGTTCTGTACCTGGAAGAGGACATAATTAACGCGGTAAAGGAAATCCCGGTTCTAAAATACAAAAGGACCTAATCATGAAAGCCAGACGGACTTCCCCGGGATTGATTGAGAATGCTATTTCAGATAAATGGATCAGGCAACTTGCTTTTTTCCATTTAATGAAATTACGATTTACTAATTCCTGCATTTACAATTACAGGAGCCGGATGGATGAAATTTCAGGACTTTTTGGCATTTCAACAAAAACATTTTATAATCATCTTAATATTCTCAGATCAAAAGATTTAATTTTTGATCACTCAACCAATCTGATGTTGGCGAAAATTAAATGCCGAAGAAAGTCTCTTATTGAGATAGATGAAAATTATAGTTTATGGGATGTGACCTGTTTACTATATGCTAAATTGATTGAACGAAAAGCAAGACAACAAGCATTCAAGGTATCTTTACGAAGGTTTGGAAGGGGTGAAAAGCTTAATAGCGAGCTTTGTGAAAATCCCTTCCACCCTTCATTATCTTATAGAACAATAGCAAAGCTACTAAGTATTTCAGAATAGATAATAATATAATTATGTTTGATTGAATCTTAAAGGTAAAATGGGTGGTAACATAAAAGGTAAAATGAAATGGCAAAAGGATTGAGTAATCATCAATTAAAACCTTCCGAATCCGGAATACCTGATCATAATTGCACATTAGTCGGAAATCATCAGAATTGTATGTTTATGAATAATCTGGCTGAGATTTATTTAGAAGCATTGGATATACAAGAATATCCGGAATATTTTCTTACTTAAGGCAATTTATCCAATGTTCATTAACGAGGGCAATCAGAGCCTGGCATGCGTAAGGTACAATTGAAGTTACTTTCCCGAAGGAGCTGACTTTTTTATTGATCTGTTGTGCCGTAATGCTTATTTCTCTCGAGTGAGTATTGAGTCTATCTGGAGTTTATTAATTGGCAGATGGTTGACTGCTATATCCCAAATTATTTCATGATCAACTCCAAAGTACTCATGTGTAACTCTGTTACGCAGGTAATACATTTCTCTCCACGGGACATCAGGATATTTACTCTTGATTTTTTCATCCAGGGATCGGGAAGCTTCTCCAATTATTTCAAAGTTTCTGATAACCGCATCAACCGTTTTATAATCTGCTTTAAATCGTTTAAAATCATATCCGTGAACATACTCGGCAATTCTGATCATGGCGAGTTGCATGTCTTCAAGATACATAATGAATGTATGTTCTTCTTTTTTCAAATCAAACAAAATAAACTTGTTTCAGGATCCGGTCTTTAATCTGTCTTTTCAGGGCATTTTTTGTCACAAGATCTATTTTGCGATTAAAAACACCTTCAAGATAAATTTCCAGCGAAAAATATTTCCAGCCAATAGGTTTTTCAAATTCAACAAGCAGATCAATATCACTTTCTTCAGAGAATGATTCATCTGAAAATGATCCGAAGAGGCCCATCTCTTTAACAGCAAAGTCTCTGTATAATGTTGGCTTAAGTTCGGCTAATTTTTTTAATATATATTCTTTTGTTAACATACTTCAAAGATAATAATTTACTTTCTATTTGAGCCTGGCACGTTGCAGTACCACTTCGCAGGATTTCATCGTAATTTACAAAAGCCGGTAACCCTTACCACCTCTCGCCGGTTGTATGATTCTGTAATAATGTCGATTGTGTTTTTGAACTTCGGTCCGGCCAGAAGTGGTCAAGGCTTCAGGCTTTTACACCTTTGGGCCATATTCTTCAATATCATGAAAATTGACTCATGCCTTTATATTTGATACAGCCAATTTTACTATCTTTACAAGATGGAAAATGAAAAATCCATATTATCAAAATATTAACAGAGAAGGAAGAAGGATATAGATGTGAAAAGAGCTACTCAGGAAGATTATATAAAGTATAGATTATAAAGAGCATGGAAAACTCTCGAAAAAATCTCCTCTAAACGCAGATATTAATACCCGAAAATCAAATTAACGTTTTAATCAAAGATAGGACCTTATCCAGTTCAGACTGACTGGCTCTTGATATAAACTCAACTTTCCTTATCCTCCAGTCCAGGCTTTTAACCTGATCCGATAAGATAACTCCTGAAATCTTTGATCCGATTATTCCGACCTCAAAAGGATAGTTTTTCTGGTGGCTTGTTATAGGACAAAATAGCCCAAGACCAGTCTTTTGATTATATGCTTTTGGAGAAATGGTTAAAGCGGGTCTTTTCCCTGCCTGCTCATGTCCAACCTGAGGATTAAAATCGAGCCAGACCAAATCTCCCCTGTCAGGTACGTATTTTACCATAGCTCACCACCAACTCTTTTGCCTGTTGAAACCTCTGTATGCAAGTTATCAGGCGTTATCAATTCTATCAATTGTTCCAGGATTTGTTCCTTTTTTAAAGGACTAAGGATTATTTTACCGTTCTCAGTCCTGATCTCCATGCTGATTCCTTCCATTACTTCTGTGTCTTCGGCTATTCTTTTGGGCAATCGTACCGCCAGACTATTGCCCCATTTTTGCACTGTTGTTCTCATTTTATTAATGTTTATACATTGTAGATACAAAAATACATATTCTAATTTAAAAAGCTTTAATTAAATGATCAAAAAACTAAGAATATTCAAAAATAATAGCGAATTACCTTACATCCTCTATGGAAATGAACCGGGTGTTGATTAACATCCTCGTGATTGATTGATCTCGTTAAAGGACATTGAAAAGAGCATGTATGCTTTGAATTCTAACGGCCTAATTGTTAAATAATGTTAAAAGTATTATTTTTAGGATAACAATTAACCATCATTCCGGATTAAACGGAAAATATTAACCTGGTCTGTCATCAAATGATTCATTTTTCAGGCAGAAAAGTTTTTCATAACTGACATGACTGGACTATAAATTCCTGATGCAATGGATAGTAACACTAATTTTCATGATCTTACAGCCAGGTCGAAGTATCGATATGAATTGGCTCTTGAATATGGTATCTCAGTCAGGACAATATACCGTTGGATGAAAAAAGCAAATTTTAATATTCCTCATGGGTTAATCGATCCTTATCACCTGAGAAAAATTTATAAAGAATTCGGCAATCCCGGGGATAAAAATTTACCTGAATAGTGAGTTTTGTCCACTTCTGTCCACTTCTGTCCGTTTTTTTCAGCTTTTTAATTGCAATCATATCGAATTAATTTCCGAAATTTATAACTGTACTTTATCAATGGTCAGAAAGAAAATTAAAGAAAATGGCAGTAAATTACAGTGATTTATCTTTTGAAGTACGAATAAAAAATCTTTTACAATGTATCTCGAATTTTCTTTTGTTGAATGCGGGTTTTATTGCAGGGAATCTCAAATTCAGGTAAATACTGTTAACTAAATAACAATAATTAAATTTTAAGGTATTAATGGACTCATTTGTATTAAATTTGAAAGAGAAGGGCAGGGGTTTTGCCCTGTGCTCTGAGCTCTAAGCTTACAGCCCCTGCCCCGACCTTTCCCTAACAGAAAGGGTTTTGCCTATGCGAAGATAAAGATTTTCCGCGACTCCGTAAGCAGCCTGTGAAATGATAGATCAGGAGAAATGGATTTAATTTTCTAACTATTAAATTGATTATCATGAAAAAAATAAAGAAATTGCAGATAAATCATGAAAAATTGATGAAAAATGAGGAATTAATAACCTTACGGGGAGGTTATGATGGGTATTGTTGTACTTGTACAATTAATGGAATTCATATGGCTGCAACAGGTCCCTGGGACTGTTATTGGAATTGTGCAGCAATTGGCAGTGGATCAACTTGGTTGCCTTGTTAGAATAGTTGTAATTTAAGAGCAAATATTTTATTATGGGCAAAAATTTGAATGATATTTTAGATTGAACGTTAAATAGAGGTTGATTATGTAAATCAACCTCTTAAAATACTTATCTGGAATGAAGTAATCAGGAACTTTAAATATCCTTTCTGTAAATTTGCTTTCTCAATAAAGAATTAAAAATAACTCACTTTGATTAGAAATTCATTGTATTATAAGAACAAAATAGGTTTATACTAAGTTTCTATTATTTGATTTTTTTGTCGATTATCAAATCAAAAAGGAATTTTCTACATTCTGTAATTTTTATTATTTAACACTAGCTCAGAGAATAAACCAAAAAAAGGATTAAAATGCAAAAGAGAAGCCTGTTAATACTTATAGTTCTATTAATCTCCTGCAAATCAGAGAATAAAGAACTAATAAAATTTGATCCGGCAACCCTAATCTTAAATGAAATTACGTTAGCTGATATTGTTGATGACATTAATTATATTCCTCTTGAAGACAAATATCCATTAGGCCTGATTTATGATAAAATAATATTATTTAATAACTCAATTTTTTTATCGGCTTTAAATGCCGGTGTACTGGAATTTACAATCGAAGGAAAACTTCAACGAAAGATAGGAAGTATAGGAAGAGGGCCTGGAGAATATAATTTGTGTTATTCATTCGCCATTGATGAGATAACTGGGACAATCTATATTCTGGATAGTGGGAATATAGTTAAGGTCTTTTCCAAAACAGGCAGATTTTTAAGAAGTTTCTCGTTAAATGAATATGGAGATATGATTCAGGCAATTGAGTTTTTTTATTCCGGATTATTTATATCATATTGTTTACAGTTTGAGAATTCAAAATACGAATGGATAGTGGTTGACACATTAGGCAACATCATTAAAAAGAAAGAAAGAACTTTACCTAATTTTATTAGCAATACATTTGGCCTTGGTAGTATATATAAATATGAGAATTCACTATCATTTTGGAATGATTTTACCGATACTGTCTTCTCAATTTTGCCTGATTTAAGCCAGAAGCCTTCTTTTATTATTGCCCCTGGGGAACATAGATTACCAAAATCAAATACTTCTTCATTAGAGGAAATATCGAAGTACATGCTTTTACAGCAAATATTTGAGACGGATCGCTATATCAATATAAGATATTATTACAGTTTTCCGGTTAGCAAGTTTGCTCTTGTTTTAATCGATAAAAATAGTAATAAATCATTTTTAACATTCTTAGAATCTGATGAAGGATATATAACAGACTATACAGGAGGTATTAAAAATGATTTTGATGGAGGTATTAGCTTTCTGCCAAGGAGTTATTTTAAGAAAAAAGGCCGGGAATTTATTGTTGGTTTACAGAACCCATATAAGATAAAAAACCATGTCTCAAGCGATGAATTCAGAAATTCAACTCCAAAGTTTCCTGAAAAGAAAAAAGAGCTTGAAAAACTGGCAAACAGACTTAAAGAAACAGACAATCCGGTTATGATAATCATACGGTTGAAGCAATGAAAAACCGGAAAGGATCACAAATCCCAAAAATTATTCATCAGGTATGGGAAGGTCGGAATGGAGATGTCCCTGGTGACCTGCTTCTTCGTATGGCTGCTACATGGAAAAAAGAAAATCCGTCATGGGAATACAGATTCTGGGATTATCAAAAAATCGATAGATTTCTTCTTGATTATTTTCCCCGGTTTATTTCGAAGTATTTTAGCTTCCGGTATGATGTACAAAGGTGGGATGCGATTCGTTATCTTATCTTATTTAAGTTAGGAGGCATTTATGCCGATCTGGACTCTGAGTGTCTTGAACCTCTCGATTGGCTGCAAAAATACGATGACTGTTGTTGTGGCCTGGAACCACCGGAACATAGCGGTTTTTTCAATAAATCATTTATTATTGGAAATGCCTTTATGGCAACAGTACCGGGACATCCATTTTTTAAAGCGATAATAAAGGAAATTTCAGGAAATTATTCCCGGGCTGCGGATAAATTTAATTTTGTGTTGGAAACTACCGGCCCGAAAATGATAAGCAGCTTATATGAAAGTTACCCGGATAAAAAACAGATCTGCCTCATACCATATGAACTCGTTTCACCATTGTCAAAAACAGAAGTGAAAATTGTTATCAATGGAAATGCTACAGATATAATTGCAGAAAAAATTGAAAAAGCTTACGTGGTTCATTATTACTTTGGATCATGGTGTGATGATGCTATTTTTACAGCATAAACTCTTTTCAGAATTCCCTTAGAAATCATCTTAGGTATATTTAGTTTATATTAAAACGCTTCCTGCAGCAAAGGATACCATGCCGATCCGGCTTATTAGTTTTTCATGGGGATTATGAGAAAAGACTATAAAAAATATCCGGAAAAATTAATGGTGTCCACTTCTGTCCACTTCTGTCCGCTTTTTTCAGCTTTTTAATTGATGTTATGTCAGAATGATTGCCGAAATTTATTACTATATTTTATCAATGGTCAAATAGAAAATCATAGGTAATGACAGGAAATTACAGTGATTTATCTTTGGAAGTACGAATAAAAAATCTTTTACAGCGTATCTCGAATTTTCTTTACTTGAATGCGGGTTTTATTGCAGGGAATCTCAAATTCAGGTAAATACTGTTAACTAAATAACAATAAGTAAATTTTAAGGTATTAATGAACTCATTTGTATTAAATTTGAAAGAGAAGGGCACCTTAAAAGCAGGGAGCTGGGAGCTTGGGGCAGGGGCAAAAATATACTTACGGATCAGCCCTCCGTTCAACACTCATAGCACTCCGCCACTACCGCCCGGACCTTTCTCAAACAAGAAAGGAGGTACACTGGTAAAGATAAATGTTTTAACCGGACTGTCGCCAAGCAGTTAAATGAATCCGCAGTTGAAACAAAAATTCATTTTTATTAATCATTAAATTATTTGCAGAAATGAAAAAACTCAGTAAACTACAGATCAATCCTGAAAAGTTGATGAAAAATGATGAACTATTGATTATAAGGGGTGGATATGGCGACGGTTATTGTTGTCTTCATCATTGTACTTCAAATAGTCAATGCCCTTGTACAGACTGTCCTATATGTGATTGGGCTGCTGGTTATCCTGATTCTAAGCTTTGTTTAAACCCTTAAGATTGATGGTCAAATACATTACTTGAATTCTTTAAAAATTCATTCTTCTATAATTCTATATATGAAGCTATAGTGTTTTTACACTGTAGCTTCATATATCAGCTATTACAATTATGAATTGCATCGCCAGGATATCTGAAGGAGAATTCCTGCAGAGTTTCATAAAAAGGCAGCATAAATATAAATAGAAAATGAATTTATTAACAAAAGAAAAAATTAAGCAATGAAGAAAAAGTGTTAATAACCAGAATAACTCTGCGAGTTGTTATAGTTAATTAACAAGTATTTACATCGTAAAAAGAATAATATTAATCGATTAAGGAAAGACAAAGTCAAATAGTGGTACTAAGAATGGAGAGTAGTTAATAACACTTTTCAAAACTTTAAGAAAAACTATCAATTATGAAAATATCTTTAAAACTAGCTGCTTCATTCTTTCTTATCCTTAATTTTACTTCCTGTATCACGAGAGAAAAATATGAATCACTGAAGCTTGATTTTCCTAAGACAATTCATTTAAATCTATCAGAATCAACAACGGATTCTCTAAGCTTATCAGATATTGCTGAAAAAGTCGAATATATACCGCTTCAATCCACTGATAGTTCAATGATGGATTATTTCTTTGAGTTTGCTATCACTAAAGACTACATTTTTATTCAGAATGGACTTCAAATATTATCCTTTAACAAGCATGGAGAATTTATGAAAAGTTTGTTTAAAGTCGGACGAGGTCCAGAAGAAGCATCCGCTGATTGTTTTGCTGTTGATGAAAATGGGAAGCTTATTTATGTTCTCGATCAAATCAGTAGAAACATAAAAATCTATGGTTTTGATGGAAGATATATTAGCACCAGTAAAAAATCAATTAGTCCTACTGAATATTGGACATGGTCAATTGGTTTTTTCCATGACAATCTGTTTGTTGCAACTGCACAAAATCCAAAAGTTAAGTATCTATATTCATGTTTCGATTTAAAAAGTGATTCTATACGAGTTATATACAAGAACTATCGCAATTATAATAAATTACAGGAGAACAAAACACCTATAACACCCTGGGATTATAGTTTTCAAATAACTGATTCAACTATTTTGTTTAAGGAAAAATTCTGTGATACAATATTTTCTGTGAATAGTGTATTTAATAATTTACCCAGATATATTATCGATTTAGATAAACAAAAATTAGAATGGGAAGATTGGCGGGATCAAGGTATGTTTAGCTTTACATCCAACATTCCAAATGGATACTGGGTACAATCATTCACTGAAACTGAGTCTTTTTTATTTTTAGTATTAATATCACGCAAAGGATCTGAATTATTCTCTGTGTATAATAAAAATTCGGATTTATTAAAGACTTTCAAAAGGAAGCAATACGAAAGGGTTTATGATCAGATTTATACAAGAAATGACCTGGATAATTTAGCAGCTTTCCCACCAATGAACCGAAAAGGATATATGGTTTATAAAAATAATTGTTTATATAGTGTCATTGAAGCTAAAGAATTCGCTAATGCTTATAGTAAAGCTACTGAGAAAACGAAGAAAGCAACAAAGTATTTAAGGGGAATGGCTCCTGTCTTTAAGGATATTAATGAATTCAGCAATCCCATAATTATGAAAGTATATTTAAAATAAAATATTCTAATTTCATATTATGAAATTGTTTAGAAAAAGTTTAATCATTTTATTATTTGTATTCAGCTGCCAGGGTGCAAATAATCAGGAAAATAATGCAGTAAAAACCTTTGATCTGAATAAATTGCCTGAAGTTACCAGCATCAAGCTTTCTG
>ERZ795054.1224-NODE-1224-length-25257-cov-5.402746_pt1 | contig 25257 bp, 23 predicted proteins | sample MGYA00375138_ERZ795054 | MGnify/ENA primary metagenome ERZ795054 (study PRJEB30183, sample SAMN05720215) | anaerobic digester metagenome | isolation source: active sludge of municipal wastewater-treating anaerobic digesters | place: USA | collected 2014-12-23 ... | reverse complement strand
CCGTTTATGAGGACTATGTCCAGTCGACCTTTGATCCCGCCTCCGCCAAGGATTTACCGGAAAAGATCAAAGTTCACGAACAGATTCTGGATGTATTCCGCCGAATCGAGGACATCAAACGGGAAGACATGCGTCAATTGTCGACCAAAAAAGCAATCGCCCTTTTGGAACTTCGCAATCTTCAAGACGAGATGAAGAAGATCCGGGAAGCCGAACGACTGGAACAAGAGCGAATCAAAGCCGAGAAAGCAGCGGCCGAAGAGGCTGCCCGTTTGGCAGCCGAAAAGGCGAAGATCGAAAAGCAGAAACAGATCGAAAAAGCCAAAAAGATTCTGGAGGCGGCCGAAAAAGCTCGGAAAGAACGACTCGCCCGCGAAAAGGAAAGAGCCCGCCAGAAAGCTTTGGAAGAAAAGGAAAAAGCCAAACAGGACGCCATTCTTGCCAAACAGAAAGAAAAAGAACGGCTGGCCGAATTGGAACGGAAATCCCGCGAAGCCGAGCTGGCCTTGATCGAACAGGCCAAAAAGGAATTGGAAGAACGGCTCCGCAAACATCGCGAAGAAGAACGCCTCCTGAAAGAACGGGCAAAGATCGAACTGCAGGAAAAACTGGCCAAACAAAAAAGCGAACTTCAACCCAAGGCTCCTGCCAAGAAAACCGCCCCGAAACCGAAGGCGGCGAAGCAAACGGTTTCGGAAGAACCCGAAACGAAAGAAGAACCCGGAATCGAATCCTGAACACCTCAAGAATCGGCTGATGGGAAAAGAGGGATGAACCATGATCAAGAAAAAAATGACCATGTCGCTCGTCGCCCTGATCGGCGCTTCTTTGATGTTTATCGTGGCAACGTTCGCGTGGCTCACCGTTTCGGAATATGTCAACTCGGGCATCACCGTCGTCAACGTCAGCAATGCCGATACCACCGCGACCCTGCAAATGGCAGAAGTTGCGGAGGGTCCTTATACGACCGTTACTTCCTTGATTATTCCCTCTTCGGTTCCCGGTGATGTCTTCTATTACCGATTGGCCATCGAAAACACCGGCGAAGTCGCCCTCCTCACCTCCGTCTATTTTCGCGGATTCACCGACGCCGTCGGTCGTGCCGGTGGGGATCCGACCAACTTCAATAACGGTCAGACGCTTCGCGACATCTTGATTGTCGACTCCTATTACACCAACGACTCCGTCAACGTTCCGGCCGTCACTGGCCAGACCTTCAATGCTTTGATCGGTTCGCTGCCGATGGGCATCGGGTATGATCAGGCCGTCTTCGGCATCGCCGCCAACATTCCGCTCGCCGCCGCCGAAACCGAATATGTATATTTCAGCCTCACGGTTTCCGATGAGGCCGGAACCGACTACGAAAATTTGCGTCTGGCCATCAGCCAGATTCAAATTTCCTCGGTCAGTTCGTAGGTGATATCAATGAAACGTTCCGTTTTGATTATTACCCTCACCTCCGTTTTTCTCTTTCTTGCCTCGCTGGGAATGATCGCCTATACCTTGGGATGGATCGCCCCCTTGGACATCATCACGACCAATCATGTGGTGGTCGGCGACCTTGATTACACCCTTTCGGGAAGTTTTATCACCGATGAAACCATCATCGTCCCCGGAACCGAATTGATCGATACCCCCTTTGCGGTGGACAACGATTCCTCGATCTCCTCGATGCTTCGAATGCAAGTAACCTACACGGCTTATGCCTATGTCGGAGAAGTCCTGACTCCTTCCACCGTCATTTACCGAGGCGGTTCCACCGAAGCCCTGTATGTGGGTTTCGCTTCGGGCTTCGTTTGTCCCGAAGGGGAAGATTATTGGTATATGACCGATCTTGCCCACGTCTTTTCCGCCAACTCGGGGCCTCAGGATCTGATCCTTTCCCTCTATTATGATGGGGATAATACCACAATCGATTTCCAAGGACAGGATGTGACGGTCAAACTGACGATTCAGGTCTCCCAAGCGGATCATGTCAGCTGGACCACCTTGGCCGATTATGATTTCGCTACGGGGTATCCCAACCCTTGATGTTTTCCCCAACGGAGTCAATTTTTTGACTCCCTTGTTTTAGGAAGGAGGAGAACCGGATGAAAACCATGAAGAAGATCGGAAAGATCTTGGTGCAGAGCCTTCCGTATTTGTTGTTCGCCGTTTCTCTTCTGTTGATTTTCGGAGTCGTTTCCGCTCTCCGAAACAATCAAACACCGACGGTCTTCGGGTATGGCGCGGCCGTGGTAAAAACCAAAAGCATGGAAACGACGATCATGACCAACGACATGATCTTCTTCCAAAAGGTCGACCCGGACACGCTTCTTGAGGGTGACATCATCATTTTCTGGAAACCCAACGCTTCCGATTCGATCACCGTCACCCATCGGATTCTCACCATTGTCGAGACTCCCACCGGTCGCCTGTTCACGACCCAAGGGGACAATAACAACGCTTCGGAAACCTGGGAAATCGGATTTTCCGAAAGTTTTGTCATCGGGAAATACGTGGGCAAATCCTCGGCCTTGGGATGGGCGTACTCTCGTTTTTATTCTTTGTTGGAAGGAACGGGAATCCAAATCATCTATCCGTTCATCATCATCATTTTCCTCTTGATCGGCGTGATGGAGGGAAAGACGATTTTGAAAGAGATGTCGGCCGCCAAAAAGAAGCAGATGGAAGCCGAGATGGCAGCCTTGGCCGCCGCCGAATTGGAACGTTTGCGCGCCGAACAGAAAGAACCACCGCAGGAATGACCGGGCGAACCCCGGTTTTGACTTTTTCGTAGGATGTGATCGTTTTGAAAATTACCATACTCGCAAGCGGATCCAAAGGGAACGCCACCCACTTGGAAATCGGATCGCTTCGCGTCCTGATCGACTGCGGGATCTCCTTGCGGCAAATTCAGACGCGGATGATCGAACAAGGACAATCCCTCGATCGACTCGATGCCGTCTTCTTGACCCACGAGCACGTCGACCACGTCTTCGGACTGGCCGCCGTGGCCCACAAGTTCAAGATGCCCATCTATATGACCGAAGGCACGATGCGGAACCTGTCCCGAAAGATCTCGGAAGGGCTGGATTCCCAATCGATTCGGATCATCCGCCCGGGCGATGTGATCCAACTCGATTCCGTCCTCGTCAAACCGCTGCCCGCATTCCATGATGCTTTGGAACCGTGCGGGTACAAGTTCGTCGAATCCGGAAAATCGCTCGTTTATCTGACGGACACCGGGTATTACCCCCAAGCCGCCTTCGATGCGATCCGCAACGCCGACATTTACGTGATCGAAGCCAACCACGATCCGGAAATGCTTTTGGATTCCGATCGTCCGTGGATGTTGAAACGGCGGATTCTCGACGATGAGGGGCATTTGTCCAATGAAGATTCCGCTTTCCTCATTGCCAGCGTTTTGGGCGAAAAAACCCAAAAGATCTTCTTGGCGCACCGCTCGCAGGAATGCAACACCAAAGAAAAATCGCTCGAAGTTTATCAGAAGGTTTTTTCCGAACAAGGATTGATTTTTGCCGATTACCATGTCGAATGCGCGGAACAGGATGTTCCGATGCCCATGACGGAGGTGTGAACATGACCCATGAAGAAATCGTCCAGAGCGTGATGTCCGAACATCTCAGTCTTCGGCCGGAAGAAATCCAGATAGTCGACCGGCTGAAGGGCGGCATGTCCAACAGCAACTACGTCGTCAAAGCCGATCACAAGTATTATACGTTCCGAATCCCGGGGAAAAACGCCCATGTGTTCGTTGATCGAACGATCGAGGAACACATCATCGAACTGATCCGTCCTTTGGAAATCGACGGCAATTTGTTATTGAAACTGGACCGAACGACGGGCTATAAAATCAGTCGGTACGTCGCCGGGACTCCGCTCATGATTGCCGATCCTGCGGCGGAATATGATCGCGCCGCCGAACTTCTCCACACCCTTCATCATTCCGGGCTGGTTGCCGAGAACGATTACGCCCCCTTCATCCGCCTTGCCTATTACGAGGATCTGGTCCGTCGCGAAGGGTTGACGCATCAGGATTCCTATTTCGACATTCGGGACCGGTTCTTCCGATTCAAGAATTGGCTTTTGGATTGGCCGACCGTTTTATGCCACAATGACGCCCAACCTTCCAACTTCATCGCCATTCCCGAGGGAAAACTGTTGCTGCTTGATTGGGAATTCGGGGGAAACAACGACCCGATTTACGACATCGCCTGTTATGGCAACAACGATTTTCAATATGCCATCGGTCTGCTCCCGGTGTATTTGCGCCGCGAACCCCGAAAAGAAGAATGGCTCCGGCTGTATTTGTGGCGTACGTTTCAGTGTTTACAATGGCACAACGTGGCCCTTTATAAGGCGGCCATCGGCTTGTCGGAGGAACTGCATCTGGATTTTCGCCTAATCGCCCAAGCTTACATCGACAAGGCCAACAAGCTTTTTGATGAAGCCAAGAAGTGGCAATGAAAAGCGTTTCAAGTCCGGGAAAAGATTGTCATTTGGACGGTCTTGCTGTATAATTAAAGATTGGGAATACGTAGTATATACCGAATAAACCATGAGGAGGTTGTTGTCATGACAACAAAGAAAGTCTATCTGTCGATGGACGGAAACCAGGCCGCGGCCCACTGCGCCTATGCGTTCACCGAAGTGGCCGGAATTTATCCGATCACCCCGTCGACCCCCATGCCCGAATATATCGACGCCTGGGCATCACAAGGCAAGAAAAACCTGTTCAACATGCCGGTCAAGCTGGTGGAAATGCAATCCGAAGGCGGCGCTGCCGGAACCGTTCACGGTTCGTTGGTCTCCGGTGCCCTCACCACGACGTTCACCGCGTCCCAAGGGCTTTTGCTGAAAGTGCCGAACATGTACAAAATCGCCGGCGAATTGCTCCCCGGCGTCATCCATGTCTCCGCCCGCTCGATTGCTTCCCATGCCCTGTCGATCTTCGGAGACCATCAGGACGTCATGGCCGTTCGGCAGACGGGGTTTGCCATGCTGGCCAGCGGGTCCGTTCAGGAAACGATGGATCTTGCCGGCGTCGCTCATCTGGCGGCCATCAAATCGAGTGTTCCGTTTTTACATTTCTTCGATGGGTTCCGCACCAGCCATGAAGTCGCCAAAGTCGAAGTCATGGATTATTCGGTGTTTGATCGTCTCCTCGACCGGAAATGCGTCGCCGATTTCCGCGCCCGCGCTTTGAATTCCGGCAATCCGATGATCAAAGGAACTGCCCAAAACGATGATGTCTACTTCCAAGGCGCGGAAGTTCAAAAGAAGTATTATGACGCCGTTCCGCAAATCGTCGTCGATTATCTGGACGAGATTTCCCAAGTCACCGGAAGGCCTTATCGTCCTTTCAATTATTACGGGGCTCCCGACGCCACCGATGTCATCGTGGCGATGGGCTCGGTCACCGAAGCGATCCGCGAAGTCATCGACTATAAGCTGAAACAAGGCGAAAAAGTCGGTCTTTTGGCGGTTCATCTGTATCGTCCGTTCTCCGAGAAACATTTCTTTGAATCGATGCCGGCCTCGGTCAAGCGCATTGCCGTCCTCGACCGTACGATCGAACCCGGCGCCCTCGGCGAACCGTTGTACCTCGACGTCCGCTCGGTATACTACAATAAAGCCAACGCCCCCGAAATCATCGGCGGCCGTTATGGACTCTCCAGCAAAGATACCACTCCTGCTCAGATTTTTGCCGTTTACGCGAACCTGCAGGGGGCTCTGAAAGACCATTTCACCATCGGCATCAACGATGATGTCAACCACTCCTCGCTGCCCATCGATCCGGAATCCCCGGACGTTGCCGATCCCGACACCACCGAACTGCTGTTCTTCGGATTGGGCTCCGACGGCACCGTCGGTGCGGTCAAGAACATTTCGAAGATCATCGGGGATTACACCGATCTCTATGGTCAGGCCTACGCTTCCTACGATTCGAAGAAATCGGGAGGCGTCACCCGCATGCATCTTCGTTTCGGGAAAAACCCGATCCGTTCCACGTATCTGGTCAACCAGCCGCACTTCGTTTCCTGTTCTCAGGAAGCGTATCTCTCCAAGTTTGACCTCATCGGCGGAATCCGTAAAAACGGCATTTTCTTGCTCAACACGACAATGACCGCCGATACGGTCGAGACCATTTTACCCAACGAAGTCAAGCGCATCCTTGCCAAGCGGAATATCCGTTTCTACATCATCGAGGGATCGCGACTGGCAAAGGAAATCGGCAATCCCAAGTTGATTTCCACGATCATGCAATCGGCTTTCTTCAAACTGAACGAGCAGATCATGTCCTACGATCACGCTCAGGATGTGATGAAAAAATTCGCCTTGAAATCCTTCGGACGCAAGGGTGAAGAAATCGTCCAAATGAACTATGAAGCCGTCGACCGCGGTGCCGACGGACTCATCCTCGTCCCCGTCAAACCGGAATGGGCTTTACTGAAAGACGAAATCGTCGATGACGGCAAGCGTCCCGCTTTTGTTAAAAACATCGCCGATCCTGTCAACCAGATCCGCGGATACGAACTCCCCGTTTCGGCCTTTGTCGGTTATGAAGACGGACACATTCCCCTCGGCACCTCCGCTTACGAGAAACGCGGCGTGGCGGAAGAAGTCTCGACGTGGATTTCCGAAAACTGCATTCAATGCAACCAATGCTCCTTCGCCTGTCCGCACGCCTGCATCCGCCCCATCCTCGCCACCCCCGCAGAAGCGGCCGCCGCTCCCGAAGGGACGGTTTGGAAAGACGCCGTCGGTCAGGGTTTGCAAGGGTTGAAATACAAAATCCAGGTTTCGATCCTGGATTGCACCGGCTGCGGCGTTTGCGTCACCACCTGCCCGGCGAAGACCAAAGCCTTGACGCTCCGTCCGATCGCCGAACAGATCGAAAAGAAGGAACACGTTAAAGCCGATTACTTGTACAACGTCGTCACCAATAAAGTCCATCTCGTCGGCAAGACCAACCTCAAAAACACCCAGTTCGCCAAACCGTTGTTCGAATTCTCCGGTGCTTGCGGCGGCTGCGGCGAAACCCCCTACATCAAGATGGTCACCCAGTTGTTCGGCGATCGCCTCGTCATCGCCAACGCCACCGGCTGTTCTTCGATCTACGGCGCTTCGTTCCCCGCATCGCCTTATACCAAGAATGCCGAAGGCCGCGGACCGGCCTGGGCCAACTCCCTGTTCGAAGACAATGCCGAATTCGGCTTTGGCATGCGCATCGCCAATGAAACGCTGCGCGACCGGATCCAGAATCTGATCGTCGAAGGCCTCCCGAAAATCGAAAACGAAGAAGCGAAGACCTTACTGAACGATTGGGTCGAGAACCGTGCCAACGGCGAAAAGACGTTGGAACTCAGCCGCAAGCTGATTCCGCTGTTGGAAAAGGATCCTTCCGATCCCGCCAAGGCGATTTTGGAACTCAAAGCCTATCTCGTCAAGCAATCCAACTGGATTTTCGGCGGCGACGGCTGGGCGTATGACATCGGATACGGAGGATTGGATCATGTCATCGCCAACAACGAAGATGTCAACATCCTCGTCCTCGACACCGAAGTCTACTCCAACACCGGCGGACAATCTTCCAAAGCCGCCCGTCCCGGTTCGATCGCCAAATTCACCGCGGCCGGCAAGGTTCAGAAACGCAAAGACCTCGCCGCCATCGCGATGAGTTACGGCCACGTCTATGTCGCCACGATCGCTCACGGCGCCAGCGGCGCCCAGGTCCTCAAAGCCCTGACCGAAGCCGAAGCTTATCCCGGACCCTCGATCGTCATTGCCTATTCTCCGTGCATCAACCATGGGCTGCATAACGGCATGGGCACCTCCCATCTGCAAGCGAAACTGGCCGTTGAATGCGGATATTGGCCGACCTTCCGGTTCGATCCGCGTTTGGTGGAACAAGGCAAGAATCCCTTCCAGATGGATTCCAAGGAACCTGATTGGAACAAGTACCGCGATTTCTTAATGTCGGAAACCCGCTATAACCAACTGGCCCAAATCAACCCCGACAAGGCCGAAGAACTGCTTCAGGCCAACCTCGATGATTCCAAACGCCGTTACGCGATGTACAAACGTTATCTGGCGATGGATTATTCCAAACCCGAATAAAGAATCCCCACATCACCGACGACGGCCCCGTGCCGTCGTTTTCTTTTCTCACAGGATGCACACGGGGCCGTGATATCATCAAAGACGACTCGGCGGGGATGTTTTTGCAAAAAGCCAGATGTAAACTTCCGCTGATACGATATAATATTCATAGCGACTGACAATTCAAAGGAGTACGAACCATGAAAAAAACGCTCGCCCGACGCCTGATGCTCTCCGCGATGATCGCCGCGGTCGCCTTTGCCGTCTTGGGATGTAAGGACACCACCACCGCCACCACCACCGCAACGACGGCCACCACGACGATTGGCCAAATCCCCGGACCGTCGAACATGAATGAAATCTTCTTCCAAGGGGACGGATTTTCTGTCACCTATGGCGATTTTTATCAGGAATTCAAAATCAACGACGGTCTCAATCTGTTGTTGATGATGATCGATGAGATCCTGTTCAGTACCTACGCCCAAGCCGTGACCGCCGAAGAAATCGAAGAGAAGATCCAGTATCTCACGTTCGGATTACTCACCGACGAACAGATCGCCGCTTTGACCGAAGCCGAACGTCAGGATTATCTCGATACTTATCAGAACAATATGTTCCTGCTCGGATTCGAAGGCAACGAAGAAGCCTATGTCCGTATGCTCTGCGGGAAAGAAAACTTTGCCCGGGAAGCCATGGTCGATTCCGCGTATTCCGCCCAGACCTGGTACATCGGCGAAGAAGATGTGGCCGCCTATTACAAGGATTATTACTATCAAGACGTCACGGCCATCAAAATTCGGTGCGTCAACGAAGAAGACGCCAAAAACGTGCTCCGTGCCTTTAATCTCGTTTCTTATCAGGGAAAACTCCGGCTGTACACCGGAACCCTGCCCATCGATCAAGTTCCTTCGTTCGGATTCAACGACTCCAATACCCGCGACTTGACCGACGATGAGCTGTTGGCGGCGTTCTTGGGAATGTATAATCTCGTTTACGGTGATTTCCGTACCCCGATCGAAACCGATTCCACGCTCGCGGAATTGATGGCGATCCCGGAACTGAAGGTCGCCTATACCGACGCTTTCACCGTCCAATCGGACATGGCCAAATTCCTTTTCGGAACCTTGGCTGCTTTCGACGACCCGGCCGCCACCAAATTATCCTATTCCTATGTTCCGGCTTCATTCCCCGGAGCCAATGATACTTCCGCCTACTTGATCCTCAAACTCAACGATCCCAACGGCGCCAAGGCCAATCTCTCGGGCTTTGATGCGAAAACGCAGGATTTACTTTCGTTCATTTCGCAAGAAGAATACGATGAAATCGTGGAACGTTTGATGGTGAAAAACGAAGAAACCTCGGGAACCTTGTCCAAGATCATTGGAGCCAAACGGGCCCAACATAATTTCAAAGTACTGGATTATTATCTCGGTCTGGATTACCAGATGGCCTATTCGGGATATACCCCGGTCAACGAGGGATCCGCTTCCATCGTCGCCACCATGGACGGTGCCCAAATCACCGCCGACCAACTGATCGTCTATGCGATGGAACGCAACGCCACCCTCTATTCGATGTATGCCGCCCAAATGCCTTATGCGATGAATCATTATTTCCCGTTGGTTTATTGCACCGATTCGGGAATCGGCTGCGAGTTCAATCTAGACCTCAACCGTTCGGAGAAAATCAAGGATCATCTCGCCACTTTGGCGGAATTGAAGACCAGCTTCGAAGAAAGTTATTATTCCCGCTATTACCAGTGGAATCAATGGCTTTTCCTCGCTTACGGGGTCACCAGCGAGGCGGAAATGGTTCGCAATTATTACGTCAAATCCACCCTCCAGCCCTATATCATCTATGATGGTATCCGCGAAAACGAATGGGAATTACTGGCCGATTACCTCTCCGGCCTCATTCAGGAATATTATGACGGCTATTTCGATCTTTTTGCCGACAAGTTGTCGATCACGGTGGACCGTGACGAAGACGGCACTGCCGATGTCTATGCCGATTTCCTCGCCGATTTCGAAGATCGGACGGCGTACGATGCCTTGATCGAACGGTTCGCCACGGCGATCCGCACTTATCTCTCCGCCGCGGAGACCAACAGTTTTACCACCTTGATCCGCACTTACAACAAGGCGCTTCGTTCCGATCCCACTTGGGGCGAATTCAAGCGTTACGGATTGATTCTCAGCCAAACCGATTTATCCGGAACGACATCAACGACTTATCTTTCCGCCAAAGAAGCCGGGATGGAAAACGCCTTGATCGAAGCCCTCGCCGCGGCTTATCAGGAATACCTGACGACCGAAAATCTGCAGAAGACATCGCTTTTGTACAGCGGATTGGTCGAGACCGCCGAAGGACTCGCGTTTCTGCAATGCGAAAAAGGGTCCAACTTCGAACGGCCTTCGGCGTTGTTCGCCAACATCAAGAATTCTCAAGATGCCTGGGTTTATTCCGAAGGGGTTGACAACACCGAAGCCTTCCCTTCGCTCCAACAACTGAAGCTGTACTGTGAATATCGATTCGATCAGATGGTCTATGGCAATGACGCCGCCGAAGTCTTGGAAAATTATGGTGTCGTCCTTCCCAAACTCCCCGCTTCGCTGATCGAGGCGATGGATGCGTATTTCGCCCCCATCCATGATTCGATGTATGTGATCGGGTACCTCAACATCATCGTTGCCGATCGCTTGGCGGAAGGAACGTACGTCAATTCAGTTCCTGCCTTCTGTAACCAAAGCGACGCCGAATTAAAGTTGCGTTTGTCCCGCATTCGCGCCATTTACCACGATCAGGTATTCGGGGATTACGAACCCGAAGCTTAACGATTTCCCATCGACGGCCTTCCCGGCCGTCGTTTTTCTTTTTGAAATGAGGGTTGCGCTTGACAAAAAAAGGCGCAGTCCTTATAATAAAGAAGTCAAAGCGTTCGGGTATCCGGACGCCTTGGGTCGATTCGACAGCATGCCACCATGCGGGACACGTTCAACAAACGCCCCGCATTTTTATTTCCTGGGAGGGAATTTCGATGGAACAGCTGGAAAACCGTAACGAAACCGAAAAACGCATTATTGTCCGCGTCTCGGGGGGGACCATGGCCGTCAACGGCTTTTTGGCGGCGATGAAAATCATTGTCGGATGGTTGGGAAATTCCACCGCTCTGTTGTCGGATGCGGTCAACTCCCTGTCCGACGTCGCCACCGGACTGGCCGTGATGATTTTCGGAAAATTATCGCGGAAAGAACACGATACCGATCACCAGTACGGACATGAAAAATACGAAAGTATGGTCTCCGTGTTTCTCGGGGTCGCCTTGTTGGTCACCGCCTTGGAAATCGCCCGGGCGGCAGTTGGATCGATGATCGGGTTTCTCTTTCAGGGTGTCCCGATCGCTCCCCCGACCTGGTTGGCTTTGGGCGGAGCGGGTTTGACGATTCTCATCAAAGAGACGTTGTTCCATTTGACCCGAAAGGCAGCCAAAAAAGCCAATTCATCGGCGCTGGCGGCAATGGCTCTTGATCACCGTTCCGACGTGTTCGCCGCTTCCGGGGTTCTTCTCGGGATTGGCGGAGCGCTCCTCGGATGGACGATTCTCGAACCGATCGCTTCGTTGTTCATCGCCGCCCTAATCGTCAAATTGGGTGTCGAAATCATCCGGACGGGGTTTAATCAAGTCGTTGACAAAGCTGCCGATCCGGCCGTCGTGACCGAAATCACCGCGATTTGCGCCGACCATCCCGGTGTCCTCCATGTGGACGACCTGAAGACTCGGGTTTTCGGGACGAGGTTGTTCGTCGATTTGGAGATTGCCGTCGATCCGAAACTGACTGTGGGGCAAGCCCATCACATCGCTCACTTGTTGCATGACGACATCGAGGAACGAATTCCCAACGTCAAGCACTGCATGATCCATGTCAATCCCTTGCGGACGAAAGAAAAAGACTGATTTTTTATGGCGACGAATTCCCTCGTTTTCAGGCAAAAAAAACGACGGAAGGCGCCGCCTTTTTTTCTTGAAAAGATGGCTTGCATTGAGTATTCGAATCTGCTATAATAATAATTCCATAAAGCAAACGCTTTCAAACGTTCGCTTTGGTTGAAAAGAGTGATGGTTATGATTTCTGTATTCACCGCTTCCTGGCTTGACCTCAATCCCTCGTTATGGGAAATCTGCCTGCGATTGGGCTTAACGGCCGTTTTCGTCGGCATCATCGGTTTCGAACGGCAGATGCGTCATAAAATCGCCGGGGTCACGACCCACCTCATGGTCGCTTTTGGCGCTTGCGGAATCGCTTTGGTCCAAGAATACCTGTATCAGGAAGCTCTGACCTTGGCCGTGGATCTGGCGGCTCAACAGATCGCCGTCAACCTCGAACGTCAACGGGTGATCGCCCAAGTCGTGGTCGGGGTCGGTTTTCTCGGATCCGGGACCATTCTCAAATCCAGCAACGGCATCTATGGGTTGACGACCGCCGCCACGCTATGGTTGGGAGCGATGATCGGACTGGCTCTCGGGATGGGCGCTTATGTGATCGGCATCGCCATCACGGTTTTCTCGTTCTTCTTCCTGACCGTCGTCCGCGCATTATTGGAAAAAACCAAAACTCGGCATGTCAAGAGCCCGGAAATCCTCGGGGCCGAAATCATCGAGAAATGAAAAATGGAGCCGAAACGGCTCTTTTTTTCGAAATACCGACATATTTTTTGCATTAGAAGAGCGAATATTGTAAAATAAAGGCGTTTGATGCGGAGGGATTACCATGTCAATTCTCGAAATCAAAGACCTCGTCGTTTCCGTAGAAGGAAAAGTCATTCTCGAGGGAATCAACCTGACGGTCAAAGGTGGAGAAACCCATGCGATCATGGGACCCAACGGCACCGGAAAATCCACTTTGGCCCAAGTGATCATGGGCCATCCCAAATATGTCATCGAAAACGGCGAAATCCGGCTGGACGGAGTACTTCTTAACGAAAAAACCGTCGATGAGCGCAGCCGTCTCGGCCTCTTTTTGGGGATGCAGAACCCCGTGGAAGTTCCCGGGGTCACCAATTTTGATTTTGTCCGCGCTGCGGTTCAAGCCCATCTCCCTCAAGGGCAGCATCTGCGTTTGGGAAAATTCATCCTGTCCCTGGAAGACGCCGCGAAAGAACTCAAAATGGGATCGGGATTGGCTCATCGTCATCTCAATGAAGGATTTTCGGGCGGAGAAAAGAAACGCAACGAGATCCTGCAGATGAAGCTTCTCCGTCCGAAAATCGCCCTGCTCGACGAAATCGACTCGGGATTGGATGTCGATGCTTTACGCATCGTCGGAGAAAACGTCACGGCGATGAAATCGCCGGAACTGGGAATGATCCTCATTACCCACTATCAACGGCTTTTGGACACTATCGTCCCCGACGTCGTTCATATCATCCTCCAAGGACGGATCGTCAAGACCGGAGGAAGGGAACTGATCGCCAAGATCGATGCGGAAGGCTACGACTGGCTCAAAGCGGAACTGGGAATCGAAACCTGGGAAGAACCCGAAAAAACCCCGGTATCCCTCGGAACCTGCGCGACCAAGAAACCCGGTCCGCTGCGAGGATGAAGCGATGAATCTTCCCCGCTATCTCGAAGGGGACCGGGTGGTCCTCCTTCGTCCCTCATTTATCGAATATGAAGGTGACTTTCCCGGTTTTCGACTGACCGACCGCGGATTCTCGCTTTCCATCGCCAATTCCCAAAAATGGGCGGAGCCGGTCACTTTGGTGCTGCCGGGCTTCCGGGAAGCCAATCATTTGCGAATCCGCCTGGCTTCCGGAATCCGCGCGATTTTGAACGTAATTCATCTTTCGACCCCGGATCAAGGGGCTTTTGCGCTTTCGTTGGAACTGAGCGAAGGGGCCTCACTGACATTGACGGATTTGTATTTGGGGACCGATGCTTCCGTGCAAATCGTCGATCGTTTTGCGGCCATGGACCGCGGATCTTCCTTGGAAATCGCCACCGGACTCATCGGTGGATCGCGGCTGACGATGAAGGATGAATGGGATCTCGTGGCGGAAGAAAGTCGGATTTCCGCCGATCTCCTGGCCATCGCCGGGACCAAAGAACAGTGGAAGATCACGCAAACGACGCGTCATCTCGCCCCGGAAACCACTTCGTCGACAACCAATCTGTTGATCTCCGCCCACGATGCGGTCGTGAATCTCGCCGTATCGGGACATATTGGCAAGGGGAATCACCATTCCGATTGCCAACAGACCAACCGCGGAGTGATCCTCGGGGAAAAAGGGGTTATTTCCGTCGAACCCCAATTGCTGATCGACGAGTATGACGTCAAAGCCGGTCACGGATGTGCCATCGGTCAGATCAATCCGGAAGAATTGTATTATCTGCAAACCCGGGGGCTGACCGAAAGCGAAGCCAAACGCTTGATCGTGGCGGGATATCTGTCCCCGCTATTGAACAAAATCACCCAACCCGCCCTCGCCCGGCAGGTCAACCGCCGGATCAACCGGAAAATGAAAGGAGCGGATCTCTGATGGAAAAAAATCCGTGGCGCGGCGATTTTCCGCAAATGGATGCGGATTCCGTTTTTTTGGATAATGCCGCTTCCAGCCTCAAACCGCAATCCGTCATCGACGCCGTCGACCGGTATTACCGCGTGTTGTCCGCCAATGTCCATCGCGGGGTATATTTCCAGAGTTATGAAGCCACCCGCCTGTACGAGGAAACCCGGGAAAAAGTTGCCAAATTCATTCACGCGGATCCCGAGGAGATTGTCTATACCCGGGGTGCCACCGCGGCGTTGAATCTCGTCGCCGCTTCTTTTGGAATGGAACAAGTGGGGGAAGGCGACGAAATCATCGTTTCCGAACTGGAACACCATTCCTCCGTTTTACCTTGGCAGCATGTCGCTTCGGTGAAAAAAGCGCAGCTGGTTTATGTTCCCCTCGACGAACAACATCGGATCACCCTCGATGGGTTCCGCTCGGTTCTTTCCGAACGGACGAAAGTGGTGGCGTTGACCCTGGTGTCCAATGTCATGGGCTATGTGACCCCGATGGCGGAAATCATCGCCTTGGCGCATGCCCGAGGGGCGGTTGTGGTGGTCGATGCGGCGCAAGCCGTCCAGCATATGCCCATCGACGTCAAACGATTGGACGTCGATTTTCTCGCTTTTTCCGGCCACAAGATGCTTGGACCGACCGGAATCGGCATTCTCTATGGCCGTCGGAAATGGTTGGATGCCATGGAACCCATCGAATATGGCGGGGACATGATCGACATCGTCGAAAAAAACGTCTCGACTTGGAAAGACACTCCCTATAAATTTGAAGCCGGAACGATGCCGATCGCCTCGGTCATCGGCCTGGGCGCCGCCATTGATTATTGGAACGCTTCCGATTTGGACAAGATGGAAGACCATACGCGCCGCGTTCGGCAATATGTCTTCACGCAAATGAAAAAAATTCCCGGAGTGACGATCTACAATCCATCCGCCGAGTCCGGGATCATCGCCTTCAATCTTGACGGAGTGCATCCCCACGACGCTTCGACATTTTTCGCCGAGCGCAAAGTATGCCTGCGGGCGGGACATCACTGTGCCCAACTGTTGATCAAACGGCTGGGAATCGACGCGTGTTTGCGGGCATCCTTCTTTTTCTACAACACTTTCGCCGATGGCGACCGGTTCGTCGAAACCATCAAAGAAGCGGTTCGTTTTTTCCGCAACATCGGCTTCTAGGAGGCAACCTCATGGACTCATTGGATAACCTGTATCGCGAAATCATCCTCGATCATTATAAAAATCCGCGAAACAAAGGCTTGGTAACGGACCCCGGATATGTCACCGTCCGCATCAAGAACCCGTCTTGCGGAGACGAAATTACCGTTCAGACGCGGCTTGAAGACGGAAAAATCGGCGATTGTCGTCATGAAGGCAAAGGCTGCTCGATCTGTTGTTCTTCCGCCTCGGTAATGACCGAAACGATGATCGGAAAACCGCTTGAGACCGCCCATGCGGTCGCTGCCAATTACTTGAACATGGTGTCCGGAAAGCCGTTCGACCCTGCGGTCGACTTGGAAGAAGCCGAAGTCTATGCCGGGGTCCGTCAGTTTCCCGCTCGCGTCAAATGCGCTTCGATCGCCTGGCAGGCCTTTTTGCAGACGTTGGAAAAGAAGTAGGTGACCCCGATGGGCAATAACCCCAAGAAACATGCCGGCGAAACCATCGTCGGCGAATACCAATATGGATTTTCCACCGAGACCCCATCCGTGGTTTCCACGGGACGGGGGTTGAGTCGTGACGTCGTCGCCGAGATTTCCCGAATCAAAGGGGAACCGAACTGGATGCTCGACCTGCGGCTTCGGGCGTATGAGGAATTTCTCCGGCACCCCAATCCCGCTTGGGGGCCGGATTTATCCCACATCGATTTTTCCGACATCGTTTACTTCATCAAATCTTCCGAAAAGGTCGAAAGCAGTTGGGAAGAAGTCCCGACCGCCATCAAAGACACCTTCAACCGCCTGGGAATTCCGGAAGCGGAGCAGAAGTTCCTTTCCGGGGTGACCACCCAGTTTGAATCCGAGGCCGTCTATCACAGCACGATCCGCGAATTGGTCGATCAAGGGGTCATCTTCTTGGACACCGATTCCGCACTGCGGAACCACCCCGATCTTTTTCGTCGGTATTTTGGAACCATCGTCGCCGCTTCCGACAACAAATACGCCGCCCTCAACACCGCCGTTTGGAGCGGGGGGTCGTTCATCTATGTTCCCAAAGGCGTCCGCATCGACAAGCCGTTGCAATCTTATTTCCGAATCAACTCGGAACGGATGGGACAATTCGAACGGACATTGATCATCGTCGAAGACGAAGCCTCCCTCAACTACGTCGAGGGATGCACGGCTCCGATCTATTCCGCCGACTCCCTGCATGCGGCCGTGGTCGAGATTTTTGTGGGGAACCGCGGGTATTGCCGCTATTCGACGATTCAGAATTGGTCGACCAACATCATCAACCTGGTGACCAAACGGGCGTTGGTGGAATCTCACGGTCATATGGAATGGATCGACGGAAACATCGGTTCCGGTCTGAATATGAAGTATCCCGCGTGCATCCTCAAAGGGGATTATGCCAAAGGAACGACGATTTCCATCGCGTTTGCCGGAAAAGGTCAATACCAGGACACGGGAGCGAAAATGATTCACTTGGGGAAACACACGACCTCGAAAATCGTTTCCAAATCCATCGCCGCCAAAGGCGGAAAAGTCAATTATCGAGGCCTGGTCACCGAAGGCCCCCACGCGTTATTTTCCAAAGCCCAAATCGAATGCGACACGATCATCATCGATCGGGAATCCGCCTCCGACACCTTGCCCCGCAACGTCGTCCAAAACTTCCGGGGTCAGATTGAACACGAGGCGACCGTCTCCAAAGTCAGCGACGAGCAACTGTATTATTTGATGAGCCGCGGCTTGACTGCCGACCAAGCCACGGAAATGATCGTGATGGGTTTCATCGAGCCCTTCGCGCGCGAATTGCCGATGGAATATGCGGTCGAATTGAATCAACTGATCAAACTGGAAATGACCGGATCGATCGGATGAACCCGAGGCATCGTCTGCGGACGATGCTTTTTTTGCCCGTTTTCCGGCGAAAACGGGGTCATATTTTCATGTATCCACTTTCCAATTGCCGGTTGATGTGATAAAATACGTAAAAAAGGTGGTGCTGACTATGAAACTGGTTCTGGCGATCGTATCGAATGAAGATGCCGGCAAGGTCATCAAAACGTTGGTCAAAGAAAACTTCTTTGTGACCAAGTTGGCGACCACGGGCGGTTTTTTGATGAGTGGGAACACCACCATCCTCGTGGGCGTTCAAGACAACGTTTTGGAACAATGCATCCAGATCATCAGCGAAACCTCGAAGCGCCGCACCAAACTGGTTCCGAATGCCATTTCCAGCGAATTCGGCATTTTTTCCTCCACTCCGGTCGAAGTTCAAGTCGGCGGCGCCACGATTTTCGTGATCAACGTCGAACAATTGATCAAAGCCTGATCGTCCAAGAAGCTCCGGGCGGATTCCTGTTTGGGGAACCGCCCTTTTTTCTTGGAAAATCATCGCATTTTCCACATCGAAGCATGCTATAATGATATCAAGTCAAGATTCGGGAAGAGAGGGGATTTAGGTGAAAGAACGGCTGATCTATCTTCATCTTCGCCACGGCGATGAAGAAACCTTTCGCTCTGCCCTCCCCGAGTTCGGACCATTGTCCAGTCATCGTCGGCCCGACGGCATCATCGAAATCATCGATCCCGGATTCGACGATCCTTCCCGATACCAACAGATCCGCGAAATGGCCATGCAGGAATTCTTCCAGGATTTTGCGGCTTTTATTCGTCCCGACAGTCCCCATTTCGACGCCGAACCGTTTCTTCCTTTGTTGCGGAAAGCGAATCCCGGAATCTACGCGATTGCCGATATGATCGAAGAAGTCGTTGAGGGAAACCACCTCGAATTGAAGAACCGTCTGAAAAAATACTATTATACTCTCTTCGGAGCCGAGACGATCGAAACCGTATTGGGTTTCATCAAAGCCGATCAAAACGCCAGTCGGGCCGCCGCCGATCTCTACATGCATCGAAATACGCTCAATTACCGCCTTGATCATTTTGTTTCCGTATCCGAAATCGACATCCGTTCCTTCCGGGGCGCGGTCGCGGTCTACCTCTTATTTCGATAAGAGGTTTTTTTGTGCAAAGTGCCCATAGGAAACCGCGCTCGGAAAAGGTATAATAAAAACGATATCAACTGATGAATTAAGGAGGAATTTCAATGGCAACCCTTTCGTTCAAGCATCTGGACAAGATCTATGACAACGGCGTCCAAGCCGTGTTCGATTTCACCTTGGAAGTCGCCGAAAAAGAATTCATCGTTTTCGTCGGTCCTTCCGGCTGCGGAAAATCCACCACTTTGCGGATGGTGGCCGGTCTGGAAGAAATCACGGCCGGAGAACTCTACATCGATGACCGTTTGGTCAACGATGTCGCTCCGAAGGATCGCAACATCGCGATGGTGTTCCAATCCTATGCGTTGTATCCCCACATGTCGGTTTACGACAATATGGCCTTCGGCTTGAAACTGCGTAAAATGCCGAAAGACGACATTGAACGTCGCGTGAAGAATGCCGCGGAAATCCTTGGTTTGGTTCCTTTCCTCGATCGGAAACCCAAAGCTTTGTCCGGCGGACAACGTCAACGTGTCGCCCTCGGTCGCGCCATCGTCCGCGACGCCAAAGTCTTCTTGATGGACGAGCCGCTCTCCAACCTTGACGCCAAACTGCGTGTCGCCATGAGAGCCGAACTCATCAAATTGCACGAACGTCTGAACACCACGACGATCTATGTCACCCATGATCAGATCGAAGCGATGACGATGGCCACCCGGATTGTCGTCATGAAAGACGGACATATCCAACAGATCGGCGCCCCGAAGGAAATTTATGACAATCCGACCAACATGTTTGTCGGTGGTTTCATCGGCACCCCGGCGATGAATTTCCTTAACGGTGTGGTTCAGGAAGATGGTTATTTCTACTGCGAAAACCTCAAACTTCGTTTACCGGAACCCAAGTTCAAACTGATGAAAGACAAAAACTATGTGGATCGCCCCATCGTCTTCGGAATTCGCCCGGAAGATATTCATGACGAATTGATCGCTTTGGAAACCTACAAAGACTCTTTGGGGGACCTCGATGTCGACGTCGCCGAATTGCTCGGTTCCGAAACCAACATCCACATTTCGGTCGGAAAGACGAACATCATCGCCAAAGTCAACGCCCGTTCCGACATTCACATCGGCGACAAGATCAAATTGGCCTTCAATATGAACAAATGCCATTTCTTCGATCCCGAAAACGAATTGCGGATCACCAAGGATTCACCCGTCAAAGTCGTCACTCAATGATTTTCCAAACCGCTCGCGAGGGCGGTTTTTTCTTTCGTTTTTTTTTCAAATCGAACTTCCACGAATTCGTGATATAGTGGACACGGGTGATTACGATGATCCATTATGTGCAAAAACAACCATCCGGCCGCCTGTTGATCGTCTCCAACGCGGGTCAAGAAGAAACGGACCTCACTTTTTCCATGTTGTTCGGTCGGTGGGCACTGGAGGGACTATCGACTTGGGAAGGTCGCGTCTTGGCGGTTCGGCGCCGGTTTGGCTGGAAAGCGAAGATTCCGATCTATTGTCGGGAGGGATTGGTCTTGATGCCCATCCGAAGTATGCGGTCGGAGCGGGGTCTTTTCGTCAATTTTGCGGCGATTCGCCGTTGGAAACCAACCAAAGACGGAGGGGCCGAAGTCACGTTTTCGGACGGATCCGTCTTTCGGGCGGGAGAAGCTTCCCCCTTTCGCAAGCGGATGGAAGAAGCTCGTTTGGTACAGGATGCCGCCTCCGGAAAAACCGCAAGACAAGAAAATGCTTACATGCTGAAAAAGCCCATTGAATAGAGTGGAATTTTTGGGAGAAAAAGAGTATAATGTTTTTGTGGATTTCATCAACTTTCGGAGGAAAAAACGATGAATAAAATGACTGTTACCGACATTGAACTGCGGGGAAAACGCGTCTTATGCCGCGTCGACTTCAACGTCCCGATCAAAAACGGAGTGATCACTGACGATAATCGGATCGTTCAGGCGCTTCCGACCCTTCGCTACATCATCGGCGAGAAAGGCAAAGCGATTCTGTTCTCCCACCTCGGCCGTGTCGAGACCGCGGAAGACAAAGCCAAATCGTCCCTGGCGCCCATCGCCGTTCGGCTTTCCGAACTGCTCGGACAACCGGTTCGATTCATTCCCTTCACTCGGGGAAAAGAACTCGAAGATGCCATCGCCGCGATGAAAAACGGCGAAGTTCTGATGTTTGAAAATACTCGTTTTGAAGACATCGAAGGCAAGAAAGAATCGAAAAACAACCCCGAACTCGGCGCTTATTGGGCGAGTTTGGGCGACGTCTTCGTCAATGACGCCTTCGGAACCGCTCACCGGGCCCATGCCTCCAACTCCGGGATCGCCGCTCATCTTCCGGCAGTCGCGGGATTCCTGATGGAAAAGGAACTGCGTTTCATCGGCGGGGCCGTGGACAATCCCGTTCGCCCCTTTGTCGCCATTTTGGGCGGAGCCAAAGTCTCCGACAAAATCGGTGTCATCGAAAATCTGTTGCAAAAAGCCGACAAGATTCTGATCGGCGGGGGCATGGCGTACACCTTCCTGAAAGCCCAAGGCATCAACATCGGTACTTCGATTTGCGAATTGGACAAACTGGATTTGGCGAAATCGCTGTTGGCCAAAGGCGGAAAGAAGATCATTCTTCCCGTTGATGTCGTCGTCACGAAAGAATTCAAAAACGACTCCCCGAGCCATGTTACCAACTATGTCAAAGGCATCGCCGATGACGAGATGGGCCTCGATGTCGGTCCGAAAACGATTCAATTGTTTGAAAAAGAACTCAAAGGCGCCAAAACCGTGGTTTGGAACGGACCGCTCGGCGTATTTGAATTCGAGAACTTCGCCAAAGGCACCCGAGCCCTGTGCGAATTATTGGCTAACATGAAAGATGCGAAAACCATCATCGGCGGCGGCGATTCCGCTGCGGCTGCCATCCAGATGGGATATGCCGACAAATTCACCCACATTTCCACGGGCGGCGGGGCATCGCTCGAATATTTGGAAGGCAAAGCCCTTCCCGGCGTAGAATCCCTCGCGGACGCCGAAGACTGCGAATGCGGCTGCGGCTGCGAATGCAAAAACTGATTCTGCCTTTCGCACCAACCAAAACGGTCTTCGGACCTCATCGAATGTAAGATGAATTGAGGAGAATATCATGGAAAAAACCATCACAATCAAAAGCACTGCCGGCCTTCATGCCGAACTGGCGGCCAAAATCGTCCAGACCGCCAGCCGTTTCGACGTTGACATTCGCATGGTCTACGCCCACGTCACCATCGATGCCAAATCGATTTTAGGGCTGATGAGCCTTGCGGTTCCCCGTGGGGAAAACGTCAAGTTGGTCGCCATCGGCGACAAAGCCGCCGAAGCGATCGCCGAGATTGAAAAGATCTTGGCATGACGGAGGTCTCATCATGAGAAAACCGATCATTGCCGGCAACTGGAAGATGTTCAAAACTCGGGATGAAGCGCTGTTTTTCATCCTAAAAGCCGCGGACGGAGTCCCCAACATCAAAGATGTCGACACCGTCATTTGCGCGCAAGCGCCTTTGATGCGCTGCCTCATCAAACGTCAGGGAAACAATCTCCGGATCGGGGCCCAAAACCTGCATTGGGCGGACGAAGGGGCATACACCGGGGAGATTTCCGGACCGATGCTCAAGAGTTATAACGTGGCTTATGTCATTATCGGTCACAGCGAACGTCGGGCGATGTTCGGGGAAACCGACGACATGGTCAACAAAAAGCTCCAAGCCGCCCTGCGCAACGACCTCTTGCCCATCGTTTGTATCGGCGAGCGGCTCGAAGAACGTGAAAACGGAACGACCAATGACGTCTTGCGTCGCCAGTTGGCGCAAGGATTCGCTCATATGACCGAAGAAGACATGCACAAAGTCGTCATCGCCTATGAACCCGTTTGGGCGATCGGAACCGGCAAGACCGCCACGCCGGCCATCGCCGAAGAAGCTTGCGCTTTCATCCGTTCGGAAATCCGCAGGATGTTTGGAGCTTCTGTCTCCGAAGGAATCCGCATCCAGTACGGGGGATCCGTCAATCCGAAGAACATCGCCGATTTGATGGCCCAGCCTGACATCGACGGCGCATTGATCGGCGGGGCATCCTTGGATCCCGATCAATTCGTCACGATGACCAACGCGGCGCTCGTCCGCGTCCAAAAACACTGATAAAACGATGAAAAACCGGAACGCCAAAAACGTTCCGGTTTTTTTGATTAAAAAAAGCGCATCTCGGGGAATGCGCTTTGGATCAGACGATTATTTGTTGTACAATTCAACGATAAGGTTTTCTTTGATTTCCGGCAGGAATTCGGCGCGTTCCGGCATGCGAACGAAGGTCGCGGCGATTTTGTTGTCATCGAAAGAGAGATATTCCGGACGGGAAACGATGCCGGTGAGGGCTTCTTTGACGACCTGAAGGTCTTTCGAACTTTCCTTGATCGTGATGACTTGGCCGGGTTTCACGCGGATCGAGGGGATGTCGGCGCGTTTGCCGTCCAACAGGAAATGGCCGTGGTTGACGAGTTGACGCGCTTGTTGACGGGTCTTGGCGAATCCGGCGCGGAACACGAGGTTGTCCAGGCGGGATTCCAACAGGAAGAGGAAGTTTTGGCCTTGTTTACCGGGCATTTTCTTCGCATCTTCGAACGTTTTGCGGAATTGCCGTTCGTTAACGCCATAGAGGAAACGAACGCGTTGCTTTTCTTGAAGCTGGGTTCCGTACTCCGACAGTTTGATACGCTTGTTGCCATGCTGTCCCGGAGCGAACGGGCGTTTGGCGATTTCTTTTCCGGTTTCGGAAACGGAGAATCCCAAACGACGAGAGACTTTCCAATTGGATCCAGTGAATCTTGACATATATTGTCCTCCTATTTTTTTACGCTATAGTGAGGAGTTTTCCGAACTCTGGGATTGATGGTTTTGATGGTTTCATGTCAAGCAGTTGACACTACTTCCAAACCCCGAATGGAACCATCAATGGCGAAAAGTTCTTGAAAACAACTGCTTTTTACTACATGCGCAAGGGATATTATACCTTAATCATCTTAAGTTGTCAATCAAAACATCGACTGCTTGTTCGAGAAGCGCTCGATCGGCGGACCGGAAGCGTCCGAGATCGGGGCTGTCCACATCAAGCACTCCCAGGAGATTTCCGTTCTGGATGATCGGAACGACGATTTCCGAACGGGAAGCCGAATCGCAAGCGATGTGACCCGGAAAACGTTCGACGTCTTCGACGACGACGGTTTCCTTCAAAAGCGCGGCCGTTCCGCAAACACCTTTTCCGATGGCGATTTCCGTGCAGGCCGGAAGGCCTTGGAAGGGGCCTAAGATCAATTTTTCCCCCTCTCGAAGGTAAAAACCCACCCAATTGATTCTGGGAAGGAAGTGCATCAGAATAGCCGACATGTTGGAATAATTGGACACCGCGGGAAGTGAGGCATCCAGATATCCGCGGAGGTTCTCCAAAATGAGAGCATGAAGTTCGGCGGGATCCGCCGGAAGCGAGGTTTTTACGAACATGGTATCACCGGTAATATTATAATTTATCATTCTCTTTTCGACAAGCCGTATGATAAAATAGAGAGGTAATCGAAGGAAGGTACGTCATCATGCTAGAACGAATTTTGGTCCGATATGGAGAACTCAATCTCAAGGGGAAAAACATCCGCTCCTTTCTTGATCGGGCAAACCACTTGATCCGGGAAAAATTGGAAGGGTTGGATGTCCGATTGGAATTCCGCCACGACCGTGCCTATGTATTTCTGAACGGGGTGGATCCGAATGCGGTATTGGAACGGCTCCAACGGGTATCGGGTCTTTACTCGTTCAGCCTGATTACCAAGTGTCCCTTGGATTTGGAAGTGATCGCTTCCGAAGCCGTGGCGATGATTGCCGAAAAGACCCGTCAATCGCCCGTCACGTTCAAAGTAGAAACCAAACGCGCGGACAAGACGTATCCCCTGACCTCTCAAGAAATCACTCACATCCTTGCCGGAAAAATCCTTTCGCAAGCCCCTTATCTGAAAGTCGACGTCCATGATCCGGAACTGACACTGAACGTGGAAATCCGTCAAGAGGGCGCTTATCTCTTCATCGGACAAATCCGCGGCATGGGGGGATATCCCGTGGGAATCGGAGGAAAAGCGCTCTTGATGCTTTCCGGGGGAATCGATTCCCCGGTCGCGGGATACCTGGCGATGAAACAAGGCGTGGAAATCGAAGCCATTCACTTCGAGTCGACCCCCCTGACTTCGATCGAATCCGCTCAAAAAGCCGTCGATCTGGTCGAAGTCCTTGCCCGTTTTGCCCCCCATAACCGGATGAAGATTCATTTCGTCCCCTTTGCCAAATTACACGGAGCGATCTTGGGGAACATTCCCGAATCCTATCATGTCA
>ERZ795054.1220-NODE-1220-length-25293-cov-5.265275_pt1 | contig 25293 bp, 16 predicted proteins | sample MGYA00375138_ERZ795054 | MGnify/ENA primary metagenome ERZ795054 (study PRJEB30183, sample SAMN05720215) | anaerobic digester metagenome | isolation source: active sludge of municipal wastewater-treating anaerobic digesters | place: USA | collected 2014-12-23 ... | reverse complement strand
CACGGGGCTCTATCCGCACCAGGCAGGTGTGGGGCATATGACCGAGGAACAGCGGGATTCGAGCGGACAGCCGCTGGCGGGGTACAGCGGTCGGCTCAACAACCGATGTGTGACGATTGCGGAGGCCTTGAAGGCGGCGGGCTACTTCACCGCCATGACAGGCAAGTGGCACGTGGGCCAGAACCACGGGGTGACGCCGTGGGATCGGGGCTTTGACCGGACGCTCACCGCGGCGGCCGGGGGCTTCTACTTTCCGGATTCGCCGCGCGCCGCGCTGTTTCTCAACGGCAAGGACCTGGGGTCGCGAGGCGCGCCTTTGCCGCGGGAATGGTATTCGACCGACCTGTGGATCGAGTACGGGCTGAAGTTCATCGATGAGGCCCGGGCGGCTCAACAGCCCTTCTTCCTGTACGTGGCGCACAACGCGCCCCATTTCCCGCTGCAGGCGCCGGCCGAGGACATCGCCCGGTGGCGCGGCAAGTTCAAGGCCGGCTGGGACGTTCTGCGCCGGGAGCGCTACGCGCGCCAACTCGAGATGGGGCTGATCGACAAGGCCTGGCCGCTCTCGCCCAGGCCCGACGCCGTGCCGGCCTGGACCAGCCTCAGCGCCGAGGATCAGGATCGCTACGACCACATCATGGCCATCTACGCGGCGGTGGTGGAACGGATGGACCGGTCGATCGGGACACTGGTGAGCGGGTTGCGCGACCGGGGTGAATTGGACAACACGCTGATCCTGTTCATGAGCGACAACGGCGGGAACGCCGAGAGCGGCGTCCGGGGTCGACTCGAAGGCAGCCAGCCGGGCGACGCTCTGTCGACCGTGTTTGTCGGGGAATGCTGGGCGGCGTTGAACAACACGCCGTTCGTCCGCTACAAGCATTTCACCGACGAGGGCGGCATCGCGACCCCTTTGATCGCCCACTGGCCGCGTGGCATTTCAGCGTCGCGCAACGGGGCACTCGAGTCACAACCCGGCCATGTGATCGACATCATGCCGACCTGCCTGGATGTGGCTGGGACCTCCTACCCCGACGCATTCAAGGGCCGGTCCGTCACGCCGCTCGAAGGTGTCAGCCTGCGTCCGGGATTCGAGGGCAGGCCGCTCGGGCGCGCTCGACCGCTCTTCTGGGAGCACGAAGGCAACCGGGCTGTTCTCGACGGCAAATGGAAACTGGTGGCGCTGGCAGGCCAGGCCTGGCGCCTGTACGACACAGTCAAGGACCGGACCGAAGAGAACGATCTGGCGGCGTCCGAGCCGGACCGGGTCAAGGCCCTGGCGGCGAAGTGGGACGAATATGCGGCCCGAGCCAATGTCCTGCCGTTGGGCGGTTGGCGGAGCTCGGCGAGGAACACCCGCGGCAATCGTGCTCCCGACCTAAGCAAGGAAGCGCAGTTCGCGTTGAAGATGGGCGATCGTCTCGACCGCGCCCACGCGCCGGCCATTGCCGGGCGCCCGTTCACGATCACCGCCGCCTTCGACTCGGACGACCCGCAAGGGGTGATTGTTGCCCAAGGCGGCACGGCGCGCGGCTACGCCCTGTTTGTCGAGAATGGAAAACTCGTGTTCCTGGTCCGGACGGCTGGCGGAGTCACCCAGGTTTCCGCGCCGCAACTGGTGAAAGGCGCGCACACGGCTGTCGCTCGTCTCGATCGGGGTGGCGGCCTGAGCCTCGCGCTCGATGGCAAGCCGGCAGCCAGCGGCCAGGCCCCGAGCCTCGTCGCAACGATGCCCGTGGACGGTCTCGAGGTGGGCAGCGACCAGGCCGGCCTGGTCGGACCATACTCGAACGACAACCAATTCCGCGGCAGGATCGAGTCGGTCCGCATCGTGCTCGATTAACAGAGCGACATGAATGATGCAGCGCCGGGTCAGGCCTGCCGGCAGGCAGGCAGGGGACCTGGCCAAGCCTGTAGGCCGCGTGCCCTCACGCGGCGCAAGGATAAACATCGGTGCAGACGCCGGGTCAGGGGACCCGGCCTACAAGCGCGTTGTAGTAGGCGTTTTCGAAAGCCGATGTCGGCGCACGGCGCGCAGGTCTTGTGCATCGTTCAGAGGAAGAGGCACGGATAGACACAGATGGGCACCGAGAAACACAGCGCGGCAAAGCCGCAGCCGAAGATGGGAGATCGAAGATCGAAGACCGGTCGAAGACGCCGCATGAGAATTTGGCTCGCCGCCTGCGAGCAACCTCAACGATTGCAGTACAGATCGACACGGGTGGGGGGTCCATCGCGCGCGGCGCCTTGCCCAACACGACCCGGGCTCGCTGTCTGGCTTGTCGCGACCCTCGTATTTCAGTGCGGGCCACTCGAAGCATACGACGATCGGTTGACCCCGGAAACGCCCGCCATCCGCGGTCATCTCGCGGCGCACGACCCTTCGACCATCGTGAAGTGCAAGGACCGTTTTTATCTGTTTTCGACCGGTCGGGGGATTCAATCCAAGTCATCTCGAAACCTCGTGTATTGGGAGAGCGGTCCGCCGGTGTTCGCCGCGCCGCCGGCCTGGACGAGTGTGGCGGTGCCGGAATTCGACGGCACTTTTTGGGCACCGGACGTGATCCTGCTCGACGGGAAGTATCATCTGTATTACTCGGTTTCGATCTGGGGCAGCCAGGTGTCGGCGATCGGTCTGGCGACCAATCCGACGCTTGATCCGGCCGACCCGGCTTACGGCTGGACCGACCGCGGGCCGGTTCTCCAATCGAGAGTCCGCGCGCCTTACAACGCGATCGATCCGAGCGTTCTGCGCGGGCCTGACGGACGGCTCTGGATGGCCTTCGGATCCTACTGGGATGGGATTCATCTGCTGGAACTCGACCCAGCCACCGGATTGCGCCGCGCGCCCGATTCCCCGGTTCACAGGCTGGCCTCGAACGGGTCGATCGAAGCAGCCTGCCTCCATTACCGGGCCGGGTATTACTATTTGTTCGTGAACTGGGGATCGTGTTGCAGCGGCGTCAACAGCACCTACCACATCCGCGTCGGACGCAGCCGGACCGTCACCGGGCCGTTTCTCGATCGCGGCGGAGTGGACATGGCGAACCGGGGCGGAACCCTGTTCCTCGAGGGAACGGGCAAACACGCCGGGCCCGGTCATGTCGGGATTCTCTCCGAGGCGGGTCAGGATTGGTTCAGCTATCACTACTACGACGCCAATGCATGGGCGGCCCATTATGGCGCCTATGGCCCGGCCAAGCTCGCGCTGTCGACGCTTGCGTGGAGCGCGGACGGCTGGCCTGTCCGCACAAACGACTGGTCTGCGTTTTACACGTTCGAGTGCGATGCGCGGGACGAAAACCGGCAATACCATGGCCTGCTCGAGAACGGCGCCGCATTCGCCTTCGATCGCCAGCGTGGTTCCGTGCTCGATCTCGATGGCACGGGACAGTCCGTTTCCCTGCCGCCGGGCGTCGGGTACGCCCGCACATTCGCCGCGGTGCTCAAATGGCGCGGCGGCGCGCCCGGCCAGCGGATTCTCGATTTTGGCGCGGGGGCGTCCCGGGGGTTTATGCTGACACCGGCCTCGGAAGCCAACACCCTGCGCTGGGAGATCGACGATGGCAACGGCGCGCGAAGCCTCGAGTGGACGCGTCCGTTGCCGACCAACCGATGGACGCACGTGGCCGTGACGCTTGATGGATCGAGGGGCATTCTGTACGTGAACGGTTCGGCCGTGGCCACGAACAACACCATGGCCGTGTCGCCGGTCGATGTGCGGCCGCAAACCAACTTCTTGGGCCTCGGGCGACTGGCGGCAGGCACGCCCTTCAACGGCCAACTCGCGTCGTTCGAGGCTCACGGGCGCGTCCGAACCGCCGATGAGATTCGCGCGCCGTTCATTCGACTCGTGCAACCAAACGACGGCGCCCGCTACGAGCCGGGCGGGCTGGTGCAGTTTGCCGGCGCAGCCAGGGATTTCATGCGGGTGCCGCTCGGCGCGAGCCATCTGACCTGGCGTGTCGAGCACATCGCGGCAAGTGAAACAAACCTCGTGTTCGGACCGGCCATGGGAATTGCGGGGGGATCGTTCATTGCGCCGCTTGGGGCTGCGCAGGGGAAGATCAGAGTGAGTCTGACCGCCACCGACTTGGATCGGCGCCAGGCGATCGCGACGGCAACGCTCTTCCCAGGGCCGTCCTGGCGCGCATTCTATCCGTTCTCGAATGGTGGCGCCGACGCCAGCAACCGGTTTGACGGCGTGTTGGAGGGCGGGGCGACGATTCAGACCGATCCGCTCCACGGAGGCGTGTTGAGCCTCTCAGACAATCGGGCCCATTTCTCGTTGCCCGCCGCTGTGGGCGCGATGCAGACCATCGCCGCGCTGGTGAAATGGGACGGCGGCTCGTCCCGGCAACGGATATTCGATTTCGGACGGAGCGCCCGTGCATCCTGTTACTTGACGCCGAGAAATGCCGCCGGCCAGATCCAATGCGCGATCACCCCTGATCAGTTCAGCTACGTGCACACAATCGAGTCGGACACGCTCTTCCCGACAGGCGTCTGGACCCATGTCGCGGTGGTCCTGGACGGGCGGCAGGGGATCCTCTACCTGGACGGCAGACCCGTTGGTGTCAACAACTCCGTCAATCTCCTGCCGGCTGACCTGGGCGCGACCGATTGCTGGCTGGGCCGGAGCCTGTCGCCCGCCGATCCGTTCTTCCGCGGTCAAATGGACGCGGTGATTCTAGGTTCCGCCGCCCTTTGGCCGGAGCAGATGCAACCGCCGCAACTCGAGGTGTCACGGGTCAACGACGTGGTGCGGCTCCGCTGGCCCGCGTGGACGACCGCATTCAGACTGTCGACCCAGGCGGAGCTGTCCGAATTCGCATCGGCAACCTCATGGTTTCTTGTGCCTGAAGGGCCGACGGTCGAGGAGGGGCATTTGACCCTTTGGAGGCCTATCGGGGGCCCGACCCGGTTCTACCGGCTTCAATGGCCTTTCTAACCCGCATGGCAGACATCATGCGAAATCTGATGGCCCTGTCCACTGACGAGGCGAAAAATGCGGGTTAGCAAAACCGCGCGCGAAAGCAAGCGGCGCATGGCAGCCGATTCAGCGCTCCTGAAGAGCGGACTCGACAGCGCCATGCGCCGCTGAACGATTCGAGCGGCTCCGGGGGCCGCGGTGTTACTGGGCCTTGATCACGCGGTAGAATCTAACCGGGGCATCGGTCGCGTCTAATGCGCTCGTGCCGGCGGTCGGTTGCCCCACGTTCTCCCAATTCCCAGTGGTCAGAGAGGTCCGACGCTGCAACTGGTACGGGCCTTCACCGCCAGTCCATTGGATGACGATCTGGCCGCTCTCGATGCGCGCCCCGGAGATCTCGAGAGGTTCCGGCCCGGCCGGAATCGCATGGCCTGAGGAAAGGTAAGCGATCTCGTCCGCGGTCAGCGCGCGGCTCCAGACGCCGATGTCGTCGATGGCACCGTTATAGAAGTAGCCTGCGGTCTCGCCGTCGCGTCCCAGACCGGTGACCTGGCCGGGTCGGACCAATCCGGTCAGGCTGGCGGAGCCCTCGGTGTCCATCACGACGCCATTGAGGTAGATGCGGGCCTCGCCGCCATCGGGCGAAGCGTTGCCGTCGTAGACCGCGAGCACATGGATCCACTCGTTGAGGACCAGTTCGGACTGAGGGATGCCGGGCCGGACAGCCTGGCCTTCGGCCGTTGTCACCTTGAATCGCAGTTCCTGGTTGCCTTTGTCGAGATACACGACGTAGCTGTCATTGGGCGAATCGAAGATGCCGCCGAAGCCGCCGGGGAGATCGGTGGGCAGTTGTTCGAGGCGCGCCCAGAGCGACACGCTCACCTGGTTCTCGTTGATGTCCAGGATGCTGTTGTTGGGAATCGTCGCGTAGACAGTCTGGCCGTCCACGAGAAGCGCTCCGCCGAACCGGGCCTCGGGCTCGGCGAGCCAGGCTGCCGCGCTACCGCCGAAGAGGTTGCCAGGGCTGCCGCCCCGGGCGTCGGCCAGGACCTGGGTGTTCGGATCGCCCAGTCCATCGTCCAGCCGCCAATGGGCTGTGAGCCCCACACGCAGTGACTCGGCCGGATCGCCGGGCAGTGTCACCACCGTCAGGGTGGCCGGATTGCTCACAAGCGAGCGCACGGCATCCTGCACGGTGACGGTGTAGGCGCCTGCGGCGTCCGGTTCCACAACCACGAAGAGCTTGGCACTGGTTGCGCCCGGGATATCGACGCCGTTGTGTTTCCACTGATAGAGCACGGGCGGAGTGCCGCCCGAGCGGACGACTTCGAACATCACGCGGCTTCCGACGACGCCGCTCTTGTCCTCCGGATGCTGGACGATGGTCAGCGGGTCGGGATCCTGGGCGGCAGCCGGGATCGAGTGACCCGAGGACAGGTAGCCGATCGCGTCGATGCTCAGGGCCTGGCTCCAGATCGCGAGGTCATCGATCGCCCCCACGTAGTTGTTTCCCGTCGCGGTGCCCGGCCGCCCGATCGCAGCCGTTTGCCCGCCGCGGACGTTGCCGGTCAGGCCGGTGCCCGGGGCGCCGTCGTGGCCCACATGTTTGTCCATCAGCTCGCCGTTGAGATAGATGCGCGCTTCGCCGTTGGTCGAGTTGGCTTTGCCGTCATAGACGGCGGCGATGTGCATCCACTCGCCCACCTTGAGTTGCGCCTCAGGAATGCCGGGCCGTGCGGCCTCTCCATTGGCCAGAGTCACTTTGAACCGGAGCTCACCGTTGCCCTTGTCGGTGTAGATGACGTACTCGTCAGTGGCCGAGTCGTAGATCGATCCGTAACTGCCGGGCAACTGGCTGGGGAGTTGTTCGAGCTTGACCCAGAGGGCCATGGACATCGCATTGGCCCCGATATCGAGGCTCGGGCTGGGGAGAACCATGACATACACGTTCTCGCCATCCACATGCAGGGCTCCGCCGAATCTCGATCCGGATGCATCGAGCCAATAGTCTGTCATGCCGCCCGTCGTGATGGTCGAGTGGTTCTCGCCCGCCACGTCGACCAGCAACGTCGCGGCGGCGTTGGTCAGGCCCTCGTCCATCGGCCAGTAGGCCGCCAGCCGGTTGGTGAACACCTGCTCGAGTTCCGCGTCGAGGAGGTAGGCCGCCATGCGGAAACCCCACTCGAGGGTGACCGGACCGGCCGAAGGATCGGTGAACCCGACGCTGACGGTGTTCGTCGATCGCGGGCTGAGCGTCGGCAGAGCGGCGGTGACCGTGTGTTTGCCCTCGGCGGAGCTGACGTTTCGCGCCAGTGTCTGGTTGTTGACCTTGAGGACAATCGAGCTGGTATTCAGGGGCGTCGAGCCGTCGGCCAAAACCACCTCGATTCCGGAGGCGGGAACGACGTTCATGGCGCCTTCCAGCGGCTTGCGGGAAACGATCGAGCCCGGCACGACCACTGTTGTGGGGATGCCATCGGTCGTAGGCGCGCCCAGCGTCTGGATATAGGCCGATGAGAGTGTCTCGTCATGGACCTGGATGCTGCTGACATAGCCCGCCTGGTTGTCGGCGCCATCCGCGTTGTTGTCCGTGAACAACAGCGCCATCGGGGCAAATATGCCATCGACGGGATTGAGCGCCCAGCGCCCGTCCACTCCGGCGCCGAGAATCTGCTGGTTCACCAGCACACCATCGATGTACTTGCTCAATGTGGGTCCGCCGGGCGCGGCCAGATCGAACGCGAAGGCGATGCGATGCCACGTATTGGCCTGGACGACGCCGTGATACTGCGCCGAGATCCCGATCCCTCCGGTCGGATTGATGAAGAGATCCGCGTCGTCGGTGTTGTAGGGGTCGTTAATTTGGATCAGGGCGCGCCAGGCCGCGGCGGATGCGGTCGGGTAGAGCAGATCGAAGATCAGGGTGTATTGGTTCACGAACGAACCGCCGCCGTTCGAGTGCATGTTCGGGTAGATCACGTAGCCCATGTGAGGCAGTGACTTCGGAAAGCCCATGACATGCGCCGGAGCGCCGCCGATGTCGGGCAGACCCAGGGCGGTCGTGGTCCCGAAAACAGTCTGCTGGTCGGTATCACCACCGGGATAGTCGAAATACTCGAGGGGCAAACCCATGGTGGCGGAGAGGTCGCCCGACTTGAAGTCCCACTGGCCGGTAATGGCCGCTTCGAGAGTGGTCGAGCCGGTCAGCGCCAGGGCCGCCGCCAGGCAGCAGGCCGCCTGCGCGAATCGCGACGCAACGAATTGGATTGGATTCGAACGGTTCTTTGCTTTCATAAGAGGTTGGCATTCATGTGTTTTTGATTGCATGATCCCTTCGTCAGAGCCAGTCCCGCCTCCAGGACTTCGCCTGTCCAAGGCTTGCCCTCGAGGCGCGAGCTTCGTTCAGCGGGCCGCGCAAGGATCAACTTGCGGGGCGACACGCGCGATTTAACATAGCGCACCGCGCGCGGCCCGCGCCAGATTTTTTGTCCGCCTGGCGCCGGGAGCGGCTTGTGTTACAGACGGTCGCGATTATCGAAGGCGAACTTGAGGAGGCTGTGGGATCCGCTGAGCCGGAGTTTGATGCTCAGATTCTGGCGGTGCGCATTGACGGTGTGCACACTGCACTGGAGTCTGTCCGCGATCTCCTTGCTGGTGAGATCCTCGCCGATCAGACGCAGGATCTTCCGCTCCGTGACGGTCAGCGAGTCGAGGTCAGGGTTGGAGTCAGACAACGGTTTCGAGACGCTGTCGGGTTTCTTGTCGCGATTCTGCAAGGCCGGACTGAGGTAGCGTTCGCCCTTCAGCACGGCGCGAAGTGCCTCGATGACGACGGCGATGGGCTCGTCTTTGAGGACGTAGCCCTGCGCTCCGAGGGTCAGCCCCTCATCGAGCAGGGCCGGGTCGTCGTACATCGTCAGCAGAATGACCTTCAGGGCCGGCTTCTGCCGTCGGGCCATGCGCACGGCGGCCAGTCCGTCGAGTTTGGGCATGCTGATGTCGAATATGGCGACATCGATCGGATTCGTCTGGCAGCACTCGACGGCCTGCTCGCCGTCGGAGGCCTCGAAGACCAACCATTTGCCCCGCTCTCCCTGAATGGCCTCGCGCAGTCCGCTCCGGATGATCGGGTGGTCATCAGCGATGAGAACTCTGACCGTGGCCATACGCTATGAGGACATCCTATCCGAACCCGGCTCGGAGACAAGCCGCAAAGGGGCTCCGGCGCGGTTGTCCGCACGCGCGGTCCCCATCGGGAGTTGGAGTTCGACCCGCGTCCCTCCGCCCGGATGGCTGGCGATCCAGGCCGACCCGCCCAGCAACGCGCTGCGTTCGACAATCCCCCGCAGGCCCAGACCTGACGGAGCCGAGTCACCGTGTTCGGTGCGGGTGAGATCGAAGCCCTGGCCCGTATCCTCGACAGACGCGCAGACCCAGCCCTGTTGCGGGGCGACGCACAGGCGCGCCTCGGTGGCCTGGGAGTGCCTCACCACGTTGGTGAGACATTCCTGGAGGATGCGGTAAAGACCGATTTCGGCCTCGGGCTTGAGAACGTTGTCGATGTTCTGGATTTCGGAAACGATGTGGACGGACGAGAGTTTGGCGATTGACTCGACCATGGCCTGGAGGGCGCGGGTCAGGCCCAGTCGCTCGACGAGGTAAGGGTGGAGATCCTGGACGATGGCGCGGATTTCGCGGACGGCCTGGCCGGCGAGCGACGTGATTTCCTGGAAGCTTTCGGCGGCCCGCCCGGAGCCGGGGCCGCTGGCCAGACAGCGCTCGGCATGGTGTTTGATGGCCAGGATATTCTGCCCCAGTCCGTCGTGCAGATCCGTCGCGATGCGCCGGCGCTCTCTTTCCTGGGTCTCGATCAACCGGCGGGCGAACGACTCGCGCTCCGCCTTCTCCCGCTTCAACGCCTCCTCCTGCTCGAGCCCGCGGATGCGCTCCCGGTCCCGCTGCTGATCCGTCAGGTCGTGAATCACCACCATGCCGACATGGCGGCCCTGGTATGGGAATCGGCGCGACTGGATCGCGATCGGGAACCGCTGGCCGTCCCGCGCCAGGGCAAGGCACTCGTAACGCTGCCCGGCGCTGGTGAGCAGACTCTGGCGCACGAGGGCCTGCGATTCGGGCTCGATGAGATCGATCAGCGACTTCCCGAGGAGTTCCGCTGGAGACCATCCGAACATGTTCCCCACGACGTTGTTTGCCTCCTGGATGATGCCGCGGTCATGGGTGAGGATGCCTTCGAGGACCGTCTCCGCCTGGACGCGCGCGAGCGTTTCCGCATCCCGCAGCGCGTCGGTCGTCCGCTTCAGCTCGGTGATATCGTGCGCCTCCGCAATCAACAGGGGGCTGGTCCCGGCGACGCTGTCCAGAGGCCTCAGGAAGAAGTCAATCGTCTTGAGCTGGTTCTCCGCCCCCCGCACCACCGCCTCGTACCGCACTGTTTCGCCTCGAGCGGCGCGTTCGATGGCCCGTTGCACCTTGTCCTGCGTCTCCGGCGAGAGCGTCCACCAGGGGGTCATCCAGAAGGGCATCCCGCGCAGGTCCTCCATCTTGAGCCCGGCGAATCGCAGCGCGGTCTCGTTGATCATGATGACATGGCCCTTCGCGCTGAGCAGACCCATATATTGGAACGAACTGTTGAACACGGCCCGCAGGAGCCGCTCGTTCGCGTGCACCTGCTCTTCCGTGCGCACGCGCTCCGTGACGTCCCGAGCCACGACCAGGATCGACGCCAGCACGCCGTCCGCCCCGAACTCCGGCACAAACCGGGTGTCGTAATAGCGCCTCCTCTCGCCAGTCCCATGCGCGATCTGGCCGCCCGCTTCCGCCCCGCTTGCCACCACCCGGTCGAAGATCGCCCGCGCCGATTCCCATGTCTCCCGCCCCATGCCCAAATCCCGCATCCGCCTCCCGCGCAGGTCATCGAGCGTCTTGCCGTAGAAGTTCGCCGCAGCCAGATTCGCGTAGATGTGCCGGCCCTCGAGATCGAAGCGAAAGATCAGATCCTGCGAGTTCTCGACAAGCGTGCGCGCTTCGTTCTCGCGCAAACGCAATCGCTCGATCGCCGCCTCGAGCTCGCGCGTCCGCTCCCGGACCTGATGCTCCAATTGGTCGTGCCCTCGATTCACACAGTCCTCCCTGCCCTTGCGCCGAGTCAGTTCCATCGAAGATTCGGGTGTCCGACGGGTCGGCGCGCGGCGGACGTTCCCATCGCGTTTGGATCCAGGCCCCGGGGTCTTGGTCGTCTTCATTTGGAATCGACCGACATCCTAGCGCGCCTCCTGCGAATCGCCAGCGCAATCGCCAACTGGCCCGCATATTTGATACCCCGTCTTTGCGCAGAGAGGTCAGACCTCCCAGGAGGACTGCTATGCGGGCTAGCCCCAGAGAGTATAAATGAGGATCTGCGCGACGGCGACGAGGATGGCCCAGGCGCGGACATTCCGCCAGGGCGCGGGACGCCGTTGGGTTTCCCCGAGCATCCTGGCCGGCAGGCTGGCGAGCAGGACGATCAGGGCAACAAACACGCCAATGAACGCCGCCTTGCCCATCCAACCCGCCCCGCTTGCCGCCGCAAGCAGCCAGAGCGCGCCGAGAGACTCCGACAGGAAACTCATGGCTTGTTTCCTTCCCCGGACGGCAGCCAGCACACCAAACCGCGCAGGCGCGCCTCGTCATGACCGGCGGTGAACGTGCTCACGACGACGACCCCGGCCAGCGCCGCCACAAACGACCACCACGCCGTCCACAGAAAGGGGATCCCGCCCGGCACTCCCAGCAGGAACTCGGCCGAGTTCAACACGGCCGAGGTGGACACGCCGATGATCATGCCAGCCACACCGCCCCACGGTGTGGCGCGCCGGGTCAACATGCCCAGCAACAAGAGAGCCAGGAGCGGCCCTTGAAAGAACGAGAGAAACGTCTGGAAGGCCTCGAAGACGGATCCGAAGCCTTTCTTGATCGGGTAGCTGATGGCCACGCCCCCCACCAGGAAGGCGACGACCAGCCACCGGCCCACGAGAAGGCATTCGCGATCCGTCGCCTGTCGGCGGATGAATGTGCGGTACAGGTCCGTGACCACCATCGTGCTTGCCGAGCTGACATAGGAATCGAGATTCGAGATGACCCCGGCGAAGAAGGCGCCCATCACCACGCCCAACACGCCTGGGGGCAGAAGACGCACCACCAACATCGGCAAGACGCGGTTCCCGTCCCAGTCCTCGCCCGGCTGGCCCAGCTCGGGGCCCAGCAGCGCCACCCCAACCAGGCCCGGCACCACCAGGAGAATCGGAAACACCAACTTGATCGCCGCGCAGAAGACATACGAGGCCCGCGCCTCATTCTGGGTGCGCGTGCCGAGCGTGCGTTGCACGATGGCCTGGTTGCCAATCCAGTACGCCGGGCCCAGCACAAACCCCAGGCCCAACAACACCGCCGGCCACGGATAGACGGGGTGATCGGCCGGCGGCAGGAGCGTCAGGTGATGCTGGGTCCAGGTCATCTGCCCGATCGTCTCCTGGAGGTGGGCCCACCCGCCGACCTTGGCCAGGCCCAAGCCGCAGATCAAAGCCGCGCCGGCGGTCAGCACGATGCACGAGATCGACTCCGTAAAAACGACCGCGCGCAAACCGCCCAGGGCCGTGCACAACCCCACGACAACCGCCGTGAGCATCACGGAGAACCAGAAGCTCCAGCCCAGCAGCCCTTCGAACATCGCCGCGGCGCTCACAAAAATCGTGCCGAGGGTGGCCATCATGAAAAGCACCCAGATGACGGCGAAGAAGGTCCGCACGCCCAGGTTGTAGCGCTGTCCCAGGTACTCGGGCACCGTGTAAACCCCCGCCAGCCAGAAGTAGGGCATGAACAGAAAGGCCGCGATCAACACCGGGAAAATGCAGCCGATGAAATCGAAGTTCATCATCACGATCCCGTACCGGTAACCGTCCCCGGCCAGGCCGATCATGTCCTTGGCCCCGATGTCCGAGACGACGAGCGACATGCCTGCAGCCCACCAGGGCAAGGACTTGCCCGCCAAAAAGAAATCCCGGCCTCCTCGAATCCCTCGACCCAACCACACGCCCAGAATCGTGATCCCCGCCAGGTAGCCGACCACCAGGGCAATATCGACAGCGCTGAGCCGGATCGTGGACATTGTTCGAATCCTTCAGACCCCGAATGTGGACGCCACTCTACGAAACCCCGCGCCCTTGTGACAAGACTGTTGATCCGATTTGCCGATGCGGGGCTAAAAAGGGTTGTCATCGGCGGCGTGACCCCCTTAGGTTGACGGGCGATTGATGAAAACGTTCGCGGAGTTGGGTTTCCCGGGGCGGCTCATTGCGGTCGAGGGCATCGACGGCTCCGGGAAATCGACGCAGATCTACCTTCTGAAACGGTGGCTGGAACAGCAGGAGTTGAAGGTCTTTTTCAGTGAATGGAACTCGTCGGATCTCGTCAAGAGCGCCACGAGCAAAGGCAAGAAGACCAACCTGCTCACACCCACCACCTTCAGCCTCATCCATGCCACCGACTTCGCCGACCGCTACGAGCGGCAGCTCGTTCCGCTGCTGCGGGCCGGCTACCTGGTTCTTTGCGATCGCTATGTGTTCACCGCCTTCGCCCGCGACGTCGTGCGCGGCTGCACGCCCGAATGGGTGCGGGGCATCTATGCCTTTGCCGCGTTGCCGGACCTGACGTTCCTGTTCAAGGCCCAACTCGAGGTCTCGTTGCAGCGCATCCTCGATGGACGCCCGCAATTGAAGTACTTCGAGGCGGGCATGGATCTGCGCCTCTCGTCCGACCCGTACGAGAGTTTCCGCATCTTCCAGGGCCGTCTGCTCGAACAGTACCTGGCGATGAGCACCGAGTTCCAATTCCACCTCATCGACGCAAACCAGACCGTCGAGGCGCAACAGTCGATTGTCCGGCGGCTTGTCGCCGACCGCATCCCCCTCTCGGACTACGGCTCTCCCAACCACTGAGTACACCATGGCGCGCCGCCCCACTCCCGAATCATCCAAAGCCCATCGCAAAGCGCGCCGCCCTGCGCCGGGCCCCCTGGTGGTCGTTCCCCAACCCACGCCCAAGCGGTTCTATGGCCAGGGCATCCTGGGGGTCGACACCAGCCGTTTGAGCGGCAAGCTCATTGTGATGGAGGGGGCCGATGGTTCCGGGCGCTCGACCCAGATTGCCCGGCTCGTGGGCTGGCTCGAAGGGCGGGGGCACGCCACCGTGCAGGTGGGATTGAAACGATCCACCCTTGTCAGCGAGGAGTTGAGCAGGGCCCAGGAGGGCAACGTTTTGAGCCGCACCACGCTCAGCCTGTTCTACGCCACGGATTTCGCCGACCAGCTCGAAAACGTCATCATCCCGGCTTTGAAGTCCGGATTCATGGTTCTGGCCGACCGGTATATTTACACGTTGATGGTCCGCGATCTGGTGCGGGGGATGAACGAACAGTGGCTGCAGAACCTCTACAGCATCGCCCTGGTCCCCGACGCGGTCTTTTACCTCCAGGTTTCTCCGGAGGAACTGGTGCAGCGCAACTTCTCCAAGAATCATGCCCTCGATTATTGGGAAAGCGGCATGGATCTGGGGCTCTCGCGCGACATGTTCGACAGCTTCGTGCAGTACCAGAAACTGATGGTCGAGAAGTTCCAGTACCTCCAGAAGACTTATGGGTTCACGATCGTCGACGGCAACCGCGCGGTCGATGTCCTGAGCAGCGAACTGCAGGAGAAGGTGGAATCCGTGCTGATTGGAAAGGGATAGACAACTATGGCCGAAACCTCAAAGGACTTTCTCGTGGGCGTTGACCTGGGCGGCACGAAAATCCTCGCCGGCGTGTTCGATGACAAGTTGAATTGTCTCGGCCGGGCCAAGATGAGCACCAAGTCCCAGCGCGGGCCCGAGGCGGTCATCGACCGCGTCGCCCGGTGCATTCAGGACGCCATCGACGAGTGCGATCTCCTGCCCAAACAGGTCCGTGGCGTGGGCATCGGCGCGCCCGGCGCCTCCGATCCCGAGACGGGGCGCGTCATCTTCGCGCCCAACCTCGTCTGGGAAGACGTTCCGCTGAAGAAGAACCTCGAGAAGCTGATTCAGATCCCGGTGTTCGTCGAAAATGACTGCAACGCGCAGGCCCTCGGCGTGTACGAACGCGAACTCAAGGGCAAGCCCCGCCACATGGTCGGCATCTTCCTGGGCACGGGCATCGGCGCCGGGCTGATTTTCGACGGGAAGCTGTTTTCCGGTTTCAATCGCACGGCGGGAGAGATCGGCCACATGGTGCTCGAAGTGGGCGGTCCCAAGTGCGGCTGCGGCAACCGCGGTTGCTTCGAAGCCCTCGCCAGCCGGACCGCCATTTTCCGCCGCATCCAGGCGGGCGTCAAGGACGGCCAGAAGACCGTGCTGACGGAGATGCTGGGCGGCGATCTCGAAGACATGCGCAGCGGCGATCTCCGCAAGGCCCTTCGCCGCGGCGACAAGTTCATCGAGAAGGTCATCGAAGAGGCGGCGGAGTACACAGGCATCGCCGTGGCCAACATCATCAATCTCATCAACCCCGAAGTGGTTGTCCTCGGGGGCGGGGTCATCGACGCCCTCGAAGACGAGATGCTGGCCATCATCGTCGAAACTGCCCACGATTACGCGATGCAGGGCACCGACAAGGGCATCACGATCGTCGCCTCCAAACTCGGCGACGATGCCGGCATCACCGGGGGCGCCGTGCTCGCCAAGCGCGGCACGAAGTAGCTCGCTGCCAATCCGTTTGCATGCCCGGTCGCTTTGGCCTAAAAACCACGGGTCCGCCCCGTCGGACGCCTATGAAACCGGCCATCGAGATCTACGACACGACCTTGCGCGACGGCAGTCAGGGCGAGGGGATCAACTTCTCCGTCGCGGACAAGCTCCGCATCGCGGAACGGCTCGATCAATTCGGCGTCCACTACATCGAGGGCGGCTGGCCCGGCAGCAATCCCAAAGACCTCGAGTTCTTCGCCTTGGCCAGGCGGCGCAGGTTCCGACGCGCCCGGCTCGCCGCGTTCAGCATGACCCGGCGCAAGGGGATCGCGGTCGAGCGTGATCCGTCCTTGCAGCAACTGCTCGAAGCCGAGACGCCCGTCATCACCATCGTGGGCAAGACATGGCTGCTCCACGTGCGCGAGGTGTTGCGCGCCAAGCCGGATGATAACCTCGCCATGATCAGCGACACGATCGCGTTCTTCAAGGCGCATGGACGAACCGTGATCTACGATGCCGAGCATTCGTTCGATGGCTTTGCCGACGAGCCCGAGTATGCCCTGGCCACCTGGCAGGCCGCGGAGCGGGCGGGAGCGGATCGCGTGGCGCTGTGCGACACCAATGGCGGGCGCCTGCCGCGCGAAATTGCGGAAGTGACCGCGTTGGCCTGCCGCAAGCTCACGGTTCCGATCGGTATCCACACGCACGATGACTGCGGGTTGGGGGTCGCCAACGCCATTGCGGCGGTCGAGGCCGGAGCCACGCAGGTCCAGGGAACCATCAACGGGTATGGCGAACGCACGGGCAACTGCAATCTGACCAGCGCGATCCCGATCCTGCATTTCAAGCTCGGGCACCGCACCGTCCCGACAGCCTCGCTGCCGAAGCTGCGCGACTTGTCGGTGTTCGTCGACGAGATTGCCAACGTGAAGCCGGACGGACGCCAGCCGTGGGTGGGAGCCGCCGCCTTCGCGCACAAGGGCGGCATGCACGTGCACGCCGTCGAGCGGTTGGTGCGCAGCTACGAACACATCCAACCCGAGGCGGTTGGCAACACGCGGCGCGTGTTGGTCAGCGATATGTCGGGCCGGAGCAACCTCCTGGCCAAGGCGCGCGAGCTCGGTTTTCATCTCGCGCCCGATGCGCCCGAGGTGCGGGCCATTCTCGGGCGGGTGAAGGAACTCGAGAGCCAGGGATACGAGTTCGAGGCGGCCGAGGCCTCGCTGGCGCTCCTGATCCGGGGCATCCTCGAACATAATCCCGAGCTGCTCTTCACCGTCGAGGGCTACCACGCCTCGATTCGCCGCGACGGCGCCAATTCGGTCTGCGAAGCCGCCGTCAAGGTCCGCGTGGGCGACCGCCATGCCCACACGGTGGCCGATGGCGACGGGCCGGTGAACGCGCTCGATGGGGCCTTGCGCCAGGGCCTGGCCAAGTTCTTCCCGCGCGTCCGCAAGGTGCGGCTGACTGATTACAAGGTCCGGATCATCGACACGGGCACCGGCACCGCCGCCAAGACCCGCGTGCTGATCCAGAGCAGCGATGGTTCACGCGAATGGGGGACCGTCGGCGTCAGCGAAAACATCATCACCGCGTCCCTCCAGGCCCTGGTCGACAGCATGGAATACGCGCTCCTGCGCAAGTGACGCCCGGCTTCGGGCAGATGCGGGCTTGCAGGGGCGCACCGATCGCGCCAGATTCACAGCAGTTCCAAAGAAAGCGAACGATTCGATACCGTTGACTGAAGCCACTGTGCCATGAAACGACGCGCCTTCATCCGACAATCCGCCGCCGCGGCCATGCTCAGTTGTTTTCCAGCCGGCCTCGCGGGAATCGCCCGCGACCAGACCCCCGGACGCCTCGAACGACGCGCCTTGGGGCGCACCGGCCAGATGCTCTCGATCATCGGTTTCGGTGGGATCGTCGTCAAAGACGCTGCGCCCGACCAGGCCAGCCGACGCGTCCGCGAAGCCATCGAAGCGGGGGTCAACTACTTCGACGTGGCACCGACCTACGGGGACGCCGAGGAGAAACTCGGTCCCGCCTTGGCGCCCTATCGCAAAGAGGTCTTCCTTGCCTGCAAGACCGCCCAGCGGCGGTCAGCCGAGGCCACCGCCGAACTCGAACGATCGCTGCGACGTCTCCAAACCGATCACTTCGACTTGTACCAGCTCCACGCCGTCACCGCACTCGATGACGTCGAAACCATCTTCGGCCCGGGCGGCGCCATCGAGGCCTTCGCCGCCGCCAAACAGGCCGGCAAGGTGCGCTTCCTCGGGTTCTCCGCCCATTCGTTCGAAGCGGCCTCCGCGCTGATGGATCGGTTCCGCTTCGACACGATCCTCTTCCCGTTCAGTTCTTGCACCTGGCATGCGGGCAATTTCGGGCCGCAGGTCCTCGCCAAGGCCAGCGCCAAGGGCTTGGGTATTCTCGCGCTCAAGGCCATGGCCAAAGGGCCCTGGCCCACAGGAGCCGAACGCACCCACCCCAAGTGCTGGTACGAGCCGCTGAGCGAACCGTCGTTAGCCAAGCTCGGCCTCCGCTTTGCCCTCTCGCACCCCATCACCGCCGCCGTGCCTCCAGGCGATGAGACCCTCTTCCGACTGGCCCTCGATCTGGCCCGGGACCTTGTCCCTTTGACGGAGGCGGAGGCCGCCGCCCTCAAAGAGCAGGCTCTGAAGGGCGCCCCGCTCTTCCGCTATCCTCAAGCCGGTTAGCCCGCATTTCTCACCAACTTTTGATGTCATCTGACCGGTCACCGTGACATTTCACCTGAAATGCGGGCTCATCAGAATAGACCCGGAAATCTCACCCACGGACCGTCAGGAATGCCGCGACCGCCCCACGGGTGAGATTTCCGGGTTAGGGTCTGCAAAGACCCTGAGCCGATCATTTCAAGGCCGCGCGTGATCCGACGTCCGGCCTGCGGCGCCGCCCAAGGATCAGCGCCAGCCGGATCGCCGCCAGCATGCTCGAAGGATTGGCCCGGTCCTTTCCCGCGATCTCGTACGCGGTTCCATGATCGGGCGAAGTGCGGATGAATGGCAGGCCCAGCGTCCAGTTCACACCGCTGTCGAAAGCGACCATTTTCAGCGGCGCAAGGCCCTGGTCGTGGTACATGGCCACCACCGCGTCGCACTCGCCCTGATACGCCTGATGAAACAGCGTGTCCGCGGGCCACGGACCCGAGACATCCGCGCCGCGCCCCTGCGCGGCCGCCACGGCGGGACGAATCACCGTGATCTCCTCGGTGCCGAATCGACCGCCTTCGCCCGCGTGCGGATTCAAACCGCAGACGGCCACCCGAGCCCGGGGCAGGCCGAGGTCGCGGCAGGCTTCGGCGGCGCGCTCGATTGCCAGCTCGACCCGGGCCTGGGAGAGAGCCGCCGCCACGCCCGAGAGCGGCAGATGGGTTGTGGCCAGCGCGACCCGCAGCCAGCGCCCCCGCTCATCCGTCCCCAGGAGCATCATGATGGTGCGGTCGGTGCCCGCCAGGGCCGAGAGGAATTCCGTTTGCCCCACAAACGTCTCGCCGGTGGCCATGATCGCTTCCTTGCACACCGGCCCCGTCACGAGTGCCGCGAACTCGCCTCGAAGACAGCGGTGTGCTCCTTCCCGCAGCCAGTCAAGAGCCGCCCTTGCGGCCGGGACCGAGCCGGGCCGCAGATCCGCCGCCAGCTCCGTGCCGCGCGGGTTGAGGACCGCGACGCCAGGGCGCGGCTTTCCTGGATCCCACACGGGGAGAGGGCCAAGCCGCTGCCCGTTGTTGCGGTTCAGCCAGGCGCTGTCGCCGAGCACAACGAACGCGGTGTCGGGGGCTTCAGCCGCGGCCTGGGCCAGGGCCTTGACCGTGACTTCCGGTCCGATGCCCGTGACATCGCCCAGTGTAACGCCGATCGTGATTGACATGAGGTCGGAGAGTGGAGGCGATTCCTAGCCCGGAAGTCTCATGCCGGGACGAGGACGCAGGTTTGCGGCCTGAGGCGGAGCCTCGCTCACGCTAATAATACCGAATGAAAGATTTGGCCTTGAGCTTGTCGATCCATTGCTTCTCCATCCGGACGCGCTCCTGGCTCAGAAGCGTCTGCTCGATCTCGTCCCGCACCTCGGGCAGGGGTTTCGTGTGATTCAGCTTGGTGTCCTCGACCAGGACAATCCAGAAGGCAGACTCGGTTTCGATGGGGCCCCTCTGTTCGCCCGGTTTGAGCGCGCGAATGGCCTCGTCGAGCTGCTGGACATAGTGCTCGCGCTCGAGTTCCACCCAGCCCCGGCTTCCGCCTTGCGCGCGAAATGTGTCCTCCGAGTAGACGCTCGCCATCTCGCCAAAACTGACCCCGTCGCTCAACTTCACCAGAATCTCCTCGGCGCGTTTCTTCGCCGTGTCGGCAGGCCCCTGTTTCGGCTTGTTGATCATGATGGTGCGCAGCTTGACCTGGTCCCCCACCTTGTACTTGTCGATGTTGTCCGCGTAGTACTTCTCGATCTTGAAGGGAGACACCATCAGGTCCTGGGGAACATTGCGCATGCGCATGATGGCGACAATCAGACGCTCCCGCTCTCTCTGACGGAACCGCTCCTTGGTCATGCCGGCAGCCTGCAACTCGCGCATCATCGCCGCGCGATCGCCACCCCAGCGCTCGCGGAGGCGGTCCCGGATGCGATCGTCCACCAGACTCTCGGGCAGAGCGTATCCGGCTCTCTTGAACTCCTGTAGAATCAGCTTGCGCTCGACAAGAATCTGGACCGCCTCCTGCTGGGCCTTCTGGATCTCGCGTTCGAGTTCGGCGCGCCGGTTGGCGAGCAGCCCGATCTTCAACTCGAGCACCGGCTCCACCTCCTGTTGCACGTCGCTCCAGGTGATGACCTCGTCGTCTACAATGGCAACGATCGCATTTGCGGCGGACTGGCTGGCTGCTGACGCTGAGCTCGGGAACAATCCCAAGACAATCCACAGCCACCCGACATACAGGGCGCGGTTCATGATCCCTGATCTTGCCCACCCAAAGCGCCGCCCAGCAAGTCCTTTCAGAATCCTCTGGCCGCGTGCCCCCACGCGGCGCTCATGCCGTAGGCCGCGTGCCCCCCCCCCCGCGGCGCAAACTCGATTCCCACTGACAACCTCCAGACGCACTGGGTCTCGAGGCTCGACGGAGTTTCGGCTTGAACCCCGCCGGCCAACCGACCACGCTGCTTCGAGCTTTTCGCGCGGATCCCGGGCACACCGATTATGCATCTCTCCAACCTTCCGGCCACTCTGGTCAATTCCGTCCTTGGTGTCCTCCTCCTTGTTGCTCTGCCCGCGGCGTCCGCGGCCGACCCCGCCGCGCCCGCCGCCCCTCCCGTGGCGATCGAGGCATTCCCCGACATGCGGGCGCTCTGGGACCGCGCGCCGGCCGCGCCGGAAGGGTCTTCGCCGAAGGGGGCATTTCATCATGAGGCCGAACGCAACGCGTTTCTGTTCGCCGAGGGTCTTTACCGATGCCGCCGCTATGTCGACGGCTGGCTGGCCCATGCCGACCCAACGACCGGCCTGATCCCCCGCAACCTCGGCCAGAACCGCGATCTTTGGAACGGACGCGACTCCGCGGCGGACAATTATCCGTTCATGGTGTTGACGTGTGCCCTGACGGATCGTGGTCTGTTCGAGGGCCGGATGCTCGACATCCTGCGCACTGAGGAACGGGTCACTCGGCGACTCGACCGTCTGGGCGACCAGTATTCGTTCACCAAACAAGGGTTCGCTCACGAGACGCTCGACTTCGACCGGCTGGCTTTCGACAACGCCGAATACGTCAAGGACGGCTTAATCCCGCTCACCGAATGGCTCGGTCCAAGCCCATGGTCCGAACGCGCCATTGCCCTGATCGAAGACCTTTGGAAGAACGCGCCGGTCGACACGCCGTTTGGGAAAATCCCCACGCTCAATGTCGAGGTCAACGGCGACCTGCTCCAGGCATGCGCCCGTCTCTTCTGGTTCACCGGCCAGCGCAAGTTCCTCGATTGGGGCCTGCGGCTGGGCGATTACTACCTGCTGGGCGACCGCCACCCAACCCGCGATTCCGATGAACTGCGCCTCAACGACCACGGCTGCGAGATCGTCAACGGCCTCTCCGAACTCTACTTCGCGGTCGCCCACGCGCACCCGGACAAGAAGCGCGCCTACGAAGCGCCGGTTCGGGAACTCTACGACCGTTTGCTCGAAGTGGGGCGAAACGAGGACGGGTTGCTCTGGCATGTGTTCAACCCGAAAACCGGCGCCAACCGCGGCCAACTCTGCGATACCTGGGGCTACAATTACGACGGTGTCTATACCGTCTTCCTCGTCGATGGCGTCAACGCCTATCGCGACGCCGTCCGCCACGTCCTGGCCAACCTCGGCCCGAAATACTACGGACGCCCTTGGGCGGACAAGAGCCAGGACGGCATCGCCGACGCCGTCGAAGGCGCCCTGAATCTCTACAACCGCGAGCCGATCCCGGCCGCGTCCGCCTGGATCGATCACCAGATGCGTCTGCTCTGGGCGTGCCAGCAGCCGGACGGCACCATCGAACGCTGGCACGGCGACGGCAACTACGCCCGCACAACCATCATGTACGTTCTTTGGAAAAGCCAGGGGCTGCACCTCGATCCGTGGCGTCCCGACGTGCGCGTCGGCGCCGTCCGTTCAGGGGACACCCTCTTCATCCATCTCGCCTCCGACCAACCGTGGACCGGCCTCATTCGCTTCGACCGCCCGCGCCACCGCGAGTTCCTGAAGCTGCCGCTTGATTATCCGCGCATCAACCAGTTCCCCGAATGGTTTGCGGTCGAGAAGGCAAACCGTTACGAAGTGCGCGTGGCTGGGACCGAACAGTCGTTGCGCCCCCTGGGCGTCGAGTTGATGCGTGGATTCAAGGTGTCACTCGATGCCGGCGAGGCCAAACGCCTCGAGGTCCGAGCCGCGCGGTGATGATTTTGCGTCCGCTTTCGGTCAGTACGTAACAGGGCGTGCCGCTGACTATCTGGGTATCTGGGCGACGCCAGTCGCCCCAGACAGCGCGGCGTCCGTCGAGCCGCCCCTCGCATACGTGGCTCCCGGAGCATCGGACATCCGAAGACTTTGGTTGCGGCCTGAGCCGCGCTGAGTCTTGCGCATTCGGCCCAGTGAATCTGGAGGTTGTGGATGGGAATCGAGTTTGCGGGCGCCGGGTCAGGGACCCGGCCTACAAGCTGAGGATGCCCATTCTGTAGGCCCGGTGCCCTCACCGGGCGATGGAACACCGACAACAACCAGATGCATCGATTTCACCCATTCGGCATTGCCTTGTGTGGACAATCGGTTGCAGACTCGACCTGCTCGGTGATGGGAAAGCGTTGGGCCGACACGATTCGCCACGTGGGTCGGCCCGTCCAGAAACCGGGCCGTGAAGTCTGGCCCGCGCCGCCTGCGCGGACGGCATTCGCGATAACAATGGCTGGCGGAGAGCGCCCTGAGCTCTCCGCCTTGCAGGCGGCAAAACGAGAAGAGAGAAAGAGCAACCGGGACCTAACGACTATGAACATGAAACCTCAGAATTCCCGCGGATGGCGGTTCTCCCTGACACTCCTGGCCGCAGGCTGTGTCGGGATGGCCGCAGTCTGCGCTCAGCCCGTCAAACTGGCCGATTTCCAGTTCAACGAGGGCTCGGGTGGAACCACGGCGAGCACCGTCAACAGTCTCGTCGGAACACTGGGCTTGCCCTCGAATCCGGACAACATCCCCGTGATCATCACCGACACGCCCTCCGGGGCCGCCAATGATCGCGCGGTGGAGTTAAGGGGCGTGGGCTACCTGCTTGCCGACGACAGCAACGGTCCCATCCTGAATGTGGCCACCGAACCGCTCACCGTCGAGGCGTGGGTGAAATGGGACGGCACCGACCCGGACGCAAACAACGGGATTCTCGCCTATGGCGCCTCCTACAAACTGGGCCTGACCACCAGCGGTCAGATCCGCTGGACCCTGTTCGGCATCGTCGATGTCAACAGCGACTGGTATCTGCCGATGGACAGCCTCTGGCATCATGTCGCCGCGGCCTACGAGCCCGGCGTCGGCGTCACCATCTATCTCGATGGTGTCGGGCAATTCGTCGCTGAGACACGGGCGATGCGGGCCTTCCAACACGCCTGGCTCACCATCGGAGCCGAGAACCTGGGCAACCCGATCCTCGCCGCGCTCGATCGCGTCCGTGTGCACAAGGCGCTGCTTACCGAGACGGAAATCGACAGCGTTGCCGCCGAGCCCAAGGGCGTCCTCGCCAGCACGCTCGTCGCCTATGACTTCAACGAGACCGAGATGCCGTTCCAGAACGCCAAGGCCCCGGCCCGGCCGACGATCACGTCCGAACAGTACAACATGACCCTCACGACCCCGTCCTTCTCGACAGACTCGCCAACCGGTGGCGCGGGCGATTACTCGATCGAGTTCTCTGTCGCGGGCCAGCGCATCGTGGTGCCCGATCCCACGACGGCGATCCAGTTCGGAGACGAGAACCCGGACATCGCCAGCGACTTCACAATCCAGGCCTGGGTCAAGTTCGGCAGCCAAGCGGCGCGCGCAGTGCTCTGGATGAACAACTGCCCCGGCGGCGCAGTCTCCTTCTCCGTGTTGGATCGCGAAGTGTTCGTTACCACCCTCGGCATCCTCGACCGCGATTCGGACGCCCCGATCCCGGATGATGGCGGATGGCATCACATCGCCGTTGTCCATGAGAATGGCGTCGAGTTCCGGTTCTACGTGGATGGCATTCTCAAAGACACCAGAGCGTACACGAGTGGCGTGATCTACACGCGCACCGACCCCCAGTTCACCATCGGCTGCGAAGGCACCGGCAACCTGCCGTACGTGGGCAAACTCGATCGCTTGATCGTGAGTCGCGGCGTCGTGGCGGCTGCAGATTTGGATTACCGCGTCATCCCCGGTGTGGATCCGGGTGCGCCTGAACTCAGCATCGGCACCGTGGTCGAGGTGGCCTGGCCCACCCTGCCGGCCGGCTATGTCCTGCAGTCCACAACCAACATCGCCGATCCCAACAGTTGGACCAACGTCGGGGGCACGCCTTTCGCCACGGAAGGCACGTATCGCTTCTACTTCCCGCCCGCCGCCGAGAAGACCTTCTACCGGCTGTTCAAGCCGTAACGCACTTCACAGGCCATCGAGGCCTGCCAACTCGAGGGTTCCCGCGCCGTTTCTCCGGCGCGGGAACCCCCCATTCCCTCGCAGCGCGCTCGTACCGGCTTGTGCCGGTGGCTCCGGGGGCTTTCGCCGGGTCGGGAGACCCAGCCGACAAGGCGACAGACACCGACGTTGTAGGCGGCGTGCCCTCACGCGGCGCGAGGCAGACTTCGGTGAAGACGCCGGGTCAGAGGACCCGGCCTACACCATGCAGGCCCGTTGCTCTCACCGGGCGGGTCATCGGAAGCCGCCTGTTCCTTGCGGAACTGATCAGGGAGAATGAATCAGAGCGGCGGTAAACCGCCGCACTCCAGACGCTTCGCGACCACGCCGCCCGCGCTCGAAGACGCGGAGCGTTTGATAGGGGTAGGGATGGCGGTTGGAACGTCACCCCTCCCTCCGAACCGGACGG
>ERZ795054.1219-NODE-1219-length-25314-cov-5.238252_pt1 | contig 25314 bp, 36 predicted proteins | sample MGYA00375138_ERZ795054 | MGnify/ENA primary metagenome ERZ795054 (study PRJEB30183, sample SAMN05720215) | anaerobic digester metagenome | isolation source: active sludge of municipal wastewater-treating anaerobic digesters | place: USA | collected 2014-12-23 ... | reverse complement strand
GATTTCTGTTGCTCATTTCAATCCCCCCTTACCAGTTAATCCCGCGACCGGGCGTATTGCCAGAACGGCCACCGATAAATTCGTCAAGCCAGTCGTTAGTGTCTCCGGACTGATTATCGAGTGCCTGGCTGAGTTTCGGGGTTTGATCCGGTTGCTGGGTTGCCAGGAACTTCTTGAGGAAATCGTTCATACTCAACTGATTCGTTAATCCCGCCATATTCCCCCACATGCCGGAAGTATCCTGTCCGGGTTTCTGGCGTTGCTGTCCAGATAGATTCATAAGGAGTGAATAAAGCTGCATCTTGCGGTTCTGAAACTGGTTGCGGGCGTTAATCTGGATATCGTTTACGCCACGAGTATAATCCTTCATCCCGGAATTCGATATTTGTGTTGACATGCCGGAGAACGTGGCTGGGTCAAATACCCCGCGTCGAACCGCCGACGCTTTCGAATGAGCGAGTGCGCCAGACATCGATTCGTCAATAGAGCTTTTAAGATTGGCCGATGCCGGGTCAACCATACCCTTAACAAACTGGTCTTCGGGGGTATTCAATTCCTGCATCAACATCTCGAACAGCTTTTGATTCTGTGGCGAATTCTCCCATGAATCACCCGACGATAAAAGCTCAGACAATAATCCGCCGGCGTAGGGCGCGTATGGAAGCGCCTGTTTAAAATTCATATTTATCACCCTCCCTCATCAGTGCTTGCGCTCTGGACGTGTTTCAGGTCATTAAGTTGCTTGGTAAGGTTATCTAAAATTTGTTGTAAGTTGTCCATATCAATAACCGTAAGAGTGTCGCTGGCAACTGTAACTTTTTTTGTTGTTAAGATTGGCGGAGCCACTGTTGCCGACTTCCCCCTGCGGACACTTTGCCCGATAGTGTTTACCGAATTATCCCTTGAACCGATTTTAACAAAAGGCGCTGGTGGCGTGATTATCAGCGTGTCGTATGCGGTATCTCTTTCCGTTCCGTAGTAAGCGATTATCCGAGCGTACCAGGTATCAGGGAAAAGCCCTGTCGCTGTATTCGAAAAAGTCGTGTCATTCGTGGCTGTCTTGAAATCGTGGGTATAGGCGTTGTTGGTGTCAAGTTCAATTAAAACGGTGTCAACGCCACAATGAATATCTACATCAATTTGCGCCGTCGAATCGGTTAGCTCAGTCATTAATGTCGAAATAATCCCCAGCGTGCAGGCGGCGGTTGCGGTGTCGTGGAAATAGGCGGTGGCCTGAACGAAGTCGATGTAACTATAACAATCTCCAATCCCATCGAGCCAAAATATAATCCCAAACGAATCAGCGTTGACCTGTGCGGCGGTAAAGTCGGTAAACAATAAATAAATAGTTACGTCGCTTGATATATCGCCGTCCATTGTATTATTATAGTATTGCGGTATGACATAACCAGAAGCATTGGGGCATACTTCCTGAACAAGAATGTTCTCTCCGCAAGGCTGGTAATAGTCAATCCTGAATACCACCGAATCAAGAACTGAATCGGCAGACACCGAGAAATTAAAGTCGGCAACATACATCGTATCATAGCCATCAAGGCCATAAATCGACACATATTTATCATCTGCCGCATTGAGCGTATCGACCACAACGTTTTGCCACGCAGACCCCTTTTGCCCGACAGCCGTGCCAGTCTTGACCTGTGTCCCCCCGCTTGCCAGCCCGAAAAGAAAGAGCAGGAATATGAATATTACTATCTTTGTGGCTCTGTCGCTGATTGCCATATAATCTCATACTTTCTGATTTTTAAGCCACTATTACCGAAACTACTGCCGGTCGGCCCGGTGATCGATATTTTAAAGTAATCCCCCCAGCAATAACCATTACCCAAAAGGGGCATATATTTATAATTGCCCGCCGAATCGGTCGTGGCGAAGACATATTTAGCGGTATCAAAATCAACCGCGATCTTGATATCCACCTGAGCATCAGACTGTATTGGGAATATCCCCTGCCACAACTTCTTGATTCCCGAATAGCCGAAGGTCTGCCATCCGGTTTCATAATTTATAGGAAAATCCGCATGAGACGCTGGGCCAGGAAGGGTATCGGCATATCCCGAATTCGGGTAGCGAAACACGTAACCCGGGTAATTGTTGTTAGAGAATAAAAACGCGGTATCGCCGGTATTGGCGAAGGTTGCGATTGAAAATCCGAATGGGTAGAATTCGCGCACATCCTCATTAAGCACAATGGTTAGATTGGTGTCGGGGAAACTCAGATATAATCGTCTGTTACAATAATTTAAAGTCTTGTGCTCGGTTCGATATTGATTAATCAGCGGGTCAATCTTATAGCTTATCTTGTTCGGGCGTACGCCATCGAACTCGTACAATCCTGTATTGGAAAGGAAGTATCCCTTCTCATCGGTGCTTTTCGCCCAATGGCGGTAGTCCTGAATGCCATTGAAAGAGGATACTTTAGTGATATAATTATCGCCGGCCACAACGGTTTGCGGCGAACCGCTCATCCTATAAATACTATTCGCGGTAGCGATAAATAGATAGTCCCGCAACTTGAACAGGGTTGTTATTTTGTCCTGTTCGGCGATTGTAATATTATAGTCGGGTTTAATCATATATGGCATATTGATATCCGCGTACCAAATCCGATTTTGATAGGCTCCGGCAATCGTTTGTCCTATGTAGTAAAGCTGGTTATTATAACCAACCGTTAGGAAATAGAATGGGGATAGAATCGAATCCGGCGTGGTCGCTGTCGCCTGGCTTTTGGTGTTTCTTAACGATCTCAGGGGGATGGATGAAAATATATAATACGGCCAATTTGCGGCCAGAGGGTCAACTGGATTGACGTTTCGGGTATAATATGAAAAAGCGGTATCATAATTGCAACCTATAGTCGGCACGAAATAATCTGAATCATTCTTTCCGGATAGCGCCCTGAAATTGGCCAGAAAATCGCTCAAATAATCCTGATCAAGCCAGAGTTTTGAGCGGTCGTAAACTGCATAATCAACCGTAAAATTACAACTTGCGACATCGTTAGTTATATTGGCAGACGCATCCCATTGATAAACCGGGCAGGTGTTGTCTGTATTATAAATCGGCGGTGTAAAGTAAATATATCGAAGGCTGGTGTCAGCCGTGCCGAATACGACCGAATCGATCTGCACAAGCGAAGTTACCCGCTTACCACAAAAATAATGAATCGTTTTTAAGGCCATTCCCACATCGATTATCGATGTATCTGGCATGCTCGACGTATAACAGAAGTCCGCGCCGGAGATGAAATGGCAAACGCCGCCCCATACATTCACTACGCCGACCGTTTTAATTGCATCGACTAATCCGGTATCTACTAAAGAGATATATTGATAGAACGTGTCATTATAAATCAGGGTAAAGTTACCCGAATCGGCTATTACTAAACTACTCCCATCCTGGTAAAAATAGGGCGTGCCATAGAAGGTTTTTATAATTCGATAATCACTGCCGTTTCTATCTGCCGTCGCAGTATCGCCCATATATAAAAGCGTGTCCTGGTTAGAAAGTGTAACCGTTTGAGTGTCGGAACCGACCATTAATAGGTCGCCATTCCCTACCTTGCTATACCACCACGAACCGCGCCGGTCGGTTACTGAACCGGCTCTCGGTCGAGTAACCGCATAGCTTCCCCTGGTCGTATAGAGGCTGTCATCCTTAAACCCTAAACGAAAGGTGTCTGGCCGCAGAGGAACACTTATCGTCGGGAAAATATAAACCCATGAGGAACAGGCTATAACCAGCCGATTCACGTTGGTATAAGGCCGATAGATAAACATCGCCTTGATATTACTGGCCGCGATTCTATTGGTGTCAAGAAGGCTAAACCCGTGCCGTGCCGATAACACATTAGGTAGGTCCAAAGTAAGGTTCAACATGTTAAGCGCTTCGTTCGGGGCTAAATCCGTCGAATCGTAGGCGACATTGAGCCCACCCAAGAAATTTGGAACGCTATACGTTCCGCCATCCTGGGCCATCGCAACCCCGGTTATGAATAATATACAAACGAGAATCCGTCTCATTTGGCAAGTCGCTCCAATACGCTTTTGTTAAGTCCGTCGATTCGCGCCTTCTCTAAGTCGCGCTTGACCGCGATAAACTTCAGTTTATTGTCGATAACCGGCTGATATGCGCCCCGCGCCTGTACGGCCGTAAGGATATTAATCTCCGCGGTCAGGGTTAGATATTTGACAAACTCTTTCCCGATATTCGTGGTATCATCAAGGCTGTCAAGTTTGTTGGAATTGGCCGCATAACGAACGCGAACTCTGGCGGTCGTGGTCGTATCGCCGATAGGCTCAATGTGCAATTTGTGTTTATAGACCAGATAATATCTTGGAGTCGAACCCTCTGTCCGATGATATCCAATTTGATCTCCGGACATTGGAATCATCCCCTGAAATTTGTTCGTGGAATCGCTTGCCGATTCAACCCAAAGTATGCGATAGAAATCTGGCGGAAGGTCGTAGTCTTCGCTATCCGCCGATACCGATATAATCGTGTCGCGTTCTACACATAACCAATCGTGGGCGGTTTCCAGCGCGGCGTCATTGAGCATCCTGATTGTAAACGAAGTATCGGTAATTGTCTGCGGCGCGGCCGTATATCCCCAAAGGTCATCCCAAACCTGTACCACCATTTCAGAAACGGTCGTAGTATCGCCCTGGCCCTGAATATCAACCGCATAAACCGATAAGCTCATCAGGGCAACCGCGATTAGAATGAAGCTGGTTAATTTTCTCATATTGCTAAACTCCGGTTTTAAACGAATTGATATATCTGGTATTCCTGAGAATCTGAGCATCTTGCCGCGGCCTACTGGTTTTCATAGCCGTATTCTTAAAGGTATCCAATAAACTCTGCATGCCATCTTTCCAATCAGCGCGAGCAGATATATATTCCGGGCTTCCCTTTTTCGCCATAACCATATCGACGTGGTTTACCAGGATATTTCCATCGGGGAACATCTCGATATCGTTCAGCCCCAAACGCCGCTGTGAATCGATATCAAGATTGGCCGACTGAGTTAATACCCCGGGTCCAATCCATAACCTACGCCCATGATATGCGAAATGGGTTGGAGTATCTGTCGTCTGAATATCTGCGGAATTGGCTTTAAAGTCGGTATATTCCATCCGGTCGAGTTGATACTTCCGGCCATCCGCTAAGGTGATTATAACCGATATCGGCTTGAACATCGTCGCGGGAATCAATATCGATGCCGCTCCCGATGCGATAGGATTAGTCGGCGAACTGGTTGTAGCGTCCGGCCAGTCAAATTTCCCGCTATAATAATCGAGAACGCGCATCAACCTGGCCTCGATTTTCGAACCAGCTTGTTGAACGGTTAGCCCGTTATCTTCGGCGATAGCGAGTACGACTTCATCTTTGTTCATGGCGCTGTAATCCCTTCCGCTGCCATCTCGTCTTTTAAAGCCTGGCCGCCATCGGTAGGCCCGTGAAGTTCGGCGCGATACCAATCTCTCTGGAATTGCTCATCGAGTTTTTTAACTTCGCGCCGGTTTGCATCCATCTCCTTTTGCTCGACCTCGGCCTCAGCGTATGACATCTTCTCGATTCTGCGTTTGGCTAATGCCGCGTCGCTGGGGATACTGATAAACGGCGGAGTCCAAACCCGTACTGCCGTTAAATGACAGCACGGGCTTTGAGGTGTGATGGTGTCGTCAAGCGTTCGATAGTGATCAAACTCTTTTTCGCATAAGGGGCATTTAAACCGATACACCGGCATAAACTTTAATCCTTTTGCGCTTTATCGAATCCGGGTCTTTTGTTGAGTCCGAGTCCTTCAATCCGGAACGTCTTAACCCTGGCCGCCAGAACCTTATGAGTATCTGTCGAAAGAGCTTCAGCCAGTTCTTTGTCGGACATGGTCAGGTAGTTATCCTGTATAAACTGAGCATCCTCGACCGAGAATCCCCATTCGGCGTAGGTGTTTTCGCCGCCTTCATCTTCGGAGAGTTCCGGTTCAACTTCAGCGGCAATCGGAAGCACGGGTTGCTTAACTCCCGTCCATTCACCGACAAGTTCGAGAAAGCGATTGGGTTTCACATTGAAAACGCGGCCAGTTTCAATCAATTGATAGTGAACGCACTGGGCGGCTGGATTTGGGCGGATACCCAAAATCATCTCGCCTTCCTCAAGTTTGTCGTTAAGCCTATCCCGGAAATACCGGATAAACGGTTCACCGACTGGTACCTTGACGCCCTTTTTATCAACTATGAATTCGCTGATAATATGGCCGTCGTAAGTGTCGTCGACCGTCCCCTTGATTACGGCCTTCACTTCGGCAACCGGAATGCCCTTTTGATCTTTGATAATGTCCCCGACTTTATGCGGGAACTGAGCCATGTTGAAAACTTCCATCGTTGAATCTGCTTTCTATACCCCCGGCCATTTACAGGCCGGAGGTACGTAAAGGTTATTAAAAACGATTAACTGCCGGTCGTTGGCACCGTTAAGAGTGTCATACCAGCCATTGAGTTAGTGACTCCGATGGCGTGTTCAAGTTCCCAAGCGATTATGAACCAACGCTTCAGGAAGTTGTAGGAGTCTGGCCCCATTACCGTTTCAACGTGCGGAGCCGTCAAGACTAACCTGGTGAAACAATGTTTGTTCAGAGCCAACACGTTACGCAGTGCGGCGGTTGCGGAACCGGCGCCAGCCGCGGATTCGCGGTATTCCTGTGAATACCCCAGCGGATCCATGCCGACAAGATTACCGATGCGGTAAGCATCGAACATGTCGGAGCGGGCCTTGTACTGCTGGTAGGCTTTCCAGTCGGTATCTTTGAAGATGTCGCGCTTATCGCGGGCACCAAGCAATAATCTATTGCCGTATCCGCCCGCAATCGGGTACTGCCACGATGCGCCTTTGATTTGCTCATCCTCGAAGAAAGCCTGCATGTCCATCAACTTATCGATAGTGATTTTGTCGTTGGTCGTCAGGCCAGTACCGATACAAATCCAGAAGCGGTCACCGGATTTAGTCTGATTCGGGAAGGCGGCATGGGTAATAGTATCGGAACTCGCGGTGAAGTCGCTGGTCTTTACGGTAACACCGTAATTCTTGTTGCGTCGTCCGATGCAGGTCAGATACCCAATGGTACTATTTCCGCCCCAATGGTAATCGACTTCGGTTAGGGTCGTGGAAATAGTTGTAGTTCCGCCGGCCGCACCATCGCTGGTAGCCAGAAACGCCTTTTGATAGGTCGAATCGCCATCGGCGCGATAATGCAGTAGGTACGGACTGATTTGGTCAATGTTATACTTTTCCAACGATTCAGCCATGTTGAGAGCGACCAAATCGCGGATATCTCTCAACTGGTTAAAGTCGGTGTTTTTGAGTAACCGGGAAGGCTTGACCGCGTTGGTCAGGGCTACCAGATCACAGGTGATTTTCATGCCGTCGAATTGGACAGGGGTAGGGTCGGCAGCTTCGCCGGTCGTAGAAGTGATGACTTCCAACGGCAAGCGGCGTCTCAGGACAGCCTGAGTACCATTCCCCATCGGGAAGGTTTCCACGTCGGCTAACCGGGTCAGAACCGTCTCATTCCGAACAATCGGCATGAGCGATCTCTGGTTGTACTCGGTTATAAAAGCCGCAATGTCAGTGGTTTTTGTTTCATTTGCCATTGCAAATAACTCCTGGAAGGTTTAATTGTTACCTTCCGCGACCACCTCGATTATTAAATAAGGCTCCCATCAGGGAATCGAATTCTTGATTCGCCGCAGCCTCGAAATCGTCCGGCCTGTTTGGGTCGTAATTCAAGTCCCGGAAATTTCTCCCAGGGTTACGACTGCCGGCGCCACGTCCGCCGGGATTGAGAGATGCTCTAAAGTTTCTCACCCTACGCGGTCTGGTTTGGAATCTACCCGGTTCTGGTTCATCGTCGATGAATTCCTCGTTTTCGGGGAAGTCATCAGCTAATTGGCGATTGCCGCCACGACCACCGTCTCCAAGGGGCTTGCCCCTTTCGTCAAATGGGTAATCGTCCTCCTCGATAGCCTGTTCTCTGGCTTCCCGGTAGGCCATTTTCAAGGCTGTCGGGGTTACGTTGAATCCAGTCTCTCGAGCGATTTGTTTTATGCGGGGCAATAGGTGATTCCAATCTGGCCTTTTGGACGCGAAATCCTTCATGGTATCTCTGGAGTTTATAGTTCCAGAAACTTCTCTCCGGATTCCATCAAGATATGGAGCCATAAAATATTCGACGTTTTCGCGGAATTGAGCTAACTGTTGTTCGGTATAGCGCGATAGTCCCGGAGGAAGTTTTCTTGCCGCACCGCCACTGCCAGCACTCCCACCGGAGTCATCTAAATTGTTCATGGCGTTGGCGAAAGCATCCGCAAACCCTGGATCGCGGGCTAATACGGACACCACTTGCTGAAGCCTTCCGGCTTTCGATTGCGCGGCTCTCCCCTGTTTGACAAAGGTTGCCATCGCGCCTAAAGCGCCCATGACATCTTTCATTGTCTTAGGGGCGGCACCCTTGAATCCAGCCTCACGCATAACCGACGTGATGACCTGGACATCCTTTTCAGGTAAGGTTATGTTCTGGTCGCCTTTATCTCCGCCAGCACGACCGGGATCGTCAGTCAAGAGATCCTGGTTAAATTCGTTTTCGCCGGCGTCATCATTTTGCTGGTTCGTATTCCCAGCCATGCGGTTGAACTGAGCGGCAAACTCTGCGTCAGTGGAACGAGTGTCATCGAATCCTTCGGATTCCTGGCCATCGCCCATTGAACCGCTGTTGCTCGCTTGGTCGTACATCCGCAAAAATGCTTTCGGGTCCATGTGTTATTCCTCTACGGGATGTAGTTTGGTGTTGAATCGTTTCGAGAGATCGCGCCTATTGAATTCTTCGGGAAATGATTTTTCCATTTCGCGCCGAAGTTCTAATATGGCTTCTCTCTTTGCCTTATGTTTAACAAGGCCATGAATATCCGCATCAGGGATTTCAGGCCATTCTTTATCAAGTTTATTTAGATAGGCAGTGAAGCAATCCTCAAGATATTCGATACCGTGTTTACCCTTAATCATCGCTGTCGCCCCCGGTTGTTGGAGCCTATGGGTTGTTTAATCTGGCGTTTGATATTCCCGGTCATACTGCCACCGCCCGCGCCAGCGGTCCGGGAGCCGATAATCTGAGACATCATGTTGGGGTCAAGCATCGGAACCGTTGCCGGTTCGAGATACTTATCCATGTCCTCAATTTGAGATTGGGTGCCGTAGTCTTTCCATAAGCGGAGCCTATTAATCTGTTTGTATACTCCGTCCTCATCCTGTCCGGGCGGTATCTCTCCGGCTAACGCCAATAGATGTTCGAGTTTTTGAGCGTTGATAAGTGAATCAGATGCGCGTATCGCGCCGTCAAGTTGCCAGCGTACAAGCGGATTTGGCATGATTGGGCTTATAAATTTGAAAGGATTAACTGGTAAATTAGTAAGCGATTTGACCAGTGGGTCAATGTCGCGCCAGTATTGAGCGTCTAAACTCAATACCCAATTCAAGGTCGGGCGGTAAGTGTTTTGCTCGATATAGTCGATACGCGCTTTGAATCTATCCATTAGATTCTGAGATAATTCGCGTACTTCCTCGGCGGTTTTCGGTCTATCACTACGGCCTTTGATAAAATCAGTTACCGCACTGATATCCTGAATGATCGCCATCACAACGTCGAGTTGCTTATAAGCCAGATTCAGAATGCTGGGCGGGATTTGCGCCCATACTCGATGTGGCAAGGCTTGAGTAGCAAAATTCCCATTGGCAACCTTGAATCGTCTGCCAACCCCTATTTGTTCTTTATCTGAATCATCGATTCCGGATTGCGGTTCGATTTCATCGGGATAAGCTATCAGATTAGCCAAGTCCTGAAGGATGTTTACCCAATTACCATAGTGCACCATTAGGTCTTCGCACATTTCAATCGGGCCAATCCCCCAGGGCTCGCCGCTAATTGCTTGATACTTCCCGACCTCTACGCCGAACTCCTGATTGGCGTTATCGATTCGCTCAAGCTTGAAACAAACATTTACGTTGGCGGGCTTAATAATTATACATGGAACTTCCTCTGCCGATAAATCGCGGCCATCGATAGGATCGTAATAAGCGTCATAGCTGTATAGCGGGAAATATCCGAGATAGATTAAAACGTCATAGGCAGATTCGTTAGTTGGCAAACGCTTTTCGCGTTGGCTAACTGGCGTATCGTTGAAAGCGTCAACCTGTTTTTGCGTTCCGGCTATCGCTACAAAGCGGTCAACTGAACCCTTCTCGAAATATCCCTCGGCCTCATACTGCCGCATTTCGTGTAAAGGCATACCCTCAATTTTGAGTATGATTTCATGGGCTTCTTTGAAGTCTGATATCCCAGCGGTCGGGAAACAATTCCAGGGCGCGAACTCGGTAACTTCAGGGCCAACAAAGGTCTGCACCCATTGTTCTTCCATCGTACCGGTTAAGGGGTTCTCTTGAAATACACGTTTAACTTTGCGCCGCCAGCCGTGGAACCGTACCGAATTGCCGGTAATAGTTTCATCCATAAACGCTTCCGCGCATTTCGCGTTTATGTTCGTTACTTCATCGCGGCACTGGTGGTGTATCGTTTGTTCGATAGGCTGCGATATCATCAGCGGCTTTTTGGCGAAGTTAGTTAGCTTGGGTTTCCCGGACAGAATCGAGTTACATAGCGTTGAATGAATAACATCGGTAATCATCCAGGCCAATCCGAACCGGAGATCGCTGCGTTCGAATTCTAATAGGTCTTGCACTTTTACGTTTGTTTTTGGTCGATTCAAGCGAACGAAGTTATACAATCTGCGGAACTTCTCATGGGTGTCGTGGTGGAATTGTTCGTTCCTGATATACGAATCGTCAACTATTTGGCAAGCCATCTCCTCGAGCGGGTCATAACCATAAGGCAACATTTCAGTAGGTTGCCCAGCTATGGCGCTGTTATAGCGTTCCTGAAATGACAGGACATCTTCCTCTATCGGTGTCGATTGGTTAAAAAGCATCGCGCCTCACCATAACTGGCAATCCAGTACGGGGATCGATTCTCCGCTTGGGTGCGTTTCTTTTCATGGCGCGTTCGATACGATTAGCGACCGGCCCTTTTTGAATCACACCAGCGGCCCCGAAATGATTGCCCCAGAAATATTTTTCAGAATCCCAGAAATCGATATACGGATGGACTTCCGCTATCGTGTCCTCGTTAAATTCAGATTCATAGCGTTTCTTTTTGCCATAATGCCAGGCGCCGGATAGTCCCTCGATGGTTATCCGACAACGCGGATGGATTGTGTATCCAGGCTTATTATCTCCCGGACGCGGCAATAAATAACTGCGGAGTAATTCTATCCCTTCGCCATCAAATATCTTGAGGGCTTGCGGGAATACACCCATCGCATTTAAGATTTCAACGTCGGTATGATCGGCGGACGGTTGCTTTGCAAATCCGGCGACATCGCAATAGTCAACGAACTCGGCGCCATTGAAATAACGATTGCAGTAATCTTTGACTTCCTCTGCGAATTTCTTTGTGCCGATATTGAAAATGTGAACTTCGCCCAACTTACGGACGATACTGTCGCGGTCAATTTGCCAGATTCCACAAGCGGGATAGTTCTGCCCGAAATCCCATGAACGATAAGCTTTCCTATTCGGCATGAACGGCCAGAGCACGACATTGTATTCAGGGTTGAAGGCGTTACTGAATGGCGATTCGCCCCAGGCGATATTCAGGAATAACCCGCCGATGTTCTGGTCGTATAACCGTGGCTCCATGTCGCGCTTCATCAGCGCGATTTCTTCTTTGGAAATGTAGGGATTGGACCAGGTTGGGAAATTCCAGCTTTCCCATTCGGGTTTGCTGGGGTCTTTGCCGTTCAAGAAAGCGACATAGAACCAATGCTTTTCATTGGGCGCGATATACATACCGCGGGGAGTGCCGTTCAGGATAGCTAATCCGGCGCGACCTGGTGAACTCAAGCGCGGGCGGAGCGAGTCTTCCCACGTCGATTGAGCGACCAGGCCACACTCGGTTATCACAACCACATCTAATCCGACCGATACAAGTTCATCCGGATTGTCAGCGGACTTTATTTCGATTACTGCGCCGCCGTATTGAGGTTTCCAAGTGATAGTGCGTTCGGTTTTGTTTATCGATTCAATAAGTTCGGGCGGAGTGAAGAATAACAATTCGCGCCATAGCTGTTTTGATAGCGGGAAGTTCGGCGCCACAAGCCAACAATGGATTCGCGGGATTAATCGCTGGTCGCGGGTTGGGTCTTCAGCCAATCGAGTGATCGTCTTATTCAACTCATTGACCGATGCCCGGTCTTTTCCCCAGCGTGCGCCGCATGCTAATACGCGAAAGCGGGCGCGGCTATTGTGGAACCGGACTTGTCCGGGATGCGGAGCGTAAGGAACTCTCAGGCCGATGCCTGGGTCGTCCTCAATGTTCTCCGGTATTGAGTTGATTAGCTGAGAGAGCGTTTGCATCTTCCCAAATTAGTTTAACTTTTCCGGTTTGAAGCGGCTGTTTACCAGTAAGGGTGAACTTTTTATCCAAAGCCGTGCCCATTACCCGGTTAAGGTCGCTCACGTCGATATCCTCTGGCCCTTCGAGTTTCTTGATCATGCGGTCTGCCGATAGGAGCACAATCGCTTGAAGTTTCTGCCCTAACTGAAAATCCGCGTCTGCTTTAGCAAGCGCGGCTATATCTTTTTGGGTGTTGTGCCAGCGATAGATTGTCTTAGTGGAGCATTTGTAGCCGACTTCGGCTAAAGATTCGATAGCCCTTTCGGCTGAGCCTGAGAAGTAATAAGCGAATAATGCCTGGCGGATTATGTGTTTTCGACGTTCAAGATCTTTATTACCAGCCATCGGATCCCTCCATTGTCTGAATCCGATAAGCGGGTAAAGCAAGGCTAAGTCAATATCATATAACAAAATAACCCCTTATTTGTACTGTTTTGGTACAAATAAGGGGCAACTATTTTAAAATGCGTGGGTAAGGCTATCTACTTATTCGGGCTTTTCGTTATCTCCAGCGCGTTCTTGATCCCCCTGGGTCTCATCCAAAATATCTTTGCTAACTTCTGCCGCGCTATCCCCGGCTTGATACCCGCATCCACCAAGAGATTGTATTGATTCCGAATCTCCTGATACTTCTGCTGGGTCTCCGCCTTCTTTCTCGTTCCCTTCGGCTGATTGTTGATTATCGGTTGATTTTTCATTATCTCCCCTCGTCGGTTCAAGTGGTTCTATCGGCGCAATCGACCTATCATAAGACCAAGTATCATAGGCCAATCTAATACCGGCTTGTTCAAGCATTCCCCAGAGTGTTTTAGAAATAATCGGAGAGCAATTGACAACGGCGGCCTGTACCGTTTGCCCGAATTGCTTAGTCGCGGCCATCGTCTTTTGGATGTTAGTTATCGCATCATCGGCCTTTCGATTAACGGCATCGATCTCCCCCGTCATCTCCGGGATATCCGTCCGCATCTGATCGCGCAACATCGAAATTTCGCCTTGGAGCGCGTTGACCTTGTTCATAAGCATTAACATCTGGCCGGCGAATAGGTCCGTCATCATCGCCTGGCGCACCGCCACTGTCTTTAATCGCTCGGTCGCGCTGCCGGTAACGAGATACTTATCGAGCATCTCGATTGGTTGCTCGGCGCGTAATACCTTTCGGACTACCGATTCCCAGTTACCGATTTTTTGTGGTGGTTGCTCCTGCTCAACCTCTGGCGGAGCCTGTTCAATTTTGTCCTGATTATCTGGCTGATCCATCTTGCCTCCTGTTAATTAGTTCACCGTTGTAAACTGTTGACATCTGATTCTATTTCGCATTATCTCTGCGCGGGGGTCGTTCATCACAAACACGATGCCATCGAAGAACCCTTTACCGAAGGCGTCGCGCATCGACTCCAATATCGCATCGTTCAGTCCTGGATCACTTCCGGCCACGACCATGCCACGCTTCTCGAAGTATTCCACCTTGGCGCGGTCGATCAGTTCGGATACCGCTTTGCCGACTGGCGTTAGGCCACCTAATTGTTCTTGATTTTTGTCAGCCATTCTTGGAATACTTCCTCGTGAATAAATATTTTATGACCGCCCGAAGCATGGCCCGCTCTTGCTATGAAATTTGTTGTGGCCTTTTCAAGCTCAACTTCAAGCGGCCAAGCATAGGCGATAAGTTGATATTTGGTTGGCGATATCTGCGTGTTGCCATACATTTCCTTTGATGATGCCATATAAAAATAAATTGTTCGGCGCTCATATTCTTGATAATCCAGTGCTCGACATACAACTTCCTGAAGGATTTGCATGGCCTCTATTAATCTCTGTCGGGTATCAATTACCCCATACAAAAACATATTCTCGGACATCTCAACCGCGTTCGAATAGACCTTATGTGGATAGCACTTCCGGTAGTAGTTTGGGCGCGTCGTGTCTCCTGAGCACGTATCCCAATAGTCCTTGAAGTTGACGGGATCCAGCGCAATTCGCAACGTCTTGAGCCATAATCTAATCCTTTTCATCGTTACTCCCATCGTCTCCGGGCTTAATATCTGGCATTGGCTGAGGCGGGATTACTTGCGGCTCAATCGCTCCGCTATCGTAGAAATGGTAAATCATAATCAAACCTTCCAGTGCTCCATCGATGGTTGGGGCTTCAATTCGCCCACAACACCAGGATACCACATCGGCACTTCGCTATTCGGCATCATCGATACCTGAACCGCTTCGAGCAAATCAATCTCCTCGGCCATGAAATAGATCCCGGGGCGGCTGCCGTAAACCTTATCCATCTCCCGATATCCAACGACCTGTGAATCATCCATCCAAACAACCCGACGTAGCGCGTCTTTGAATCCTTTCAGGAAGTTATCTAAATCCGGACGCTTTATCGGCAACGGCCGGCGCTTAACCTTGGCGCCCTCTGGCCGGGACAATACGAACCGAACCCAAAGGCGTACCGGGCCGGTGAATGGTTTAAACCCTGTCGGCTCCAGTTTGAGCTTCACGTACGCTTGAACCTTTTGCTTAAACTCTGCCGACTTGGGATCGTCGTAGTGCTTGACGAACTGCGGACCGCCGGGCTTGCCTATCAACCGGGTCTTAATCCGCGCCTGTGGGATATCCTCACCCGCGTAGAAAAATGATATGCGACGGTTCATTTCCGCTCCTCCTCGCTGTACGGCTCAATCATCGGGACGCTCCTTTCGCTAATCTTCTGATTACGGCTGCCATAAATTCCCATGTTGGCTGCGACTCATTAAAGTCTGATTCGATTATCGTTTTTGGTTCGCCATCGACGATTTCGATAAGCCCGCAACCGACAGGAATGTCGTTGTAATATTTTTCGAGCAATCCTGGCGGGGTCACGAAATAAAACTCATTAGCGAATCTCACGAACGGCGCTCTTTTGTTCGGTTGTGATATTTCCTTCTTAAAATCGCTTACAGATATTTTAATCTCATGCGCTATTCGAATGAGTTTTTTACTCGGCCAACAGTTGATGGCAAATAAATCTATTCGCTGTTCGATAAACCCGGTCGCGGACGGGCATTCTGGAATTAACACCCATTCGCGGAAACCATGAGGGGCGCGTCCTTGATAATAATCAGTTAATGATTTTATAATATCCCCTGATGTCATTCCCCGCCCCCTTTCAGGAAGGCGGCGATAGTGGCTTGGTCTTGCCGGACGGTCTCACGCCAACGCAGAACAGGCTCCATCATTTCGATAGCGTCCTCGCTGTCAAGTTGGTCATATTCCTCATCAAGCTCTTTGATTTCCTCATCGCTATACGGCTCACTCATCGCGGCTCCTTTGCTTTCTAAATTCTAATCTCATTTTTGCCAATAGCTTTGAATCGACAGGAATAGCTCCTACGGATATCGCTCTATCTCTCATGCAGCCTTTTAAATCATAGTGCGGCCATGAAGCTTTGTCTTGAAACCAAGAACGCTTGAGGCCAATTCTTTGGGCTAATAAATGCAGATTGGGGTCGTCTGGCGGTATAGACAATAGGTGGCAACTCATTACGTTTTTGCCCCAACCGTTTATTAACATGTCATCAATGTAAATTGCCATATTAATCCTCTGCCAACAACTTCCCCTGCGACGAAACGCGCCAACGCTTTTGTGGATTGCGAACATCCCAAGCATATTTACTGTCAGTCTTAACGTAATCGCTGCAATCGAAACATACACCATAACGCCTATCCTGATGCTTGCCACAAACTAAACAATTGCCCCAATCTTCACGTCCTATGCCAGTTTTAAATACTTCGCTCATACTGACTCCTTTGGGTGATGTAATTTGCAATCCCTAATGGCTTTTTCTAAATCAAATGTTTCGCGTCCAGTTATGAATTTATCGGTGAGGCCGTAAATTAATCGTAAGCCATCGGTGTCATCCATTAAGTCAGGCAACTCTGATTCTCCGCAAGCGATTTCCCTTACAAACATCATCAGTTTTACCGCGTTGGTAAAACAGTGAACCATTTTTAGGGTTTCAGTCTCCCATGATTCACGGTCTTGTGGCTCCATTTGTTCGGTGTCCTCAAGCCAAATAGCCAACTCTTCTAATTTCAATTCGCCAAGAATGTCTTGCGGGGTTGCGTCAATTATTCGGCAATCCATCCTACGCCCCCGCCTTCTTGAGTTCTGAAGCCGAATACCACTTTGTAACACCGACGTTGTTTTGCACTTTGATCTTGCCATCGTCTTCAATCTTGACGATAGCCCCCATCATTGTGCCGCCATCCTCTACTCTATCCCCCACCGCAAGCGCGGGCTGGGCTTCCGGCTTTGCCATTACCGACTTGATAAAAGCCTCGGCCTTTATTTCGCCATCAGTGCGAGCCAGCTTCTCGAAAGCCTCCGCAATCCGCTTGAAGTAGCCGTTCTGCTCTTTAATGGCGATAGCAACTTCAACCGTAGCTATCCCGGTTATCTCCGAGCCGTTTATTTCTTTAGCTTTGGTTAAGGCATCTGCCCAACTTTTCAATCCCTCAATATTCATAACTCTCCTTTTTTTATCCACGCCTGTTATGAGACAATGTATCAATTTCCCTTATCATTATCGACTTTCTTACCGATGTCCAATCCGGCGCATTGGAAGCACCTGCCATCCATGATTGCATTAACCCACTGTCCACATTTCTTGCACTTTTTTAGGCCACCCACTGCCGGTCGTTTTGGGGCATTTGGATCCGTATCCGAAAGCGAAGAATTCGCGGAATTCCCCTGGTTATTGGTCTGGTTATTGGTCTGGTCTGGTTTGTGTTTAGCCGGTGCGGAATTTTCCGCACGTCCCGAATTTGCATGATAGTTTGCAAGTTCTTGATATTTCCGATAGTTACACAATTCAATGATAAGTAACCTTGTCTTAGATTCATCCAGTTTTATCTTACCCATCTGCTGAAATTTCCGCAGTATGTTAGCAACCGTTGAGCGGTCGGCTACCACTTGTTGAGCAAGAGACGCGCAACCGGTGCTGATTATTCGACCCGTGTCTCCCTGCCGCTTAGCTTCCAAAATGAGCCATAGATATAGACCTTTTGCGTTAAGGGAGAGCGGCGCGAACCACTCCTCAGATAATAAAGAAGTCCATATTTTAGGATATCCGGCCATCAGTTCCCCTTCCTTTTTCGTGCCGCGACGTACGCGATAGCCGCCTCATGTTTGAGTAGTTTGTCGCGCCTGGGGCAATGCGTTACCGTGTCCCGGCAGCCGCTTTCGGGGTCATATTGCACCAGCGATATCAGTTCTAAGGCCACCTTTTTGTACATCCGGCGAAGCCGATCAAGGTCGAATCGCATGTAGTATCTGCGTATTCCGGATCCCCTGGTTTTCTTATTATTGCGGCGGTAATTAGAATAATGCTGTCTGTCCATGCCTCTCCCTCTCCCGTTTCATCCATTCGTAGGCGGCGTATAGCCCGGCAGCGGCATTTCGGATCGAATCTGCCCGCGCCCTCATCGAATCAACACAATCGAGTATTTCGGTATCGTTGGTCGCGTACCAGTAGCCATTTGTATTTGAGCAAATGGGCTGGTGTTGGCTTACCCTTAACAAGTGTACGACTGCCCGGACCTCAACGTCTGATAGGCCCAGGGCGGCCTCTATTTCGCGTGATTTACGGATAGCTCCGTTGTGTAATAACTCAACCAGCTTTGGGGCCGCTGCTATTGCCTTTGGCGTTAGTCCATCGATATTTTCAAAGCCGGGGAGCGACATGGGGTTTATATTAATACCTTTTGGCTTTTGAGCCTTGCCAACCGCTTGTCGGCGATTTTGATGTAGTCTGGATTAAGTTCGATACCTATATAGTGTCTGCGCCCGCGTAGGGCTACCAGCGCAGTCGTGCCGCTACCCATGAATGGGTCAAATATCGTATCGCCCTCTTTACTGCCCGCCAGCATACACCGGCGCACGAGTTCTTCGGGGAAGGTGGCGAAATGAGCGTCTGGCGTTGGCTGTGTGGAGATATTCCAGACGGAGCGGGCGTTGCGGCCATTGGGATTATTAAACAATTCTCGACATCCGAAATCCGACACTTTACCGCCAGCATTACTATCGCCTCCAAATCTTTTACCACTTGCGATTCCTTGTGATACGCCATTACCAGAGATACAGTCTTCCCTTATCGCATCGGCGTTGTAGTAATACTTGGCCGCTTTCGTAAGCAGATAGATATACTCATGGCTTTTTGTCGGCCTATCAGTAACGGACTCCGGCATAGGGTGCGGTTTCGCCCAGATGATGTCGGAGCGCACCCACCAACCATCGGCTTGCAGAGCCAGCGCAAGGCGGGCGGGAATCATGCAGAGGTCTTTGGGCTTGAGGCCGATATTATGTTTATTTATAGACATACAAGAACCAGATAGCTTTTTAAGGTTACTTGCTTTTCCTTCTATTCCACCAACTTTATTTCTGTCACCCGGATTTGAAATATAACTATCCCCGATATTCAACCACAGCGTCCCGTCTGGCCGCAGTATTCGCCGGACTTCTCGGAACACGGCAGTCATCTTCTCGATGTAGAGTTCCGGCGTTTTTTCGAGGCCGAGCTGGGAATCGATACGCTTTGCGCCACAACTGCCACAAATGTCTTGAGTATTTGGCCTTGAGCCAGCAGACGTTCCCTGCTTATCGCCCTGTTTTATATCATCACCACGACTTCTGGCCGTATCGTGATTGCAATCTGGATTTCCGCCTTCCCACTTTGCCGTCCCATAATCTCTAAGGCCGCATTTACCAATACGGAGGACTTGTGATTACACATTGCACGCTTTCGCATGGAATGGTTTTGAGAACGTCAAAAACGTCTCCACAAATCACCGTATCGTTTATCTCCTCTTGGTCTAAATAAATATCTTGACTTTGTGTTTCCATTATAGTATCTTAATCCCCGAAAGTGAGGTTGTATGATTAAAACAAATTTGGCTTATTTGGCTGGCTTGATTGATGGCGAGGGCTACATTGGAATCAAAAGAAGTAAACCCTATGCGCCCAATGGCGAGTTGTCTGTTAAGTATCATGCCAGAATACAGGTTCGTATGGTTGAAGAAGCAGGAATTAAACTTCTTCAAGAAACACTTGGCGGCTCGTATTACAGAGAAAAAGGACACTGTAAAAATGGCCGATTGCTTTATTGTTATCAGGCCAGCGATAAATTGGCGGTAATGATTATAAAATCGCTTTTGCCGTATTTGAGAATAAAAAATCGTCAGTCCGAATTGGTTATCGAACTCGGTAAACTTAAAGAAAATTCTCATCAATACAGGACTAAACTTAGTAGCATTATCGACATTAAACACCGAAGCGGCAAAATGATGAAGGTTCGTCGATTTTCCTATTCTGATGAATTTGTGTCTCATTGTAATAGCCTCTGGCAAAAATGCTGTCAACTTAATCGGGTCGGTTACTTGTAAGCACTGCACCGATTCATCGGGTATTGTCGGCAGAACGTCAAAGACGTTGCCATGAATAATCGTGTCAATCATTATATTATATCCCTATCGGCTAATTGTTCATGGCGGCGCTTACGCCTGCCGTTTGCGCGAGATTTCGCGTCAAGCCGATTGTGGCATCTCTGGCAGAGCGCCTTTAGATTATAATCCGCGCAATTCTCTGGATTCTGGTCGTAAATATGCGCGACGGTTAAAACGACTTTAACCTCATGCTCGATCGGCCCGAATTCCTTATCCTGAATTATCCTGGTAACAATGCTATGATTCTCGACGCCGCAGTCCGGCCACTCACAACGATTGTTGGCGCGTTCGAGTATGCGGGCCCGGATGGCCTTCCAGTTTTTTGGATATCGATTCTTATTTTCCGGTCTTATTGGCAATTGTCTCTCACTTCAATTCAGGGGCCGGGCGGTTAAATAGGCTGCCCCGACCCCTTCGTTTTCTTCTTTTGCTCTAAATGGTCAACTATTTTTCCATTAAGAATATTTATGAGACCGGCGTTAAGTAAACCGCATAGCGCGTCACCTCCTTGTTGTGCGGTTCATCTTTTGAGTTCCCTCTCCTATCGCATCCATGCTATTCAAGCGGCGGTCTAATATCTTACACGTTGTTTCCCGCCGATGAATTCTATCTTGTGGTCATGCGGCCCATTAAAGCTTACAATTCACACAGGCGATTGCTTCTTGGTCAGAAATGCCTTTTTCCACAGCAAACGCCTTTACGGTTTTCTTCCAATTCATAATTGTGAGTCCTTTTACAGACTGTTGGAGTTCCTTTATTTCGCCAACTGTTATGCTGGCTGGTATTAATTTATTGTCGATAAGAACCATCTTGTCTCCTTTCGCTTTCTCATTTGCTTTCCGTCACCGGGTGCGCCGAAACGATTACCGGCTCATTTGGCAAATCTATTATCTCTGAGTCAAATTCATCCATTGTTTCACTATTAACGATATTGCCGAACTCGGCGATTTCTCTACTTGCCGATACCATTGCGTCCGGGTCTTTGTGATTCGACGCTGGCCGATATTTTTTTGCATGTCCCTTTTTCGCCCTTGGCATTTGTTCACTCCTTGTGGAAATGTTGATAACTTACAGGCAACGGCGGGCCCGTAACTCCTTTAACAACCTAACATCCATGTTATTAATTAAACCCGCCGGTGCCATAGATTCTCTATTAAGTAAACGCTATCTGGCGTTCTGATTCGTCCATCTCTCTTTCGAGAATCACTTCGCCAGTATCCAAGCGCGTTTCGATAATTTTCCCGCGTTCATAATCCTTAGTGATTTCGACCTGGATATTACGCATCTCAGAACCGCGCCCAACGATAGCGGCAAGCCTATCGCACTCAGCCTGAAGCTTGGCCAATGAAGCCTTCATCTCTTTTTTGACGCTATCCTGGTCAAGCTCCTCGGATACGATATCCTGATTAGCTTTTGCCAAAGCCTGTGCCCGGTCTTTGAATTCGTAGGCGGTTAAAATACACGCGAGAGATCGCGTTACGGTTACTTTGCGAACAGTTTCCTTCTTTTTTTCGGCCATTCTCACTCCTTTGATATTGGTTCAAATTTTAGCGTCCGGGTCGGTATTTTGGGGTTTATTAGGGCAGTGTACCTTCTTGGCTCACCGATGGGCCGGACGCTTTTAAGTTGTCAATTAAGGGCGGCGGCAGGATTCATCGCCATCAGCTCGCCGCCCATTCATTGCGATTCCGGCTATTGTCGAACTTCACCTTCGCTGGACAGCTCTACGTAATACGCTGGATTGCCTGTCGGGCGTATTCTTGCAGGATAAATTACGGCCAGGCTGCCGTTGCGAAATTGCCAGCTACCTCTTAGCATCCCCGGAATCTATCATTGGGGTATTCAGTTTTCAAAAGGCCCCGGCCAGATGAGGGGTAAGCGCGAAGGGGAACAACGCGCACCGGGGCCATAAGCTTAAAAATCCTTCAGCGCTTTACGCTTTACCGCTTTTGTCGAAGGTTGCGCCGGTTTTTCCGGTTGCGTTGGCGGGATGTTTTTAACCGGCGCTTCCTTCGCCTCAATCGCCAGATCACCCTCCGTTACCTGGGCTATGATATATTCGAATCCATCCTCGGCAGCGGCAGCTTCAAACGCCCGCTTGTTGGATTCCGATAATTGCTCGAACCCATCGATACAAATAACCTTAAGCTCTTTAGCCAGCGAACGCGCCAGCGATAGAGAGAATTCGATTTGCTGTTTACCGGACAGATTATCAAGCGACGCGCCGTTGAACAGAATCTCGTCGCCCTCGATAGTCATGCCCTTAACCGGCATTTCCATATCAGCCATCAGCTTTTTCGGGATGTCGGTCGTTAGGGCTTTGTATAGATCGTCAAGCTCTTTGGCCTGTCCGATTAGCTGGTCGAGTTCGCCCTGGGATGTCTTAATCGCTTCGAGTTGGTTCGCGATTTTTTGGGCTTCGCGGAAGTTTTCGATATCCTTTTTGATCGTCTCGATAGCTGGAGCGCGATAGGCTTCCGTTTTTTCCAGAAGCGCAATCCCCTGCTTTTTAACCTCGGCGATTTTATTGTCGGTGTCGGTCAACTCTTGGGTTAGTTGATCGATCTGCGCTTCAATTTTCGTTTTCCGGCTGAGTAGGTCGTCGCGGGTGCCTCTCAGCCTATGCAGATTGCTAAGGTCGAGATTGTGCGCCGTGATGGTATCGCTGGCTTTTTGAAGCTCTTGGAGCTTGACATTCAAGTCGAACCCATCGTATTTCGAAAGGTCTCCGACCGCCGGAAGGTTCGCCTGGGACTGCTGGATGAACTTTTTCTGGCGGTCTACGTCGGCGTTTCTATCGCGGCGCTGGTCATAGGCGAGTTTTTGTACTTCGGCCAACAAGTCAAGGCCGTGTTGCTCATAATCCAAATCGCCTATATCCGGCAAAAGGTTCAAGCCTGGGTCGTCTGGCTTCTCAACAAACTTTCTGATATCCTCTGGCGTCAGCTTAAAATCAATCGCCGACATGATCACCTTCCGGCGTATCGCGGCATCGGACAGAAAGAACCGCACCGGATTGAACTGCGATATCCCGCCCGCTATCAGGTCGTTGAGAAACGCCTGGGGCTTCGATTTAACCGCGCCATTGATTTTGACGTCGAGAGTGTTAGCGGTCGGTGTCATGCGCCGGCGGATTTTGATATAGTCATCCAGTTCGACAACTATCTCAGCCGCGTCTGCCCCATGATGAATCAGAGAGGGATCAACCCCCTCTGATTCGAACGCGGCCTTTATCGCCTTCACAAAAGACGATTTGCCAACTTCGTTACCGCCCTTCACGAAATTGAACTTCCCGAACCGGTCAAGCTTTAGCTGCTTGATTTTCAGGAATTCCGATATTTCGAGTTTCGTGATTTTCAAAACAGGCCACCCTTCTTAGCGGGCGGTTCTTTCTTTTCGGACTGCGGTTCGTGGCCCTGGTGTTTGGATGGATCACCGGCGGACAGATCGTTCATATTCAAGCCGCCCTGGGCCACTTCCTCTTTAAGGCCGAAATAGTCATCGCGCTTGGCCGTGCCGTCTTTGATTGCCAGAAGAATCCCGTTGAGTTCGACCAAGTCGTCCGTTGTCCAGGTCTGGCTTTTGAAATACTCGTTGACCATCTCGACCGTGATTCCATACTTGTCCATTTCCAGAATCAGCCGCTTCTTTTCGCCGTTAGGGTCTTTGATTTCCTGTTTCAGCGTTTTGCGGGCCTGCGCCATCGCGTCTTCAGCTAAGTCGCGGGGCAGTATTCCGAATAGGCAGTTGCGAATCAGAATCGCGCCGCGCCGGTTTACCAGTTCGCGCAAGTCGCGCTCATCCGGCTTAACCCAGCCGCCGCTTTTACGATAGATCAGTTTTTGGAATGAGTCTTGAGCCGTAACCTTGATGTTTTGTTCGACATCCCAGGCCCAGCCCTCGATAGTCATCTCGCTGTCATCGTTACGGAGAATGTTCAGCCCCCAGCGCACGTTGCCGTAAGCCTGGGCCGCCGCTTTCGCCAGATTGATCGATGGGCCGGACACCGTAACACCACTGCGCGGGAAAGCGTAAGTAGCCACTTCTGCGAATGTTTTCCTCTGGCAAGTTTTCATCAGGTTTTGCCAGGCCGCGTTGAAATCGCGGGGGAATCGCTTGGCCAGCATCATCGCGCCCTGAATCTCCGCCAGCGCGAACGTAGCGGTCTGCGCTACTGCCAGTTCCCCTTCCGGTCTTATCTCAAGGCCGGTTTCCGATGGGGTCGTTGCTAATTCTTTTGACATGGTTGCTTGCTCCTTAATTTGGTGGGGTCGGCACCGCCTACCGTGCCAGCCGCTAAACTCGGCATCTCTCGGCTACGAGCTTATCGCTTTAACGGTCATTCCCCGTTTCGTTTATTATTTCCCACTATAAAACTTACAGGTATTCGAGTAACCGCACCATTTGCGGCTACAAATCCATTCGCTCGGGTTGGCGGGCATAAACGCGCCCTTTTCGATAATCTCCGCCGCCCGCTCAATTCGGCGTAGCATTACCATTTGTTGAAATTCGCTCCGGGTGGTTTGCTGAATTACGACCTTTGGGGTTTTGGTCTTAACCAGATAATCGAGATAGAGCGCCGGGGCTTCCTCTTTATCACACACCATCTTGGCCAGCGAATACATCGTCAACTGTTCGGAAGTATCCGCCGCGTCTGCCGATGGAGATTTGGCCGATGTTTTTGTGTCCCTGATAGCTCCGGTCGTTTCCTCGATATCCCAGGTTCCCCCTAAGTCAAACGGGAAATCGTTAAGAGTAACAACCCATTTTCTTTCAACTGATTTGACCGGAATGATTGGGGCCAGTACAAGGGCGTGTAGCGCCGATAGCGTTACCGCCATATCAATACAGTCGCCCTTGGTTTGTTCTGGATTTACCATTTCCTCATCGACTAATCGGACTTCTTGTTGCCAGGCCCCCGCCGCTTCGTCATGGGCGATATCTCTGATTTGTTCGATAGGTAGGAGCTCGCCGGTTTCGATTTTGCTGGATAGGTTCTTTTCAACCGATTTATGTGTCGCGGATCCAACTATCAGATTGACTCCGGGCGGAATGATTTCCTCTCTGTCGTTCCAGCCGAACCGCGCTCCATATCTGCGCCGGAATTGTTCGGGACAGCGATATATCATCCCGATCATTGATTGATGTAATTGTGGCTTATCACTCATCTTTCCCCATCTCCTGTGTTTCTGAGACGTGTAGGTGTCCATGCCCGACCGCGCTGGCTATTTTCTCCAGCGACACCGCGATATC
>ERZ795054.1218-NODE-1218-length-25324-cov-4.619692_pt1 | contig 25324 bp, 21 predicted proteins | sample MGYA00375138_ERZ795054 | MGnify/ENA primary metagenome ERZ795054 (study PRJEB30183, sample SAMN05720215) | anaerobic digester metagenome | isolation source: active sludge of municipal wastewater-treating anaerobic digesters | place: USA | collected 2014-12-23 ... | reverse complement strand
GGCCCACATTTCTTCGGCAGTAAAGGTCAGGATGGGTGCCAGCAGGCGGACCATGGCGTCGAGGATCCGATGCATCGCCGTCTGGGCTGAACGCCGTGCCTGCGACTTCGTCCCGGAGGTATAGAGCCTGTCTTTTAACACATCCAGATACAGGGCGCTCAAATCGACAGTGCAGAAATTGTAGAGGGTATAATAGACCATGTGAAACTGGAAGCCTTCATAGGCATCGCGCACCCGCCGGATCACTTCCTGAAGACGGTGAAGAATCCACTGGTCCATCTCTTCCATCTCTGCGTATGCGATCACATCCTGATCAGGATGAAATCCGTCCAGGTTGCCCAGGATGTAACGCCCGGTGTTGCGGATGCGCCGGTAAGCATCCACCAGCCGTTTGAGAATTTCATCGGAAATACGTATATCTTCAGTGTAGTCTTCCGCAGCCACCCAGAGGCGGAGTATTTCCGCGCCATATTGTTCGATAATCTGCTGAGATTCGATGACATTACCGACAGACTTGGACATCTTTTTGCCTTCGCCGTCCACAACGAAGCCATGGGTCAGCACGCTCTTATAGGGTGCCCGGCCCCGCGTGCCGACGCATTCCAGAAGCGAGGAATGGAACCAGCCCCGGTGCTGGTCATTGCCTTCCAGATACATATCCGCCGGAGAGGACAAATTTGACCAGTGCTCAAGGACAGCGGCATGGCTGACTCCTGAATCAAACCAGACATCGAGGATGTTCGTCTCCTTGCGGAAATGTTCGTGGCCGCAGCTCGGACAAACCGTCCCGGTCAGCATCAGTTCCTTTGTATCCTTTTCAAACCAGACATCGGCGCCGTGATTTCTGACCTGGGATACAACATGGTCCAACAGTTCCCGGGTCAGGAGTTCCTGATTGCAATGTTCGCAATAGAAGATCGTGATGGGTACACCCCATAAACGCTGGCGGGAAATACACCAGTCAGGGCGGTTTTCGATCATCCCGAAGATCCGGTCATGACCCCAGGAAGGAATCCACTGGACCTGATCGACGGACTGGAGCGCTTTTTTCCGCAGATCGTTTTTCTCCATGGAGATGAACCACTGTTCTGTGGAGCGGAAAATAATCGGCTGCTTGCAGCGCCAGCAATGGGGATAGGAATGCTCAAAATCGATATTTCCGAGTAGGCCCCCCAGTTCCTTGAGTTTGGCGTTGACGGCATCGTTGGCATCGAAGACAAATTGCCCGGCAAAAAACCCCACCTCGTGCGTAAATTTACCGTCGGCATCGACGGGGGCATAATTCTCAAGGCCGTATTTCATACCAATCTCATAGTCTTCCTGGCCATGACCGGGGGCGATGTGGACGCAACCGGTTCCGGCGTCAAGGGTGACAAAGGGAGCGATAATGATGACGCTTTCCCGATCATACAGAGGGTGGCGGCACCGCTGTCCTTCCACGTCTGACCCTGGAAACTCGTCCAGGATTTCGTAGGGTTCGTTACGCCAGCCAAAAGCGTCCAGACAGTAGTCGAGAAGTTCTTTGGCCACGACGAGAACCTCGCCGCGAACCTTCACGGCCGCGTAGATGAACTTTTCATGGAGGGCAATAGCCAGGTTTGCCGGGATGGTCCAGGGCGTCGTGGTCCAGATGACAAAATGGACCTTTTCCCCCGCCAGCTTGGGGCGAACGGCGCCCAGATCGGAAATCACAGAAAATTTAACATAAATCGACGGCGTATGATGTTCTGCATATTCCACCTCCGCCTCCGCCAGGGCGGTTTTGCACGTGGCACACCAGTAAACGGGCTTTTTACCCTTGTAAACGCTTCCATTGAGGTAGAGTTTCCCGAATTCCTCGACCGTCGTCGCCTCATAGTCATATTCCATGGTGAGATAGGGCTTTTCCCAGTCGCCAAAAACACCGAGGCGCTTGAACTGCTCCCGCTGGAGATCGACGAATTTTCGGGCATAACTCCGGCAGGCCAGTCGCTTTTCAACCTGCGACAGGGTTCCTTTTTTCTCGCCCAATTCCTTATCGACCTGGTGCTCGATGGGAAGACCATGACAATCCCATCCGGGAACATAGACACAGTTAAACCCGGACATGTTCTTGGACTTGATGACGATATCTTTAATGACCTTGTTCAACGCCGTGCCGAGATGAATGTTGCCGTTGGCATAGGGAGGACCGTCGTGCAGGATATAGGGAATCAATGCCTTGGAAGATTCCCTGATACAGGCATAGATACCCATATCATCCCAGAGTTTCAGAATCTCCGGTTCCTTCTGGGGAAGATTGGCCTTCATCGGAAAGTCCGTTTTGGGCAGATTCAAGGTGCTTTTATAGTCCATTCCATACGCCTCCATCAGATATTGGCTGCCTAACTAGCATATAAACCGCCGTGTTTCAAGAAGAAGTACAAAAGGCCCCCGACTATCCAGCCGGGGGCCTCCTTTATTGATCAGTATTTCCTTCGAGTTTCTTACATGCCCATACCGGGATAGCCGCCGCCGGGAGGCATAGCCGGCATGGCCGATTTCTCTTCCGGCTTGTCGGCGATCATGCACTGGGTCGTCAGCATCAGGGATGCAACGCTGGCGGCATTCTGCAGGGCAAAGCGCGTAACCTTGGTCGGGTCAATGACACCGGCGGCAATCATATCTTCGTATTTATCCGTCCGGGCATTGAAGCCGAAGGATCCCTTTTTCTCCTTCACTTTTTCAACAACGATGCTGCCCTCCATGCCCGCATTGTTCGCAATCATCCGCAGAGGCTCCTCGAGGGCTTTCTTGACGATGTTCAAACCAATCTGCTCGTCGCCGGCCAGTTTGAGCTTATCCAGCGCAGAAAGTGTTCTTAAATAAGCAACACCGCCACCCGGGACAATCCCTTCTTCCACGGCGGCCCGGGTTGCATGCAAAGCGTCTTCCACACGGGCCTTCTTTTCCTTCATCTCCGTTTCGGTGGCGGCACCGACTCTGATTACTGCCACACCGCCAACCAGTTTCGCCAGGCGTTCCTGAAGCTTTTCCCGGTCGTAATCGGAAGTCGTTTCTTCAATCTGAACGCGGATCTGTTTGACCCGGCCTTCGATATCTTTGCGGCTGCCGGCGCCGTCGATAATGGTCGTATTGTCCTTATCGATGGTGATCCGCTTGGCTTTACCAAGGTCGTCAATGGTCGCGTTTTCAAGCTTTGCGCCCATGTCTTCGGAGATCAGCTTGCCGCCCGTCAGAATGGCGATATCTTCCAGCATGGCTTTTCGGCGATCGCCGAACCCCGGAGCCTTGACCGCCGCCACATGGAGCGTGCCGCGGATCTTGTTCACGACCAGCGTTGCCAGGGCTTCTCCTTCGATATCCTCGGCGATGATCAGCAGGGGGCGTCCCATTTTTGCGATCTGTTCCAGAATGGGCAGGAGATCTTTCATGCCGCTGATCTTCTTTTCGTTGATCAGGATGTAACAATCGGTCAGACTGACTTCCATCTTTTCGGGATTCGTAACAAAATAAGGAGACAGGTAGCCACGGTCGAACTGCATCCCTTCCACAATGTCCAGTTCCGTCTGCAGTCCTTTGGCCTCTTCAACCGTGATCACGCCCTCTTTACCGACCTTCCCCATCGCCTCGGCGATGATGTTGCCGATATCTTCGTCGTTATTCGCCGAAATGGTGCCGACCTGGGCGATTTCCTTCTGGTCCTTTGTCGGCTTACTCTGCTTTTTGAGCTCCGCGACGACCGACTCAACGGCCTTATCAATGCCGCGCTTGACATCCATGGGATTACTCCCGGCGGCAACCGTCTTGGCCCCTTCGCGGTAAATGGCCTGGGCCAAAATGGTGGCGGTGGTTGTGCCATCGCCGGCGACATCGCTGGTTTTACTCGCCACTTCCCGCACCATCTGGGCGCCCATGTTTTCAAACTTGTCTTCCAGTTCGATCTCCTTGGCCACGGTGACGCCGTCCTTGGTCACCGTCGGAGCGCCGAAACTCTTATCCAGGATGACATTACGGCCCTTGGGACCCAGGGTCACCTTCACGGCATCCGCCAGGGTGTTGACACCCTTAAGGATGGATTTTCTTGCTTCTTCATCGTACTGTATAATCTTTGCTCCCATTATAACGACTCCTCCTTATCTCGATTATTTCTTATCAATGATGCCCAGAATATCGTCTTCTCTCATGATGAGATAGTCCACACCGTCAATCTTCACTTCCGTTCCGCCGTATTTGCTGAACAGCACCCGGTCACCGACTTTCACATCCAGTTTGGCAATCTTGCCGTCTTCCAGAATTTTTCCCTTACCGACAGCAATCACCTCGCCCTCGATGGGCTTTTCCTTGGCCGTATCGGGAATGATGATCCCCCCCTTGGTTTTCTGTTCTTCTTCCAAACGTTTCACGATGACTCTGTCCTGCAACGGTCTGATTTTCATCCCCCAATCTCTCCTTTCGCGATGTTATTGATATACGATTCTATTTTCTGTCGGTGCTCAAATCGTCGCTATAATAAACATCAATTTTATCCTGTCAAGATCGTGCCTACAAAAAAGGCACATGACCTGTATTCTTTTTTAAAATTCTTTTATTCGGAAACAGGATGCAGGGGTTAGAGAGGGATCAACCCGCACACGAATCCCTGGTTACGGGTAAAATGGATACAGGCACGGTGCACAGGTCCGCAAAGCGTTGCGCATCCCGAATGGAACCGACGATGTCACCGAAATGAATGGGAATGGCCAGTTCCGGTTTTATTTGATTGACCGCTTGCGCCGCTTCCTCCGCCGTCATGGTATAGGTGCCGCCGACAGGAAAAATGACGATATCCGCCGCGATCTTATCCATTTCGGGAATCCGGTCCGTATCTCCACCGTAATAGATGACCTTTCCTTCCATCCGGATCAGAAACCCCAAACCCTTGCCCGTCTTTGGGTGAAAGGACTTATTCACGTTATAGGCGGGCACAGCGCGAACGGTGGCGCCGGCGATCGTCACCTCGTCACCCGGTTGCATGGCGCGCACGTCACCGGACAGCAAGGAAACACAGGCGTATTGTGCGAGGATAACCGTCTCCTTTTTCCATAACTTACGGATATCGCCGGGTGAAAAATGATCCCCATGGCTGTGGCTGATTAAAATCAGATCCGCTTTTTCTTCCGCACCGATCTTCCAGGGATCGATGTAGATCGCAATCCGGCCCTTTATCTTGACACTGGAATGACCGAGCCAGGAAATCAGCGGTGTCATGATTTTATCTCCATAAAGGAAATTCCACGGTACTGGCATGATTGCCTACCCCATACAGGCAAGGCATCAAACCCTGAATTCCAGCCTATCTTCAGTAGTCTTCCGGTCATGATCGGAATTCCTTCCATCCAGCACCCGCCGCACCACGGTAGCCAGTTCTCCCATGGTAAAGGCTTTCTGGATGAAGGCTTCCACGCCCTTTTTCATGATTTCCGCAGCCTGTCCGTTGATACTGTAACCGCTGGCCAGGATGCATTTCATCGATGGGTTGGCTTTTTTAAGAATTTCATACGTTTCTCCGCCGCCCATCTCCGGCATGACCATGTCTAAAACGACCAGATCTATTTTATTGTCCGGATTACAAAACATCTCGATGGCTTCTTTGCCGCCGGCAGCTGTGATGACTTGATAACCAAGGCGCTGAAGAATCAGCCGGGTAACATTAATATTCAACTCTTCATCGTCAACGACCAATACGGTTTCTGACCCGCGGCTGTACTCTTTTTCCGGTTCTTTCTGCTCCCTGACAAAAATCTTCGTTGAGCGAGGCAGATAGATATTAAAAGTTGTTCCTTGTCCCTTCTCACTGTAAACATGGATAATCCCCCCGTGATTCTTGATGATGCCGTAAGCGGACGCCAAACCTAAACCGGTACCCCGCCCCCGGTCCTTCGTCGTAAAGAAGGGGTCAAAGATACGGCTTTTCGTTTTTTCATCCATCCCGATACCCGTGTCCGTTACAGAGATCCGGACGTATTTACCCGGAATCTGATCTTCGGAATATCCCTTATCGGGTGCATCAACATGAACGTTGTCCGTTTGGAGATAGAGTGTCCCGCCGCCCGGCATGGCCTGCCAGGCATTGACGTATAAATTCAGGAGCACCTGCTCCATCTGACCGCGATCGACTTCCACCGTCCAGAGATCCTCCCGGAATTTCTTTTCGATGACGATCTCGCGGCGTGTCCGGCCAAACAACTGGGCACTGCGGTCGATAATCGCGTTGAGATTGGTCGGCTTGACTTCATATTTGCCGCCCCGGGCAAACCCAAGCAATTGCTTCGCAAGCTCAGCACCGCTGCGCACCTGTTCCTCAATACTGCGAAGTTTTTCGTAATGAGGATGATCCGTATCCAGATCATAAAGGATCAGAGACGCAAACCCTTCGATGCCCATCAGAAGATTGTTGAAGTCATGGGCAATGCCCCCGGCCAGTGTGCCAATCGCCTCCAGTTTCTGCGATTGGAGCAATTGGGCCTCAAGCCTTTTCCGATCCGATATGTCCTGAATGAGAGTCAGGACATAGTCCAATTTTCCGTTCTCCTTGCCCACCCCGCGAAAAGATACGAGAGCATGGATATGAGAACCGTCCTTTTTATAAAAACGCATCTCGATATTGGTTAAATCGCCTTTTCCGGTTGCCGCCTGATCGATCGTCTGCTCATTAAGATTTCCGGATTCCTTTACAATCAACTCTTTCCATTCTTTCCGGAAAAGTTCTTCTCTTGTGTAACCAAGCATCAGACAGAGTTTATCGTTGGCTTCAATCCATGCCATGCTGGGTTTGGTAATGGCGATCCCGACCAGAGACAGCTCGAAATAATTGCGGAAGCGTTTCTCGCTTTCAATCAGGGCCTCTTCGACTCTTTTACGTTCGGTAATATCGAGGGCGGTAAAGATCACTCCGGCCAGAAGATCGGACACATCCAGGGGTACAACGGTCAGCAGGACATCGATGAGCGTTTTATCCTTGCAGACCCATCGGGTTTCAATGTTCCCGACGCCTCGGGCTTGCAAATGGGCCCTCATGGTATCTTCAATATATTTAGCCGATTCTGATGATTCATAGAGAATGCGCGGCGACTTGCCGACGATTTCCCGCTCTTCATAACCGAGCATCGTACAGAGGCGCTGATTGACCTGACGAATCCGGCGGAAAGATTGCATGGCAATCCCGACGGGCGCCGCAAGGAAGAGAGAACGGAGATTGGCTTCCTTATCTTTCAGAGCCTCCTCCGAGGTTCTCCGGGCCTGGCTTTCCAGGAGGACGGAAATCATCTGGGCCAGGGAAGCGGCAAAATCCTGATCTTCAATACTCCAATGGCGAGACTGACCGGCATAATCGACGCAGAGAATGCCTTTGATTTGCCCCTGGAGGCGGATAGGAATATCCATCGTGGAATAAATATTGTTTTCCCGGAAATAGTCGGTCAGTTCGGTCATGCGGGGATCGCTGCTAACATCGTCCGCCGCGATGATGCGCGCCTCCTCAAGAGAAGCAAAATATCGTGGATGGCGGAGTACGTCCAGCAAAGATCCCTTTTCATGGCTGTCGCCGGCCTGCATATACAGGTCTTCACAGATCAGATGTCCTCTGTCCTTGTCATACAACCAGAAACCGATACGATGAACGCCCAGACTTCGCCCCCCGATCTCCAAAATGATGCGGATCGCTCCCGCATAATTCTGCAGCTCCAATTTGGACAACTCGAGCAGCGCTCCCTGGTAGCGAATGATCTTACCCGCCCGCTCCTGTGCGGCGATTTCCGACTTTTTCCTTTCGGTAATATCCCGGAGGATGAGGATCAATTGATCCGCAAACAGGGGGATCAATCTTGCCTCGAAGAAAAGGGGCCCTTCGGAATTCGGCACGGTGTATTCAAATGCCGTGGCGGTCCTATCCCGCAAGGTCACCATGGACGCCTTTTCAAACAAGACCGCCGCCGTTTCCGGAACCAGTTCGGCAAGGGGCACACCGACAGGATTGCCTGGTTTAAGCGGTGGAACTCGGCTTCCGGCGCTTTTATATTCCAGGACCCTTCCCTCAGACCCGATGCGGAAATAATGATCGGGCAGAGCCTGAAAAACGGCCCGCATCTCGGCGTTGGATTGGAGAAGCTCCTGTGAACTCAACTCCAGGGAGCGTTCCATCATCCGCCGGTCTTCATCATTTTCATGATAGGCCGCGTTCACTGCTTCCAAAAAAGTTTCAAACCGGTGCGGCAGGGGTTCGCTAGGGGACAGGTAGCGATGAAGTTGTCTGGCTAAAAGGCGATGCAGATCTTTCATGTGGCGCGCTCGGACAAGGTTGTAATGGTCATGGTTTGATTATGGAGTTCGCAATTTCCCGCTTCGGACAGGGGCGATATTTCCCCATAAGAATAAAAACCGGTCAGGATTGTCTTTTGACCCAAAACCTCCTGCACGCCTTCAACCTCCTCTTCCACGCGCTGTTTTAAGATCAGTTTCCGGCCGACGCAACTGATCAGGAGCGCCAATTCCGCCGGAGTACCCCCGGTCATGCGATGTCCGCTCTTGGCCGCCTCCACGGCACCGTCGATAAGACGGTCAAAATTGGCCTTCATCAGCCGGGCATAAGCACCGACCGGCACATCGCCGGCAAAGGTCATGCTCTGATCCGCTTCGTTCACCGCCAGGATGGTCCTGACCAATCCCCCATCGGCGCCGGGCATGCGTATCTGGATGGGAAACAGCAGACCCGAAGCCGGCAATTCCCGCGCGTGCTCGCCCAGATACTGTTTGTAGAGCGCCAGAGCCGAACGACCGTCAAACTCGTATAGGATGTTACCCTGCGATTTGGTGATGAGACGCTCAGGCCCGAATGAATCCCAACCGCCGAAGGAACCGAAGCCAACGTGCAATTGCCTGCCGTATAAGCCGACCGCGGCAACCTGATTCTGCGCGGGCAGATCATCCCAGAGTACGTAGGTTTCCTGAAAACGATCCCCATCCGCCGATAGGCCGCCCGTAACGGAAACGCCCTCCGGCAACACCTCGACCAGTCCCTTCACCAGTTCACTGCCGTTTATCTGTAAACCGTCGGAAAGGACCAGTACATGGGCCAGGTCATCATCGAGGAGTCTGCTGGCAAGAGATTTCCCCACGGCGTAGCTTTGTCCCATACTGCTGATTGTCGTTTTCGCACCTCGAATCCGTGTACGTTCAAAATGAATGGCGGTCAGAATGAGTGAGTCGTCCAGGACCTGTGTGCCGGCAATTTCCCCGGCCGTTGAGCAACTGAAAAAATGCGCTTCCGGATAAAAGGCACGGATTTCCTTCAGCAACGCCGGTTTCCTGCAAATCGTCGTGCCACAAAAAATCATGACCAGTTGGGCGGACGGCCCCAGGCTTCCCGGTGGGAATGGCTTCCACGTTTCCGCTTCAGTCCAGGTGAATTGTTCGACTTTCATTTCAACCCCTTATTCCTGTGACACAGTGTTATAAGGATGTCGCCGTTGTTACCCCAAAAGCAGGCACATCGCTGAAGAATGCCATCCACCAAAACGATCAATCGACATCTATTCCCTTAACTTAGATCGTAACCAAGACCTGCTTGATTCAGCATTTTTATACAAAATCACCGATCCGAAATTATACATTCAGGCCGATAATTTCGGTAATGATGGGTTTATATGTACAGCTTTTCTGGGCTTGACGTTGAAAGCGGGCAATAAGCGCGAAGGTGGCTCCCGTGAAAAAACATGCGACGGCAAAGGCCCAGAGATCAGAATAAGCCTCCCCCGCCAGCGAAACCGCCGCAATTTTACCGATAAGGGCTGAAAAAAGAAAAACAAAAACCGGTATGCCGTAAAGAATGAACGAGGCTTGAAGATATGTTTTGGGCTCAACAACGATCTTCACTTTCTGCCCCGCTACGGCTCCGACGAGATTATCCACCTCGACGTAATCGTGCTCAGGAGGGTGACACAGTAGCGCAGCCGAGCAGGAGGCACAGGCACTCTTTTTTTCGATGAGGACCCTGGCGGTCGCACCCATTGTTTCAATAACGATTGCTTCTTCTTCCAACATGACCGGTTGTCACTCCCTGCTGTTTTTAATGGTTCCCCTCGGGAACAAATTGCTGATTTTCGTTGTCGTCATAACATGTTATCGGTTTCAGGGCAAACGTCCGCTCCATTCACACCTTTATGCTCAAAAAATGATCATTTTACCCTGCTGAAGGATTTGCACAAAAGGCACATCCGCCGGTGAGAATTCATAATCCCCGAGTTCCTGAACTTCAACCCATGCATATTGATCATGGACACGGCAGTCCAATTCTCCATCTTTCCAGCCTGCCAGATAGCCAAGCAGACAGATTGCACCGTGATCGTAATGGTAAATACTTTCGCCAAGAAATGCGCCCACTTCTATTTCGATCGCAAATTCTTCCCACAATTCTCTTGCCAGACAACATTCCGGAGATTCGCCCGTTTCCAGGGTTCCTCCCGGGAACTCCCAGCACCCCGCAAGCCTGTCCTCCTTCCTGCGCCGGGCAATCAATATTTTCCCCTGATGGATTAAAATAGCGGCGGTTACTGTTTTCATGATCTGTCGTCCAACCCCTTCCCGACTCAAATCTTCTGTAGAAATGATAATACCAACCAGAGCGATATCGCGGAACCGACCGGTACGGTTAGATTGTCATCGACACCGATGGAAAAAAACTCAACCAGGGCTCCCATGCCGGCAGCGGCCAAAGCGACCGGCCAGTCCTGAAGAACAATCCAGGCCAGTGGAAAAGCGATGATAAAGAAACCGGCCATCCCTTCCAGTGAGCGCCCGTGATATTTTCTGCCGCCCCAGTTTTTACCGGCAATCTCAGCCGCCGTATCCCCCAGGGTCAGGAAAAGCATGGCCGTGACCGCTACCTCCCGGGAAAACAAAAAAATCACGATCAGGAAAGAAAGGCAGGTGAAGGTGGCGCCCGTAATTTTATTCTTCTCTGTTTTGCGAATCAGGAGGGATAAGCGATCCATAACCAAGCGGTTGAGGGTGGGGAAAAGAAGTCTTGCGCCGTCAAAGAGTGAAAAAAACGCCAGAAAAACCAACAGCAGGACCAGTATAAAAATCCTGCTTGCCTCAAGTGAAACATAAGAAGGCAAATACCAATACAAAAGCGGCACAACAGAGGATGTTAAAACATGAAAAACCTTACGTAACCCCAAAAAGGGTTTTTCGATGAGAGGTTCATGTATCACTTCAAAACCGTCCTGCCGGGATTTTTCTACGCGAGCGAAGGCTCCCGCCGCATGCACGATTGCACTGACCCTTCTCATTCCACTTATCACGGACGCACGGCGATCGCATCGATTTCAATCATCGCCCCCTTGGGGAGGGCTGCAACCTGCACGGTTGCCCTGGCCGGAAACGGCGCTTTGAAATAGGACGCGTAGACATCATTTACCATTGGGAAATCACCAAGGTCGGCCAGAAAAATGGTCGTTTTGACCACATCTTTTAATGAAAGGCCCGCTTCAGCCAGCACCAACATCAAATTATCCAGTACCCGGCGGGTCGCCTGTCCGATGTCCGAATCAACCAGTAAACCGGTCCGGGGATCAATCGGGATCTGTCCGGAACAAAAAACGAATCCCCCCGCCTCCACCGCCTGCGAATAGGGGCCGACGGCCGGAACCTGTTTCACAGCGATCACATCATTGGACATATAGCCTCCCTAGACGAACTTTAATTCTACACACCTCTTCCTGACATCATCTTTGTCCCGTGTTTCTGCTCCGCCTGCAACAGGTACGCTCCGGAGGAATGAGAAAAAAGGTCAGGATCACGAGTAAACCAAACGCCACATAGATGAGGTCAAAAAACCATGCCGGCAAATCGTAAAACATGATCAGGCGAAGCAGACGAGCCAGGAAAAAAACGTCGCTTTCCACAACCTGCCCGGCACATTGCCGCAGCCGATATTCCCATACGGTCAAGGGGCATAAATTTCCAATCAGCGACTGGAGTGCAATAAAAGCAACAACCACCAGATGCGTCACTCGGAAAATCCGGTTCCTGATCCAATGCCAGCCGATCATTCGCCCTATTAAAACCAGGACCTGTGATCCCACGGCAAACAGGACAATCAGAAAATGGCAAATGACAATCAGGTCCGCCAGTAAAGAGCATACATTCAGCATAGAAAACCTGCTTGATCAGAATAAATTCCCGCAGTTGCTTTCTCGTATGTCACTGCTGAGGAAAGACAGCCTCTTCACTTACCGAATACGGTTTTTAAGAGTTCGGTGACCCGTGCTGCCGGATTCGTACGAATCTGCTTCTCCTCTTCGCCGATCATGTAGAAGACCCCGTCCAGTGCTTTACCGGTGACATAGCGGTCCAGATCCAGCGATTCCAACCCCAAAACCGGAAAGGCCCTGGTATAAGTCCCGATCAACTGGTCATACTGACGGGTCACACCATAATTGTTCATGGTGGAAGAAATGGTCGGCTTAAATGTTTCGGCAAGGGTGTCATAGGTTTTTGATTTCAGGTATTGGGTTGCCGCCGTCTGGTCACCCTTGAGAATCTTAATGGCATCGTCAAAGCTCATCTGCTTGATGGCATCGATAAAAATCACCTTGGCTTTCGGCGCCGCCGCTTCCGCCGCACGGTTCATACTTAAGACAAATTCATCGACCTGCGGCTGATAACCGATCTTTCCCAAGACATCCGCCACCTTTTGCACTTGTTTCGGCATGAGAATCTTAACCATCTGGTTTTCAAAATAACCATTTTGCTGCGACAGCAGCCCTACGGCATTTCCGGCGCCGACGGTCAGGGCTTCTTTCAGCCCTGAAGCAGTCGTTTGGGCGTCAGGCGTTGTGCCGGTCGGCGAAGCCAAGCCTTTCATGAAATCTCCCAACATCCCCGCCTGTATCCCTGCAGCCGTGAAAATCAGTATTAACAATGGAATAATTATTTTCACTCTCATCATCATCACTCCTTTCTGAAAAGTCTTGAAATGAAATCTTGCCCCGACACCGAAAGATCTTTCCGAATTTGCCCGGAAAGAATGGTGGCCGCCTTCATCATATTTTGATATGTTGACAAACCAGAATCTCTTCATGTCCCTGAGGGGTTCCAATTTTAATCCATTCAAGACAAGGACATCACACCAGTATGGACCTCATTAAACCTTCCAAGATTGTCTGTGTCGGACTAAACTACCGGAAGCATGCGCAAGAATTTAACATGTCGATACCCGAAGAACCAGTCATTTTTTTGAAACCGCCTTCATCGCTTGTTTATGACGGTGATGATATTGTTTATCCACCCTTGACGCAGGAACTGCATTACGAAGCAGAGCTGGGTGTCGTCATTGGCCGGACTTGTAAAAGCGTATCGGTAAAGGACGCCTATCAATATATCGAGGGCTATGTCTGTGCAAACGATGTCACCGCACGGGATTTACAGCGCAAGGACGGTCAGTGGACGAGATCGAAGTCTTTTGACACCTTTTGTCCCATCGGGAAAACGATCATTCCCAAGGACATGGTCAATCCAAACCGTCTCCGCATCAGGGCCTTCCTGAATGATAAAACCGTACAGGATTCAAATACATCCGATATGATTTTTCCTGTCGCTGATATCGTCGCCTTCATTTCGTCCGTTATGACGCTTTTACCACAAGATCTCATTCTGACCGGCACGCCTTCAGGAGTGGGCCCCATGCAGAAAGGAGACCTGATCCGTATCGAGATAGAAGGAATCGGAGCCATATCAAATCGGATTGTTTAATCAAAACAACGCCTTTGGCTTAAGTTATTCATTCATTTTATAATGTCTTTCGTAGCCGTCCCTTTGATGACACCCTCAAAGGATCCGGGCTTTTCACAGATGAGTGACAGGTGAACTCCTGGAAAATTCCAGCGCAGCAAGAAGATCTTAATAAGCTCTTTGGGACAGAAAAATTTTCTTGTCACCGGAACAACTGATGTTAAACTGACCCGACTTCTTTTCATGGAAATGTTTATCCGAACATCATGGAATCATTAAAAGAAAAATCATTGGATGAAAGTCTCATCGCCTGTCCGGATTGTGATCTTCTCCAGAGCATTCCCGCATTACCGCCGGGAGGGAGAGCTCGGTGTCAGCGCTGTAAAAGGACGCTGGTGACCGATAAAACCATGGCGATCGAACGGACTTTAGCGTTGACCATCGCGGCCTTGATCTTTCTTTTAATCGCCAATTTGGAACCCCTGTTGGGGCTTTCCGCATACGGCCGCCAGACAGGCACCACCATCTTCGGGAGCGTCCTGGAAATGTGGGCGAGGGGATATGAAATCACCGCCGTCCTGGTTGGGTTCTGTGCCCTCTTGGCGCCCGCCGTCTATATCTCTTTCATGTTAATCATCAACTTCACAGCCCTTCGACCACCAGCTCCCTGGTGGATCAGCATCCTCCTGCACTGGGCCGACAGACAGCAGAACTGGTCGATGCTTGAAGTCATGCTGCTCGGCGTTCTCATTTCCCTGATCAAGCTTTCCGACATCGCCACGATGATTCCAGGCATCGGCATGTACGCCGTAGGGGCGCTGATTGTCCTGCTGGCCGCCATTAAAATCAGTTTCGATCCTGACGCAATCTGGCAACGACTCCAGTGGGTGAATAACACCAGGCCGCGAGAAACCGTCGGCACGAAAGGACCTGTTTGCAAGGAGTAAAAACATGAGTTCCCCTGCCCTGACTTCCCAAAAGGCCGGTTTGGTCAGATGTGAAACCTGCGGCCTCATTTCAAGACCCTTCCGTCCTAACATCCCGGGCTATTGTCCCCGTTGCGGTTACCGGCTTTTTTTTCGCAGGCATAAAACCATCCAATATACCTGGGCTTTGATCATCGCCGCCGCCATCTGCTACATTCCGGCCAACGTGCTCCCGGTTCTGACCAGAATGACCATCACCTACACCAAGGAGGATACCATCATCGATGGGATCGTCGCCCTTTATCTTGAAGGTTCCTGGCATCTGGCGCTTATCGTGCTGATTGCGAGCATCATCATCCCCATAGCCAAGTTGGTCGCCCTGGCCTATCTTCTCTGTATTGTCCAGTTCAGGTCGCATGGCGCCAACATCGACCGGACGCGGCTTTATCGCCTGATTGATTTCGTGGGCCGCTGGTCCATGCTGGACGTGTTCGTCGTGACCTTTGCCGTTGCGCTTGTTCAACTCCAACCGTTTTTAATGGCCAAACCGGCGCCGGGGGTTCTATTCTTCGCCGCTGTGGTCGTCCTCACCATGCTGGCGGCCAAAACCTTTGATCCCCGTCTGATCTGGGATCTCGACACTCCGAGGGAGAATGGATATGACCGATAACACTGACTTTTCTCAAATACCACAGGCCACACCCGAACCAAGAAAACGCATCATGTTTTCCGTCGTCTGGATTATTCCAATCCTGGCCGCCGTTGTCGCCCTGGGGATTGCAATTGAGCGCTTTCTCAGTGAGGGTCCGACCATTACGATTGTCTTTAAAACAGCCGAAGGCGTCGAGGCGGGAAAAACGTTTATCAAATATAATGATGTGAATATCGGGCAGGTGACCAAGGTCAAACTTTCTAAAGATTATCACAAAGTGGTCATCACCGCGAAAATCGACAAAAGCGCCGAGGGACTGCTGGTGGATGATGCCAAATTTTGGGTCGTGCAGCCAAGGGTCACCTTGAGCGGCGTCTCCGGCATCAGCACACTCCTCTCCGGTAATTATATCGGCTTTGAAGCCGGTAAAGCATCGACCCCAAGGAACGATTTCCAGGGTTTGGATATGCCGCCGACGGTCATGGAAACGGAACCCGGTCGTCAGTTTATTCTCCAGGCCCCCACCCTTGGTTCTTTGGGCATCGGTTCTCCGCTTTACTATCGCCAGTTGAACGTCGGACGGGTTATCGCTTATGATCTGGCAAAAGACGGCAAATCCGTGAACATCCGTGTTTTTGTCAATAAACCCTATGACGCCTATGTGACCGAAGAAACACGCTTCTGGCAGTCAAGCGGTATCGACGTCTCCCTCGGGGCGAACGGCCTTACCGTTAAAACTCAGTCTGCCCTTTCACTTTTGATCGGCGGTATCGCCTTTGAAGTTCCGCCTTTTGTGAAGGAGGATCGGCCGGCTGAAGCCAATACCGTCTACAATTTATACACGGACAAAGTGACGGCCATGGCCCAGGAAGATGGCGTCGTCGTTAACTATGTCCTCTATTTCGATGAATCCGTGCGTGGTCTGGCTCCCGCCGCCCCGGTGACCCTGCACGGTCTGAGCATCGGTGAAGTGACCGCCGTCGGGCTTGAATATTCCGAGGCAAACGCCGATACCCGCCCCCGGGTGGATATCGCCCTTTACCCGGAGCGTTTTCTGAAACGGGCGAAGCTGTCTCACCGCGCAACAGACCAAATTCAGAACCGCAACGCCTGCAACTCCTTCCTCCGGCGACTGGTCAGCCGAGGTCTGCGGGCCCAGTTGCGCAGCGGAAATCTCCTGCTGGGGCAACGCTTTATCACCTTGGAGTTTTTTCCCAAAAGCGCGCCTGTCCATGTTGACTGGAGTCACGAAACCCCGAGATTGCCCGTGGCGGCGAGCGGCCTCGTCGATCTTGAAGCCAAGGTCAACACCATCTTGGCCAAAATGGAAAAAATCCCCTATGCAGAAATCGGAGAAGAGCTGAAGCTGACGCTTAAATCCATGAACGAAACGGCCAAGCGGCTCGAGGGAGAAATTTTGCCGGAAGCCGGGCAAACCATGGCGGATCTGCGGCGGGCAATCGCGGCCGCCGAAAAAATGCTCCAAAGCGGGGAACAGAACCTGGTGGGTACAGATGCGCCGGCACAGCAGGAGCTGCGTGAAGCCCTGCGGGAAATCGCCCGGGCCGCCCGTGCCGTCACGGTCTTGACCGAATACCTGGAACGGAACCCCAGTGCGCTCATCCGGGGGAAAATACCGGAAATTCCGTGATGTAATACAGATACTTAGCTCTTCTTGCCATCATATGCATTCTTACCCGCGCGGACTGATTGGGTGACGCGTATGCGGCCCGATCATTTCGGACGCCAAGCCCTGAAGCAACTGAACAACCGCATCGCCTCCGGCCCTCCTCACTTTTTTATTCTCTGCATGTATCTTAATAATACAACACCCCCCTTGATGCGTGACAAGGAGGGTGCTGTTTTTTTACCAAACTTTCCAGTTATTAAGCCCGTGACTTACTTGCTGATGGCCGGCATGGGTTTTTGAATCTTCATCAGGTTAGTATCCTGCCGTTTCTTGATAAGATCAACTTGCTTTAATGGCAGGGCAAAACGGGTACCTTTGAATTTGGTCTGGGTAGACAATTTCTTCTTTTCTATCGAACTGACAAGCACTTTTCTGTTTGCAGGTACCATTTGGGTAAAAGTGGCATACTGTACGGCGTGTTGCGCCAGGTTAACGGTTTTTCCCTGAGAGAAAGTGGCCAGCGCCGTCGGAATTTGCGGTGGTGTGGGTTTCCGCCAACGGTCCGCTTCGATATCCTGAGTGCTTGCCAGTTTCAGGCGTACATTACGTACCCCCAGATCAGCACACTGCATGTTATTATCCTTTCCGCCACGATCCACTTCGCAGGTGATAAAATCAAGAACGCCTGCACCGTTGCCGAAATGCTGCTGCCCGCGCGGATCTTTCCCGGACAGACCATCGATATAGCCGTGGGTCATGGTTTGGCCGAAGCCAAAACGCGCCGCCAACTCCTCCGCCGGAGGCGTTGGAAGCGTCGCTGCCTGCACCCCATCCCCAACAAAGGTACAGTACTTCAGATTTTCCTGACCCATACCATAACGCGCCGGCTGATCGAGATCAAACACCACCGCCTGAGATTGCATCCCCCAGCCGGATTCGCCCTTGTTGCTACGGACTTCAACGGGCATTTTGTACCAGTCGCTGCGTTTCCACTCAATTTTTGCCACCGACAGGCCCGCTTTGAGCTGACGCTGGTCTCTCTTGAAAGTCAATTCGGCCACCACCCGGCTCCGGTTACCGGCCGTTTCCGAATCGCCCTTAAAAGGCGTGCCGAAGTTACGGCTCACCAGATCATTTTTCAATGAACTGAAATCACGCAAGATAAAATCCTGATAGCAGTCGCTCATGTAACGGTCCGGCATGACGGCGGCCCATTGGGCGGCCAGATTACGGTGCCGGTCGTAGTATTCCGCTAAATTCTGACATGGAACGGTGAACTGCTGATCGCATTGCTGGGCTGCCTTGAGCAGCATGTCGTATTCCTTCTGCCACATGGCTTGTTGCTGCTCAACATAGTTCTTCCTTGTTGCCTTCACGCCTGCGTTGAGTCCCAGGGCAAACATATTGACCGTCTGCGGTGAAAGGACAAAGCCGGCATCGTTGATGGCGGCCTTCAGCCCCCAAAGGGCCACCACCATCATACCAATATAATCTTCCTTGGTATTTCCCTCCAACGGGTTTTCCCAGGGATAGCCCTCGACCAGATTGTAGGGTGCAACGATCAATTTGACCATCTTTTCCTGACCGCTGCTGTTGAAGAAGTTTTGATAATATTTTTCCAGCTCGCTGGCTTTTGTCGGATTGGGTGTATTGGAACCGGTACTGTATGTCGAGACAGTAATATTCTGACTACCGAAAGCTTGCTCCATGGAACGACCGAGGTTCACATCCACACTGGCACTGCCCCAAACGCCATTGACGGAAATTCCCGTGTCATTGGCAAACTTGGTCCAGCTCTTCAGATCCTGTTTGGAGATGGAAGCCGTACCAAAAAACTCACGGCCGTTTCTGATTCCAATAACAAATGCATCACCGCATTGCTGGCTGAACTGCCCTTTTCCGCCGGGCGTGGTAAGCAGTTGCAGAGCGGAAGGCTTAAAACTGACCTGGCCCAAATCAAGAAAATTCGGCATATTATACCGATAGGCGCTGGCAAAAAGGGTCTGACTGTAGGTGCTGCTTTCCGAACCGCTGGTGATGGATGTTTTGTTGTTTGCCCCATAGGTTCCTCCGCCCGCCAGCACTTTTAGGGCGGCACTGACATTTAAATTGGACTGGGCGGCAATCGTGGCCGTCGTCTCCGTAAAATCGTAGAATGAATTCTGTTCGGGGTCTCCCGATGCAAATGTGGCGGCACTGTTGACCTGAAGGCAGGGGGCCGCAAATTGCTGGGTGGTCATGTTGTATCCCCACCCGTAATAGGCGCCGGCAACAGGGTCAACTTCGAGGAAGGTTACCGGCATATCGGCCCATGCCGGCAGGTACAAAAAGAGTATACTCAATAAAATGAGTCCGATAATCCGCTTCTTTTTCTTGTTTTTTTTCATTTATTCCTCCTTTTGAAAGCAATTTTATGCAAGTATAACCATCCTGAAAAGGAAAACCAGTTCGCCTGTGAACGATGCCACATACGTCAATGACCGGTTTTAACCTTAATTAAATGCGGAATGCGCGCCCCCGGTAAGCCGGTTTTGATGGGAATTGTCTTGATCAGACCTTTTCGCGGGGCAAATATAGAAAGAGCCCATTGGTATGTCAATCATTTATTTGCAACGTATTCATCCAAATAAACGGGTTAGGGTCAGAAGACGCGAGCGTCAAAAATCGTCAGACTGAAGACTGCTCAGGACAAAATGAGTCGGCGAGAATCACGATTCATCAGAAAATACAGGAGCTTCTCTCTTGCCGCTTCATGCATGACAACCGAGGCAGGTCGATAAAAAAACCCCCTTATTTCGCCGGGGGACGATACAAGGGGGGAAAATCAGTTATGTTGTTTTGTTAACTTACTACTTCCTTGAGCCGCTTTATAATCTCCATCATGAACTTTTCTCTCTCCTTGAGGTTGTGGAGAAATTCCCTGCTGTCCGTGTCGGCCATTTCCATTTCGAGATCAGGCAGGTAACGTTCCAGAACAAGCAGCAGCTCGCGTTCTTCTTCGGGTGTCATCGTGATCCTTGACATGGCGTTTTCTCCTTTCTTCTTCATGAAGGTTGAATAAATCCGTATGACTTCCCCGCTTCCTTTAATTATAAAATATACCTTCGGCTGGTCATTGTAAAGTCATCTTTCTCACCAAGATCATTCACATTCTTCCAGATATTGCTGTAGAGCTTTTCTGTCTCAGACATTTTTTTAATATTCTAAGCGGCTGATTGACATTTTCCACCCATTATGGGATTTTCAAAACAACCGATGATGGTATGGCAAGTTTTTTTCGCTGTTTCTTTAAGTATTTTTCACACGTCGTGCAAAAATATCGCCGGATAGCACATATGATAAAAAGACGCATGTATTCATATGCCTGAACATTACATGCACAGGAGGTATCGATCATGAGCGACAGAAGGGGCGAGAAGATCGGTTGGACCTACGGTTGGCTGGGCGGTTTTGTGTGGGTCGGCACCCTGGCCGCTGTCTTTCTTTTTCAGACCAGATGGATGGAGGGTTTTGCCGGATTGATTTTGCTGTGCGCCGCCATCTCAGCCATCGTCTTGCTTGCTCCGTGGCGGCATCCGTCGGTTCCTTACGGAAAGCTCCTGATTGTTCCCTACGGACTGTTTTTCGCATCGATTGTATGGGCTGTATGGGCATTCGGTGGTTTGAAAGCAGCCGGCATGGATTGGTGGTCTATGTTGTGGCTGATACCACTTCTCATACCCTTTGGGACGTTATCAAAGCGGCGTTGGAATGATTCAAAAGCCGAATTGGAAAATAATAAAGAGATCTGTTAATTTTTCATCAATCATAAACCATCGAGGGGTATCATGATGCGGGAGTGGGTTTTCCTTATTGTCGCCATTATTTGTGAAGTGCTTGCCACATCCACACTCAAATCCACGGAAGGGTTCAGCCGCCTGTGGCCGACCGCTGCCGTTGTAATCGGCTATACCTTGTCCTTCTATTTTCTGTCGCTCACTCTAAGGACGATTCCCGTGGGGGTCGCTTACGCGATCTGGTCGGGTCTGGGCACAATTTTGATCGTTCTGATCGCTTGGTTTGTCATGAAACAGAAACTGGATATCCCCGCCCTGGCAGGCATTTTTCTTATCGTTGCAGGCGTCATCATTCTGAACCTGTTTTCCAAATCCTCTGCACATTGAGGATACTGCATTTCTTAATCTGCAGGCGGGGAAAACGTTCTTTCCGGGATTTACATTTCCGTACCTACGTACAGACCGATTCTGTTTGGATTGCTTTTGCAGACACTTCAAACCAACAGTTCTTCCTGTTATCCAAACTCAGATTGTGGTATCAGAGGACTGGGTTAATCTTAATCAAGAAAACCATGGTTTAAGAAAGGATATCGATATCTCTATGAAAACAAGGTTTATTTTCCTCATCGGGCTGGTCCTTATCACATTTCTTATCGGCTGCCACAGAGCGCCTATCCTGCAGGAAAACATCCCGCAGACACCGAAACCCGAGCAGATAAATTACTCAAAACCACTGCCTCCGGGAGAACTCGCCCTGCGGAAAATTACCGACCCGGCGGAGATACCCGACTTCACTGCCGCCTGCTATGACCTGTCCAATTTGAAGACAGCCGTCAACAATAGTCTGAATTATCTCAAGAAACCTTCCAGCAAACAGCATTACCCTTACGGGGAGATTTCGCATCAGCAGGTGGTGGACAGCCTGAAGGCATTCCTCGGACTCATCGATGCCGGGTATAAAGGGGCGGAACTCAATACCCGTATCCGAGAGCAGTTCGACGTCTATACGTCAGTCGGATGCGATGACAAAGGAACGGTACTCTTCACCGGCTACTACACCCCGGAATTTGAAGGCTCACGGCAAGCAGGAGGCCGCTTCCAATACCCCCTTTACAGTCAGCCTGAAGATCTGGTGAAAGATGAGCACGGCAATACCTTGGGCCGACGTACCTCCGATGGGATTGTTTCGTATCCAGCGCGCACAGAAATTGAAAGCTCCGGGATGCTGAAAGGCAAGGAAATCATCTGGCTGGCCGATCCGTTTGAAGTCTATCTCGTGCACGTACAGGGTTCGGCCAAGATTCGGCAACCCGACGGCTCACGTATCGGTATCGGGTATGCCGCCAACAACGGTCACGAATATGAAAGCATCGCCCAAATGATGATTCAGGATGGCAAAATTGCCAGAGACCAGATGAGCCTGTCCACAATGATGGCCTACTTCAAGGCCCACCCGGAAGAGATGACGCATTATATCAACCAAAATCCACGCTTCGTCTTCTTCCGCACCGAAGACGGACAACCCCGTGGAAGCATTAACGAACCTGTTACGGCTCTGCGTTCCATCGCCACCGACAAGTCCGTTTATCCGCGGGCCTGCATGACTTTTCTTTCCACGGCTCTGCCGCGTGCAAACGGCACCAAGGTGGTACAAAACCTTTATTCGGGTTTCGCCCTGGATCAGGATACGGGCGGTGCAATCCGGGCGCCGGGCCGCTGCGATGTCTATATGGGAGAAGGTGAGACGGCGGGAAAACTGGCCGGACAGACTTATCGGGAAGGACGCCTGTACTACCTGTTCATCAAGCCTGAATATCAGGGAGCTCCATCGGCAGTACAACCCTCCGCAGGACAGATAAAATAAAAACCACCCCTTGTTTATCGCAATAGATAAACAGGATATATCCCTAAACCCGAAGAGCGCCTGAATTGTTTTATTCAGGCGCTCTTTTCATGCCGGGTAATTCACACTGCGTCATGGATTCGCACGCATGGGTTTACTAATCTGGGGAACTTTTGTCACCGGTCGGTTCGCGTCCACACAGGTCCATATACGTTTTTGCTTCTGTATGCTTCATATCGCTCATTCTCCTTGTTTGGCCTGGCAGGAGATTTATGAACGGACTTTCACGCCCTCGGACAAACCGCGACCGAAACAGGAGGGCCGGACTATTTACTTTAATTCGTATCAAAAAGAACACAACATCTATAACTCATGGGTAATTGACAAAATAATCTTGCATTGAACGGTTATGACTATCAAGCACTCCCTTTTGCCATGTCAAAAATTATCTGGTGAAAGGGAAAAAAACCGTGCTTTGACCAAAATTATTCCTCACGCATATTTTTCATCATTTCCTTCATTTTCTCGATATCATCCGGTCCGGGGTAGCCGCCGGCGCCGGCCATCAGTTCCATTGTGCTTCCCACCTTCCGGTAATCCGCCGGGACTTCAAACATCGATGCCGTCGCCGTCCCCAGTTTAACCTCTTTCAATTCCATAACCACGGTACCGCCGCCCATCTGCTTGGCTTCCGGAACATCCATCTCATTGCGAATGGCCAAACCGCCCAGATCCGTCGCCTCCCAGACACGACCCCGATATTTCTCCTCGGGTTTATCCTTTTTATACATGACAATATCATACTTGACGCAGGGGTGACCGTCCAGGGTGTCCGAACCGGTCTTCGTTTTCTCAACGGTGACAGCGGGATCGTCCATTTCGAGTGCCTGCTCCTGCTTGGTCTGCTCAAAGTATGTCTTGTTGACGGTTGACATCATGATGACTTTCCCGGACCCCGCTTCGGTGATCGTCACCACGCCATTCATCATGGGATTCTCAACACGGCTTTTGGTCCCCATCTTGGCCATGGGCATTTCCATCCCCATGGTTACCATCTTCGCCGTAAAGTTACTCGGTGGTGCAGCCGTCTCGGAAGCGCAACCGACAGCAAACAGAAACAGAACCAGACTCCAGAACCATCCCCTGTAGATTTCTTTTTTCACTTTTCTCCTCCTTCTCGTCATGAATTGCTCTTGTTTATACCGATCGTTTTTCATAACATCTCCCTGGTCTTTTTCCAACCGACATTTGCCGTCCCAATGATTAAGATACAGAGGGCTTTTGCTAAATTCCGGTCACTGAGGTCGCATATTCTCATTCCGGCCAAATTATATCTTGAATATAAATTCGTTTTTTAATAAGCTCGCGAAAATTTTTTTAAATTTTTCGAGAAGGGGGAAGGTCATGGTTAGAAAATGTATGGGTTTTGTGTGTTTAATGATTTTCTCCGCCCTGATCTACGCCGACATCGCACCGGCGGAAATCAAGGCGGATTACGGCGGGAGTTTCCGTCTGAGACAGGAATATATGGAAAACACTGTCGATTTTGAGACACTCAATGCACCGGACCGGGATTTTTTCCGCCTGCGGTCATCCCTGTGGGGCAAGGTGGATTTCAACAAAGATGTCGGATTTTATGCCAGGATAACCAATGAAGCCCGCTATTATATGGGCAATTACAAACCGTTTGAAATTGCTGCGGGGAGGCCGGGTTATGAAACTTCGGACAGCGACCGTTTCGATGAAGATGAACTGGTCATCGACAACCTATACTTCGATGTTAAGAATCTTTTCGGACTCCCTGTCGATCTCCGGATCGGGCGCCAGGATTTTGTCGGCATGTACGGTGAGGGGTTTGTCATTCTGGACGGTACACCCGGCGACGGCTCCCGCACCAACTATTTTAACGCCGCCAAGGCAACCTGGCGAATTACCAACAACCACGCTTTGGATTTAATCTATTACAACAACACACAGAAGGATGAATATTTACCTTCCCTCCATCCCGCCCGGTCCGATTATTTACCTGGTTATGTCGGGAATGAGAGACTGCTCAACATCTCCGACGAAAGAGGCTTTATCCTTTACGGAAAAAATAAACTGAATGATCATTTCTACGTTGAACCTTACTACATTTACAAACAGGAAGACTCGACGGGAGATTACAGTACCAGCTTCGGCGGCCCCCAGCACAAACTGGAATTGAACACACTCGGCGCGAGACTGGTTATCACCGTGTCTAACTGGAAGATCCGCGCGGAGTACGCCCACCAGTTCGGAGAATATGACGATGAAGCGGACACCGACCGAGAAGGCGATGGGGGCTATCTTTTCATCGGTCAAAAGTATGCCGATGTGTTCCTGAAACCGGAATGGGAAGTGGGATATATTTATATGTCCGGCAATGACAGCAGCACCGGAAAAAATGAAGGGTGGGATCCCCTTTTCTCCCGGGCGCCATCATGGAATGAAGTCTCGACGTATCCCATGCTATACGAAACAAGAGCGGACAGCGGTCTTATCCCCGCTTACTGGACCAATATGCATCTTTATAAAATCGGACTCAAGCTGGCGTTGGCATCAGCGACGAACCTTGCCCTCTCTTACCAGTACCTCCGCGCCGTAGAAGAAACTTCGGGTCTTAACACAGCGATGTTCTCTAATGACGGCAAAGAGCGCGGCCATGTCGGCACATTGATGCTCACCCATACTTTTACAAAGCAAATCGACGGCTACCTGCAGGCA